>Ga0160470_100230_pt1 | contig 43494 bp, 40 predicted proteins | sample HID1973I_E11MG_FD_108214 | JGI IMG/M metagenome (GOLD analysis project Ga0160470, IMG submission 108214) | Enriched mosquito-associated microbial communities from UW Madison campus, WI, USA - HID1973I_E11 MG | ecosystem: Host-associated > Arthropoda: Insects > Digestive system > Unclassified ... | reverse complement strand
CTACTCGATGGCCGGTTCGGTCGTCTACGAGAGCGGCTTCCAGTACATGCTCTCGGTGGTTCCCCTGTTTGTGCTGATGGGCAACTTCATCACCCAGGCCGGGCTGTCCAGGGAGCTCTACGGCACCGCCTACGCCTTCCTCGGCCACCGCCGCGGCGGGCTGGCGATGTCGACCGTGGTGGCATGCGGCGGCTTCGGTGCGGTGTGCGGCTCCAGCCTGGCCACGGCGGCCACGATGTCGAAGGTCGCGTATCCGGAGATGCGCAACCTGGGCTACAGCCCGTCGCTGGCGTCCGCGTCGATCGCCGCCGGCGGCACGCTGGGCATCCTGATTCCGCCGTCGGTTGTGATGGTGGTGTATTGCATCCTGACCGAGCAGAGCATCGGCAAGATGTTCGCCGCCGGCGTGCTGCCCGGACTGCTGGGCATCCTGTTCTACATGGGCGCCGTGCGCTGGACCACCTGGCGCGACCCCGCGGCCGGACCGCCCGGCCAGCGCATGGGCTGGCCCGCCCGGTTGCGGGCACTCAAGGACGTGTGGGGCGTGCTGGTGCTGTTTGCCATCGTCATGGGCGGCATCTACGGCGGTGTTTTCACCTCGACCGAGGCGGCAGGCATCGGCGCCTGCGGCGCGTTCGTCTTCGCGCTGGCGCGCCGGCGGCTGACGCTGCGCGTGCTCGGGGACGTGCTGGTTGAGTCGGTGCGCACCACCGGCTCGCTGTTCATGGTGTTGATCGGCGCGCTGATCTTCGCCAACTTCATCAACTTCACCACCCTGCCCGCCGACATGAAGGACTGGGTCGCGCAGGCCAGCATCCCGCCGCTGATGGTGATCGCGGTGATCTGCCTGATCTACGTCGTCCTCGGCTGCCTGCTCGAGAGCATGTCGATGGTGCTGCTCACGGTGCCGATCTTCTACCCGCTGGTGCAGCACCTGGGCTTCGACCTGATCTGGTTCGGCATCATCGTCGTGGTGGTCACCGAGATCAGCTTCATCACCCCGCCCGTGGGCATGAACATCATCGTGCTCAAGCAACTGCTGCCGGACGTCCCGCTGCGCACCATGTTTGCGGGCGTCGCTCCGTTCGTGATGGCCGACGTGCTGCGTCTGGCCATCCTCATCCTCTTTCCCGCCATCTCGCTGCTGCTGCCGCGCTACATCGGATAGAAAGCCACCCGACCATGATCATCGACCTGAGAACCTACACCCTGCGCCTGGGCGCCATGCGCGACTTCCTGGCCATGTACGCGGCCGAGGGCCGGGCCGTGCAGGTCAGCCACCTGGGCGAGCCAGTGCTCTACGCGAGCAGCGAGATCGGCGAACTCAACCAGGTGGTGCACGCCTGGCGCTACCGCGACCTGGCCGACCGCGACGCGCGCCGCGCCGCGCTCGAGGCGGACCCGCGCTGGCTGGCCTACCGCACGCATAGCGCGCAGGCCGGCCACGTCGAGCACCAGCGCAACGCCATCCTGCGCGAAGCCGACTTCGCCGCGCTGGCCGCCGCTCCCGGCCGATGACCGCGCCGACCGCCACCGCGCCGCGCCTGCTGCTGGCCGCCGGCGTGCCGGCGCCGATACAGGCCGCACTGCGCGAGCGCTACGACTGCGTGGCGCCGGATGCCGCCACCGGCTTTGCCGCCCTGACCGGGCAACATGGTGACGGCATCGACCTTTTCGTCACCACCGCCACCGACGGCGTGACCGACGACCTGATGGCCCGGCTGCCCGGCCTGCGCGCCGTGTGCAGCCTTGGCGTGGGCGTCGATGCGCTCGACCTCGCGGCGGCACGCCGCCGCGGCGTCGTGGTGAGCAACACGCCGGACGTGCTCAACGACTGCGTGGCCGACCTGGCCGTGGGCCTGCTGATCGACGTGGCGCGCGGCATGAGCCGGGCCGATCGCCTGGTCCGCCGCGGCGACTGGCCGCGCACCGGCCCCGGGCCGCTGGGCACGCGCGTGAGCGGGCGCCGCCTGGGGCTGCTGGGCATGGGCCGCATCGGGCAGACCATCGCCCGCCGGCTGGCCGGTTTCGACATGGAGATCCGCTACCACACGCGCACGCCGGTGGCGCAGGTGCCCCACGCCCACGAGGCATCGCTCGAGGCCCTGGCCGGCTGGTGCGACTTCCTGGTCGTCGCCTGCGCCGGAGGCGAGGCCACGCGGCACCTGGTGAACGCCCCGGTCCTCGCCGCGCTCGGCCCCGCCGGCTTCCTGGTCAACATCGCCCGGGGCTCGGTGGTGGACGAGGCCGCGCTGGTCGATGCGTTTCGGGCCGGCGCGCTCGCGGGCGCGGCGCTGGACGTGTTCGCCAGCGAGCCGCAGGTGCCGCCCGAGTTGCTGGCCATGGACAACGTGGTCCTGCTGCCGCACATCGCCAGCGCCACGGCCCAGACCCGGCGCGCCATGGGCGACCTGTTGCTGGCCAACGTCGCCTCCTTCGTCGACAGCGGCAGCCTGCGGACCCCGGTCGCCTGACCCGCCGCGCCGGCGGCGTTCAGGGCCGCGGCAGCGACGCGATCGCGCGGCCGTCGAAGGCCGCGAGCAGCACGGCGGTCAGGCCATCCATGGGCAGCGTGTCGGCGGGTGCCGCAGGCGGCGGTGGCGCCAGGCCCGGCACGAAGCCCAGCGCCTCGAAGCGCGCCAGCAATGCGGCGTCGGTGCTGATGACGTGCACCGGCACATCCCACGACGCGCCCTCGCCGCTGACGGCCGCCCATGGCTGGTGGTCGCCGACGATCACTGTCAGCAGGGCGCGCGGCGCCGGGCCGGCGAGATAGCTGCCGAGCCACTGCAGCGTTGCGTCGATGGCCTCGAGATACGCCGGCCGCGCCTGCGACCAGTCGGCCGGTTGCGCCAGCGCCTGTGCGATCTGCGCCGGCGTGTAGGCCTCGGGCGTGGCCAGCCGCGCCCACGCCCCGTCGAAAGGCGGCAGCGGACGAAACGGCGCATGGCTGCCCAGCGTCGGGAAGACGACGAAGCGCGGCGCGCGGCCTGCGGCCGGCGCGGCCAGTTCCTGCTGGTGCAGCAGCGCCATTGCGGCCGGATCGGGAATGCGCCAGTACCCGAGCGGCAGGCCGCGGTAGCCCATGCCCTGCGCGTCGGCCAGCCGGTCGAAGCCGTAGAAGCCGCCCTCCGGCCAGGGCCGCTGCAGGCCGGGCATCCAGGCCACCGTGCGCCAGCCCTGCTGGCGAAACAGCGACACCAGCGACGGCCTGTCGCTGGCCAGCAGGCGCTCGTAGTCGCCGGGATCGTGCGTGTCGACGCCGGCCATCAATGCCGCATGCGCCAGCCAGGACGAGCCGCCGAAGGTGGGCGAGCGCACGCGCATCGAGACCGCCTGGCGGCCGCTCGCCTGCAGCGCGCGCTGCAGCCGTTCACGCGCCGGCGCCAGCGCCTCGCGCTGCTGCGCGTCGTCGACGGTGCAGGCGCCGTACGACTCGAGGAACACGACCAGAACGTCGGCACCATGCAGCCCGGCCAGCGACTGGCCGGCGAACACGGGGCTCGGCGGCAGCGGCCGCGCGCCCGGCCCTGGCCACAGCTGCAGCGCCAGCAAGCCGGCCTGCCGGGCGATGGCCGGCGCCACGGGCTTGGCGAAGATCGCGTCGCGCAACTGCGGCGCCACCCGGCCGGCGGCCAGGCACGCCAGCAGCAGCACCAGCGACACCCCTGCCACGGCACGGCGCCAGGACGCGAACGACGCCACATCTGCCACGGCGCGCCAGCAGCGCGACAGCAGCACGAACAGCAGCGCCGCGGCCAGCAGCAGCGCCAGCGCCGCCGCTGCCGTCGCACCGGTCGACCAGCCGCCCAGGCGCAGCACCGACATCAGGTGGCGGCCGTCCCAGTACGGATTGAGGGGCCGACCGAACACCGCCTCGACCGTCACGTCGAGATAGCGCGCCAGCACCCATGCCAGCGTCACGCCGGCGAGGACCCGCACCGTCCAGGCGCCGGCCGCGCCGCGCCACGCCGTCCAGCCGCAAAGGACAAGGCAGGCGGCGAGCAGTTCGGCGGACACCTGGCCGGTCGGGCGCGGCCACGGCGTGGGCCACAGGTTGCCCAGCGTCACCAGCACGTCGAGCAGCACCAGCGCCAGCAGGGCGCGGCCGGCCCGCGGCACCGGGCGTGCGCCGCCCGCGCCGGGCGTCATCGGCGCTTGGCCTCGAACTCGATGATCAGCGGCACCTCGTCGCCCACCCAGCCGTTGGCGACGCCGTAGTTCATGCCGTGGCTGCTGCGCTTGAAGCTGCCACGCGCCGACACGCCCATCACGTAGGTCTTGTCGATCGGCGACTCCGCGCTCTTGTTCCAGGTCGCCTGCAGGGTCAGCGGTTGCTTGCGGCCGAGCAGTTCCAGCTCGCCGTCGATGCTGAAGGTGCGCTCGCCGGTGCGCCTGGCCGTCGGCGCGGTGAAGACCATGCGCGGAAATTCGGACGCGTTCAGAAAGTCAGCGCTCTTGAGGTGCTGGTCGCGCTTGGCATGGTTGCTGAACACGCTCTGCGTGTCGACCTCGATGCGCACGTCGGACAGTTCGCCGCTGCCCTCGTCGAAGCGGTAGCTGCCGCGCACCGCGCGGAACATGCCCAGCACCTTCGCGTAGCCAAGGTGCTCTACCAGGAAGGCCATGGTGATGTGCTCCGGATCGAGCTCGTAGCGCGCCGCCTCGGCGACCGCCGGCGCCGGCGCGAGCAGCAGCGGCAGGGCACCGAGCAAGGCGGCGAGCAGTGCGCGCCGGGCCGGCATGCGCGGGATGGAAGTGGTCGGCATCAGGCAGGGTCCCCCAACAGTGATGGTCGTTGGCGCTGGCGCGAGAGCCAGCGCACGTCGGCGGCAAAGGACAGCAGCAGCAGCCCGAGGCTGGCCGCCGCGACGGCCTGGCTCCAGGGCCGCGTGATGATCGGCCCGAGGCAGACGATCAGGCAGGTGATCTGCACCACGCACACCGTCTTGCGCCGCAGGCTGGGCGGCAGCGGCCGCGCCATCCAGGGCCACGCCCAGGCGGCGGCGACGAACAGGTAGCGCGCCAGCCCGGCCAGCAGCACCCACGCGCCGGCCTTGCCGAAATGCCAGGCCAGCAGGCTCAGCACCATGACCAGCAGCGCGTCGCTTTCCATGTCGAACCGCGCGCCGAAGTCGCTGGCCAGCTTCTGGGCCCGCGCCAGCGGCCCGTCGACCGCGTCGAGCACGGCCGCCGTGGTCGCGAACACCACCACCGCCCAGGCCAGCGGTTCCAGGTCCGACGGCAGGGGGCGTCCCACCAGCCCGGCCAGCAGCGCGATCATGGCCAGCCGCCCCAGCGTCAGGCCGTTGGCGGCGCCGAAGCGTCCGTGCGGCAGGTGCCGCGCCAGTGCCTTGAACATGCAGCCCACACCCAGCGCGAACACCGCGAGCGCCTGGAGGGCCAGCGCAGCGCCTGCGTCCAGCCACGCCACCAGCGCGGCCGCTGCCAGGCCCAGCACCAACGCCGCGGCGACACTCGCCCGCGCGGCGGACCGGCGCAGCAAGGCGGCGGCGGACTTGGAATCGACAACAGGCGGCGGGCTCGACGGCATCGGACTGGCTCCTCGTGGCTCGGCCGGCAAACGCTCGGTGTGCGCGGCGCCGCCAGTGTGCCCCGAATGCCACGCGCATGCAGGCAAATGGCCGGGCGAAGGGGACCGCGCCGGTATCGCCTTGCAACGAATCGCATGCAAACCCTGCTTGCGGCAATCAAAAATTGGGATAAATTTCCCATTTATGGATGCCCGCATCGAGCTTCACCATGCACTGGAAGGCGCTGTCAGGAAGGTCCTGCGCGCCCTCTTCCGGGTGCTGCTGCGGCATGACATGTCGTTCACCGCCTTCGAGGAAATGGCCAAGCGCGTCTACGTCGAGGTGGCCATGCAGGACTTCGCCATCGAAGGCAAGAAGCCCTCGATCTCGCGCGCCTCCATCCTGTCGGGGCTCACCCGCAAGGAGGTGCGCCGCCTGCTGTCGCTGCCGCAGGAGGCGCCGCCCGACGGCGGCGGCCGCTACAACCGCGCCGCGCGGGTGCTCACGGCGTGGCTGCGCGACCCCGACTTCCTGGACCAGCGCGGCAAGCCGCTCGCGCTGCCGATGGAGGGCGACGACGGGTTTGCCGGGCTCGTGCGGCGCCACAGCGGCGACATGCCCACGCGCGCCGTGCTCGACGAGCTGCTGCGCGTGGGCGCCGTGCGGCAACTGGACGACGCGCGCGTCGCGCTCGTCACGCGCGCCTACGTGCCGGCCAGCAGCGCACCCGCCAAGCTGGACATCCTCGGCCAGGACGTGGCCGACCTCGTGGCCACCATCGATCACAACATCCAGCACGGCGGCCAGGCACCCCGCTTCCAGCGCAAGGTCATGTACCACCAGGTGCCGGCGCGCGCCTTGCCGGCGCTGCGCAAGCTCAGCGCGACCCATGGGCAGCGCCTGCTCGAACGGCTCGATCGCTGGCTGCAGGCGCATGGGCGCAGCCCGCGCGGGCCGGATGCCGGCGCGGCGGAGGGCGTGCGTGTGGGCGTCGGCGTCTATTTTTTCGAGGAGCGCGAAGCACCCGCGACGCGTCCTCCCACAGGAGAACCACGATGAAGACTCCAAGATGGCTGGGCGCCTGCGCCCTGGTGGCGATGCTCGCCGCTTGCGGCGGTGGCGGTGGAGGTGGCGCGGGCGGTGGAAGTGGCGGCGATGGCGGCATCGGCGGCACCGGCGCCACCAGCGGCAAGATGCGCGTCTCGCTGACGGACGCGCCGGCCTGCGGCTATGACGCGGTCAACGTCACCATCGAGAAGATCCGCGTGCACGCCAGCAGCGGTGCGGAGCCGGACGCGAGCGGCTGGTTCGACCTGCCGCTTGCCCAGCCTCAGCGGGTCGACCTGCTCAAGCTCACCAACGGCGTGCTGTTCCCGCTTGCCGAGACCCAGCTCCCGGCCGGCCACTACCAGCAGATGCGGCTGGTGCTGGCGGCCAACAATGCGACGTCCCCGCTGGCCAACTCCGTGGTGCCGAGCGGCAGCACCGAGGTCCCGCTGGACACGCCCAGCGCGCAGCAAAGCGGCCTCAAGCTCAACATGGACGTCGACGTGCCGGCCGACAAGGTGGTCGACGTGGTGATCGACTTCGACGCCTGCAAGTCGGTGGTCAAGCGAGGCAACAGCGGCCGCTACAACCTCAAGCCGGTGATCAGCGTCATCCCGGTGATCAACGACGGCGGCATGCGTGTCGAGGGCTGGCTCGATCCGGCCCTGGCCGGTCCCGCGACGCTGGTCGCCCTGCAGCAGCAGGGTGTCACGGTCAAGGCGACCTATCCGACCGCGGACGGACGCTTCGCGCTGTTCCCCGTGCCGGCCGGCACCTACGACCTGGTCGTGACCGCGCCCGGCCGTGCCACCACCGTGGTCACCGGCGTGCCCGTGACCGACGCCACCGTCACCGCCCTGGGCAGCAGCACGCTGCCGCTGGTTTCGCCGGTGTCCACCATGCGCGAGGTCGAAGGCACGGTGGTGCCGGACACCGCCACCGTGCGCGCACTGCAGACGCTGGGCGGCGGACCGGTCATCGAGGTGGCGGCACCGCCGGTGGCGGCCGATACCGGCGATTTCCTGATGGCGCTGCCGATCGCCGCGCCGCTGCGGGCGCCTTACCTGGCCGGCGCGACGTCCTATGCCTTCGCGCCCGATGCCGGCGCTGCCGGCCGCTATACGGTGACGGCCAGCGGCAACGGCACCAGCGCCAGTACCGTCATCGACGTCACGGCCCCGGTGGCACCGCTGGCCTTCGACTTGCGCTGAGCCGCTCGATCGAGTGGGGTTGCGCGCCAGGGCGCAACCTTTGGCGTGGTGGCCGCCTGTAGCGGCCGCCACGCCATTTTTTTGGCCCGGCCGCTTGCAGGCGAAGGCCCATCGGGGACACTCGGGCCATGACCGCGCCACACCACGGCACCACCGGGACGCCACCCATCGCCCGCGCCTGCTGGATCGAATCGCCCGGCCGGGCCGCCTTGCGCGATGCCGCGCTCGCACCGGTCGCCGACGGCCAGGTGCAGGTACGCGCGCTGCACAGCGCGGTCAGTCGCGGCACCGAGATGCTGGTCTTCGCCGGCTGCGTGCCGCCGAGCGAACACGAGCGCATGCGCGCGCCGTTCCAGGAGGGGATGTTTCCGGCGCCGGTCAAGTACGGCTACGCCAGCGTCGGGCTCGTCGAGCAGGGGCCGCCGGCCTTGTGCGGGCGCAGCGTGTTCTGCCTGTATCCGCACCAGACCCGCTACGTGGTTCCGGCCGGCGCGGTGCACCTTCTGCCCGACGGCCTGCCGCCAGCGCGGGCGGTGCTCGCCGCCAACATGGAAACCGCGGTCAACGCCCTGTGGGACGCCAGTCCGCGCGTGGGCGACCGCATCGCCGTCGTCGGCGGGGGCGTGCTCGGCCTGCTGGCCGGCTGGCTGGCCGCGCGCATCGCCGGCTGCACGGTGCAGCTAGTCGACACGCAGGCCGGGCGCGCGGACATCGCGCACCGGCTCGGGCTGGACTTCGCCCTGCCGGATGCGGCCCACCCCGACGCCGACCTCGTCATCCATGCCAGCGGCCGGCCCGAAGGACTGGCCACCGGGCTGGGCCTGGCCGGGTTCGAAGCCACCGTCCTCGATCTGAGCTGGTACGGCGACCGCCCGGTCAACCTGCCCCTGGGCGAGGCGTTTCACGCCCGGAGGCTGCGCATCCAGAGCTCGCAGGTGGGCCACCTGGCGCCGGCCCAGCGCGCCCGCTGGACGCACGCGCGCCGCATGGCGCTGGCGTTGCGCCTGCTCGCCGGCGCACCGGAACTCGACGCCCTGGTGACCGACCACGCGCCCTTCGAGCAACTGCCCGAGGTGCTGCAGCGCCTGGCACGCGGCGCGCCAGGCACGCTGTGCCAGCGCATCGACTACTCCTGACCCCTGCCCCGAACCTCACACAAAGGAACCCGTCCGCATGTACAGCGTCAACGTCCGCGACCATTTCATGATTGCCCACAGCTTCCGCGGCGAGGCCTTCGGCCCGGCCCAGCGCGTGCACGGGGCAACCTACGTGGTCGACCTGGAACTTCGCCGGCCCGAGCTCGATGCCGACGGCGTGGTGGTGGACATCGCCCGCGCCGCCGATCTCCTGCGCGAGGTACTCAGCCCGCTGAACCTGCGCAACCTCGACGACGACCCGGCCTTCGCCGGCCGCAACACCACGACCGAGTTCATGGCCCGCGTGGTGTTCGACCGCGTCACCGCCCGCATCGCGGCCGGCGCGCTGGGCCCGCACGCGCACGGGCTGGCGTCGATGCGCGTGTGCCTGCACGAATCCCACGTGGCCTGGGCGGCCTACGAAGCGGCGTTGTGAGCCGGCCGCACTGCCACTTCCTGTTTCCCGGCGCGCTGGACACCCGCACCGGCGGCTTCATCTACGACCGGCGCATCATCGAGGGTCTGCGCGCGCTGGGCTGGACGGTGCAGGCCGCGTCGCTGGGCGAGGGCTATCCGTTCCCTGCGGACGCGGCCCGCCGGCAGGCGCAGGCCGTGATCGAGGCCCTGCCCGACGACAGCCTCGTGGTGGCCGACGGGCTGGCCTTCGGCGCGCTCGGCGCGCTGGCGCAGGCCCACGCCGGCCGCTTGCGCTGGGTGGCCCTGGTGCACCACCCGCTGGCGCTGGAGACCGGGCTGGACGAGGCCGGCAGGCAGACGCTGCATGCCGGCGAGACGCTGGCACTGGCCGCGGCACGCGGCGTGATCGTCACCAGCCCCGGCACGGTGCAGGACCTGGCCTGCCACGGCGTCGCGCCAGGAGACATCCAGGTGGTGCTGCCCGGCACCGACCCCGCGCCGCCGGCCGACGGCAGCGCGGCGGGCGCGCCATTGCAGTTGCTCTGCGTGGCCAGCCTCACGCCGCGCAAAGGCCACCTGGCACTGGTGCAGGCGCTGGCCGGGTTGAAGGACCATCGATGGCAGTTGCGGTGCGCCGGCAGCGACCGGTTCGATCCGGACTGCGCCGCCCAGGTCCGCTCAGCCATCGACGCGCACGGCCTGGCCGACCGCATCCTCCTCGCCGGCGAGCAGGACGAGGCCGGGCTGGCGCGCCTGTACGGAGGCGCCGACGCGTTCGTCCTCGCCTCCTTCCACGAAGGCTACGGGATGGCGCTGGCCGAGGCGCTCGCCCGCGGCCTGCCGGTCATCAGTACGCGCGCCGGCGCGATTCCGGGCACGGTGCCGCCCGATGCCGGCGAACTGGTGCCTCCGGGCGACGTCGACGCACTGCGATCGGCGCTGCGCCGTCTCATGGAAGACGCGGCCTGGCGCACGCAACTGCGGCAAGGCGCACGCCGCGCACGCGCGCTTCTGCCCGACTGGCCGGCCAGCAGCGCCGGCTTCGCCCGGGCCCTGCAGGCCTTCGGCGCACGGCGCCAGCCGCTCGGCCAGGGGCGGGAGCTGCCATGAACCAGGGCACGCGACCGGCCGAGCCCGCCCCCTTCGCGGCCGACTGGCTGGCCCTGCGCGAGCCGTTCGACCTGGCCGCGCGCAGCGAAGGCGAATCCCGCCACGACCTGCAAGGCGCCGTCGGCGCAGCGGGTGGGCCGGTGCGCGTGCTCGACCTGGGTTGCGGCACCGGTGCCAACCTGCGTGCGCTGGCGCCGCGCCTGGCCGGCACGCAGCAATGGACGCTGGTGGACCATGATCCGCGGCTGCTCGCCAGCCTGGCGCCGGCGATGGCCCGATGGTGCGCCGCGAACGGCCTGCGCTGGCAACCCGGCGCCGGCCCGCACGCGCGCATCGCGGGGCCGCACTGGCAGCTCGAGCTGCACTGGCGCCAGGCCGACCTGGTGCAGGCACTCGACGCCCTGCCCCTGGATGGCCAGCGGCTGGTCACCGCCTCGGCACTGCTGGACCTGGTTTCCGAGGATTGGCTGCGCCGCCTGCTGGCTCGAGCCGCGTCGGCGCGCGTGGCCATGCTCTTCGCGTTGACGGTGGACGGCAGGCACGACTGGTCGCCTGCGCTGGCCGGCGACGCGCAGGTGCTGGCACGGTTCGCGGCGCACCAGTTGCGCGACAAGGGCTTCGGCGGCGCCGCGCTGGGCCCTGGCGCGGTGGCGTGCGCCTGCCGCCACCTGTCCGCGCTCGGCTATTCGACGACGCAGGCGGTGTGCGACTGGCGCATCGGCCCGCAGGACCAACCCATGCTCGAGGCCATGGTCGACGGGCTGGCCGAAGCGGCGATGGCGCAGGCACCGCAGGACCGCGGCGACGTGCAGGCCTGGCGCGGCCGGCGGCTGGCGCACCTGCGCGAGACGCACCTGCGGGTCGGCCACGTCGACCTGCTGGCCCGACCCGCCTGAAAGCCCCTCGCCTGCTTCTCAGCAGGCCCTCAGGTCGAGGTCCCACAACACGTCCTGCCCCAGGCTGAACACGCGGGCCGCGGGCCGCGGGCAGTCACGCATGCGCGACTGTGCCGGCAGTTGCAGCCCGGGCCGGCCGCCGCCGATCACGACCGGCGCCACGCTCAGGTGCAGCCGGTCCATGCAGGACTGGGCAATGAAGCGCGACACCGTGACGCCGCCGCCCTCGACGAACACCACCGGCAGCCCGCGCGCATGCAGCGCATCGAGCAGAGGCGTCATGCGCATGGCACCGTCCGCGTCCAGCAGGCCGGGCACGCCCAGCACCTGGTCGGCACCGACGCGGCCGGCGGCCTCGGCGGCGCGCGTGGCATCGCACACCAGCAACGTGGGCGCCTCCCGGTCGGCCAGCGCCTTGAGCGTCGGCACCAGCCCCAGGCCCGGGTCCAGCAGCACGCGCACCGGGTTCGGCCCGGGCACGCGGCGGGTGGTCAGGCGGGGGTCGTCCAGCGCGGCGGTGGCGGCACCGACGATGACCGCGTCGCACAAGGCGCGCAGGCGGTGCAGGTGCGTCAGCACCTCGGGGCCGTTGACGAAGTTGGCGTCGCCGCTGCCGGTGGCGATGCAGCCGTTGAGGCTCTGGCCGAGCTGTCCCAGCACCCACGAAGGGCCTCCGGCCGGCCGATCGAGCAGGGGCTTGAGCAGCGCGAACAGTTCGCTTGCCGCGTCGTCCCACAGCGGCTCGCCGTGCGGCCCCAGCTGCCAGCCCTCGTCCGCGCTGTGGCGCAGCGGGGCTTCGCCGCGCGCGGCGAATGCGGCGGGCAGCGGCTCGCCGCTGCGGCGCGCCTGCGCCAGCGCAAGGCACCAGGGCCACAGCGCCTCGACGCCGTGCAGCGGCAGGTGGCGCGTGCCCGTCATCTGCGCTTTCCTTCGCGCAGCGGGCGATGGGCGCCCGGAGCGGGGCGGGCGTGTCGTGGGAAGAGGTTCACCGTGTGCAGCCTTTGCGTCGTTCGTTCACCACTTCGGGGTGTAGTAGCCATCCGCGGGATCGGCACCGAAGGCGGTGCCGCCCCAATGCCCCAATGCGAGCGCCGCCGCCACCCACAGGGCCGCGACACCGGCGACCAGCAATGCCTCGACCCAGACGCGGGCCTCGCCGCGGTGGAGCCGGCGGCGCACCGCCCGCACCACGATGCCGGATGAAAAGGCCGCGGCCAGCAGAAGGAATGCTCCGGGCGGGGCGCCTGTCAGCAAGGCGGTGGACTGCGCCAGCGACAGCCAGGCCAGCAGTGCCGCCACCAGGACGCAGGCGCCGAAGCGGATGCGCGAGACCGGCCACAGCCACAGCGCCGCGCCGGCCACGGCCGCGGCCAGCGCCAGCGAAAGCTCGAACAGCAGCGACGAGCCCGCCCGCATGGCCAGCGCGGCCAGGCCGAGCGAGGCCACCGCCAGCATGGCGGCGGCATCGGCGCGGGCCTGCGGCTCGGCCAGCACTGCGCCGATGACCGCCACGCCGACCACCCAGCTGCCGATGCGCGGCAGCATCGGCTGGTTGCCGAGCACGGCGATGACGACCACCGCCCACAACAGGCCGGCGCCCAGCCACACCAGGCGCCGGTCGGCGCGCAGGTATTCCAGCGCCATGCCGGCCAGGGCGGCCGCGCCATAGATCCAGGGGAGCTTCTCGGGCATGGACAAGGGCAGCGCCGACCAGCCGAGAGTGAAGACCGACGAGACCATCAGTGCCAGCGGCACCCCGGTGGCGGCCCAGCGCGCGCCCACGCCGGGCCCTCCCGCGAATCGCACCAGCGCGGCCCCGAAGAAGGCCAGGAGCAATGGCAGCGCCAGGCTCTGGAACAACGGGTGATGAAAATACATCGCCCCCTTATGCCGGCGCCGGCGGACCGCGTCAATCGGGCGAGGCCGACACCCGGTCGCGGTACAGCTCGCGCAGGCGCGTCTTGAGGAACTTTCCGGTGGAGGTGCGCGGAATCGCGTCCACCCATTCGAAGTCGTCGGGCAGCGCGAACCGGGCCAGCTTCGGGCGCAGGAACTCGCGCAGGCCGGCGCTGTCCACCTCTGCGCCGGCACGCCGCACCGCGACCACCAGCGGCCGCTCGCCCCACTTGGGATGGGCGATGGCGATCACCGCCGCCTCGGCGACGTCGGGGTGGTTCATCACCAGGTTTTCCAGGTCGACCGAGCTGATCCACTCGCCGCCGGACTTGATCAGGTCCTTGCTGCGGTCGACGATGCGCATGTAGCCGTCGGCGTCGATGGTGCCGACGTCGCCGGTGCGCAGCCAGCCGTCGGCCGTGAACTTGGCCGGATCGCGCGGCACGCCGTGATAGTCACCGGTGACCCAGGGCCCACGCACCTGCACCTCGCCGGAAGACTGGCCGTCCCACGGCTGCGGCGCGCCGGTCTCGTCGGCAATGCGCATCTCGACCAGGGGCGTGGCGATGCCCTGCATGGCGCGCCGCTCGTGCTGCTGCGACAGCGGCAGCTCCAGCGTCTCCGGCTTGACCACCGGCACGCTGCCCAGCGGCGAAGTCTCGGTCATGCCCCAGCCCTGCACGATGTGCATGTCGTGGCGGGCGAAGTTGGCGATCATGCTGGTCGGCACCGCCGCGCCGCCGACCAGCATGCGCATGCCCTTGGGCAGGCGCCGCTCGCGCGTCGGCGCCTCGAGCGCCTGGTGAATCATCATCCAGATGGTCGGCACGCCCAGCGCCAGGGTGGGCTGGGCATGCTCCATCAGGTCGAGCAGGTCTTCTCCGCCCAGGTGCGGCCCGGGCATGATCTGGTCGGCGCCGGCCATCAGCGCGGAAAAGGGCACCGCCCAGGCATTGGCGTGGAACATCGGCGTGACCAGCAGCACCCGATCGCGCGCCGACAGATCGAACAGATCGGGCACGCAGCCGACCGCCGCATGCAGCACCATCGAGCGGTGCGAATACACCACGCCCTTGGGCTGCCCCGTGGTGCCGGAGGTGTAGCACATGCCCACCGGCTCGTTCTCGTCCTGCACGGGGTAGACATAGGCACTGGCGTCGCGGTCGATCAGCGACTCGTAGCCCAGCGCTCCGTCGGGCAGCGCCATGCCGCCGGCGTAGGGCACCACGACCAGCCGCGGGTTGCTGGCGCGCAGCAGCGGTCGCACCTTTTCCCACAGCGGCAGCAGCACGTCGTCGACGATCACCACGCGGTCGCCGGCGTCGTCGACGATGTAGGCGATCTCGGCGGGCGACAGGCGCAGGTTGAGGGTGTGCAGCACGGCGCCGGCGGCCGGAATGCCGAAATAGCACTCGAGGTGCCAGGCGTGGTTCCAGCACAGGGTGGCCACGGCCTCGTTGCGCGGCACCGCCAGCTCCTCGCGCAGGGCCTGCGCCAGCTGGCGCGCGCGCCGGTAGACCTCGGCATAGGACCGGCTCGCGTAGCGCTTGTCGGGCAGGCGGCCGAGCACCTGCCGCTCGCCGAAGTAGGTGCCGGCACGCTCGAGGATCATGTTGGTGCTCAGCGGCACCTGCATCATGGTGGACTTCATGCTCCGTGGCCTCCGCGCGCAGTCAGCCTGCGGCCCGCAGGGTGTACTACGCGGCAGGCGCGCGCGGCGATGGGGAAAGCCCTGCCCGCCGGCGCGCATTCGGCCGTCCGACAGGCACTGCCGGCCGCGGACGACAGGTGCCGGCGCCATGCGGTCGCCCAATGGCAGGCAGTGTCCGCGAATGCCCCGCCGGCCGGTGCCGGCGGCGGTGCGGCAGCGAGAGGGCCACATGAACGTCAGCGAATTTGTATGGAAGCGGCTCCGCGAATGGGGCCTGCTCCGGGTCTATGGCTACCCCGGCGACGGCGTCGCGGGTCTGGACGTGGCGCTGGACCGGGACGAGGACATGGCGTTCGTCCAGGTCCGGCACGAGGAAATGGCCGCCTTCATGGCGTCGGCCCATGCCAAGTTCACCGGCGAGGTGGGCTTGTGCTATGCGACATCCGGCCCCGGCGCCATCCATCTGCTGACGGGCCTGTACGACGCGAAGATGGACCACGTTCCGGTGGTCGCCCTGGTCGGCCAGCAGGCGCGCAGCGCCATCGGCACGCACTACCAGCAGGAGGTGGACCTGCAGTCGCTCTTCAAGGACGTGGCGAGCGACTTCGTCGCCACCGCGCTGGTGCCCGCGCAGGTGCGGCACCTGATCGACCGCGCGGTGCGCATCGCCGCCGAGCTCCGCACCGTGACCTGCGTGATCCTGCCCAACGACGTGCAGGAACTCGACTACGAGGAACCGCCGGTCGCCCATGCCTACACGCACACCGGCGTGGGCCATGCGCTGCGCCCGGGCACGCCGGATGCCGCCGCGCTGATGGCGGCCGCCGACGTGCTCAACCAGGGCAAGCGCGTCGCCATGCTGGTGGGGGCCGGCGCGCTGCACGCCACCGACGAGGTGATCGCCGTGGCGGACCGGTTGCAGGCCGGATGCGCCAAGGCCCTGCTGGGCAAGGCGGCACTGCCGGACGACCTGCCGTGGGTGACCGGCTGCATCGGCCTGCTCGGCACCGAGCCGAGCTGGAAGCTGATGCAGGAGTGCGACACCCTGCTGATGGTGGGAAGCTCGTTCCCCTACAGTGAATTCCTACCGAAGCCCGGCAAGGCACGCGGCGTGCAGATCGATCGCGACGGCAACCTTCTGAGCCTGCGCTACCCGATGGAAGTCAGCCTGGTCGGCGATTCGGCCGCCACGCTGCGCGCGCTGCTGGAATACCTGGCGCCGCGCGAGCGCAGCGACTGGCGCGCGTCGATCGAGGCCGACGTCGCGCAATGGTGGGACAAGCTCAAGGCGCGCGCCATGCAGCCGGCCGAGCCGATCAACCCGCAGCGCGTGTTCTGGGAGCTTTCGGCGCAACTGCCCGAGCACGCCATCCTCACCGGCGACGCGGGCACCGCGGCCAACTGGTACGCCCGCGACGTGCGCATGCGCCGCGGCATGATGGGTTCGCTGTCGGGCACGCTGGCGTCCATGGGCTCGGCCACGCCCTATGCCATCGCAGCGAAGATGGCCTTCCCCGACCGGCCGGTGATTGCGATGATCGGCGACGGCGCAATGCAGATGAACGGCATCAACGCGCTCATCACGATCTCCAAGTATTGGCGCCAGTGGCGGAACCCGTGCCTGGTGGTGATGGTGCTGGACAACGGCGACCTGTCCCAGGTCACCTGGGAGGAGCGCATCAAGGCGGGTGCGGGCAAGACCGAGTCGACGCAGGAAGTGCCGCAGTTCAGCTACCACCGGTACGCCGAGATGATCGGCCTGCGCGGCATCTACGTGGACGACCCCGAGCGCCTGGCAGATGCCTGGCGCGAGGCCCTGGCGAGCGAGCGGCCCGTGGTGCTCCAATGCCGCACCGATCCGAACGTGCCGCCGCTGCCGCCCCACGTGACCCCGGAAGAGGCGCGCAAATTCATGGGCATGACCACAAGCGAGCCCGAGCTGGGCAGCGTGCTGAAGAACACGGCGCGCCAGCTGTTCGCCGGCCTGATCCCGCGCCGCAGGCGCTGAGCGTCAGGCCGCGGGGCCGCGTGGCCCGGGCGGATGCGCGGCGCGCGACAGGTCTTCCATCCACGACGCGAAGGCCGCCTCCCGCTCGGCGGCGTCGCCACGCAGCAGCGCCGAAGGATGAAGCGTCACCAGCACCGGCAGGCCGTCGTCGCGCCACTGCCATTGCCCGCGGGTGCGCATGACGGAGACCTCCCGTCCCATGACCGAACGGGCCGCCACCCGGCCCAGGGCCAGGATCGCATCGGGCCGGACCGCCGCGATCTCGCTGTCCAGCCAATGAAGGCAGGCCGCCGCCTCGCGTTGACCCGGGGTCTTGTGGATGCGCCGCTTGCCGCGCAACTCGAACTTGAAGTGCTTGACGGCATTGGTCACGTAGAGCATCTCGCGGTCCCAGCCCAACTGCGCCAGCGCCTGGCCCAGCAGGCGCCCGGACGGGCCGACGAAGGGCCGGCCCTGAAGGTCTTCCTGGTCGCCAGGCTGTTCGCCGACCAGCATCAGGGACGCCGAAGGCGCGCCCTCGCCCCAGACAGTCTGCGTCGCACGAGCACGCAGAGGGCACTCGCGGCAGTGTGCCGCCTCGGCATGCAGCCGGGTCAGGGCGGCTTGGCCGCGCTCGGTGGATGCCATGGCCGTGCCTGCGTCAACCGCGCCCGACCCCTCCGGATGCGCTCAGATCCTCGGCGGATCGCTGTCGCGCTCGAAGTGCCGGTGCCTGGCGATGGCGGCGATGAACGCATCGGCCGCAGCCGCGGCCTGCGCGGCGTCGGCCAGCAGCAGGCCGGGGTCTGCCCCTCCGTCGGGCAGCGTCATCGGCACCTCCGCCTGCGCCAGCAGCGCCTGTCCGGCGCCGATGGCCAGGATGGTCTTGCAGTGCCGGTACTGATCCTTGATGAATTCCATGGTGTTGCCGACGCCGGCCAACGCCTGGACAGCGGCTTCACCGTCGGGCAGCACCAGCGCATCGAACAGGAAGCCCGGGTTGTTCTCCATGCTCGCATCGGCCTCGATGGGCGCGCCGTCGCTTCCCTTGAACGTGCCCAGGCGCGGGCCCACGAGGCGCGGCACCGCGCCCTGCGCAACCAGCGCCGACACGAGCGTCCTCAAGGACGACCCTTCGACGCCGTCGGCCACCAGCACCGCCACCTTGCGCGTGCGGATGCCGCCGTCGCCGGGCCGCGCCATCAGCGACAGTGCGGGTGAGTTCTTCACCTCCGGCTTGGCCGGCGACGCCATGGCCCGGGGCAGCGCGGCGGGCAGTTCCATGCCGAGGCCGTCGGCGACCTTGCGCGCAAGCTCCTCGGAGACGTTGCGCAGGCCCGCCACCATGCGCGCACGCACGGCAGGAACCGTTACCTTCGACAGCTCGAACCTGAAGGCGGCGGCGATGTGGGCCTGCTCCACCGGTGTCTGGCTCTCGTAGAACAGCGTGGCCTGCGTGTAGTGGTCGGCGAATTTCTCGGGCTTGATGCGTACCTTGTCGCTCGACTCCTGTGCATCCATTCGCGCCTGCACACTCATGAACCCCTGTGCCGCGCCCGCCTGGAACGGGCAGCCGCCGGCCAGCGAGTTGGGCTCGTAGGCCACGCGCCCGCGGTGCACCGCCTGGCGATGCATGCCATCGCGCTGGTTGTTGTGCACCGGCGCCAGCGGCGCGTTGATCGGCAGCTCGTGGAAGTTGGGACCGCCCAGGCGCGAGATCTGCGTGTCGACGTAGGAATGAATGCGCCCGGCCAGCAGCGGGTCGTTGGTGAAGTCGATGCCCGGCACCACGTGCGCGGCGCAGAAGGCGACCTGCTCGGTCTCTGCGAAGAAGTTGTCGGGGTTGCGGTCGAGCACCATGCGGCCGACGATGCGGATGGGCACCAGCTCCTCCGGCACGATCTTGCTCGCGTCCAGGATATCGAAGCTGAACTGGTCGGCCTGTTCCTGCGTGAAGACCTGAAGGCCGAGCTCCCATTCCGGGTATTCGCCGGCGTCGATGGCTTCCCACAGGTCGCGCCGGTGGAAGTCCGGGTCGGCGCCGGAAATCTTGACTGCCTCGTCCCATACCAGCGAATGCGTGCCCAGCTTGGGCTGCCAGTGGAACTTGACGAAGCAGGCTTCGCCCTGCGCGTTGACCAGCCGGAAGGTGTGCACGCCGAAGCCCTGCATCGTCCGCAAGCTGCGCGGGATGGCGCGGTCGCTCATCGCCCACATCATCATGTGGGTGGATTCGGGCATCAGGCTGATGAAGTCCCAGAACGTGTCATGCGCCGATGCGGCCTGCGGCATGCCGTGGTGCGGCTCGGGCTTGACCGCATGGATCAGGTCCGGGAACTTCATCGCGTCCTGGATGAAGAACACGGGCATGTTGTTGCCGACCAGGTCCCAGTTGCCTTCGTCGGTGTAGAACTTCACCGCGAAGCCGCGCACGTCGCGCGCCGTGTCCTTGGAGCCGCGTTCGCCGGCAACGGTGGAGAAGCGCACGAACACCGGGGTGCGCTTGCCCACCTCGGCGAACGGCGCCGCGCGCGTGAGGTCGGTCGCCGCATCCGTGCACTCGAAATACCCGTGCGCGCCGGACCCGCGCGCGTGCACGATGCGCTCGGGAATGCGCTCGTGGTCGAAGTGCGTGATCTTCTCGCGCAGGACGAAGTCTTCCAGCAGCACCGGCCCGCGTGCGCCGGCCTTGAGCGAGTTCTGGTTGTCGGCGACCGGCACGCCCTGGTTGGTGGTCAGGCGCTGGCCGGTGGAATCGGCGCGCACCCGGTCCAGGTTGCCGCCGGCGGCGTTCACGCCTTCGCGGGCCGGCTTGCCGGTCTTGGCGGACGCCTGCGATTCGGACAGGCTGCTGGCGCCGGCCAGGCCGGGCGCCACGCCAGCCGTCTGGCCGACCGGCGTGGCGGAGGCGTTGGCCTCGCCATGTTCCAGCGCCTTGTTGGCGTTCTCCGGCAATGCGGCCGCCATCGCCTGGACTTGCGCGGCGCGGGTGGCGGGTGCGTCGCCCTTGGCGGCGGCGGGCGGCGCGGGATGGGCGGGCGCGCTATCGGTGTTGCGTGCGGCGGCGCGGGCTGCGGCCAGATCGTCCTGGGCTGGTGTCTTCTTGGGCATGCGTGGGCTCCGGCTTGAATGAGTGGGATGGGTGGGCAATCCTGTTCAGCCTAGTGAACCGGGTGCGCCGCGGCGGTAGGACAACCGCGCAGCACCGGCGAAAGCGATGCGCCGTCCGGATGCACGGTCCGGCAACGTCGCGCCGCCGCCGCCCCGGCGTGGCACCCCGGCCGACTCGGGCTGAACGCGTCCTCCTACGCGCGCGGGCCCGCCGCCTCGCCGAGCATCGCGGCGTGAACACCGCCGATTGGCCAGAAACGCTGTGGATCGTCCGGCATGGGCAAAGTGCCGGCAACGTGGCGCGCGACGCCGCCGAATCCGGCGGCCTGCCGGTGATCGACCTGGCGTGGCGCGACATCGACGTGCCCCTGTCCGACCTGGGGCACGAGCAGGCGCGCGCGCTCGGCGGCTGGTTCGCGCAGATGCCGGAGCACCAGGCGCCGCAGGTCATCCTGTGCTCGCCGTACGAGCGTGCGCGCCAGACCGCCGCCTCCGTGGCCGAGGCACTCGTCGCCCAGCGCCGTGCGGACGGCAGCGACGGCGTTGCGCTGCGCCTGGACGAGCGGCTGCGCGAGAAGGAGTTCGGCATCCTCGACCGGCTGACCAAGGTGGGCATCCGCCAGCAGCATCCGGCTCTGGACGAACAGCGCCAGCATGTCGGCAAGTTCTATTTCCGGCCCCCGGGCGGCGAGAGCTGGTGCGACGTCATCCTGCGCCTGCGCAGCCTGCTGGAGATGATCACCCGCGAATACGCGCAGCGGCGCGTACTGGTGGTGGCGCACCAGGTCATCGTCAACTGCATGCGCTACCTGCTCGAGCATCTGGACGAGCGCCGCATATTGGAGATCGACCGCCAAGGCGACGTGCCCAACTGCGCGGTCACGTCGTACCAGGGCGCGCAGGCACGGCAGGCGGCCTCGCCGCTGGACACCGCCCTGGAGCCCGACCTGGTGAACTTCGTCGCACCCCTGCTCCAGACGCACACGCCCGTCACCCGAGCACCGGACGAGCCAGCCGGCGCCAAGCCCTGAGGCCGGCACGCCGGAACCGCGCACGCATGCCCGCCGCCACCGCCCACCGTGCCTTCGCCCTGACCCGCACAACGCTGCGCCGCTGGCCCCTTCCGCCGATCGACGCCGACGGCGACAAGGAAGTGCGCGGCCACGTGCTGGTCGTCGGCGGCAGCGGCGAGATTCCCGGCGCCGCCGTGCTCGCCGCCACCGCGGCGCTGCGCGCGGGGGCCGGGAAGCTGGCGCTGGCCGTGCCGCGAGCGGCGGCCCTGGCGGTCGCCTCAGCTATGCCCGAGGCGCGCGTCATAGCGCTGCCTGAGGGCGGGGCCACGCCACTGCCGGCGAGCCTGCGCGAAGCGGCTGGCGCCGCCGACGCGGTGCTGATCGGCCCCGGCATGCTGGGCGAGCGTGCCACCGTCGCGCTGGTGCACCGGCTGCTGCCCTGCTGCGTGGGCGCCACAGTGGTGCTGGACGCGCTGGCCATGTCCGCCGTCGCGGCCGCGCCGCACCGCGGCACCACCGGCTGCGCAGGCCTGGTGCTGACGCCGCACGCCGGCGAGATGGCGCACCTGAGCGGACGCAGCAAGGCCATGGTGTGCGCCGACGCGGAAGGCTTCGCGCGCGTGGCGGCGCAGCGCTGGCAGGCGTGTGTCGCGCTCAAGGGCGCCCGCACCTTCGTCGCAGCGCCCGACGGCACGGCCTGGCGCTTCGATGGCGGCGGCCCGGGCCTGGCCACCTCCGGCTCCGGCGACGTGCTGGCAGGGGTCATCGCCGGTTTGGCCGCCCGCGGCCTGCCCGCGCTGCACGCTGCCGGCTGGGGCATCTGGGCCCACGCCGCGGCCGGCGCGGCACTGCAGCGGCGGCTGGGCTGCCGCGTGGGGTTCCTGGCGCGGGAGCTGTGCGACGAGTTGCCGCGGCTGCTGGCGCCGTTCAGCCGGCCGGCGCGGTCCGGTCGAAGGCCGGCGCGGTCCGGTCGAAGGCCGGCACGCGGCGGCTGAACGCCTGCAGCCAGTCGACAAGCGCAGGATGGACCGCACGCCACGCCCCGCCGAAGCGCAAGTCCAGATACCCCAGCGCCGCCGCCAGCGCGATCTCGCCTACGTGGGCGCCTTCGTCCGTCGGCACGGGCAGGTCGGCGGCGAAAGCTGCGAGGGCACGGTCCACCTTGTCGCGCTGGTAGGCCAGCCAAGTGTCCAGCCGGTGCGATTCGGGCCGGAAGCGCGCTTCGTAGACCTGCAATATCGCTGCGTCCAGGAGGCCATCGGCCAGCGCCTGCTGGCGCAGCACGTGGAAGCGGCCCTCCATGCGGGGGATGAGCACACCGCGCCCGTCCAGTGCATCGAGGTATTCCACGATCACGCGCGAGTCGTACAGCGCGCTGCCGTCGAGCAACAGCAGCGTGGGAACCTTGCCGAGCGGGTTCTGCCCGCGCAGGCTGTCGGCGGCGTCGCTCGTATCGGCTGGCTGCAACTGCACCCGGTCCTGCAGGCCGAGCACTTCGACGGCCATGCGGACCTTACGGCCGAACGGCGACGCCAGGGAGGTGCGCAGCGTCAGCATGCTCACACGCTGGCCAGCAGGCCGCCGTCCACGCGGACGATGGAGCCGGTCACATACGCCGCATTGCGGCTGGCCAGGAAGGCCACCACGTCCGCGTACTCCTGCGGCGCGCCGTAGCGCCCAAGCGCGATGGCAGCGCAGCTCTCTGCGGCCACTGCCTCGACAGGGCGGCCTTCTCGCTTGGCCTTCTGCTCGTCGAGGGAACGCACCCGCGCCGTCGCCACCCGCCCGGGCAGCACGATGTTGCAGGTGATGCCCTCGCGACCGACTTCGCGCGCCAGCGTCTTGGACCAGCCGACCAGAGTCATGCGCAGCGCGTTGGACAGGCCCAGGTTCGGGATCGGCGCCACGACGCCGGATGAGGCGCTGGTGATGACGCGCCCGAAGCCGCGCTCGCGCATGCCGGGCAGCACTCGGTCGGTGACCGCGATGACGGACATGACCATGCTCTGGAAGTGCTTCTCCCACAGTGCCTGGTCCTGGCCGGCCACCGGGGTCGGCGGCGGACCGCCCGTGTTGTTGACCAGGATGTCGACCGGGCCGAGTTCCTTCTCGATGCGGGCGACGTGGGCGTCCACCGCGCCCAAGTCGGCCAGGTCCCAGCGCAGCGCGAGCACGCGGGCCGAGGGCGACTCCGCGCCGATGTCGCGCGCCACCGCGTCAGCGGCGCCCTGGTCGATGTCCGCGACGGCGACATGTGCGCCTTCGCGCGCCAGCGTGCGCGCGATCGCGCCGCCCAGTCCGCCGCCGGCGGCGAGTACCAGCGCCGTCTTCCCGGAGAGTCCGAGATCCATGGTGAGTGTCCTTGATTCGAGGTGAAAAGAAGGCTCGCTCAGATGAGCTTGCCGGGATTCATGATGTGGTTCGGGTCGAGCGAATGCTTGATCCGCATCATCAGGTCGAACTCGACCTCCGACTTGTAGTGCCGCAACTCGTCGCGCCGCAGCTGGCCGACGCCATGCTCGGCGCTGATGCTGCCGTTGGCGGCGCTCACCAGGTCGTGCACGACGCGATTGAGCTCGACCGTGTTGCGCGCGACGGCGTCGGCCGCCGTGTCCAGCGGCAGCAGCACGTTGTAGTGCAGGTTGCCGTCGCCCAGATGGCCGAAGTTGATGATCTGTGCGCCGGGCAGCGCCGCGCGCACCGCCGCGTCCGCCTCCCGTACGAAGGGCGGGATGGCCGAGATGGGCAAGGCGATGTCGTGCTTGACCGCCTTGCCGGCGCGCATCTGCGCCTGCGAGATGCCCTCGCGCAGCTTCCAGAAGGCCTGGCTCTGCGCATCGGCCTGGCAGATCGCAACATCCTGCACCAGCGCCTGCTCGAGCGCCTCGCCAAGGGCGTGCTCGAGCAGTTCGGGCAGCCCCTCGCGCTGGGTGTCGGCCAGCTCCACGAGCGCGTTGAACGAATGCCGCTGCTCCAGCGGCGCGCGGACGTCCACGACGTGGCGCAAGATCAAGTCGAGCGACTCGCGCGAGATCATCTCGAAAGCGACCAGGCGCTCGCCGCACGTCTCGCGGATGCGCGCCAGCAATTGCACCAGCGCGTCCACCGTCTGCGCGCCGACCCAGGCCGTTGCCCGCGCCACCGGGCTGGCGTGCAGCTTGAGCACCGCCGCGGTGATGACGCCCAGCGTTCCCTCAGAGCCGACGAACAGGTCGCGCAAGTCGTAGCCGGTGTTGTCCTTGCGCAGGCCGCGCATCCCATTCCAGATCCGCCCGTCCGGCAGCACCACTTCCAGCCCGAGCACAAGCTCGCGGGCGTTGCCGTAGCGCAGCACCGCGATCCCGCCCGCGTTGGTGGCCAGGTTGCCGCCGATGGTGCAGCTGCCCTCCGCACCGAGGCTGAGTGGAAAGTATCGGTTGACTGCCTGTGCGGCGGCCTGGACATTCGCCAGGATCGCGCCCGCCTCGACGGTCAGTGTGTTGTTCAGCGGGTCGACGTTGCGGATGGCGTTCATCCGCAGCGTGCTCAGCACGACTTGCGCGCCGCTCGCGTCCGGCGTGGCGCCGCCGCTCATGCCAGTGTTGCCGCCCTGAGTCACCACCGGCGTGTGTGTCTCGTGGCAGATGCGCATCACTTCGGCCGTCTCGGCGGTGCTGGCCGGGCGCACGACGAGACTGCTCGACCCCGTCCACTTGCGCAGCCAGTCCACTTCGTAGGCGGTCCTGGCGTCCTTGTCGAGCACGAGGCCAGCGTCGCCCACGACCTCGCGCAGGCGTTCCGTCAGTTCCAGGCAGGTGTTGTGCATGCGGCTCACCATCCCAGCGCAATGCGCCCGAGCGCCATCGACACGGCCGCCTGCGTCGGCTCGACCACCGGCAGGCCGACGGCCCGGCTCAGCTTCTCGCGGAACGGCGCCATGCCGGCGCACGCCATCACGAGCACGTCCGCCCCGCGGTTCCTGCGCAGCCTGTCGCCGGCGGCGACCATCGCCTCGAGCGTGGCGTTCTCGTCGCTCAGCTCCGCCATCGATCGGTCGATGGCTTCCTCGCCAGCCACGCGCTGGGTGATGCCCATGGCCCCCCAGACCCGCCAGTGCCGGCCAATCACCGCCTCGGACATGGCGACCACGCCGAAGCGCTGGCCCAGTGTCATCGCAGCCAGCGCGGCGGACTCGCTGATGCCGAACGCCGGCACGCCCTCGAACTCTCGCAGCAGGTGCAGACCGGGGTCGCTGAAGCATGCGGTGATGAAGCCGGCGGCCGTGTCCAGGTGCGCCTGCGCGAAACGGCTCACGCTCAGGGCGGCGTTGTCCACGTCCAGTTGAGTGCGTATGGCGGGAGGCCCCTCATCGAGCGTCACGCAGGTGATGTGGGGGCCGTCGGGCCGGCGCAAGGCCGCCACGGCCGCGTCGATGCCCGCGGTGACCGTCTTGCTGCTGTTCGGGTTGATGACGTAGAGGTGCTTCGTGGACATGGTGCAAAGGGCCCGGCGCGGGCCGCGCGGAGGTGGCGAAGTGCTTTCAGTTTAGGAGCGGCGCGGCGATTCGACACTTGCGGATTCATCGGTCATGATTGACCTTTTGTTAATCTCTACCCTGCCATGTCTTTCAATCTTCGGCAGATCGAGGTGTTCCGCGCGGTGATGGTGACCGGCTCCATCCGCGGGGCGGCGCAACTCCTGTTCGTATCCCAACCCGCCGTCAGCCGGTTGCTGTCGCACACCGAATCGCGCATCGGCATCCCGCTGTTCGAGCGCATCCGCGGCCGGCTGCACGCCACTCCCGAAGCCAAGAAGCTTTTCCACGAAGTCGAGCAGGTCTACCTGGGCGTCAAGCGCGTCAACGAACTGGCGCGCGACCTCAAGGAGCACCAGGAAGGCATCCTGAACCTCGTCTCCAGCCCCAGCGTCGGGCAGCTTGTCATTCCGCTGGCGATGGCGGCGTACCGCCACGCGCATCCGCAGGTCAAGCTGACCTTCCAGTACCTGGCGCACACGGCGCTGATGGAACGCGTGCTCAACCATCAGGCCGACCTCGCGGTGTCGATTCTCCCGGTGAACCACCCGAACCTGGAGATGGAGGCCATCGGAAGCGGCCGCTTGGTGTGCATCTGCCCCTATAACCATCCGCTGGCCAGGCGCGGGCGCCTGACGGTGCAGAACCTGGTTGCCTTCCCGCTCGTCTCGTACGACCGCGACTCGCCGTTCGGCACGATGGTCAGCGCGTTCTTCGAGCAGGGCGGCGAGGAACTGCGAGTGGCGATCGAGGCGGGCTCGCCGCAGAACGCCTGCGCGCTGGTGCATTCGGGCGCCGGAATCGCTCTGGTAGACGAGTTCTCGGCCCGCAGTTGGCCGGGCGGCCGCTTCCTGATCCGGCCGCTGGTCAACGGCCCGTCGCTGACGGCGGTGCTGGTGCGCCAGCGCCTGGAGCCGATGTCGCAGATCGCACAGACCTTCGTCGAGGTTCTCAAGGCGACGTTGCAGCAGGAGGGCCTAGGGTTATCCCCGTGACAAATTAACATGATGTTAATTGCCGCGATCAAACTTTGAAGGGACGCGGCGGAGTCGGGCCGGAATAATCGTCCGCAGCAAAGCCGCGTTCCGACCTCGCCATGAGCACATCCGACTTCGACCTCACGATCCGCAACGGCCGCATCAGCAACGCCGATCGCACCTTCCACGCGGACATCGGCGTGCGCGACGGCGTCATCGCCGAAATCGGCCAGGGCCTGCCCGCCGGCAGGCAGGACGTCGACGCCGCCGGCCTGTGGGTGCTGCCCGGCGGCATCGACAGCCACTGCCACATCGAGCAGCTTTCTGGCATGGGCCTGATGTGCGCGGACGACTTCTATTCAGGCACGGTCTCCGCGGCATTCGGGGGCACCACCACCATCATTCCCTTCGCCGCGCAGCATCGGGCCGACCGCATTCCGGACGTGGTGGCCGCCTACGGCAAGCTGGCGCGCGAGAAGGCGGTGATCGACTACGGCTTTCACCTCATCCTGGCCAATCCCGACGAGGCGTCGCTGCGCGACGACCTGCCGCGCGCAATCCGCGAGGGCATCACCTCGCTGAAGGTGTACATGACCTACGACAAGCTCAAGCTGGACGACTATCAGCTGCTGGAGGTGATGGCCATCGCCGGGGAGGAAGGCGCTCTGGTGATGATGCACGCCGAGAACAACGACATGATCCGCTGGATCGCGCATCGGCTGCTCGACCGCGGCCACGTGGCGCCGCGGTTCCATGCGGTCGCCCACGACCCGCTGGCCGAATCCGAAGCGACGCAGCGGGCGATCGCGCTGGCGCGCCTGGTGGACGTGCCGGTGCTGATCGTGCACGTGGCCGGCCGCGAGACTGTCGACGTCATCCGCAATGCCCGCCGCCTGGGCGCCCAGGTGCATGCCGAAAGCTGCCCACAGTACCTCCTGCTCGAAGCCAGCGACAGCGACTTGCCCGGCATGGAGGGCGCCAAGTACTGCTGCAGCCCCCCGCCGCGCGATAAGGATTCTCAGGCGGCCGTCTGGGAGGGACTCAAGGACGGCTCGCTCGGGCTGTTCTCGTCCGACCATGCCCCTTACCGCTTCGACGAAAGCGGCAAGTTGCCCAAGGGTGACGCCACCACCTTCAAGGAGATGGCCAACGGCGTGCCCGGCATCGAGCTGCGGCTACCGCTGCTGTTCTCGGAAGGCGTGATGCAAGGCCGCCTGTCGATCGAGGAATTCGTCGCGCTGACCGCCACCAACCATGCGCGCATGTACGGTCTGGCGCACCGCAAGGGCTCGATCGACGTCGGGCAGGACGCGGACATCGCCCTCTGGAACCCGTCGCGCCGCGTCGAAGTTACGGCCTCGATGCTGCATGACCGCGTCGGGTACACGCCCTACGAAGGCCGATCGGTCCAGGGCTGGCCCGAGCAGGTCTTCAGCCGCGGCCGCTGCGTGGTGCGCGACAACAAGCTGCAGGTCGAGCGCGGCTCGGGGCAGTACATCCCGCGCCAACGGCCCGAGCCGCTGGCGCGCCGAGCCACGCCGTCCGAGGCGCGGGGCGCCTTCAGCCGGCTGGTGGGGCTGAAGCACGCAGCCTGAGACCGCGCATCGGGCCAGCCGTCAATTCCGTTTTCATCCCGTCCACTAGGAACCGATCCATGATCTTTCGTTCGCGTCCCTTTCTTTTCCGCGCTGCGGCGGCAGCATTGATCGCCCTCGGCGCCGCGGCAGCTGAGGCCGACGACCTGGTGCCCCTGCGCACCGCCGTCGACGCGACCTTCGCGCCGCACGCGATGGCCAAGCTCGGCGGCGGCCTGCAGGGCTTCAACATCGACCTGGGCGAGGAACTCGCCAAGCGACTGGGGCGCAAGCTGGAAGTGGACGGTGCCGAGTTCTCGGGCCTGATTCCGGGGCTCAACAGCAAGCGCTACGACTTCCTGCTGGCGCCGGTGACGGTGAACGAGGAGCGGGCCAAGGTGCTGCTGTTCACCGAGGGCTACCTCGACACCAACTACACCTTCCTCGGCCTCAAGTCCAGCGCCCCAGTGGCGAAGCTGGAGGACCTCAAGGGCAAGACCATCTCGGTGAACAAGGGCTCCAACTACGAGAGCTGGGCCAAAGACAACGCCGACAAATACGGCTTCAAGTACGACGTGTACGGCTCCAATGCCGACGCGGTGCAGGCGGTGCTGTCCAGCCGTGCCGACTACAACCTGGCGGGCAGCACGGTGGTCGGCTGGATCGCCAAGCAGAACCCGATGCTCAAGACCGGCTTCACCATCAAGACCGGCTACGTGTGGGCGCTTGCGTTTCGCATCGACGACAAGGCGGGCCGGGACGCGGCGTCCAACGCACTCAAGTGCATGAAGAAGGACGGCACCGTCTCCAAGCTGGCGGTGAAGTGGTTCGGGTTCAAGCCGGATGCCGACGATGCCGCCAACACCATCGCCCCCGGCACCGGCGTGCCCGGCACGCCGGGCTACGACCCGACCCCCGTGACGCCGAAGTGCGCCTGATGCCGATCCTCGACATTGCCGGGCTGCACAAGTCCTATGGCAGTACCGAGGTACTGCGCGGCGTCGACCTGCAGGTGAACACCGGTGAGTTGGTGTGTGTGATCGGCCCTTCCGGCTCGGGCAAGAGCACCATGCTGCGCTGCTGCAACCTGCTGGAGACACCCACCCGCGGGCGAATCACCGCCAACGGTCATGAAGTGACGTCCTCCGCGGTCAACATCAACCATGTTCGCCAGGACATCGGCATGGTGTTCCAGCAGTTCAACCTGTACCCGCACCTGAGCGCGCTGGACAACGTGTCGCTGGCGCTGCGCAAGGTGCAGCGCAAGCCGCGCGACGAGGCCGACCAGCTGGCGCAGGCCGCGCTGGAGCAGGTCGGGCTGGGCGCCAAGGCCGGGAACCGCCCGGCCGAGCTGTCGGGCGGGCAGCAGCAGCGCGTGGGCATTGCGCGCGCGGTGGCCCTCAAGCCGCACATCATCTTGTTCGACGAGCCGACCAGCGCGCTCGACCCCGAGCTGGTCGAGGACGTGCTCAACGTCATGCGCGACCTCCGCCAGCGCGGCATGACCATGCTTGTGGTCACGCACGAGATGGCGTTCGCGCATGCGGCCGCCGACCGGGTGGTCTTCATGGACGGCGGGGTCGTCGTCGAGCAGGGCACCGCGGCCGAAGTGTTCGAAACGCCGCGGGAGCCGCGCACCAGGAGCTTCCTGGCGCGCTACGGAAGCGCACGGTCATGAGTGGCGACAGCGGCTTCCTGTTCACCTTCTTCAACCTGGCCGTCGCCAAGCAATACTGGCCCGCGATCGGCATGGGCATGCTGGTGACCGTCGGCGTCGGCCTGGCGGTGGTGGCCACCGGAACGGCGCTGGGCCTGGCGTTGGCGGTGCTCCGCTCCTTCGGCCTGCGCCTGCTGGCGCTGCCCATCGTGGTTTTCGCGGACGTGATGCGCTCGCTGCCGCCTTTGGTGGTGATGATCGTGCTGTACTTCGGCCTGCCGGCGCTGGGGCTTCCGATGTCGGCCTTCGCGGTCACCTGGGTCGCCCTGTCGCTCGTACTCGCGGCCTATGCCGAGGAAAGCATTTGGGCCGGCATCCTCGCGGTGCCGCCGGGGCAACTGGAGGCAGCGCGCTCGACCGGCATGGGCTGGTGGCAAGGCATGCGCTGCGTGGTGCTGCCGCAGGCGCTGCGGCGGGCCGTGCCACCGCTGACCAACCGCATCATCGCGACCACCAAGAACACCGCGCTCGGCTCGGTCGTCGCCCTCAACGAGATTCTGAACAACGCGCAAGGCGCGACCAGCCACGCCGGCAACCCGACGCCGCTGGTGATGGCCTCGGTCGCCTACCTGATCGTGTTCATGCCGCTGGTATTCGCCTCGCGCGGTGTCGAGCGGCGCTGGGGAAGGGCCTGATCGATGCAGAGTTTCGTCCAGAACTTCTTCAACCTGGAGATCTACGCGGCCGTCCTGCCGTACCTGCTGCAGGGCCTGTGGACCACCGTATGGCTGTCGGCCATCGTCATTCCGCTGGGTGCGGCGGCGGGGCTCGCGCTTGCGCTCGGCCTGACGCAGTCAGCCGGCCGCCTGGTGCGCGGCGCCATCGTGGTGTGGGTGGACTTCTTCCGCGCCTTTCCGCCGCTCGTGCTGCTGATACTGATCTACTTCGGCGGCCCCTTCCTGGGCGTCGAGCTGAACAAGGTCTCGGCGGTGGTGCTGGCCTTCGTGCTGAACAACTCGAGCTACTTCGCCGAGGTGTTCCGCGCCGGGTTGGAGGGCGTGGACAAGGGCCAGATGGAGGCCTCACGCTCCACCGGCCTCACCCGAGCCCAGGCCCTGCGGCACGTGGTGGTGCCGCAGGCGGTGCGCAACGTGCTGCCAGACCTGGTGGGAAACGGTATCGAGATCGTCAAGCTCACCAGCATCGCCAGCGTGGTGGCCATCCCCGAGCTGCTGCGCTCGGCGCGGGATGCGCAATCGCTGGTGTTCAACCCCTCGCCGGTGATGCTGGCCGCCCTCATCTACCTGGCGTTGCTGTGGCCGCTGACGCGCTGGCTTGGCCGCCTTGAGCACCGGCGCGCACGCGCCTGAGCGCGCCTGCCGGCGCCCCCTCGAACGATCCAACCAGAAGCATCCAAAAGGAATTGCATGCCATCGAACAAGCTCAACGAGCAAGCCAAGGGCGTCTACGTCATCGCGGCCACTCCCTTCACCGAAACCGGCGAACTGGACCTGACCAGCATCGACAGCCTGACCGACTTCTACCTAGACAAGGGCGTCACCGGCCTGACCATCCTCGGAATGATGGGCGAGGCGCACAAGCTGACGGAAGCCGAGACACTGCAGGTGATCGACCGGGTGCTCGCCCGCGCCGGCGGCGTGCCGGTGGTCGTCGGCGTGAGCCATGCGGCGTACCACCATGTCGAGCGCCTGGCCAAGGCCGCCATGGACAAGGGGGCGGCCGGCGTGATGTTGGCGCCAGGCGCCGGCCTCAAGACCGACGACCAGGTCTTCAACTACTTCGCCGCCGCCGCCCGGCTGCTGGGGCCCGACGTCCCGATCTGCCTGCAGGACTTTCCCCAAGCCACCGGCGTGTTCATGTCGGTGCCCGTGATCAACCGCCTGGTGGACGAACTTCCACAGGTAGTGATGCTCAAGCACGAGGAAATGCCCGGCATGCGCAAGCTCAGCGAAGTGCGTGCGCACGGGGAAGCGGCCGGCAAGCGCCGCATCAGCGTGCTGGTGGGCAACGGCGGGCTGTTCCTGCCGCAGGAGATGCTGCGCGGGGCCGACGGCGCCATGACTGGGTTTGCATACCCCGAAATGCTCGTGCAGGTTTGCGCGCTGTTCGATCAGGGCCGCGACGAGGAGGCCGAGGACCTGTTCAACATCTACCTGCCGCTGCTACGCCACGAATTCCAGTACGGGCTCGGCCTGGCGCTGCGCAAGGAGACCCTGAAGCGGCGCGGCGCCATCCGAAGCGCCTTCGTCCGCAAGCCCGGCCCAACGTTGGCCGGGAAGGACCTGGAGGAGCTCGAACGGCTGGTCCAGCGCCAGGAGCGCCGGCTGGCCGAATCGAAATAATCCGCGCTGCGAGCGCGTCGCCCGGATTGCGGGGACAGCTACTGCGTCATGACCTCCGGTCGAACTCGAAGACAGTCTGACCTTCCGCCGAAGGACGGGATCGCAGCAGCCCATCAGGATGAGCGCGCCCAAGACCATTCGCAGCGTTTCCACGGAGTTCATCTGCAAGATGGCACGCGCGGCCTCCTCGAGATTTTGCGCGTTGCATTCGATCTGCTGAATGCCGGTCGGGCTACCACCCGCAACGGCGGCGCCGGCGGCCTTCGAAAGGCACGCCTTGCCTGCACAATCGCGCCATGCAACGCTTCACCATCTCGCTGGACGACGAGCTGGCCCGCCAGTTCGACGGATTCATCGCGCACAAGGGCTACGTGAACCGATCGGAGGCCGTGCGCGACCTCATCCGTGCGCGCCTGGGCGGCGCGACGCAGGACAGCGGCGCGGACGCGGCCCGCGCAAGATGGTGCGTGGCCAACCTCAGCTATGTCTATGACCACCATGACCAGACGGTGGCCGTGCGCGTGCTGGACCTGCAGCATCAGCATCACGACCTCGTCGTCGCCTCGATGCGCACGCACCTGGACCATCATCACTGCCTTGAAACCGCGGTGCTGCGTGGCCCGGCGAAGCCGGTCCGCGCACTGGCCGACCAGCTGATCGCGCTCAAGGGCGTTCGCCACGGTCAGGTGCACATGGTGCTGCTCGAAGCCGATCGCAGGTCGCATCGCCACGAGGGCGGCGCCGGCACGCACATCCACCTGAGCCCGCGCAACTGAAGGGGTCCGCCGGGTTGTCCCGGCGTCGCCCCTGCTACCTAAGTACAGGCCGGAACGCGTCTTGCGTGGGCCTTGCGTAAGAACAATTGCAATATTCTCTTACGCATGAAACTCGCTCTCAACGCCTTTGCCGCGGTGGCCCTTCTGCCCGGCACCGGCATCGTCGCCCACGCCCAATCGACCCACCTGCCCGAGATCGAGGTGCGCGGACCGCGCGACGCCACGATCGGCACCGCTGACAGCGCCAGCGAGGGGGCGGCAGAACGCGAGTCCTTCCAGTCGCGGCCCAAGCTGCGTCCCGGCGACATCGTCGAGGCGGTGCCCGGCGTGGTGGCCACGCAGCATTCGGGCGATGGCAAGGCCAACCAGTATTTCCTGCGTGGCTTCAACCTCGACCACGGCACCGACTTCGCCATGACCGTCAGCGGCATGCCTGTCAACATGCCATCGCACGGCCATGGCCAGGGCTATGCCGACCTGAACTTCCTGATTCCCGAGCTGGTCTCGGGCGTGCGCTATCGCAAGGGGCCGTACTTCGTCGACAACGGCGACTTTTCCCTCGCCGGCAGCGCCAGCATGGACTACGTGAGCGCGATCGATGCGCCCTTTGCCGAGCTGACCCTCGGCGGCGACGGCTACCGCCGCCTGCTCGCCGCCGGCTCGCGGACCGTGCAGGACCAGACCTGGATGGGCGCGCTGGAGCTGCAGGGCAACGACGGCCCCTGGGACGTGCCGGAGGATCTGCGCAAGGCCAATGCCGTGCTGCGCTACTCGCAGGGCAGCCAGGTGCGCGGCTTCAGCTTGACCGGCATGGCCTACAAGAGCGACTGGAACGCCACCGACCAGATTCCGCAGCGCCTGGTCGATTCGGGCGACCTCGGCCGCTACGGCTCGCTGGACCCGACGGACGGGGGCAGCACGCGGCGGCTGAGCCTGTCGGGCCAGTGGTTCGACAACTCGCCCGAGGGCCAGACGCAGGTCAGTGCCTACGCCATCGACTACCAATTCGACCTGTTCTCGAACTTCACCTACTTCCTGAACGATCCGGACGCGGGCGACCAGTTCGAGCAGACCGACCGGCGCCGCATCTTCGGCGCGCAGGCCGCGCGTTCGCTGCCCAACCGCCTGGCCGGCATGGACGGCGTGCTGAGCTTCGGCGCGCAGTGGCGCGGCGACCGCATCGGCAGCGTGGGCCTCTACGACACGCAGGCACGCGAGCGCGACCGGACGGTGCGCGACGACCGGGTGTCGCAGGACCTCGTCTCGGCGTACGGCCAGCAGCTGCTCAACTTCAGCGACCGCTGGCGCGGCTACTTCGGCCTGCGCGGCGACATGCTGCGCTACGACGTCGAGGGCCGCGAGCCGGTGTATGGGCCGGGCAACAGCGGCAGCGGACACGACGCGCTGGTCAGCCCGAAGGCCGGACTGGCATTCACCGTGACGCCGGCGAACGAGCTGTACCTGAACGCCGGCAGCGGCTACCACAGCAACGACGTGCGCGGCGCCACCATCAGCGTCGATCCGCAAAGCGGGCTGCCAGCCGACCGGGTGCCGGCGCTCGTGAAGGGGCACGGCGGCGAAGCGGGATGGCGCTTCGCGCCTGGCGAACAGTTCAGCCTGACCACCGCGCTGTGGATGCTCAACCTCGATTCGGAACTGGTCTACGTCGGCGACGCCGGCACCACCGAGCCGGGCCGGCCCAGCCAGCGCCGCGGCGTCGAGACCAGCCTGCGCTGGACACCGTCATCGACGTGGCGTTTCGAGTTCGACGGCGCTCTGTCCCGCGCCCGCTTTCGCGGCCCGGCGCCGGAGGGCGAAGGCGACTACGTCGACAACGCGATCGAGACCGCCGTGTCGGCCGGCGTGGTGTGGACGCATGGCCCGCTGATGGCGACGCTGCGGCTGCGCTACATGGGCCCGCGTGCGCTCGACACCACGAACAGCGTGCGCTCCAGCGCGACCACGCTGCTCAACTTCGGCTCGCGTTACGCGGTCAACCGCCACCTCACCCTTGGCGTGGACGTGTTCAACCTGGCCGGCAGCAAGGGCAACGACATCGAGTACTACTACGCGTCGTGCACCGCTGGGGAAGTGGCCAGTGGCGCCTGCGGCGCCGGCATCGACGATCGCCACATCCATCCGATGGAGCCGCGCACGGTACGGGTCAGCGCGCGCTGGGCGTTCTGACCGCGGCCGGCGCGCGCGAAGTGCGCGGCGCGCCGTCGACGCCCACCTGCGGTACCTGCACCACATCGACCTCGGCGATCGGCGGCAGCGGCACCTCGCCCGTCATCTCCGGGGGCTCGCTGTCATCCAGCCACGCGTCGATCAGCGTGTACGAGACCGCCAGCATCACCGGCCCGACGAACACACCCACCAGGCCGAAGGCGAACAGGCCGCCGATGACGCCGGCGAAGATGAGCAGCAGCGGCAGGTCGGCGCCGCGCTTGATGAGCCAGGGCCGCAGGAAGTTGTCCATAGTGCCGACGATGAGCGTCCACACCGCCAGGAAGATGCCCCAGCCGGTGGCACCGCTCCAGAACACCCAGATGGTGGCCGGCAGCAGCACCAGCGTGGGCCCGACCTGGATGATGCACAGCATGAACATGACGGCGGTGAGCAGCGCCGCCAGCGGCACGCCGGCAACCGCCAGCCCGATGCCGCCGATCACCGCCTGGATCAGCGCCGTCAGCCCCACGCCCAGCGCCACGCCGCGGATGGCCTTGCCGGCCAGCACCACAGCCTCCTGTCCGCGCTCGCCGCCGACCCGCCAGCCAAAGCGCTGCACCACGCGCGCGCCGGTCTCGCCGTTGAGGTACATCACGCCGGCGATGACGACCGTGAGCAGGATCTGCACCGTGAGCGCGCCGACGACACCGGCCTGCGACAGCACCCACGTCGTGACCTCGCTCAGGTAAGGTGTGACGCGGGTCTGAAGGCCGGCCATGCCGGAAGCGACCAGGTCGTCCCAGGTGGTGCCGAGCTTTTCGCCGATGAACGGCAGGTTGCGCAGCCAGTCCGGCAGGTGCGGCGGCCCCTGGTCGATCAGCGAGCGGACCCAGGCGTAGGCCACGTCGGCATGCTCGGCCACGGTGGAGATGGCCAACGTCAGCGGCAGCGCGAACAGCAGCAGCAGGATCAGCACCATGGCCGCGACCGCCAGGCCCCGGCTGCCCCACAGGCGCGACTGCAGCCACAGCAGCGCCGGCCAGCTGGCCACAACGACCATCGCGGCCCAGATGGTGGCGCCCAGGAAAGGCCGCAGGATCCACAGCGCCGAGCCGATCAGCAGCACGATGCACAGCACGCCGAAGGTGATCTTGGCCAGGTCGGTGCGGTAATTCGTCATCTCGTCGGGCTCTCCTCAATTGCCCGACATCCTAGCCCAGGGGACGCGACGGATGGCGGCTGGCGGGCGGCCCCTATCGCACCCCCGATCAGCCGATGTGCAGCGCCACCTCAGGCGATCCGGCGCGGCCTGGGCCTGCGCACCAGCGCCAGCATCGCCGCGCCCGCGAGTGCGCTGCCCAGCGAACATGCCGCGAACGGGGCCACGGCGCTGCCGAACTGGTTGATCGCGAACACGGCCGCCGCGCCCGCCCCCATCTGGCAGAAGCCTGCCAGCGCCGCCGCCGCGCCCGCGGCATGCGCGGCGACGCCGACAGCGCCGTTGAGCGCCAGCGGCAGGCAGACCCCGCTGGCGAGCGCATAGAGAAGCATCGGGCCGAGCAGCCGCGGCACCGACAGCGTGCCGGCAAGCGCCAGCACGACGCCCAATCCGGCGGCGGCAACCAGGCTGGCCAGCAGCAGCGCGCCGTCAGCGCCGAAGCGACGGGCCGCAGCCGGCGTGGCCAGCCCCCCGCCCACCACCGCCGCGCCGAGCAACAGCTGACAGGCACCGTAGCCCGCCGGGCTTGCGCCCAGCCGGCCGATGAGCAGCGCCGGCGCGATCGAGATGAACGCCATGAACCCGACGCCGAGGAGCGCCAGGTTGGCCGCATAGGCCACATAGGCCGGACAGCGCAGCAGCGCTGCCTGGCCTCGCAGCGTCCCACGCAGGTTGGATCCCGTGCGCCGTGCCGGCGGCAGCGTCTCGGCGAAACAAAGCCACAGCCAGACCCACAAGACGGCGCCGTACACGGCGCAGGCCAGGAACACCGTGCGCCAGCCCCATGCGCCAATGAGCATGCCGCCCAGCAGCGGAGCCAGCGCAGGCATGACGGCCACGGCCAGCGTGACGCGGGACATCGCGCGCAGCGCATCCGGCCCGAGATGGGCATCGCGCACTGCAGCGCGCGGCACGACCAGCGCTGCGCAGCCGCCCAGGGCCTGCAGCACGCGGGCGACCATCAGAACGCCGAAATCCGGCGCAAGCGCAGCCCAGATGCTCGCCGCCACGAACAGCCCGGTGGCGCACAGCAGCACCGGGCGCCGCCCGAAGCGGTCGGACAGCGGACCGAGCAGCAGTTGGGCCAGCGCATAGGTGAGCAGGTACAGCGACAGCGTCAGCTGCACGGTCGACTGCGGCGTTTCGAAGGCGGCGCCGATGGCCGGCAGCGCCGGCACGATGACGTTGAGGCCCAGTGGCGCGATCGCGGTGGCGCAGAACAGCAGCAGCAGCGAGGACGCGGGCGCGGCGGCCACGTTCGCACCCGGCCCTTGTCAGCCGAGCGCAGCCCGGGTGCCGAGCCAGTGGCCCAGGCTGGTCGCGCCGCCGGCCACGGCTCGCCGCGCAGCCGACAGGAATCGACCGCTGCGAATGAACCCGTGCGGCACGCCGTCGTGCACTTGCAGCCGCACCGGCACGCCCGCAGCCTGCAGGCGCTGCTGCAGCGCATTCGAATCATCGAGCAGCGGGTCGAGGCTGGCGGCATGCAGGTCGACGGGTGGCAAGCCTTCCATGCGTGCCAGCAGCGGCGCGGCGCGCCAGTCGCGCCGCTGCGCTTCCTGCGCAAGATAGTGATCGCGGATCCAGTCGAGCTGCGCAGCCGACAAGCCGAAGCGGCCGTCACCGAGCCGCTGCCACGAATCGGCGGTGGTGTCCCACGAGTACACGCCGTAGTACAGGAGCAGCCCGCGCAGCGGCATCTCGCCGGCATCGCGTAGCGCGCATGCCGCGGCCAGCGCCAGGTTGGCGCCTGCGGAATCGCCGGCGGCCGCCAGCCGATCGCCGTCCACACCGTATTCGGCCCCACGCGCGGCAAAGTGACGGACGACGGCCACCGCCTCCTCGAACTGGACGGGAAAGCGCGCTTCGGGCGACGGGCTGTATTGCACGTCGACGGCTGCCGCGCCGCTGTCGCGCACCAGTTCGCGCATCATGGCGTCCCACTCGTCGATGCGCCCGAGGGCGAAGCCGCCGCCATGGAAATAGACGACCGCAGGCACCGGCGAGACCGCGCCATCCGGCAGGTGCACGCGGCAGAGCACGGGCCCGTGCGGGCCAGGCACCTGAACCTGCGCCTCGCGCTGCAGGGGCACGCTGCCTTCCGACAGGAACGCGCCGATGGCGTCGTAGGCAGCGCGCGACTGCGCCACGGGCGCCGCCTCCAGCAGCGGCGCGGCCAGTCCGCGCTCGCGCAGCGCCGCGCCCATGGCCGGCACTTCGGGGTCGACCCAGGGCGGCGGCGGCGCGCTCACACCGTCACGCCCATGAACTCGGTGCCGATCTTCTGGTACCTGTGGATCACGTCCATGCCGAACCGTTCGACCATCATCTTGCTGTCCTCCGGGCCGACGGCGATGTCGTTGAAGTCCTCGTCTCCCTTGCCGGTGATCAGCACCAGCAGCAGTGCGTCGTCGTCACCGACGTTGGTGAAGTCGCGGCACACGCCCGGCGGCACCGCGATCATGTCGAACGGCTGCAGGAAGGTCTCGTGCTCGCCCTGGTCGCCCCAGCGGATCCGGAAACGCCCGGTCAGGCACATGAACGTCTCGTGCGTCTTGAAGTGCGCATGCAGCAGCGGCTTGTCGCCCGGGGGGCAGCGGGCGATGATCACCGACAGGCCCTTCTCGCCGTCGATGGCCGGCTTCTGCGCCATCGGCCCGCCCTGGCTGGCCGGCGCCATCAGCAGGTACAGCGTCTTTGCGGCCATCAGTTCGTAGGCTTCGCGCGGGATGCCGGTCTCGCTCTGGTACATGGCGCTTTGCGGCTGCAACTGGTCGAAGCGCGCGATGCGCGATTCCATCTGCTCGGGGGTGACCGAGATCGTCCTCATCGGGATGTTCATGCAAGTGCCTCCTGTTTCAGCGGATGAATGCCGTGGCCATCCACGGCATGGCGATCACCATCAGCGCCACCGCCAGCATGACGGCCGCGAACGGCAAGGTGCCCATGAAGATGTCGTGCAGCGAGATGCTGCTGTCGTTGATCGAGGCCTTGACGATGAACACGGCCATGCCGAACGGCGGCGTGAGCAGTCCGATCTCGACCACGATGACCGTGATCACGCCCAGCCACACGACGTCGACCTGGAAGGCCTGGAACACGGGCAGGAACAGCGGCACGCAGATCAGCAGGATCGATGCCGAATCCATCAGCGTGCCCAGGATGAGCAGCACCACCAGGTAGACCGCCATCAGCGCGACGAAGCCGAGCCCGGCCTCCTGGATCGCCTGCGCCAGGTACATCGGCAGGCCGGACACCGCGAGCATGCGCGAGTAGACGTTGGCCGCGATAATCAGCAGGATCAGCGACGCGGTGACGTGGCCGGTTTCGGTGAGCAGCCGCCAGAACCCGCGGGCCGACAGCCGCTTCTTGGCCAGCGCGATCGCCAGCGCGCCGAGCGCACCCACGGCGCCCGACTCGGTGGCGGTGAACACGCCCCCGTACAGGCCGCCGAGCACCAGCACGATCAGCAGCAGGATCGGCAGCAGCATGCCGGCCATTTGTCGCTTGCCCAGCGGCGCGAAGGCCGCCGAGGCCTCGTTGCGGCCGAACAGCGCCGGATGGCGGCGCGCCCGCAGCCAGATCATGGCCGCGTACGCCACCGCCAGCACGATGCCCGGGATGATGCCGGCCAGGAACAGGTCGCCCACCGACGTGTTGGTCACCAGTCCGTAGATGATGAACAGCACGCTCGGCGGGATCAGCATGCCCAGCACCGAACTGCCGGCCACGACGCCCACCGCGAAGCGCTTGTCGTAGCCGTAGCGGATCATCTCGGGCACCGCCAGCTTGCTGAAAACCGTGGCGGCCGCCACGCTCACGCCGGTGATCGCGGCGAAGATCGCATTGGCCATGACGGTGGCGATGCCCAGGTTGCCGGGCAGCTTGCGGAACGCCTGGTGCGCCACCGCGAAGCTGTCCTTGCCCAGGTCCGCGATCATCACCAGCAGCCCCATCAGCACGAAGAGCGGGATGACGCCGAACACGTACGCCTCGATCGAGTCGGTGGCGGCGAACGCGAGCATGGTGCCGGCCAGCTCGACGTTGTCTCGGATCAGCCATATGCCCACGAAGGACACGATGATCATCACGACCGGCACATGCATGCCGCTGTAGACCAGCAGCACCAGGAACAGGATCGACCACAGGCCTATCGCGGTGCCGCTCATTTGCGCTCTCCCCAGACTGCCTCCAGGTGCCGCCAGGCCAGCAGCAGGAACTGCAACAGCACCGCCGCGCAGCCGACGATCATGATGGCCCGCACCGGCCACTTGGGCAGCGAGAACACCGCGGGGTTGCCGTACGTGTCGCCACTGGCGATGGCGCGCTGCAGGAACGGCACCGTGGCATACAGGATCACGCTGAAAGTCAGCGCACCGAGCAGGTGGAACAGCGCCTGCAGCGCGTGGTAGCCACGCGGCAGGCGCGCCTGTAGCAGCCGAAGCAGCGCATCGGCCTGGATGATGCGCCCCGCTCGCAGCGTGTCGGCAAATTGCAGGAACACGATGGCCGCGATGGACGCGATCACCATCTCGGTGACGCCCGTGAGGGGTTTGCCGAACAGGAAGCGGCCGAACACGTCGACGTTGATCACCACCATGATGAAGCCGATCAGCACCGTGCCGGCCGCGTTCAGCGCGGCGCACAGCCAGCCCAGAAGGCGGTCGGGCAGCCCGGGCTGCACCGCCGGCTGCGCCGACGCGGCGGCGGCATCGAGATCGAGTTGCGCCATGCCGGATCAGGGCCTGGTCCAGTCGCGCGCCGGCTGCGCGCCGGCCTTGCGCAGGTTCTCGACGTAGGTGCGCAGCACTTCGCGCGCCGGCAGGCCCTTGGCCTCGAGCGGTGCGGCCCAGCGCTCGGCGATGTTGGGCAGCGTGTTGGCCCACTTGACGCGTTCGTCGGCGCTCAGCGCCGTAATGGTCGCGTCATGCTTGCGCATGGTCTCGAAGGCGGCGTCCGTCTCGCGCTCGATGCGCGCCACCATCGCCTCCTGGTGGGCGTCGGCCGCACGCTGGATGGCCTGCCGGACCTCGGCCGGCAGCCGGTCCCAGCTCGCCTTGTTGAACACGATGTCGAAGGCGTTGATGGCGCCGAAGCCCGTGCGCACGATCTGCGGGGCCACCTCGTACATCTTGCCTGCGGCCGACAGCAGCGCCGAGTTGATGGCCGCGTCGTAGACGCCGGTCTTCATGTCGTTGTAGGCCGTGCCCATGGTGGCGGCCACCGGCGATGCGCCGGTGCCTTCCAGCCACAGCGTGTTCGACGCTGCCGCGGCCACCTTCATGCCCTTCACGTCGGTGACGCTGGCGACCGGCCTGCGCGAAATCAACAGGTAGCTGTCGAAGGAATAGCTGGTCAGGTAGACCAGGTTGAGATTCGACCAGGACTTCTGCATCGCCGGCATCGTCTTCTGCATGTCGTGCAGGACCTTGGTCGCGAGGCGCGGGTCGTCGGTGGCGAACGGCGCGGCCGACACCACGTTCTGCAGCGGCAGCCGCGCCGGCTCGAACAGGTGCACCACGTGCCCCATGTCGGCCAGCCCCGTCGAGACCGCGTCCAGCATGTTCGGCATGGTGGCGAGCGTGCCGCCGACCGCCACGTTCCACTCCACCCTGTGCTTGGACCCGGCCTTCTCCAGTTCCTTGTTCACGCCGGGCAGGAAGGTCTTGACCTGCTCGTCGGTCCAGGCGAAGGCCGCCGGGTAGCCCGAGGCGAAGGTGAGCTTGTGGGTGACGGTCTGGGCCTGCGCGGCGCCGTGCGCGACGAGCAGCGCGATGCCGAGCGCACCGCCGAGAAGTCTGAGTTTCACGCTGTCTCCTGATGTTCTGATCGCCGGGGCGGGGACCCCGCACCGACGTTACGCAATGTGTCGCGGTGCCGCAACCACAGCCGCGGCAATGCCGACATTGGTCCGGTCAATGGCCGCCGCCGCGCGCGGGTCCTCGTCCGGTGCGAAGCGAAAGCCGGACACGCCCGCATGCTGGTAGAAACCCGAGTCCTGCACCACCAGGCTGATCATCGTGCGACTGCCGCGGTTGTGGTGCGAATGCGCGGCGCCGGCGGGCGTCACCATCACGCCCAGCGGCGCCCAGTCGATGCCCTGACCGGCCACGAAGGAACTGCAGCTCTCGCCCTGCAGGCTCAGCGTCAGCGCGGCGCCGTTGTGGCAATGGGCGCGCTGGTCACGGCCGGCCTCCAGCGTGTTGATGTTGGCGATGAAGAAGGGCGTGGTCAGGTGCGCTGGCTCCAGCGTGTCACGGGTGAAGATCACGGCCCGACCGACCGCCTCCTCGCGGCCTGCCAGCTGGTCGAGCCGGGCCATCTCGCCGGCGATGGCGGCGGCCGTGTAGCGCACCGCGTCAGGCCGGCGCTGCGACAGCGCCCGCACCCCCAGGTAGCGCCACAGCGGCTCGTCCGAGACGGTGAAGACGAGCGAATCGGCGCTCGCCTCGTGGCGCACGCCGCTGGCGGCGGACAGCACCAGCACGTCGCCGGCCGCCCATGGCACGACCTCGTCGCCGGCCAGCGAGCGGCCGCTTCCGCTGTGCACGTAGCACAGGCGGGACAGTGCCGGCTCGCTCTGCGACAAGGGATCCGCGGCGCGCAGTTGAAGGTAGTGCGCGAGCATGGTCGGCGTCGTGGCCGGTCCGTCCAGGCCCAGCTCGGCCGACCGGTCGAGCGCGAGCGCGCGGCTGCGCACCGGCCACGGACCTTGCACGACCTGCAGCCGCTCGGCCTCGAACGAACCGCTGGCCGCCCGCGCCTGCAGCGGCTTGAAGTGATTGACGGGGATGTGGAAGCGGGCACGGTCGTCGGCGGGCTCGGCCGTCTGCGCGCCAGGCCGCTGCGCAATGGTGGCCATGCGCTCAGCAGCCCGCGGCGGCGTCCGCCGGGAAGATGCCGGCCTCGACCAGCCGGCGAATGCCCTGCGGCGATATTTCCGCCGCGGGGGCGTTGCCGCCGATCACACCGAGCAGCAGGCCCTCGGCCTCGCCCTCCGGCGGCGCGACGCATTCGAAACGGCGCTGCACCCCGACCGGGCAAGCGATGAAGTCGAGCGGCTCCAGCACCACGTGGTCGTCGCCGTCCGCGCCCTCCCACTGCACCTTCCAGCGGCCCTTCATGGCCATGAACGTCTCGACAGTGTCGTGCGTGTGCATCAACACGCCCTTGCCCGGCGCGGCCTGGATGAACGAGATGCCGAAACCGGCCGTCAGGTGCGACACGTGCGCCCGGG
>Ga0160470_100229_pt1 | contig 44078 bp, 50 predicted proteins | sample HID1973I_E11MG_FD_108214 | JGI IMG/M metagenome (GOLD analysis project Ga0160470, IMG submission 108214) | Enriched mosquito-associated microbial communities from UW Madison campus, WI, USA - HID1973I_E11 MG | ecosystem: Host-associated > Arthropoda: Insects > Digestive system > Unclassified ... | reverse complement strand
GTGATGGCGATCGAGATGGCCGGGAACTGCACGTACGCCACCACCTGGTTGACCGCTCCGTAGGCGGCCGTGGCGTCCGAACCGAAGCCGTTGACGAAGGAGAGCAGGGCGAGCTCGGCCACCGCCACCACGATCATCTGCACGCCCGTGGGCACGCCGACGCGCAGCACGCCCTTGAGCAGTTGCCCGTTGACGCGCAGGTGCCGGGCGAAGTCCGCGTCCGGCGCCAGCGGGCTGCCCTTGCGGCGCAGGTGGAAGGCCAGCCACAGCGTGGCGGCGACGAAGCCCACCACCATGGCGCATGCGCCACTGGCGACGCCCATCTGCGGCAGGCCGAACCAGCCGCGGATCAGCGCCGGAGTCACCACCAGGCCGGTCCCGGTCGAGATGAACAGCGTGTAGAGCGGCGACACGGTGTCGCCCACCCCGCGCAGCATGGCGGTGGACAGCAGGAAGACGAAAAGCCCCGGCATGGCGATCAGCACGATGCGCGCATAGCGCGTGGCGTCTGGCAGGATGTCCGCCGGCGTGCCCAGCAGGCGCAGCATGGGCTCGGTGAAGGCGCCGCCGAAGACCGCCACCAGCAATCCGAACAGCACGCCCACGGTCAGCGTGGTTCCGGCCACGGCGCGGGCCTTGTCGCGCTGGCGCGCGCCCCAGGCCTGGCCGATCAGCACCGAGGCGCCCGCGCCCAGGCCGATGGTGAACGCGATGAAGAAGAACATCACCGGAAAGAAGCTGGACACCGCGGCCAGGGCGCTGACGCCGATCATCTGCCCGATGTAGACGTTGTTGAGCGTGCCGGAGGCCGACTGGAGGATGTTCGACAGCAGCATCGGCGCCAGGAAGACCAGGAACGTCTTCCACAGCGGGCGCGACTCGGTGCTGCCGGCAGGCTGGTGCGGCGGGGCGGTGGCCCCGGCGTCCCGTGCCTCCGGGCCCGCGCCGGTGACGGCAACGGTTGCGGCCGGCAGGGCCGAGGCGGCCTCGGCCACCGCACCGGCGGCGGCGGTGGCCGCAGCCAGCGCCGGCGCATCGTCCGCGGAAGGCACGGCGGAGGCGGTCGACGGGGATTCGGCGTGCGGCGAAGGCGTGCGCTCGTTCATTGGGCGGTCCACGCGCCCGACGCGAGCCGTCGCAGGAACGTCCTGATGTCCTCCGGCCAGGAGTCGATCAGCGTGTCGAAGCGCGCGCCTTCCCCGGCGAACAGGGATCGCGTCGCTTCCTCGAACCCTGGCAGGTCACCCGCCATCTCGGTCATCACGCGATAGGCGGCTTCGCGCGCGGCGCGCTGCGCATCGCGTTCGCGGTGCACCTGGCGCGCCTCGTCCACCAGCCGGCGCAGCGCCACCGATGCGCCGCCTGGCTGGCGGTTGAGCCAGTCCCAGTGGCGCGGCAGCAGCGTCACCTCGCGCGCCACCACGCCCAGACGCGGGCGCCCGACCGTGCGCGGTGCGGGTGCGGCGGGCGCCGGAACGGCGGTGCCGGCGCCTTCGGGCCGCAGGTCGAGCTCGAGCCGCTCGCCGGTGGCGTCGTCGAATATGCGCAGCAGCGTCTCGGGGCCGGGGGGATTGGCGCGCAGCCGGGCGATCAATTCGTCCTCCGGGCCTTCGTCGAGGCGGCTGGAGCCGGCGAAGGCGATCAGCCTGCGCGTGGATGCGTCAGCAGGGATGGCTTCCTGGGTTGTTTCTGTCGGCATCTCGTTTCTCCGAAGTTGGATTATTGTACCCGGATCAAATGAAATGTGCACCCGTGTTTCCGGCCCGGGGCGCGGGATGCGCTGTGGCAAACTTTCAGGCTTTGCCGGCTGCGCCCGACGCACCGGGGCTTCGCGTTCAGGATTTCATGCAGAAAATCATTCGCCAGATCGCCACCGAATTGAAGGTCGGCGAGACCCAGGTGAAAGCGGCCGTCGACCTGCTCGACGGCGGCTCCACGGTTCCCTTTATCGCCCGCTACCGGAAGGAGGCTACCGGTGGCCTCGACGATGCGCAACTGCGCGACCTCGAAGTGCGACTTTCCTACCTGCGCGAACTCGAAGACCGGCGCGCTGCGGTGCTCAAGAGCATCGACGAGCAGGGCAAGCTGACCGACGCGCTGGTCGCCGCCATCGCCGCGGCGCCGACCAAGCAGGAGCTCGAAGACATCTACCTGCCGTTCAAGCAGAAGCGCCGCACCAAGGGCCAGATCGCGCGCGAGGCGGGCATCGAGCCACTGGCCGACCGGCTGCTGGCCGATCCGACGCTCGATCCGTCGCAGGAGGCGCAGGCCTTTCTGCGACCGCCAGAGACGCTGGACGACGGCAAGCCGGGCCCCGACTTCTCCACCGTGCCGGCGGTGCTGGACGGTGTGCGAGACATCCTGTCCGAACGCTGGGCCGAGGACGCGGTGCTGGTCCAGTCCCTGCGTGAATGGCTGTGGGCCGAGGGCCTGCTCAGGTCCAGCCTGGCCACCGGCAAGGACGAGAACAACCCAGACGTCGCCAAGTTCCGCGACTACTTCGACTATGACGAGCCCATCAGCCGCGTGCCGTCGCACCGGGCCCTGGCGGTGTTCCGCGGGCGCGCGCTGGAGATCCTGGACGCGAAGCTGGCATTGCCGGTCGAGCCCGAACCCGGCAAGCACAGCCTGGCCGAAGGCAAGATCGCGCTGCATCTCGGATGGAGCCATGCCGGCCGCGCGGCCGACGACCTGCTGCGCAAGTGCGTGGCCTGGACCTGGCGCGTCAAGCTGAGCCTGTCGTCCGAGCGGGACCTGTTCACCCGGCTGCGCGAGGATGCCGAGAAGGTCGCGATCAAGGTGTTTGCGGACAACCTGCGCGACCTGCTGCTGGCCGCGCCCGCCGGCCCGCGCGTGGTGATGGGGCTGGACCCCGGCATCCGCACCGGCGTGAAGGTGGCGGTGGTCGATGCCACCGGCAAGCTCGTCGACACCGCGACCGTCTATCCGCACGAGCCGCGCCGCGACTGGGAAGGCTCGCTGCACACGCTGGGCAAGCTGTGCGCCAAGCACGGCGTCAACCTCATCGCCATCGGCAACGGCACCGCCAGCCGCGAGACCGACAAGCTGGCGGCCGACCTGATCAAGCTGCTGGCGAAGATGGCGGCGCAGGCCGGGGCGCCGGCCCCCGCCGTCGAGAAGGTGGTCGTGAGCGAGGCGGGCGCCTCGGTCTACTCGGCCAGCGAGTTCGCCAGCCAGGAGATGCCCGACGTCGACGTGAGCCTGCGCGGCGCCGCCAGCATTGCCCGGCGCCTGCAGGACCCGCTGGCCGAACTGGTGAAGATCGACCCGAAGAGCATCGGCGTGGGCCAGTACCAGCACGACGTCAACCAGAGCGAGCTGGCGCGCACCCTGGGCGCGGTGGTCGAAGATTGCGTGAACGCGGTCGGCGTGGACCTGAACACGGCCAGCGTGCCGCTGCTATCGCGCGTGTCCGGGCTGTCGGCCAGCGTGGCCAAGTCGGTCGTGCGCTGGCGCGAGGCCAACGGTGCGTTCGGCAGCCGCCAGCAACTGCTCGAGGTCAGCGGCTTCGGCGCCAAGACCTTCGAGCAGAGCGCCGGCTTCCTGCGCGTGCGCGGCGGCACCAACCCGCTGGACATGACCGGCGTGCACCCGGAGACCTATCCCGTGGTCGAGCAGATCATGGTGCAGACCGGCAAGCCGGTGGCCGAGCTGATGGGGCGTGCCGACATGCTCAAGCAGCTGCGCCCCGAGTTGCTCTCGAACGAGAAGTTCGGCGTCATCACCGTCAAGGACATCCTGGTCGAACTGGAGAAGCCGGGCCGCGATCCGCGCCCGGATTTCAAGGTGGCGCGCTTCAACGACGGCGTCGAAGACATCGCGGACCTGCAGGAAGGCATGGTGCTCGAAGGCACGGTGAGCAACGTCGCCCAGTTCGGCGCCTTCATCGACCTGGGTGTGCACCAGGACGGGCTGGTGCACGTGAGCCAGTTGTCGCACAAGTTCGTCAACGACGCGCGCGAGGTGGTCAAGACGGGCGACATCGTCAAGGTCAAGGTGCTGGAGGTCGACGTGGCGCGCAAGCGCATCAGCCTGACGATGAAGCTGGACGCCCAGCCGGGCCGCCGCGACGGCGCGCGCGAAAACCGTTTCGAAGGAGCCGGCCGTGGCCAGCAGGCGCGGCGCGACAACGCGCCGCAGCCGGGCGGGCAGATGGCGAACGCCTTCGCCAAGCTGCAGGGGCTGCGCCGCTGAACGCATGCGTGACGCGGCAGGCCGCGCACTCACTTCGTACGCGGCGGCAGCGCACATCCTCCTGACACCATGAAGGCACTGCGCATCCATGCCGGGCCGCTCGCACGCCGGCACATCGAGGACCAGGGCCTCGGGCCTCAGGACGTGCGCATCATTCCCGGCGCGGCCGGCGGGCCCAAGGGCCTGATCCTGGGTCCGATCGACCGCTTCCTGTTCGGCCAGTGGCTGCCGCGCTCAAGCCAGCCGGTGGACTTGGTCGGCGCATCGATCGGCGCCTGGCGCCTGGCCAACGGCTGTCTGGACAATGCCGTCCAGGCCTTCGGCGATTTCGAGCAGGGCTACATTCACCAGCAGTTCGAGGTGCCGGCGGGCCAGAAGCGCCTGACCGCGCGCCAGGTCAGCGCGCAGTTCGGCGACGGCCTGCGCGCCTTCTACGCCGGGCGCGTGACGCAGGTGCTGTCCAACCCGCGCTACCGCCTGCACGTCGTGACGGCGCGCGGGCGCCACATCCTGGGCCGCGAAGGCGCAGCGCGCACGCCGTTCGGCTACCTCGGGGCCTTCATCGCCAACAGCGTGCGGCGCAAGAGCCTGGGTGCGTGGCTGGAGCGGGTGGTGTTCTCGACGCCGGGCGCCGCGCTGCCGTTCGCCACGCGCGATTTCCGAACACGCCAGGTGACCCTGAGCGAGGCCAACTTCGAGGCCGCGCTGCAGGCCTCGTGCTCCATTCCGTTCATGCTCGAAGCGGTGCACGACATTCCGGGCGCGCCGCCGGGCGCCTACTGGGACGGCGGGATCACCGACTACCACCTGCACCTGGCCTACGACAACCCCGACGGCATCGTGCTGTACCCGCACTTCCAGCAGGCGGTGGTGCCCGGCTGGCTCGACAAGGGGCTCAAGTGGCGCCATCGGGCCACGCACTTCCTGGACCGCACGGTGGTGCTGGCGCCGGATCCGCAATGGGTGGCGACGCTGCCGGACGGCAAGTTGCCCGATCGCACCGATTTCGTCCGCTACGCGCAGGACGGCATGGCGCGGTCAAGGGCCTGGGCGCGTGCCGCAGCCGAATCCCAGCGGCTGGCCGACGAGTTCGCCGGCTGGCTGGAGAAGTGCGATCCGGGCGAACTGCGGCCGTTGTAGCGGCGAGCCGTCGTCCCGAGCCGTCAGTCGTCGAGATCCTGGGCTTGCAGGACGATCGGCTGTCCGTGCGGCGTGCGCTCGGCGGCATGCTGCCAGGCATGCCGCAGCCGAGCCAGTTCGCGGGCCGATCCCACGCCCTTGTTCGCCACCAGTTGCTCCAGCGCGGCAAGCCAATGGTGGTAGTAGGTGTCGCCCAGGTCGGCGTCGCCGGCCGCCTGCGCAGCGGCAATCTGCCCGGCCAGGGCCTCGGCCCATTCGCTCCAGGTGAACAGGCCGCGGGCGTGCAGGGCGACGGTCATGGCGAACGCCTGCGCCTGCCAGGGCGCGGCGAACACCGGTGCGCCGCCATCCATAGGTAGCGCCGGCAGGTCCGTCAGCGGTATGTCGGCAGCGCGCGTCACGCGGCCTCCGGCACGGCGTCCATGTAGCTCTCCCAGGCGTCGACGGACACGCGTTGCGCCGATTCGGCGCCGTCGCCCCACAGCGCAGGGCCGTCGAAGACGACGGTGTAGAGCCATTGCGGCGCCTCGCCCAGACCTTGCGCATGGCTGTCGGCAAAGACATGCGTGCCATGCACGGACTCGATGGTGCCCGGCTTGCCTTGCACATAGGCCGGCAGGCGCGTGTGGTGATCGGCCGCCGGCATGCGCATCCGCACCCGTTGGCCGACGGCGAAGCGGGCCGGTTGGGCGGCAGGCCGTTCGGTGGGCGAGCCCCTGGCCAGCGCCTGCTGCACCTGCTCGGCACGCAGGACGCGAGCCACCGGCTGCGGCGGATGCAGCATTCGGCCCGCCGCGATCTCGTCCGGCAGCGCCAGTGCGCGCTCGGCCATCAGCTTTTCCAGCGCGGCAAGCCAGATCTGGTAGTAACCCAGGCGCGCATAGTCGGGCAGCGTCTCTCGTGCGGCGCGGCTCGCGTCCAGGTTCCAGCTGCCGGTTGCGCCCATGGCCAGGGTGAGGGCCAGGGCGCGCGGCTCCCAATCGGCATGGAACGCCACGCCTTCGGGCTCGGGCAGGATCGCGCCGCTCACGGGGCTGCCGCCGAGGTCGGCGTGCGTCTGGTAGCTCATCGGGTGTCTTCCTCGGCGCGCGCGGTGGGTGGTCTCGCAAGCCCGGCGCCGATCATCGAGTCGCGCGTGACGAGTTCGGCCAATTGCGGCTCGGACCAGCCATCGGTTCCGTCGGGGCGCTGCGGCACGACGAGATAGCGCAGCTCCGCGGTGGAGTCCCAGACTCGGATGGCGGTGGCTGGCGGCAGGTGCACGCCGAACTCGGCCAGCACGCCGCGCGGGTCGCGCACGGCCCGGGCGCGATACGGCGCGCTCTTGTACCAGGCCGGCGGCAGCCCCAGCACCGGCCACGGGTAGCAGCTGCACAGGGTGCACACCACCATGTGGTGCTGCGCGTCGCTATTGAAGACCGCCTGCATGTGCTCGCCCTGGCGACCGGAAAAGCCCATCGATGCGATGGCGGCGGTGGCGTCGCGCGCCAGCCAGTCGCGAAACTCGTCATCCGCCCAGGCCCGCGCGACCACGCGCGCGCCGTTGCGCGGTCCGATCTTCGTCTGGTAGGTGTCGATCAGCACGTCCAGCGCGGCCGGGTCGATGTAGCCCTTCTCGGTGAGTACGGATTCGAGCGCGCGCACGCGCAGGTCCATCTCGCCGAGTTCGCTGTGCTCGTGGCCGTGCTCGTGGCCGTGCTCGTCGTGGTGCTCGTGTGCCATGCGCGCATGCTAGCGTGTCGCGAATCGTACGGCCGCCGGCGCGCCCGTGGCGCCGTCGTCTCCGGCTACATCGACGCCCCGAGCATCTGCAGGTAGTCCTCGCGCGTGGCCAGGCGCGGGTTGGTCTTGTGGCAATGGTCGGCCATGGCGCCGTCGATGACCCGGTCGAACAGGTCCGGCGTGACGCCCACCTCGGCCAGGCCGGCGGGCAGGCCCAGCCTCGCATTCATGTCGCGGATGGCCGGGCCGAGGTCGCCGGCCGTATCGAGGTGCATCGCGCGGGCCATGCGCTGGAGGCGCTGCTCCTGGCGCACCGATTCGGCCCCGGCATTGAAGGCGATGACGGCAGGCAGGAAGAGGGCGTTGAGCGTGCCGTGATGCAGCCGCGGGTCGACGCCGCCCAGGCTGTGGCTGAGCGAATGCACGCAGCCCAGCCCTTTCTGGAACGCCATGGCGCCCTGCATCGAGGCGCTCATCAGGTTCAGCCGCGCCTCGCGGTCGCTGCCGTCGGTGGTGGCCCGCTCGATGTGTCCCCAGGCCCGCTCCAGCCCGTCGAGCGCGATGCCGTCGGCCGGCGGGTTGAAGGCGGCCGACATGAAGGTCTCCATGCAGTGCGCGATGGCGTCCATGCCGGTGGCCGCCGTCAGGCGCGGCGGCAGGCCGAGGGTGAGTTCGGGGTCGCAGATGGCTGCCTTGGGCATCAGGAACCAGCTGTGGAAGCCCAGCTTGCGGTGGTCGTCCACGATGATGATGGCGCCGCGCGCCACTTCGCTGCCGGTGCCGCTGGTGGTCGGCACGGCGATCAGCGGCGCCACCCGCTCGGTGATGCGCGGCGAGCCGCCCTCGATGGTGGCGTAGGTTTTGAGCGGCCCCTCGTGCGTGGCGGCGATGGCCACGCCTTTGGCGCAGTCGATGGCCGAGCCGCCGCCCACCGCCACGAGCCCGTCGCAGCGCTGCGCCCGGTAGATCTCGACGGCGGCGCGCACGGCAGCCTCGGTCGGGTTCGAGGGGGTCTGGTCGAAGACGGCGACCTCCAGGTCGCCCAGCGCGTCGAGCGCCTTCTGCAGCACACCGGCGGCACGCACGCCGGCGTCGGTGACGATCAGCGGGCGGTTGATGCCCACGCGCGCGCATTCGCTGCTGAGCAGGCGCACCGCGCCGTATTCGAACTGGACCTGGGTGAGGTATTGGATGAGAGCCATGGGGGTCGGGGGCCTTAGGATTCGAATCCGCCAATCTATCAAGAGGAGCCCGCCTTGCCCATGCCCCGAACCCTTGCGCTTGTCGCCCTCGGCACAGCCGCGCTGCTGGCCGGCTGCCAGATCGCCCCGCCGGCGCTGCGCATCGCCGAAGCGCCCGGCTGCCTGCCGGATGCGCAGGTCAACGCCCTGATGCAGGCGCGCCAGGCCGCCAAGCCGTTTCCCGCCCCGGTCGGGCTGAGCGAGGCCGACGCGGCCTGCACCCGCGCCAAGGTGGCGGCCCGCCTGGCCAATACCGAAGGCATGCGCGTGGGCTACAAGGCCGGCCTGACCAATCCGGCCGTGCAGCAGCGCTTCAAGGCCAGCCAACCGGTGTGGGGCGTGCTGCACAACGACATGCTGCTGGCCGATGGTGCGCAGGTCAGCGCCGCCTTCGGCGCCCGCCCGCTGTACGAGGCCGACCTGCTCGTGCGGGTACGCAGCGCCGACGTCAACAAGGCGCGCACGCCGGCCGAGGTGCTGGCGAACATCGACCAGATCATTCCGTTCATCGAGCTGCCGGACCTGGTGGTGGACGCGCCGCCCAAGCTCGATGGCAACGGCGTCACCGCCATCAACGTCGGCGCGCGGCTCGGGGTGCAGGGCCAGCCGCTGGCGGTGCCGACGGACGCTGCCCTGCAGCAGGCGCTGCTTGAACAACTGGCAGCCATGAACGTGGTGCTGCGCGACGCCCACGGCAACACGCTCGGCAGCGGCAAGGGCAGCGACGTGCTCGATCACCCGCTCAATGCCGTGACCTGGCTGGCACAGGCGCTGGCACGCGAAGGCCAGGCCCTGCGGCCCGGCGAACTGGTGAGCCTGGGGTCTTTTTCCGCGCTGCTGCCACCGCGGCCCGGCCTGAAGGTCACGGCAAGCTACGACGGCGTGCCGGGCCTGCAACCGGTCAGCGTGATCTTCAAATGAGGCCGCCGCCATCGCTCACCCCCCGCATGGCAGACGTGGTCGACCGCATGCGGCGCGCCGGGCATCCGCCGCTGCAGACGCTCGCCCCCGAAGCGGCAAGGGCCGCCTACGAAAAAGGCGCCGGCGTGCTGGAGGTGCCCAAGCCGGCGCTGGAACGCGTCGAAGACCTGCGCATCGCCGCGCGCGACGGGCATGCGCTGCCGGTTCGCCTGTACGCACCGTCGCACGAGAAGCTGCCGGTGCTGCTGTACTTCCATGGCGGCGGCTTCACCGTCGGCAGCATCGCCACGCATGACACCCTGTGCCGGGTGCTGAGCCAGCGCGCCGGCTGCGCCGTCCTGTCGCTGGACTACCGGCTGGCGCCTGCGCACCGCTTTCCGACGGCTCACAACGATGCCTGGGACGCGCTGGCGTTCATTGCCGCCCAGGGCGCCGATGCCTGGGGCCTGGACGCCGCGCGGCTGGCCGTGGGCGGCGACAGCGCCGGCGGCACGCTGGCGGCGGCCTGCGCGATCCAGGCGCGCGACGCACAGCTGGCACTGGCCCTGCAACTGCTTTTCTATCCCGGCACGACGGCGCACCAGGACACCGAGTCGCACCGGCAACTGGCCGACGCGCCGGTGTTGCCCGCGCCGGTCATCGACTATTTCTTCAGCCAGTACATCGGCAGCCGGGCCGAGCGGGAGGACTGGCGCTTCGCGCCGCTCCTGGCGCCCGACGTGGACGGCGTCGCGCCCGCGTGGATCTGCCTGGCCGAAGTCGACCCGCTGATCGACGAGGGCATCGCCTATGCCGACAAGCTGCGCATGGCCGGCGTACCGGTCGACCTGGAGATCTACCGCGGCGTGACCCATGAATTCATCAAGATGGGCCGCGCCATTCCCGAAGCCCTGAGCGCGCATGCCGATGCGGCGCGCGCATTGACCCAAGCCTTCCATGCCTGAAGACAACAAGCCCGCCACCCGGTCCGACGCCAGGGCCGAACTGCTGCGCCGGTCCGATTTCCGCTTCTTCCATCGCCTGCGCGTGCGCTGGGCCGAGGTGGACATGCAGAAGATCGTCTTCAACGCGCACTACCTGATGTATTTCGACACGGCGATCGCCGACTACTGGCGCGCGCTGGCCCTGCCGTACGAGGAATCGATGCATGCGCTGCAGGGCGACCTGTACGTGCGCAAGGCGACGGTGGAATTCCACGCCTCGGCCCGAATCGACGAGCTGATCGAGGTGGGCATGCGCTGCACCCGCGTGGGCAACAGCTCGATGGTGTTCGACGGCGGCCTGTTCCGCGGCGACCAGCTGCTCGTGAGCTGCGAACTGGTCTATGTGTTTGCCGACCCATCCACCCAGACGTCGCGCCCGGTGCCGCCGCTGCTGCGCGGGCTGCTCGCCGCGTACGAGCGCGGCGAGCCGGTCTGCGCGCTACGCACCGGCACGTGGAGCGAACTGGGCGAGGGCGCCGGCGCGCTGCGGCGCGAGGTGTTCATCGAGGAGCAGGCGATTCCCGCCGAACTGGAATGGGACGCGGACGATGCCACGGCGGTTCATGGCGTGGCGCTCAACGCGCTCGGGCGCGTGATCGCCACCGGACGCCTGCTCGAGGGGGATTCGCCCGGCCTGGCGCGCATCGGGCGCATGGCGGTGCATCGGAACCTGCGTGGCGGCCGCTGGGGCGCGGCGGTGCTGCGTTTGCTCGAGGATTCGGCCCGCGCACGCGGCGACCGCGAAGTGCGCCTGCACGCGCAGCGCAGCGCCCAGGCCTTCTATGAGCGGCTGGGATACGCCGTGCGCGGCGAACCCTTCGAGGAGGCCGGGATCATGCACATCGAGATGGCGCGAACGCTTTGAGCGTGGAGGTTGCTGACGTACATCAAGGCTTTGCCCGCAGGCCACGCCGAAAATTCCGCCAGCCCAACAGGAAAGTCCTCATGGCGAGAAATTGAACCAAGTGTTTCAATTGATTCGTTGCTGTCGCACGAGCCAAAAAAGGCCACGAGGACCTGACCAGCAAGCGCCAACGGCAAGAGCGCAGAGGAACAACAGGTCCCGAATCGGTCGCTCAGAAAGAATCAACAAGGCCGAAACAACAAGTTCAATGGGCAGGAGGATCACCCCCGAGCGCGCGCACCGCGCCTCGGGGTTTTTTTTGCCTGCTCGCCGTGCGGCACGCCGTCTTCAGATGTCCGCAAGCAGCGCGTAGGGAAGCGGCAGCAGCGTCACCGGCTGGCCGGCCGCGCCATCGGCATGCAACTGGCCGGCCTCGGCGGCCGCCACCTGCAGCGATGCGATCGCCTCGAACCCGCCTTGCGGCGCCGCCGCCGATTGCACCACCGTGCCGACCGGCTGCTCGGCATCGCCGGCCGCGAAAACCTCCTCGCCCGGCTTGAGTGGCGCGGCGGCGTGCAACAGGAACCCCCGGCGTTTGAGCGTGCCGCGGAACTGGCTGCGTGCCACGACTTCCTGGCCGGGATAGCAGCCCTTCTTGAAGTTCACGCCGCCGACGGATTCGTAGTTGAGCATTTGCGGCACGAAGGCGTCGAGCACCGGCGTGCTCAACGTCGCGACGCCGCTTCGCACTTCGCTCCACTGCCACAGCGCCGGGTCGAGCGCGTCGCCCCGAGGGGCGGTGGCGCCGGCCGGCGCAATCCACAGCGCGCGCGCCGTGCCGTTGGCGGGGTAGAGCGAGACCACGCTGGCGTCGCCCACTGCCGTGCGGCGCCAGGCCGGCGCGCCCGGGTCGAGCCCGTTGGCCGCCAAGGCTTCGCCGGCCAGGCCGAACAGCGCGAACTCGTCGCTGGCGTCGCGCAGCTTGAGCTTGGCGCGCAACACGTACATCTGCAGGCGCTTGAGGGTCGCCGGCAGGATGTCGCGGCCGAGTACCAGCACGACCGTCTCCGGCTGCGGGCGAATGCCGATCATGCTGGCGATCATGCGGCCCTTGGCCGTGCACAGCGCGGCCAGCCGGGCATGGGTGGCGTCGAGCAGCGAGAAGTCCTGCGTCAGCTGGCCATGGAGGAAGGCGGCGGCGTCGGGGCCCTCGGCCACGATCACGCCGAGTTGGGGCAGGGCGCAGTGCCCGTCGAGGGCGGCAACGTGAGTCATGGGTGAATTATCATGGCCATCCACGATTCCTCTCGTCGCGAGGGGCCTTGCGACACTGGCTCGCGCTCCTCCTTGCCTACGTGCTGCGCTTTCTTCGAAACCTCTTATTGCTCGCCTTGCTTGCCGTCGTCGGCGCCGGTGCGTGGGGCCTTTGGTGGCTCGACCAGCCGCTCAAGCTCAAGGCGCCCAGCATCGACCTGTCGGTCGAGCCCGGCACCACGCCGCGGGGTGTGGCCGAACAGGTCGTCGCCAACGGCGTCCAGACGTCGCCCGACCTGCTGTACTGGTGGTTCCGCCTGTCGCGTCAGGACCGGCAGATTCGGGCCGGCAGCTACGAGCTGACGCAGGGCGTCACGCCCCGGTCGCTGCTGGAAATCCTCGTGCGCGGCAAGGAGGCGACCCGCAGCCTGGTGCTGGTCGAGGGCTGGAACCTGCGCCAGGCGCGCGCCGCCCTGGCCAAGGCCGACCAGCTGCAGGTGCTCACCGCCGGTGACGACGACGCCCAGCTGATGGCGCGCCTGGGCCGTCCGGGCGTGGCGCCGGAAGGGCGGTTCTTCCCGGACACCTACACTTATTCCAAGGGCTCGACCGACGTCGCGCTGCTGCAAAGGGCCATGCGCGCCATGGACCGGCACCTGCGGGCCGCATGGGACGCGCGCGCCGCAGACCTGCCGCTCAAGACGCCGGACGAACTGCTCACGCTCGCCAGCATCGTCGAGAAGGAAACAGGCAAGGCGCAGGACCGCCCAGAAGTGGCGGCCGTCTTCGTCAACCGGCTGCGCGTCGGCATGCCGCTGCAGACCGATCCGACCGTGATCTACGGAATGGGCACAGCCTTCGACGGCAACCTGCGCAAGAAGGACCTGCTGACCGACACGCCCTACAACACGTACCTGCGCCCGGGCCTGCCACCGACGCCGATCGCCATGCCAGGCAAGGCTGCGCTGCTCGCGGCGGTCCAGCCGGCGCAGAGCAAGTCGCTCTATTTCGTCTCGCGCGGGGACGGCACCAGCCAGTTCAGCGAGACGCTGGACGAGCACAACCGGGCGGTCAACCGCTACCAGAGAGGAAACAGGCCGTGAGCCCTTGCCCGGAGTCGAGCCGATGACGGCGCCGCTGTTCCTGACGCTCGAAGGCATCGACGGGGCCGGCAAGTCGAGCCATCTGGATGCCCTCGAGGCGCTGTTCCGCAGCCAGGGCAGGGCGGTCACACGCACCCGGGAGCCGGGCGGCACACCGCTGGCCGAGAGCCTGCGCGAGATGATCCTCAACGACGCGATGGACCCTTTGACCGAAGCCCTGCTGGTCTTTGCGGCGCGCCGGGACCACATCGTCCGGGTGATCGCGCCGGCGCTGGCGCGCGGCGACGTGGTGATCTGCGACCGCTTCACCGACGCCACGTTCGCCTACCAGGGCGCCGGACGCGGCTTCGATGCGCAGGTGCTTGGCCGCCTCGAGCAGTGGGTGCAGGAGCAGGGCGAAGATGGCGAACTGCTTCAGCCGGACCTGACGTTGTGGTTCGACCTGCCGCCCGAAGTGGCGGCCGCGCGGCTGGCCGACGCACGCCAGCCCGACCGTTTCGAGGCGCAGTCGACCGATTTCTTCCGGCGCGTCGCATCCGGCTACGCGGCGCGCGCCGCCGGGGCGGCGCGGTTTGCCCGCATCGATGCCGAGCGCGGCCGGGACGAGGTCTGGCAGCAGGTGCGCGAAGCACTGGCGCAACGGGGACTGGTTCCAGCATGAGCACCGCTGCGGCCGCCGCCGCTCTGCCCACCTGGCTGCAGGGCCCGCTTTCCGAACTGCTGCGCCTGCGCGGGCATGGGCTGCTGCTGGAAGGCCCGTCCGGGCTCGGCCAGTACCAGCTGGCGCTGGCGCTGGCATCGGCCTGGCTGTGCGAGCAGCCCACCCCAACGGGCGCCTGCGGCCGCTGCCCGAGCTGCCATTCGATCGATGTGCGCACGCACCCCGACTTGTGCGTGCTGATGCCCGAAGCAGTGCAGATGGAACTGGGCTGGCCGCTCGACGAGCAGACCCAGTCCGACCTGGACAGCAAGAAGCGCAAGCCCAGCAAGGAAATCCGCGTGCAGGCCATGCGCGAGGCGGTCGTGTTCTCGCAGCGCACCAACGCGCGTGGCCGGGGCAAGGTGGTGCTGGTCTATCCGGCCGAGCGCATGAACAGCGTCACGGCGAACACCTTGCTCAAGACGCTGGAGGAGCCGCCCGGCGACGTGCGCTTCGTGCTGGCCAGCGAGGCTTCGTGGAAGCTGCTGCCCACCGTGCGAAGCCGTTGCATGGCCTTCAACATGCCCTGGCCGCAGACGCCCGAGGCGGTGGCCTGGCTTCAAGCGCAGGGGCTGGCCGAGTCCGAGGCGCCCATGCTCCTGCGTGCCGCCGGCGGCCGGCCGCAGGACGCGCTGGTCCTGGCGCGCGACGGCCTGACGGCGCAAGCCTGGTCCCGGCTGCCCCAGGCCATGCGGCGCGGCGAGGTGGCGGCGCTGGGCGAACGCTCGCCGGCGCAGGCGATCGATGCGCTGCAGAAGCTCTGCCACGACCTGCAGGCCTGCGCCGCCGGCGCCGAACCGCGCTTCTTCGCCAGCGCGGACCTGCCGCCGGCGCCGCCGCTGCGCACGCTGGCGGACTGGGCGCGCGACCTCGCCGATGCGGCAAAAACCGCAGAACACCCCTTCAATGCCGGATTGATGCGTGAAGCGCTTGTGACCCAGGCCAGTGTCCACCTAAACTCCGGCGGCAAACCCAATCGTTCATGAGCACAGCACCCGCCCCAACCTCTGCCGCGCCGGCACGCCCAAGCGTCATCCAGCTCGCGATCAAGGAAAAGGGCGCGCTGTACGCGGCCTACATTCCGTTGTTCGCGGAAGGGGGCATCTTCATTCCGACCTCGCGCGAGTACCGCCTGGGCGACGACGTGTACGTGCTGCTGACGCTGCCGGACGACCCGCAACGCTACCCGGTGGCAGGCAAGGTGGCCTGGATCACGCCGGAGCGCGCCGCCGGCAACCGCGCCCCAGGCGTAGGGGTGCGCTTCCCGTCGGACGAAAAATCGCGCCAGCTCAAGGCCAAGATCGACGAAATGCTCGCTGGCGCGGGCGCGTCCGACCGGCCCACGCAGACGATCTGAAGGCCGTCGCCGGGCGATCGCCAGGCCGAGGCGCCCGCCGCAGGCGTGGCAGCGCGGGTGCCTGGACAATCTGGCATCCTTTGGCCTTTGCGCCCGCGTTCCGGCTTCACGCCCGCGTTTCCCCTTCGCGCTGTCGGGTCCGCCGGCTTGCCTGATTCGGCCCGTCGCGTTCGTTCTTCCTTTTCCCGCCCCCGATGTTCACCGACTCGCACTGCCATCTCAATTTTCCCGACTTCGCCGGCCAGATGCCGCAGCTGCGCGAGGCCATGGCCGCGGCCCGGGTCGACCGCGCGCTGTGCATTTGCACCACGCTGGAGGAATTCGAAGGCGTGCACGCCCTGGCCATGGAGTACGACAACTTCTGGGCCAGCGCCGGCGTTCATCCGGACAACGAGGACATCGAGGAACCTACCGTCGAGCGCTTGCTGGACCTGGCGGCGCGTCCCAAGGTGGTCGCCATTGGCGAGACCGGCCTCGACTACTACCAGATGGAAGAGCGAAAAGGCGGCCGCAGCGTGGCCGACATGGAATGGCAGCGCGACCGCTTCCGCGTGCACATTCGCGCGGCGCAGGCCACGCGCAAGCCCCTCGTCATCCACACGCGCGAAGCCTCCGCCGACACCCTTGCCATCCTGAAAGAGGAGGGCGAGGACGGAAGCGGGAAGGGTGCCGGTGGCGTGTTCCACTGCTTCACGGAGACGGCCGAGGTGGCGCGTGCGGCGCTCGACCTGGGCTTTTACATCTCGTTCTCGGGCATCCTGACCTTCAAGCGCGCGGAGGATCTGCGCCAGGTGGCCGCGTTCGTCCCGATGGACCGCATGCTGATCGAAACCGACAGCCCTTACCTTGCGCCGGTTCCGTTCCGGGGCAAGACCAACACGCCGGCGCTGGTGCCCTATGTGGCGCAGCAGATTGCCGATATTCGAAAGATCAGCCTCGAAGATGTCGCAAGTACGACAAGCAAGAACTTCGAAGACCTGTTCAAGGACGTTCTCAAGTGATCAGAAAATTCATTAACTTCATCTTTTATCTTGCTGTCGCTGCTGGGCTTTCCGGCAACGCGCTGGCGGACGACAAGGTCGATTTCTTCCGGGCCGTGGGTGTCGACAACGCCGCCGGCGTGCAGCGGCTGATCGACCGGGGCTTCGATCCCAACCAGCGCGACGAGCATGGCCAGACCGGCCTGATCCTGGCGCTGCGCGAAGGCTCGGCCAAGGTGACGGATCTGCTCATCGCGTCGCCCAAGGTGAATGTCGAGACGCGCAACCGCAGCGACGAAAGCCCGCTCATGATGGCCGCGCTCAAGGGCCGCAAGGACGCGGTGGCCAAGCTCATTGCGCGGGACGCCGATATCAACAAGACCGGCTGGGCGCCGCTGCACTATGCGGCAACCGGTGGCCAGGTCGAGGTCATGAAGGTGTTGCTGGAGAAGTCCGCCTTCATCGATGCCGAATCGCCCAACGGGACCACGCCGCTGATGATGGCGGCCATGTACGGCACGCCCGAGGCCGTCAAGCTGCTGATCGACGAGGGCGCCGACCTGGCCATGAAGAACCAGCAGGGCATGACCGCGCTGGACTTCGCCAGCAAAGGCAACCGCCCGGACGCTGTAGCACTGCTGACGGCGGCGAAGGCGCCGGCCGGCTCGGGCGGGCCGCCGGCAACGACATCGGCACGGCCGGGCAACGCGCCTGCCGCGCCCAAGGCGGCCCCGGCGCCCGCCGCGCGACCTGCCGACGGCAAGTGGTAGGCGGGCGCGCCGCCGGATCAGAGCGTTTCGCGCAAGCCCAGCACGGCGGTCGACTGGCTCGACAGCGTGCCGCCGTTGCCATGCGCCAGCGCGGTGGTGGCGCCGGCGACCTGACGGTCGCCGCCTTCGCCGCGCAGTTGCCGCACCGCCTCGATCAGCGCAAAGATGCCGTACATGCCCGGGTGCACGCATGACAGCCCGCCGCCGTTGGTGTTGACCGGCAGGCGCCCCCCGGGGCCGATGCCGCCGTTCTCGACGAATGCACCGGCTTCGCCCTTGGCGCAGAAGCCGAGGTCTTCCAGGAACAGAAGCACGTTGATGGTGAACGCGTCGTAGAGCTGCACGACGTCGATGTCGGCAGGCTTGAGTCCAGCCATGGCGAACGCGGCGCGGCCCGAGTCGCGCGCGGCCGTCACCGTCAGGTCCTGCATGGACGAGATCTGGCGGTTCCACACGGCCGTGCCGTTGCCCAGCACGTAGACCGGCGTGCGGGGCAGGTCGGCCGCACGCTCGGCGCGGACCAGCACATAGGCGCCGCCGCCGTCGGTCACCAGGCAGCTGTCGCGCACCGTCAGCGGGTCGCTGACCATGCGCGCACCCAGCACGTCGTCGATGCTCAGCGGGCCGCGCATGAAGGCCTCGGGGTTTCGCTGCGCCCAGGCGCGGGCGGCCACCGCCACCTCGGCCAGCTGCCGACGCGTGGTGCCGTACTGGTGCATGTGGCGGGCCGCCGCCAGCGCGTAGGCCGACAGCGGCATCATCGGCTGGTAGGGGGTTTCGTACGGCTGCGGGTCCAGGAAGCGCCGGCTGGCGACCACCTCCTTGCGGCCGAACGCGGCCGTGCGCTGCGCGCTCCCGTAGCAGACCAGCACCGCGTTGCACTGGCCCGACTGCAGCGCGCGCATGGCCGGCAGCAGGTGGGCGATGAAGCTCGAGCCGCCGATCATCGTGCCGTCGATATAGCTCGGGCGCAGCCCCAGGTACTCGACCACCGGCATCGACCACATGGTGGCACTCGCACTGGCGGTGCACAGGCCGTCGATGTCGCTCATCCTCAAGCCCGCATCGGCCACCGCTGCGCGCGCGGATGCAGCCAGCAGTTCCATGTCGGTGTAGCCGGGTGCTTCGCCGCAACCGAAAGTCGCGGCGCCGACGATGGCGGCACTGCCGCGCAGCGTCTTCCAGTCGCTGGTGACGGCGCTCATCGTGTGGCTCCTTGCGCTTCGGTGGAAACGGGGTCGAACACCACCAGACCGACACCGCCTTCGCGCACCACGCGGGCCTGCACGCGCAGGCCGATCCGGACCGCGCCGGGCGCCACGCCCTCGACGCGGCTCATGAGACGGACGCCTTCGTCCAGGTCGATCAGCGAAACATTGAGATCGCCGCCGGCCTCCGGCTTGCGGCGCACGGTAGTCACCGAATACACGGTGCCCGTGCCGGCCGGTGCCTCCCAGCCCAGTTCGGCCGATCCGCAGTGCGGACACAGCTCGCGCGGAAAGTACACCGCCGTGCCGCAGCCACCGCAGCGTTGAATGAGAAAACGACCGTCATCGAGCGCCGCCTGATGGCGCGCCTGCACGCCGCCGTGGGTGTCGGGAATGAGAGGAAGAGTCATGGCGCCGAGGATGCGCCGAGGCTTCAGCAGGTGCAATTCGCGAATGCGGAAGGGGGTGTTCGGGCGTGGGTTTTGGATCGGTGTGGGCCAGACGTGTCGGTCTCGTCGAGTCGTTCGTAATTTATACAATGTATATTATGTTAAGTCATGTTTGTTTGTCCGAGAGCCCTCTCTTACGGTCACCGCAAATACGCCAGCGAGACCCAGTTTCAGCGCATCAGCGTTGGAGATGTTCCGGGACTTCGCTAGCAGATCCGCTGCCTCTGTCATGCCGCGGTCGGTACGACCAGGGCTGGGACGTGCTGCGCGGGCGGCGAATGCAGCGCCTGCGCGATTCCGGACGCCAAAGGGGAAGATAGCATTCGGCAGGTCCGAATCGCCGTGATGCAGTGTCCGGGAATACCAGCCACACCCTGTATTGGGAGCACACCGGGAACGCCGCCGTCCGGCGCGGTCCCTGGAAACTGGTGCGCGAGTACCCCAATGCCTGGGAGCTCTATGACATGGACACCGACCGGGCTGAGAAGACGGACCTGATGAAACAGCATCCTGATGTCGTGCGCGAACTGCTTGCGCAGTGGAATGCCTGGCGGGATAGAGTTGGCGTGGTTCCCTGGGAAGAAGTACTCGGGATACCGCGCGGAGGGCAAGGACGAGGCAGAGGCGGCCGGGTGAAAGATGGGTTCTCCCGGGCAACGTCATCGCGGACAACAGTTGAAGATGCTCTAAGTTATTGAAGCGCATCTCAATTTCTTGTCAGCTCGCCGTCAACTGCTGGCCCTTCTTTCTCCATCGACAGAATTCGGCAGGCACGGGTCCATGTCGAGCAGCATCAGTCCGGCGCGGTACGCAGCCCGTGCCGCGGTGCGGAGATCGTCGGTCAGTTGCCGCACGCGCTCCGTTCGGTCCCTGGGCGAAAGATAGTTCGGCGCGGCCATCAGGCGCTGCGCTACTCCGAGGAGGATGCTCGAGGCGGTCAGAGAAAAGTAGGTGGCGGCTCGCTCCCGAGACACTTCGTTGGCTGCGTCGACCATGTGCATTGCCATCTCCCTGTCCGTCGCCGGAAGGTCGCCGAGACCCGTCGGGCCGGCCCATGGCTTGTAGTCGTGGTCACCGGAGCGGGATTCGAGGATCAGTTGAATCATGTGGATAGCCCGTTCAAGCTCCAGCGCTTCGGTTGTTTTCATCTGGCCAAGAGGTTGGTCATGGCGTTCATTGTTGGCAATCGCGGGCCCACTGAACAGTGTCAGTTCGGGGCGAAATCGAACGGGCCAGATGTGTCGCCGGATGTCGGCTCAGAGGTGCGAAGCAGGACGTTACCGCGCCGCTTCCGGACGCGCACTCGACACCAGGGCGAGCCGGTATCAGGGGGATCGGTGGCCCCCAGTATGAATTGGGGTTACCGTTGCCCGAACCGGACCTCGCGTCCGTGACGCCATGACCCTCTACGAGCGCTGTGCGAGCGAGATTGCCGAGCTGATCCGCTCCGGAATGCTGCGGCCTGGCGATCGACTTCCCTCGGTGCGGGCTGCGAGCGCGGCCCGCGGCCTCAGCCGCAGCACCATATTCGAGGCCTACTACCTGCTCGAAACGCGTGGCCTGATCGAGGCGCGATCGCGCTCCGGCTACTACGTGAAACGAGACCTTGCCAAGGCTGGACTGGATGCGCCCGACGATTCGAAGCCCAGTGGAAGAGCCAGGGTCGTGGACATCGGCCAGCTGGTCTTCGAGTTGCTCGGTTCACTGAACCGCCGTGAATTCGTACCGCTCGGCTCGGCGTTCCTGAGCCCGACGCTCTGCCCGCTCACGCGACTGGCGGGACACCTCGGCGCCGAGATGCGTGACATTGATCCATGGCGCTTGGTCGAGGACCTCGCGCCGGGGAACGAGGCACTGCGCCGCCACATCGTATTGCGCTACGCGATGGACGGAATGGTCATCGCCCCCACCGAAGTCGTGCTGACCAATGGGGCAATGGAGGGGCTGAACCTGAGCCTGCAGGCGGTCACACGGCCGGGTGACGTCGTGGTGGTGGAGTCACCAACCTTCTACGCTGCGCTGCAGGCGCTCGATCGACTTCAGCTGCGCGCGCTCGAGGTCGCGACCTCACCGGCTTGCGGCATCGACATTGATGCCCTGGCGGCAGCGTTGAAGCGTCATCGTGTCGCGGCCTGTTGGCTGATGACGAATTTCCAGAACCCCCTGGGAAGCTTGATGCCCGATGACCGCAAGAAGGCGCTGGTTGCACTGCTTGCGGAGCACGAGATTCCGCTGATCGAAGACGACGTCTATGGCGAGCTCTACTTCGGCGCGAAGAAGCCCCTGCCGGCCAAGGCTTCGGACGGCAAAGGACTCGTGATCCACTGCGGCTCATTCTCCAAGTGTTTGGCGCCCGGCTACCGCGTCGGCTGGATCGCCGGCGGGCGCTTCGCTGCGAAGATTGAGCAGTTGCGCCTCATGTACACCCTCTCGCCGGCAATTCCTTCAGAGGCAGCCATCGCCGCCTATCTCGACCGTGGTGGCTACGATCGACATCTGCGGCGCATGCGCGCAGCGCTGGCGCGCTATCTGGCTATCGCGATGGAGGCGGTGCAGACTCAATTTCCCGCGGGGACGCGCGTGTCAGCGCCGCAGGGTGGCTATTTTCTTTGGGTCGAATTGCCGGGGAGCGTGGACACCATCAAGCTGCACGCGCTGGCGCGCGAGCGCTGCATCAGCTTGGCGCCGGGACCGCTCTTTTCCAACGACATGCGCGCGTCGCACTGCCTCCGCCTGAACTATGGCCACGGCGGCGATCCACGCTTCGTGACGGCGATGCAAACCGTCGGTCAACTCTCGAAAGCTTTGATGAAAGATTGACGGGCTCCTTTGTATCGACCAGGCACGCGCCCCGTCCGACGCGTGTCGACTCCATCGACACAGGTTCGGCCGGGAATCACCGCCGCCCGCTCGCAGTCGCAGTCTGTTCCTGCAGCATTGCAAACATCTTCAGGAGATTCGACTCGAACGTCTTGACGACCGGATCGTCACAACGGAAGCCGGCCATGATCTGCTGCACGCTCGCCTGGGTTCGGCCAAGTGGATTGCCGTACATGGAATCGCCGATGACCGTTCCCACAGTTTCCGGCTGACCCTCGGCCGTCAACTTGAACGGCCGGGCGAATTCCGGGTTCATTCGGTAGTCGGTATCGGACGTGTTGACAACGCCATACAGGCTGCTGGTCGTCGTCAGGCGCATCGTGACGGTGATCGAGTCCTTGCGCAGGCACTTTTCGTAGGTGTTGCCGTAGCTCGCGGCGTACTCCTTCACCGCGGCATTGATCAGTGAAGCGCTGTCCAGTTGCATGGCGCCCACCAGCTTCTTCCAGATGGGGTTGTCTCCGAATGCGCCCGTGACGCTGGAGGTGAGCTGGCCAAGAATCTGTTGATCCTGGCGACGGACCTCCTCGAAGTTGCCGGCGTAGATGGCGTTGAAGTAGTCGCCCATGGTCAACCGACTGAAAGGGCCGTCGCTCGCTGACGGGGACGACTGGGGCGGCACAGGCGACTGCGTCGCAGGCTTGGACATCGCGACTGGACGAGCCGGCGCAACGGCCTGGTTGGTGGCAGCGGCGTGGTGCGACGCAGGCGGCGCAGCCGCTCGCCGCTGCTGGGGCGGCTGCTGGCTCCGGGATTGTGCAGCGGCCTCCTCCTGGCTCTCGCTGGCGTACTCCGCTGGCGCCACCGGGCCGTGACTTGGCGCCTGTTGCGGTGCCCTGCCCTGTTGCTGCGGCGGCTGCTGCGGCGTCGATAGTGCGTTGTTGAGCGCCCGTCCAAAGGCGTCGCCCGCGCTCTTGCCGATGGTGCGACCCAGGTCGTCCCATGGCCCGGCAAATGCACATTGGGTCATCCCGAGGACCGCAAGCCCCGCAAGGACTCCCCCGCCTTCCCTCCGTGTACCGAACATTTTCATGGCGTCCTCCATCGATTGCGCGACTGCCGGGGCTCACAGTTCGAATCGGCGTCGCTGAGAGCCCACTCTACGAAGGGGCTTGGCATCTGTCCTCTGTCAAACAGTAGAGGGCGCCCGATGGGTTGCGTCAGCCACGCAAAGCAAGAAAATGTGCTCCATCGCTCACTCCGGCTGAACAACATGCACGCCCCGGATCTATATGAGTTGGCGAGCCAGGCTGCGCTCGACCCCGGCCGTTGGAGCGAAGTTCTCTCGGCCGCGTGCGAGGCGACCGGCGCCATGGGCGGCGCCATGTTCACCCCAGGTGTGGATGCGCAGGGGCCGCATCTCGGCGCGATCACCAATGGCTACGGAGACATCTCCGGCTACAAGGTGCACAGGGCGGAATACGACCCCTGGCTGCGCGCCGTCGAGGGCAGGCATTTCTTCGAGACTGCAGGCGAGGTGCGGCTCGGCAGCGAGTTTCTGAGCGATGCCGAGGTGCGACGCACCGCCTACTACAACGACTTCGGTCGATTCTCCGGTGGCGGAGCCGGCCACAAGATCGCGCTCAAGGTTTGTGACGCTCGCGACGGCTTTGCGCCTGTGACCCATTTCATCGTGGGCAAGCCCTTTTCATCCGGGCCTTTCGATGAAACTGCCGGGAAGCGGATGGCGCAGTTCTGGCGCCCCGTCCGCCAAGCGGTGCGGCTGCATTGGAAGCTGGCGCGGCACTTGGCCGACCAAGCCTCTCCCGCCGGGGCGCTGGAGGTCGTTCCGGTTCCCACCCTGATTCTTCGCGAAGACGGCTTCATCGAGTTCGCCAGCTCGGCGGCGCAGCGGCTCATGAAAGAAGGCAAGCTCCTGCGCATCGGCAACGGACACCTTCGGCGCATCGGAACGCTGGATGCTCCCGCCCTGCGCTCATTGATCTGCGACGCTGCCAGGACGAGCCAGGAAGCGTTCGCCATGGCAATCGACGGTGAGCGCCTGCGCCGGGTTCGCCTGACCTTTTCTCCGCTGCGCCAGTCTCCCCGTTACGCCGTCGCATGGCCAAGGGCGGCCGTGATGCTGGTCCTGATGGAGGGCTACTCCTCCGAATTCGACGAAGAGGCGTGGTATCGATGTCTCGCGCAGCACTTCAAGCTCACCAGGAGCGAGGAATCGGTCCTGCGCGGCGTGGCTGCAGGCCGGAGCGTCGAAGAGATTGCGGCGGCCAAAGGCGTCATTCCCGGCACCGTACGCACACACCTGGCCGCCCTGTTCGACAAGACGGGCCGACGCAGGCAAAGCGAACTGGTGCGCCTCGCAATGGGGCGGTGAGGAGCGCTGCGCCTCGGCCCTACGCAGGGCCCCTTCCAGCACCACGACCTGTCGCAGCATTGCGCTAGCGCAAAGCCCGGCAGCTCGGCACGCAGGAAGATGTCGTCAGGAGGTTTCGGACAAAGGTGGCGATAGCCAACTCCACACCATGAACGACAAGCTCGACAAATTGAAGACCTGGACGCATCAGCTCGATGACGTCATGCACGAGATCGTGCGCGAGGCCGCCATCTGCGACGTGAAGCTTCTGGATCCGGGCGTCATCGAAGCCGTCCTGCAGAACAACGACTCGGTCTGCGGCCACCAGAACCCGAAGGCGTTCAAGAAGCTTCGCAACATGCTCATGCTGGGCTTCATCATGCGCGGCAAAGCCTACGAGAAGCTTGGTGCCATCGAGGCGGACGAACTGATCGCTGCCATCCGGGAGAAGCTGCGCAAGCGTATGGATCACAAGCTTGGGGGCGAGTCGAGATCGATCTGAGCGAGGGGCACGATCATGAAAACGAGCAAGAGAACTGCGAATCCCGAGGGTTCACCGGTCGAACTGCACAGCGAGGTCGTCGAGGAGTCGCCGCGGCAGGAAGGCAAGCCGGAGTCCATCTCTAACAAGGACTACGAAGAGGGCTTGCGCAAGCTTCACGTCGAGCTGGTGAAGCTGCAGGAGTGGGTGGTCCGCAAGGGACTGAAAGTCTGCATTGTTTTCGAGGGGCGGGACGGCGCCGGCAAAGGCGGCACCATCAAGGCACTGACCGAGCGCGTGAGCCCGCGCGTATTCCGCGTGGTGGCGCTCCCCGCCCCTACCGAACGCGAAAAGACCCAGATGTACGTGCAGCGCTATCTGCCGCACCTGCCGGCCGCCGGCGAGGTCGTCATCTTCGATCGCAGCTGGTACAACCGCGCCGGAGTCGAGCGGGTCATGGGTTTCTGTTCGGAGGAAGAGGCCGAGAGCTTTCTCGACGCCGTACCGCTTGTCGAGCGGGCAATCGTCAACTCGGGCGTGGTGCTGCTCAAGTACTGGCTGGAAGTCAGCCCCGAGGAGCAGACCAGGCGCCTGAAGGCGCGCATCCGCGACGGTCGCAAGATCTGGAAGTTGTCGCCCATGGACCTGAAGTCGTACAGCCACTGGTTCGACTACTCGCGCGCCCGCGATGCCATGTTCGCCGCGACCGACACCGACTTCGCGCCATGGTACGTCGCACCCTCCGACAGCAAGAAGAAGGTGCGGCTGAACATCATCAGCCATATCTTGAGCCAGGTGCCCTACAAGGGACCTGCGCGCAACAAGATCATCCTGCCAAAGCGGCAAAAGCGCGGCGATTATCGCGAGTCAGATCATCCGTTCAAGATCGTTCCCGAGAAGTACTAGCGCGCTTGTCTCCGGCCCCGATTCAGCCCCGCGGGCCGGGCTCCGGCTGGCGATGCACCGGCAGCGCATTCAGCGGAATACGAAGATAAGCAACACCGTTGTCGTCCGCAGGCGGAAGCTGCCCGCCGCGTATGTTCACCTGGATCGACGGAAGAATGAGCGTCGGCACGTCCAGTGTTGCGTCCCGTTGGGTGCGCATCGCCACGAAGGCTTCTTCGCTGATGCCGTCGTGCATGTGGACATTGTGCGCCCGCTGCTCGGCGACAGTGGTCTGCCAGCGCGGCTCACGAGACGGCGGCGGATAGTCGTGACAGACGTATACCGTCGTCTCGGGCGGTAGATCCAGCAACTTGCGCATCGAGGCATAGAGCTGGCGCGCATCGCCACCCGGGAAATCAGCGCGCGCGCTGCCAACGTCGGGCATGAACAGCGTGTCGCCCACGAAGACCGCGCCGTCGATCAGGTAAGCCATGTCGGCCGGCGTATGGCCAGGGACCAGCATCGCGGTGGCCTGTGTCTCGCCGATGCGAAAGACCTCGCCGTCCTTGAACAGGTGATCGAACTGACTGCCGTCCGGCAGGAGGGATCGCTCCAGGTTGTAGAGCGTCCTGAACGTTGCCTGGACCGTGCGGATGTTCTCCCCGATGGCGATCAGGCCGCCAACCTGCGCCTGCACGTGACGGGCGCCGGACAGGTGGTCGGCATGCGCGTGCGTTTCCAGGATCCACTCGACCTGCAGCCCCAACTCGCGGACGTAGGCCAACAGCCTGTCTACCGAGACTGTGCTCGTGCGCCCCGACTTGAAGTCGTAGTCCAGCACCGGATCGATCATGGCGGCGCGACGCGTCGCATGGTCCCAGACGACATAGGAAACCGTCCAGGTGTTGGCATCGAAGAAACCTTGGGTGGTCGTGCGGGTGGACATGAGGCACTCCTTGGATGTGCGTTAGTTTCTTGATCAATATTATATTGACGTACATAATATTGCAATCGAATTTGTTTCGGCTTGACCCCCATGAAGCACCCTGCCTCGACCATCGACCCCGAAGCCCTGCGCAGCGCTGCAGGCAAGGCTGTCGGCGCCCTCAAGGTGCTGGCCCACGAGGCGCGCCTGCTGCTGCTGTGCCAGCTCTCGCAGGGCGAGATGTGCGTCAGCGACCTGGAGGAAGCGCTGGGCATCCACCAACCCACCCTCTCACAGCAGCTCGGTGTTCTTCGCAACGAAGGCGTTGTCAACACGCGCCGCGAGGGCAAGAACATCTTCTACAGCGTGGCAGATCCTTCCATGCTCGAGATCCTGTCGCTCCTCTATCGCCTCTACTGCCCCAAGGAAGAATGATGTCCGTCGATTGGAACCACTTCACGCCGCTTGCCTCGCTCGCCGGCGGCGCGCTCATCGGCATTGCCGCAGCGATGTTCGTGCTGCTCAACGGACGCATCGCCGGCATCAGCGGAATACTGGGGGGCCTGGTCAGGCCGGCCAGCGGCGACAGCGCCTGGCGCATTGCCTTTGTGCTGGGACTGGTCGGCGCACCGCTCGTCTACCTGCTGTCTGCCGCCCTGCCCGAGCCGCAAATCGATGCCGGTTACGGCAGCCTGATCGTCGCCGGGCTCCTCGTGGGCATCGGCACGCGCTACGGCGCGGGCTGCACCAGCGGCCACGGCGTCTGCGGCCTGTCCCGACTGTCGCCGCGATCGCTGGTCGCCACGGCCATTTTCATGGGGGCGGGCTTCGTCACCGTGTTCGTCATCCGTCATCTGCTGGGCATCTGAGGAGAGTGTTCATGGCTGCATTTGCCTCTTTCGTGGCCGGCCTCGTCTTTGGCCTGGGCCTCATCGTGTCCGGCATGGCCAATCCGGCCAAGGTGCTGGGCTTTCTCGACCTTGCGGGCCTCTGGGATCCATCCCTGGCCTTCGTCATGGCCGGCGCCATTGCGGTGGGCGCGGTGGCCTTCACGGTGGCGAACCGCCGCGCGCGGAGCTTCCTGGGCGCCGAGATGCGCCTGCCTTCGGGCCGCCGGATCGATCGGCGGCTCGTCCTGGGCAGCGCCCTCTTCGGTATCGGCTGGGGCATTGCCGGCTTCTGTCCCGGCCCCGCGCTCGTTGCGCTCGGCATGGGCGAAGTCAAGGCAGTCGTCTTCGTGGCGGCCATGCTGCTGGGCATGGCCGTCTTCGAAGTCTTCGAGCACCGCAATCGCATGCCTGCGCCAGGCACGCCCTGAGGTCTCGGCGAGCCGCCGCGGCCCTGCAGCGCTTGGCGCAGCCGCCCCGCAATCCCGCTGCATCGAACGCGTGCCACCGATGCCTCGTTTGATCCGGCGCAACGCACGCTCCTCATTCGCTTCCTACAGTCAAGTCACTGTCGTCAACGAGCAAGAGGAACGTCATGACCAGCCTGGGCCTCGCCATGTGCAGGTTGATGTTGCTCATGGCGACGCCATCGGTAGCCTTCGCCGCGTGCAACGCGCCCCCGCCGGAGCCCGGGCCCGCTGCTGTGGCGCTGCGCACACCCAGCGTCGTGGACGTCCGCACATTGCGCGTCGGCCGCACCATTGACCAAGGCGAGTTCGAGCCGGATCTGCAGCCGGAAGTGGACTTCGGCGACCGGCTCTCCTGGCCTTTGCCCGCTTCCATGCCGGTGAGCCAACAGCGCGACCTCGCTTCTGGCCTCATCGTCGGCAGCGACGGCCTCATTCTGTCCAGCGCGCATGTCGTCGATGATGTCGACGAGATCCAGGTATATCTGGCCGACGGGCGCCGCTATCCCGGTCGCCTTGTCGGTAGCGACCGGCGCACGGACATCGCTTTACTCGCAATCGAGGCCCATGGGCTCCCGGTGGCACCCGTTGGCGACTCGTCCGAGCTTCGTCCGGGCCACTGGGTAGCCGCCATCGGCTCGCCCTTCGGCTTCAGCGGCAGCCTCACCAGCGGCGTGGTCAGTGCCCTCGACCGATACATCCCCGGCGCGGGAGAAGTGCCGTTCATCCAGACCGACGTGGCCATCAACCCGGGCAGTTCGGGCAGCCCCCTCTTCAATCGCTGCGGCGAAGTCGTGGCCATCAATTCGCTGATCTACTCGGGCAGCGGCGGCTACATGGGCATTTCCTTCGCGATTCCGATCAACGTGGCGATGCGTACCTTCGGGCAACTGCGCAGCGACGGCGCGGTGCATCGTGCGCGGCTCGGCGCGCAACTCCAGGCGCTGACGCCGGCGCTTGCCGACTCCTTCGGGCTGGCACAGGCCAAGGGCGCTCTGGTAGCGATGGTTGAGCCTGGATCGCCCGCCGCCGCGGCCGGCATGTCGATCGGCGATGTGCTCCTGGCGCTCGATGAGCGGCCCGTCGCCACCCTCGCGGCGCTCATGCAGCAGATCTTCGATCGACCCGCCGGCAGCCTCAGCCGGCTGACCGTCTGGCGCCAGGGCCGGACCAGGAGCCTGTGGGTGACGTGGGCCGAAGAGCCGAGCAGCCCGCGCCGCAACTATTCATCGGGCGCCGTTGCCGACGAATGGAACGACGGGCTCGGCCTGCGCCTGGGGGAGCTCGACGCCAAGCAGCGGCGCCAGTTCAAGTTGGAGGGAAGCCTTGTCGTGCGCGAGGCCAGCGGCTCGGCGCGCAGCGAAGGCATCCGCCCCGGGGACCTGGTGATGGCCGTGAACGACCAGCGCGTGGCACGCGTCGAGGAGTTTCGCGCGGCCGTGGAGAGGCTGCCACGCAAGCGCACGGCCGCCCTGCTGATCATGCGCAACATGCGCTTGATCTACGTGCCGGTGGCGATATCCGCCACCGCCAGGCCCTAGGCACTCCTTGCGCTGCGTCAAACCGGGTCCATGCGGCGCGTGGCAACGTCGGCGCCAACAAGACCGAGGCCATCGCACCATGAAGCAATCCCTCCTTTTCGCATCGATCGTCCTGCTCGTGGCGGCTGTCGCCTGGCTGGCGTTTCGGGTCATTCTTTCCATCCTGACCCGGGACTGAGCAGCCCCGCGTTGCCGGCGCCTGCCGTGCGGGAGCCGGTGCGCGTGGGTGGCTGGTTCGCGCCGCCGCGCACCAGCAGGACGGGCACGGGCGCCAGCCTCAGGATCTGCGCCGCGTCGCTGCCCAGGAAGAACCGCTCCAACCCGTGCCGTCCGTGCGTTCCGATGACTATCAGGTCCGCGCCCCAGGAGCGGGCCTTTGCCACCACCACGTCGCATACCCGGTCCGCCGACGCCATGAACAGAGCGCAGTCGGCCTCGACATCTGCACGGGTTGCATGCTCGGCGGCGTTCTTCAGCACCAGTTCGCCGCCAGCGCGCAAGCGCGGCAGCACGTCGTGGGCATAGGCGGTGAACGTCTCGTAGCCGGTGAGGTGCTTCATCTCGTCGACCACGTGCAAGAGGCACAGCCGGGCATTGCCCAGCTTCGCCAGGCGCAGCGCCTCTTCCAATGCGCGCGCAGCCGTCGGGCTGCCGTCGATCGCAACCAGGATTCGCCGGTACATCACAGCCCCCTCAGGACGGCTTCGTTTCGGGGTTGAAGGAATTCGTTTGAATCGAGGCCACATCGTCCTGCGCGCCGGCGGCGTCAGGCTTGATGACGATCAAGAACCCGAACGGTCGCGCCGGCCGATCGCCGCCGCGGGCGCGCGTCTTGATGCAGCGCAAGCTCCCCGCTGGCGCCGCTCCTAGAGTGACGGTGCCGGGGCCGCCCCGTACTTCCCGGGCGTCACCCCGACCCAGATGATTTCCCATCTTCCAAGGAGCCAAGCATGAACGCACTGACACGCCTCGATCGCTTCGAATCGATGTTCCCCGAACGCTTGCGCCGTTGGGCGCGCCCCATGCCGCTCTTCGACGACGCCATGTACGGATGCGGCAGCGACAACATCGCTGCCGTGCCACAACGCTTGCGAGAGTCCACATGAAACATCTCACTGACGCAGACCGATCCGCACTGGCCGAACGGCTCGGCGCCATGCGGCGCCAGGTCCTGGACGAACTGATCCCCGCGTCGCGCACGGTGCTGGCTCGCGGCGCCTTGAATGCGACGCAGGAAGTTCACACGCGGGCCGACGAGGCCGAGGCGGATCGGGAGGATGACGTGCTCCTGGCCGAAGCCGAAGTGGACCGCCAGCGGCTGCGCGACATCGAAGTTGCGCTCAATCGTATGGCCGACGGCCGCTATGGCATCTGTGTTTGCTGCGGCGACGAGATCCCGCGTGAACGCCTGATCGCGCAACCCATCGCCATCCGCTGCGCCACCTGCCAGGCAAATTTCGAAAAGCGGCCGGAGTGAGTCGGGGCTTTGCCCCCAGTGTGTCCCGTCAACTCATGCACTCACCTGTGCCAGGCCGATCAAGCGTGGGGTCGCGCTGACGGCTTCAGCGGGCCGACTGGAGCGTGTCAGTCGGAGTCCGCCTCCTTCGAGCAAGGGTTTTCACCGATCCTTGGCGTGCGCCATAAAGGTTGCTTAAACAATCTTTAGGTGGTTCAATCCATCGCTTCGCACTTGCGCTTTCGCGCAGCGCAGGCATGGCAAGGAACACGATCGAGGAGACGGCACATGGTTGAGTTGCATCATTTCTGGAGTTCGGTGTGCTCGGTGCGCGTGCGCATGGCACTTGAGGAAAAGAAGGTCCCCTGGACCAGCCGCTACGTGGACCTGTTCAGGTTCGAGCAGCTCGAGCCCGCGTACCTGGCGCTCAACCCCGACGGCGTGGTCCCCACGCTCGTGCACGACGGCGTGCCCATCCGCGAATCACTGGTGATCAACGAGTACATCGACGAGGCCTTCGATGGCCCGGCGCTCGTACCCGACGCCGCTCTCGCCCGGGCCCGCATGCGCGAATTCATTCGCATGTGCGACGACAGCTTCGCTCCGATCGTGAAGCTGACGCTGGTGAAGTACATCCTTCCCAAGCTGCGCAGGCGCTGGAGCGACGAGGTACTGCGCGAACATGCCGACAAGCGGCCGTCCCGATTCCTCAAGGACATGCACGCACGCGCGCTGCGCGGCGAAATCGACGAACGGGAACTCGCGCAGTGCGCCGAGGAGATCCAGGTCCTGCTCGACAAGGTCGAGGCCGCGCTGGCGTCGCCGGAGTTCGCACCCGGTCCCGATGGGCACCGGTGGATCGTCGGGACCTTCTCGCTCGCCGACATCTGCCTGGCCCCGTACATGTACCGGCTGTACGCCCTGGGCGCCGGGCGCTTCTGGTCGCAGACGACGCGTCCGAATGTTGCCCGCTGGTACGACCAGCTTGCGCAGCGCCCGGCTTTCAAAGTGGCTGTCGAATGGCCCGACGAATCGGGCGGCGGTTACGAGGAGGTCGGGCTGAAATCACAGGCGCTTGCCGCCACCCCTCATCTCACGGAGACCCCATGAACACCGACAACGCCATTCTCGAGCGCGCGAGCAGTGCCGCTGCGCTCGCCCGCACCGACCGAAGCGAGTTCACCGAACTCCTGCAACGAGCGCGCCAACTCGCGCCGCTTGTGCGCGAGCGTGCGCAGCAGACCGAGCGCGACCGCCGCGTCAGCGCCGAAGTGACCGCCATGCTGAAGGACGCGGGCCTGTACCGTGCCGTCCAGCCACGCCGCTTCGGTGGCCATGAACTCAGCCTGGAGGAACTGCGCCAACTCTCCTTCGAAGTGGGCCGCGGCTGCACTTCCACAGGCTGGTGCTTCGGCCTGAGCGCTGCCAACTCCTGGACGCTGGGAATGTTCCCGCTGCAGGCGCAGGAAGACGTATGGGGCGACGACCCGGACACGCTGCTGGCCGCATGCATCGCACCGACTGGAAAGGCCACGCGCACCGACGGCGGGTTTCGCCTGCATGGGCGATGGAGCTTCGCGAGCAACTGCGACAACGCGTCGTGGCTTGCCCTGGGGAGCCTGGTCGACGAGGGCGAAGGCAAGCCCCCGCGCCCGATGTACCTGCTGGTGCCGCGTGCCGACTACCAGGTCATCGACAACTGGTACACCGTGGGCCTGGCCGGCACCGGAAGCAAGGACATCGCGATCGAGGAAGCAGTGTTCGTACCGGCCCATCGCAGCGTCAGCTTTGCCGACGTGCTGGAGCAGCAGGCGCCCGGCGCCCTGGTCAACGAAGGCGTGCTGTTCCGCATCCCCTTCCTCAGTGGATTCCCACCGCTGCTGGCCAACCCGGCCGTCGCCGCGCTGCAGGGCGCGCTCGACGAGTTCGTCGACAGTGTCGCCACGCGGTCCACGCGCGGCGCTTTCGCCGGTGGGGGTTCCACCATCGCGCAGTTCGGCCATGTGCAGACTGCCGTGGCGGAAGCCGAGGCGGCCGTCGACGCCGCGCAACTGATCCTGCAGCGCGACCTGCGCATGGCGACCGAACTCAGCGCCGGCGACGTGAAGATCCCGAAGGAACAGCGCATCGCATTCCGCCGCGGCCATGCCTATGCGGTGAAGCTGTGCGTGCAGGCGGTCAACGGCCTGTACGACGTGGTCGGCGGCACGGGCATCCAACTGGACAGCGGCGTCCAACGTGCCTGGCGCGATGTCAATGCAGTCGCGCATCACATCAGCGTGAACTGGAACGCCGTCTCCACCATGGTCGGCCAGTTGCGGCTGGGCCTGCCGCCCCGCGGGCAGTTCTGAAGCAGCAGGCCAGGAGCATCACCATGATCCGATACCGCAAGTTCGGCCGCGTCGAGCTGAACGTCACCGACCTGGCGCGCGCGCGCCGCTACTATGAGGAAGTCGTCGGCCTGCAGTTCGTGGCGAGCGGCGCCGCCGGCGAAGTGCTGCTGCGCTGCGATCACGACCACCACAACGTGGTGCTGCACGAAGCGCCCAGTGCCGGGCTGCGCGTGGCCGGCTTCGCGCTGGAGGACGAGGCCCAGTTCGCGCCCCTGCGCGAGCGCCTCGGGCAAGCCGGGCTGGACGTGCAGGACGTGCCGGCAGCGCTGTGCGCCCGCCACATGCAACAGCGCGCGGTGCGGGTGTTCGAGCCGCTGGTCGGCGCCGTCATCGAGTTCTACCTTCCGCTCGCCGACGCAGCCAGGCCATTCCAGCCCAGCGTCGCGCGCATCCAGCGCCTGGGCCACGTCGTCTTCAACACGCCGCAACCCAAGGAGGCGATCGCGTTCTGGCGCGACGTGCTTAACTTCCGCGTGTCGGACGCGGTGGGCGAAATGGTCACCTTCATGCGCGTGTGGCCCAACCCGTGGCACCACGGAATCGGCATCGCGAAGTCGGGCAGCCACAGCCTGCACCACGTGAACTACATGGTCTCGGAGATCGACGACATCGGCCGCGCGCTATCCAGGCTGCGCAAGGCGCAGTCGCCGGTGGTGTTCGGGCCCGGCCGGCATCCGGCCTCGGAGAGCGTGTTCCTCTATTTCCTCGATCCGGACGGGCTCACCATGGAATACAGCTTCGGCATGGAGGCCTTTCCGGAAGAGCATGCGCGCGAGGCACGCGAACTGCCGCTGCGGCCCGAGTGGCTCGATGCCTGGGGTTCCGAGCGCGATCCGCGCTGCTTCACCGGCGCCGGGCCCAACGCCGCCGCGGAGCTTGTGTCGGAGGCCGCGTGAACAGCACCGAACCGGCTGCGCGAGAGATGGCCGAGGCTGAGCTGGCCTGGTGGACGTCCGCGAGCGATTCCTTCGATGCTGCCGTGGCAGCGGCCGGAAAGAACGCGCCCGGCGATTCGATCATCGACCCGCGCGAACTGCGCACGGCACTGGGGCGCTTCGCCACTGGCGTGTGCGTGGTCACCACCCGCACGCAGCAGGGCCAGGCCGCCGGGCTGACGGTGAATTCCTTCACCTCGGTATCGCTGGACCCGCCGCTGGTCGCGTGGTGCCTGGGCCGCAAGGCGCCGAGCCTTCGCGCCTTCGAGCAGTCCGAGCATTTCGCGATACACGTCATGGCCCATCACCAGCATGCACTGGCCATGCACTTCGCGCGGCCGGCGGATGACAAGTTCGCAGCCTTTCGCGACGAGTTCGAGACGGGGCTGGCCGACGTGCCGGTGATCCGCGACCCGCTTGCACGCTTCGAATGCCGCAAGGCCTCGATGGTGGACGGTGGCGATCACGTGATCTTCATCGGCCGGGTCGAGCGCTTCGCGCATGCGGATCGCGAGCCGCTCCTGTTCCACGCCGGCCGCTTCCTGGGGCACGGCGCCTGATTTCTGCCAGTCATCAATCGACAAATATGAGGAGACAAGCGTGAAGGTCTTTCGCAACCCCTGGTGGATCGTGTTCGGGTCGGTCCTCGGCCTGATCGTCGGCAACGTCACCATCCTGCAGTTCTCTACCTCGGTACTGATGAAACCCATCATGGCCGAGTTCGGCTGGCCGCGGACCATCCCGTCGGCGGCCGTCGGCATCGGCACGCTTTGCGCGGCCATCGCCACGCCGTTCGTCGGCCGGCTGATCGACCGACACGGCATCAAGCGCGTCACGCTCGCGGCGATCGTGCTTTTTGCGGCCGCCACGGCTTCCATGGCGCTCGCGCCGGCGGCGGCGCTCGTGTTCTGCGCCATGTTCTGCGTGGTCGGCCTCTTCAGCGCCGGCCAGGCTCCCCTGCCCTACGCAAAGTCGATCGCCGCGGCCTTCGACCGTCACCGCGGCATCGCGCTGGGCGTGGCCATGACTGGCGTCGGCCTGGGCGCTGCGCTGGTGCCCAAGCTTTCGCAGGTCTATCTGGACCACTTCGGCTGGCGCGGCGCGTTCCTGGCACTGGGCATCACCGTGTTCGCCATCGCCTTCCCGGCGGTCGCGCTGTTCCTGCGCGAGCCGACCGCGCGCAGCGCCGGCGGCGCCGCGACGGCGGCGGCTCTTCCGGGGCTCGAAGCGCGGGCAGTCGTGCGCAGCCGCAGCTTCTGGATCCTGGCGCTGGTGTTCACCTGCATCCCGGTGGTCGCCAACGGCATCATCTTCCACCTCGTGGCGCTGTTGACGGACCGGGGCATTCCGACCGAGCGCGCGGTGGCGGTGTTCGGCGCGATCGGGCCGTCGCTCATTGTCGGACGCCTGCTGTGCGGGTGGTTCCTCGACCGCTTCCATGGGCCGTACGTCGCAGTCGCCTTCATCGCGATGCCGGCCTTGGGCGTGCTGGTCCTTCTCTCGAGCGCCGACCCCAAGGTGACCGCGGCCGGCGCGGTGCTGGTCGGCCTCGGCCTCGGCGCGGAGGTGGACCTGATCGGCTACCTGCAGAGCCGCTATTTCGGCCTGCGCGCCTTCGGGCAGGTCTATGGCTACCTGTTCGCCATCTTCACCGTAGGCGCGGCGATCGGTCCGTTCGTCATGGGCGCGACCTTCGATGTCTTCGGCTCGTATCGGCCCACGCTGATGGCCTTCTTCGTCGTCCTGGCAGGCGCTGCGGTGGCCATGCTGCAGATGCCTCGCGCCTATCCCTATCCGGCGGCCCACGCCGGCTCGGCTCAGGCCGCGCCGGCAGGGGCCGACGCCGTGCCGCATTGACCCTTGCCTCTTTTCAACTGCACAGCCATCCATGAAACTAGTTACCTATCGCCACGACGGCCGCACCTCCATCGGGAAGATCGTGGACGACGCCGTCGTCGACCTGCCCGGTGCGGACGCATCGCTGCCTTCCACGATGCTCGAGCTGCTGCGCGGCGGCACCGATGCAATGGACCGCGCCCGTGCCGCCACGGGGCGCGGCGGCAAAGCGGTGCCGCTCGCTTCGGTGCGCCTGCTCGCGCCGGTGCCCAATCCGACGAAGTTCCTGGCCATCGGCATGAACTACCGCAAGCACGTGGCCGAGGCCGCCAAGGTCGGCGTGCACACGCCGCCCACTCAGGTGTGGTTCAACAAGCAGGTGTCGTGCATCAACGGGCCGGATGGCGACGTACACCTTCCGCGCGTTTCCGACCAACTCGACTACGAGGTGGAGTTGTGCGTGGTCATCGGCCAGCGATGCCGGCACGTCCGGCCGCAGGACGCCGCATCGGTGATCGCCGGCTACATGGTGTGCAATGACGTCTCGGTGCGCGACTGGCAGTTGCGCAGCCAGACCATGACCATCGGCAAGTCCTTCGACACCACCGGCCCTACCGGGCCGTGGATCGTCACGCCCGACGACGTTCCCGATCCCACGGCGCTACGCCTGCGGCTGTGGGTCAACGAAGAACTGCGCCAGGACGACGTGGCCGGCAACATGATCCACGACATCGCCGCGCAGATCGCGCACCTTTCCACTGCATTCACCCTGGAGCCGGGCGACCTGCTCGCGACAGGAACGCCCTCCGGCGTCGCCGTCGCGATGGATCCGCCCAGGTTCCTGAAGGCCGGCGACGTGATGCGTGCGCAGATCGACGGCATCGGCACGCTGGAGAACCGCATCGTCGCCGAACCGGGCTGACCTAGACTCGACGCTTTCCTCGACGAGTCCCTTCCCATGTCCGTGCCCACGCCTGCTCCGAAAGGTCGCTACGACCTCGACAACTCCATCGGCTATCTGCTCAACCGCGCGGCGGCGCTCATCGCCGCGCGGTTCGACGATGACCTGAAGGAGCGCGGCGTCAGCCTGCAGGCATGGCGCATCCTCGCGGCGCTGAGCCAGTCCGAGCCTCAGTCGCTGAGCGAGCTGGCGAACCACACGGGCTCCGAGTTGTCCTACCTGTCCCGTTCGGTCGTGCAGCTCGAAGCGCGCGGGCTGGTCGAGCGCAGCCAGTCGGTGCTCGACAAGCGCGCCTCGCAACTGGTGCGCACCGGGCAGGGGCGCGATCTCGTGCGCGAGCTGGCACCCAAGGCGCGAAACGTCGAGCGCCTGAGCCTGCAGGACATCTCCGCCGAGGACTTGCACATCACCCTGCGAACGCTGCGCGAGGTCTGCCACAACCTGGTTCCCCATCCCGATGCGCCGTCGGCGGTCAATCGCAAACTCACCATTGCACGGCGTGTGAAGCAGAAGGCGCTGGCGCAGAGCGAAGAGCCCACGCCCCGGCGCCGCACCACCCGCACCATCAAGGACTGAACCTCCCATGAACGACGACCTGGCGATCAAGCAGCGCGAACTGCGCCTCCTGGCCCGCGCCTGCGACAGGGCCGGACTCACGACCGCGTACGGGCATTGCAGCTTGCGCCTGGACGCCGCGTCCTTCCTGGTGTGCGCGCCCAAGCCGATGGGGCTGATCACGCCCGCCGACGAAGGCAGCATCGTGCGCCTGGATGCGCCTCTGCCCGACGGTGTGCTGGGCGAAGTGCGCATGCATCGCGAGGTGTACCGGGTGCGGCCGGATGCCAACGCGATCGTTCGCTTCATTTCGCCCAGCGTGCTCGCCCTTGCGGCGCTGGGGCGCGCGCCGCGGCCGCGCCACGGCTTCGGCGCATACTTCTCGCCGCACGTTCCGTTCTGGCCCGACCCGAACCTGGTGCGCAACGACGCGGCGGCCGAAGGCGTTGCGCGCACCATGGGAACCAATGCCGGAATCGTCATCTCGGTCAACGGCGCCGTGGTGGCGGGTGCCGATGCGGCGCAGGCGCTGACGCTGGCAATCTTCCTGGAAGACGCGGCGCGAGTCGAGCTCGCGGCACTGCAGGCCGGTTGCGCCGAACAGCCGGGGCTCAGCGAAGAACAGTGCACCGCGCGAGCCACCTGGGCCGGCCGCGTTGCGGAACGCCAGTGGGACTACTGGACCGCCCACGATCCCGAGCGGGATCGCTGAACGAACGGGCTGCGAAAGGGCCGGCGCAGCGCCGGCGCCATTGAAATCAAGCCTCAGGGCCCAGCCCGAGCGGAGCGGGCACCCGGTTCACGATACGGGTGAACAGGGCCTGGTATTCGGGCTCGGGTTCGCTGCCGGCCAGCGCATCGCGGTTGGCGAGGAAGGCGCGGTCGAGTTCGGCCCAGTCGTCCTCGGTCAGCACGCGCTCGGCCAGGGGCAGGATCTCGCGCTCCTCCAGCGCCATGTGGGCCAGATAGAAATCCACATAGCGCTCCACCGCAGTCTCGAAGGCTTCGCGCCGCGATTCGCCCAGCATCTCGAAGGCCAGCAAGGCGTGCTCCACGTTGCGGATCTTGCGCTCGCCGCGCTCGTGATCGTCGTCGAGCCGGTCGAGCAGTTCGCGCGAGATGGGCGTGCGGGCGCGAAGCTTCGGAAAGAGCAGCTGCGATTCCTTGCGGTGGTGCCGCTTCTCCGGGAACTCGTCGACATAGAACAGCATGGCGCGCAGGACTGCGAAGTCCGGCATGGTGCCTTTGCGCCGATGCTCGACCAGCAGAAGCAGGATCGAGCGCAGCATGGCAGACAGTGCGGCATGCTCTTCGCGGATGATTCGGGTGGCTGCGTGCATGTTGGAGATCTCCTCGGTCGGCAGTCGAGGATCACGCATGTGCCGCCGCGCGGCCTTGCGCCAGCGCAAGGGTTCACGCCGCTCGTGCCGGGCCGGAGCGAGTGCGTCGCGCCCTTTGCGCCACATCAAGGCAGCGCGGGTGCATGGCAACCCATACTGCGGCTCCCAAGATCAGGAGGCCCTATGTACGAGCACATTCTTGTCCCCTTCGACGGCAGCAACACCTCCAAGCTCGGCCTGGCCGAGGCGATCCGGCTTGCCCGGCTCACCGGCGGCCGCCTGCGCCTGATGTATGTGATCGACGAACTGTCTTTTGCCCTGACGATGGACGCCTACGCCGGCTTGGCGGGCGACTGGCTCAACGTGCTGCGCGAAGAAGGCGCCAGGCTGCTGGATGAGGGAAAGTCCATCGCCGCCGCGAGCGGCATCGAGGCCGACACGGCACTGCACGACGCCATCAGCGGAAAGCTGGCCGACAGTGTGGCACTGGAAGCCCTCCAATGGCCGGCCGACGTGATCGTCCTGGGCACGCACGGCCGCCGCGGCATCGGCCGTTGGGTGTTGGGCAGCGGAGCGGAAAGCATCGTTCGGAGCGCCCCTGTACCGGTGCTGCTGGTGCGTGCGCCCGAGGCCGTCGCGGCGCAGATGCCAGCTTCTGCCGGGACCCAAGCCCAGGCTCATGTCCAGGTGCCGAGCGCCGCGCTGTCCATCGAGTGAGCTTCCAGCTGGCCCGGTGCAGCCTTCGCGGCGGTCGCTGGGCTGGCTTGATCTGGCGCAATGCGGGCGACGAAGGCGCTTCTACAGTGACATCACGGTCGCTCCAGAAGCAATCCGCGAGCTGCCGAACGCTCCACCAACTCAAGAGGAACATGCCATGAAGACTGATGCAGAACTCCAGCGCGACGTCGAGGCCGAACTGGCCTGGGATCCGGCGGTGACACATACGAATGTCGGCGTGCTCGTGAAGGACGGCGTGGTGACGCTCACCGGCCATCCTGCGAGCCACGCCGAGAAGTACGCCATCGAACACGCGGCGCAGCGGGTGGCTGGGGTGCGGGCCGTAGCGGTCGAACTCCAGGTCAAGCTCCCCGCGGGAGACGAGCGGATCGACAGCGACATTGCCGCAGCGGCGGAGCGCGCACTTTCGTGGAACGCTTTCGTGCCTCCCGGCAAGGTCCGGATCATGGTCGAGAACGGCTGCGTCACGCTCACGGGCGAGGTGGAATGGGAATACCAGCGCCATGCCGCGGAAGCCGCGGTCGGCCAGCTGTTCGGCGTCAGGTCGGTCGCCAACCAACTGGTGCTGCGGCCCCAGATCAACCCGGCCGACATCGCCGCGAAGATCGAGCGCGCGCTCCAACGCCAGGCGCAGCGCGACGCAAGGGCGATCACAGTCAGCGCCGATGGCCCGTACGTGACGTTGCGGGGCAAGGTCCACTCCTGGGCCGAACGGCAGGCGGTGCAGGGTGTCGCCTGGTCCGCGCCCGGCGTCGCCAGCGTCAGGAACGAGTTGGCCATCGTGCCCTGAGCGCAGGGTCGGCCGGGCCGGGCCTGCGTCAGTGCGCAATCAGCACGGGCACCGTCATTCGCGCCAGGATCTGGCGCGTGGCGCCGCCCAGGACGAGTTCGCGAAAGCGCGAATGCCCGTACCCGCCCATGACCAGGAGATCCGCGCCCAGTTCGCCGATGCGAGACAGGAAGGCGTCGCCCATCTCGATCTCGGTCACGTCACCTTCTGCACTTGCTTCGATGCCGTGGCGCTGCAGGTACTGCAGCATCTCGCGTACGAGCAGCTCCTGACCGTTGCCTTCGCCCCTGGGCCGGCACCAGTTGATCAGGGTGACCTTGGCCGCCTGCTTCAGCGCGGGCAGCGCAGCGCGAAGGGCAACGCCGGCCTCGCGCGATCCGTTCCAGGCCACCACGGCATGCCGGGTGGCACCCTCGAAGTTGCCTGCAAAGGGCACCATCAGGATGGGCCGGCCCAGTTCCATCAGCGCCCGCTGTGCCAGGTCGGCGCTTGTTGCGCCCGGGTCGTGCCGTCCATCGTGCTGGCCGAGGACGACCAGGTCGCTCGTGCGGCCGTGCTGCACCACCGCGTCGATCGCCGTGCTGTCCACAAGACGCACCTCATGCGCAATTGCCTGCGCGCCCCCGATGTTCCTGTAGAACGCACGGGCGACGGCCTCCGCCCGCCGACGCAGGAACTCGGCCGACTCCGCGATGAAATCGACGTTGCGTCCGGCCAGGTCACTCGCGGGAATGACGCCGTCCTGCAGTCCGCTGGGCACCAGGCCCACCAGATGCGCCCCGTGGATGCGCGCCCATTGCGCCGCGAGCACCGTGCGTGCCTCGCAGCGCGGCGAGCTGTCCAGATGAACGAGGATGGTCTTGTAGCTCATGTCAGCGCACCAGCAGAACCGGCACGCCGCAGGCGGCCAGCACCTTGGTCGCGACCGACCCGAGGACAAGGTTCTTCAGTGCGTTGTGCCCGTGCGAACCCATCAGGACCATGTCGAAGTGCCCCTTCTCGGCCGCCTTGGCGATCTCGGCCGCCGGGCTGCCGATCCTGTGCTCGAAGCGAGCTTCGATATTGCGTGCCTTCATGAACTCGCGGATGGGATCGAGCACGATGCGCGCCTCGTCTTCGTAGTAGCCGTGCACCAGGTCCGGGCCGGCGAACGCCGCCGCCCTGTGCGGCACCGGCATGACCGCATGGAAGACCGTGAAGTCGTTGCCGGGACCGAATGTCGTCTGGTGCTCGGCTATGTAGTCGAGCATTCGGCGGGTGTAGTCGCTGCCATCGACGGCAATGAGAATCTTCACGGCCTTGTCCTTTCAGTTCCTGTCGAACAGCTAGATGGTGGATGCCAGGCGCCCTGCCCGGCTTGCGCCAGATCAAGGTGCAGCCCGGCCGGGCCGGGGGCGCCCGGTCGCCGTTGCGCCGGTATGGGCGTGCGTGCGCGGATTGAAGCGCGGCGCGCCGCGAACTACCATCGCCGGCGTGAGCCAACCAGCCATCCACCTCGCGGTTCTCGACGACGAGGCCGACATCACCCAACTATTGGCAAGCTACCTCGGCGGCCAGGGCTTTCGCGTGAGCCAGGTGCACGGCGGCGCTGCCCTGCTGGAGCTGATGGCGGCCGATCCGCCGCAGCTGGTGCTGCTCGACCTCGGCCTGCCGGGGGAAGACGGCTTCGCCATCGCCCGCCAGTTGCGCGAGCACTGGCACTGCGGGCTGGTGATCGTCACCGGCCGCGGCGACTCGGTCGACAAGGTGGTGGGCCTGGAAGTCGGCGCCGACGACTACGTCACCAAGCCCTTCGACCTGCGCGAGCTGCTGGCGCGCATCAAGGCGGTGCTGCGCCGGCTCGCCCCCGCCACCGCCGTGGCCGCGCCGGCGCCTGCGCCTGCCACGAATGCCGTCCTGCGGTTCGACGGTTGGCGGCTCGACCCCGCGGCGCGGCGCCTCGTCGACGGCAACGCCAACGAGGTGGCGCTCACCAGCGGCGAGTTCGACCTGCTCTGCGCACTGGCCACCCATCCCGGCCGAGTGCTCTCGCGCGACTTCCTGCTCGGACACACGCGCGGGCGCGACGGCGGCCCCTTCGACCGGACCATCGACGTGCAGATCGGGCGCCTGCGCCGCAAGATCGAGCGCGACCCGAACAACCCGCAGATCATCAAGTCGGTGCGCGGTGCCGGGTACATCCTCGTGCCGAAAGTCGAGGCCTGCTGATGTCCGCCGGGCCATCGCTGCCGAGCCTGGAGGACGAAGCGGTATTCCGCTCGATCTTTGCCGCCTATCCCGATGCGCTGCTGCTGGTCGACGGCCAGGGCATCGTCCGGCTTGCCAATCCGATGGCACTCGAACTGCTCGGCTATCCGCTGCAGGAGCTGCAAGGCCTGCCTGTCGAGCAACTTGTGCCCGACACGATCAGGCCGCGCCACGCGGCCTACCGGCAGGCCTATGCCGCCGAACCCCGCCGCCGGCCCATGGGCACGCAGATGGACCTGGTGGCCCGCCGCCGGGACGGCAGCGAGGTCATGGTCGAGATCGCCCTCAGTCCTCTGGTCGAGCATGGCCTGCCCTACGTGGTCGCCGCCATCCGCAGCGTGGCCGAATACCCACGGGTGAAACAGGCGCTGCAGCGCGCACGCTACGCCGAGCACGTGGCCGAGTTCGGCCGCCTGGCGGTGGACGTTCCGGACATGGACATCCTCATGGCGAGAGCACCGGCGCTGGTAGCGCAGGCATTGCAGGTCGAGATGGCCAAGATCCTCATGCTCGAGCCCGGCGGCTCCTGGCTTCGCATCGCGGCCGGGGTAGGCCTGCTCCCCGGCGAAGCCATTGGCCACCGCCTGGCCATGGCCCCGGACTCGCCTGCCGCCCATGTCGCGATGCGGGGCCGTCCGGTGGTCGTCAACGGCGACTCCCGCGACGGGGCCTTCGCCCTCGGAATCCCCTATCGCGATGCCGGCTTCCTGTGCGAGCTTTCGGTCCCGCTGTCCGACCGCGGCCGCACGCTCGGCGTGCTGACGGTGCGATCGCGCAACCCGCACCGCTTTGGCGAAGACGAAGTGCGCTTCCTGGAGGCGCTCTCGAACATATTGGCCACCGCCTTGCAGCGCAGCAGCAGCGAAGAGGCGCTCAAGCACGCGCAACGGCTCGAAACGGTAGGCCAGCTCACCGGCGGCGTGGCACACGACTTCAACAACCTGCTGACGGTCATCTCCGGCAACCTGCAGGTATTGGAGGATGCGCCGGTGCATGCGCATGACCCCCTGGTACGGCAGGTGGTGGGCGCGGCCTCGCGCGCCACCCGTCGAGCCGCCGAACTCACCGCCAAGCTGCTGGCATTTTCCAGGCGGCAGGTGCTGCAGCCCATGACGGTCGACACGCCGGCACTGCTGCACTCGCTGACCGACATGCTGCGCCGCACGCTCGACCAGCGCGTGACGATCACGCTCGACGCCCAGCCCGTGTATTGCCTGGCCGATCCGGGCCAACTCGAGTCGGCGCTGTTGAACATCGCCATCAACGCGCGCGACGCCATGCCCCAGGGCGGCAGCCTTGCCATCACCTGCCGCGCGGTGGATGCTCTCCCGCATGGGCCCGCGCCCGAAGGCCCGATCCCCCCGGCGGCACGGGGTTACGTGGCCATCGCGCTGGCCGACACCGGCATGGGCATGCCCGAGTCGGTCCGCGAGCGTGCCTTCGAGCCGTTCTTCACCACCAAGGAGGCCGGCCGTGGAACAGGCCTGGGCCTGTCCACCGTCTACGGTTTCGCCAGGCAATCGGGCGGAACGGTAGCGCTGGACAGCCGCCCCGGCGCTG
>Ga0160470_100216_pt1 | contig 46291 bp, 37 predicted proteins | sample HID1973I_E11MG_FD_108214 | JGI IMG/M metagenome (GOLD analysis project Ga0160470, IMG submission 108214) | Enriched mosquito-associated microbial communities from UW Madison campus, WI, USA - HID1973I_E11 MG | ecosystem: Host-associated > Arthropoda: Insects > Digestive system > Unclassified ... | reverse complement strand
TCATAGCGCTGATTGTCGGCTTCCTGGCGGCGCCGGTCGGCCTGTGTCGGTGGGCGGGGATTACAGGCGGGGCAGCTGCACATGAAAAAAGCATCCTTACTTTCGTCGAGAAAACGCACCCTACCGACAAGTTCAGCGCCCGGCTGTAGGGCTATTCCGAAAGTCCGTACTCCGCTTTCCCGGTTTCGACGCGCCCAATGAAAACGCATCGTCTGAAATTGCGCTTCTCCTGCACCCGGTTAACTGGCTAAGCTCAGGGCTCCGAATTCCCGCAGAGGTCTCACCATGGCGCAGCAATGGCCAGCCGCCGACATCGCCCGAATGATCCTCGAGGGCTTTGACGATTACCGCGAGCATTTCCGCCAGATCACCGACGGCGCCCGGGCTCGATTCGAGCAGGCCCAGTGGCAGGAGACGCAATCGGCCTCGGCCGCGCGGATCAATCTGTACGAAGAAAAAGTCGGCGAAACCGTAGAACGCCTGCGTATCGCCTTCGACAGCGACACGCTGGACGTCAGCTGCTGGCCACTGGTCAAGAGCGCCTACATCAAGCTGATCGACCTGCGCTTCGACGATGAACTGTCCGAGACCTGGTACAACTCGATCTTCTGCGGGCTGTTCAGCCATGACCTGATCAGTGACGGCTGCATGTTCATCCACACCACCCGGCCAAGCCTGCGTCGGGCCCGGGCCGCACAAACCCGCACCTACAAACCCCAAGGGCAGCTCTCCGGAATGCTGGAGAGCATCTTTGCCGACTACCGCTTCAGCGAGAATTACGCCGACCTGGCCGGCGACCTGCGCCGCCTCGAAGCGCAATTGCGTGAGAACCTGCCGGACTGGGTGTGCAAGGACCCGGACCTGAGTGTCGAACTTTTTTCCTCGGTGCTTTATCGCAACAAAGGCGCCTACCTGGTGGGACGGATCTACACCCAGGACGAGCAATGGCCGTTGGTGATTCCATTGCTGCACCGCGAAGGTCGCGGCATCCAGATCGATGCGCTGATCACCGACGAAGCCGATGTGTCGATCATCTTCTCGTTCACCCGGTCGTATTTCATGGTGGATGTGCCGGTGCCAGCGGAGTTTATCGGGTTCCTCAAGCGCATCCTGCCGGGCAAGCACATTGCCGAGCTGTACACCTCGATCGGTTTCTACAAACACGGCAAGTCCGAGTTCTACCGAGCGCTGATCAACCACCTGGCGAGCACCGACGATCAATTCATCATGGCCCCCGGTGTGCGCGGCATGGTGATGAGCGTGTTCACCCTGCCGGGTTTCAATACCGTATTCAAAATCATCAAGGACCGTTTCTCGCCGTCGAAAAACGTCGACCGTGCGACGGTGATCGAGAAGTATCGGCTGGTGAAAAGTGTCGACCGGGTCGGGCGCATGGCCGATACCCAGGAATTCGCCGATTTCCGTTTTCCGTTGAGCAAGTTCGATCCGGCATGTCTGGAAGAATTGCTGGAAGTGGCCGCGTCCACGGTGTCGGTAGAAGACGACACGGTGCTGATTCGCCACTGCTGGACCGAACGGCGGATGACGCCGCTCAACCTGTACCTGGAAAACGCCAACGACGATCAGGTCCGCGAGGCGCTGGAGGATTACGGCCTGGCGATCAAACAACTGGCGGCGGCGAATATTTTTCCCGGCGACATGCTGCTGAAGAACTTTGGCGTTACGCGTCACGGCCGGGTGGTGTTTTATGACTACGACGAAATCTGCTTTCTGACGGAAGCCAACTTTCGCCACATCCCTCAGCCGCGCACGCCGGAGGATGAGATGGCGTCCGAGCCGTGGTACTCGATCGGTCCGCTGGACGTGTTTCCCGAGGAGTTTCCACCGTTCCTGTTTGCCGATTCCGGACAGCGCAGGCTGTTCGATCAGTTGCATGGCGAGCTGTACAACGCCGATTACTGGAAAAGCCTTCAGGAAGCCATCCGCGCCGGCAAGGTGATCGATGTGTTCCCCTATCGCCGCAAGGGTTTCGACAGCGAATAACTCGTCAGAGTGAATCCTGTGGTTTGGGGGTTATCTGTGGTTTGGGGGTTATCTGTGGTGCAAGGCTTTATCTGTGGTGCAAGGTTTCATCTGTGCTGAGAGGATTTATCTGTGGCGAGGGGATTTATCCCCGTTCGGCTGCGAAGCAGACGCAAAACCATTCGATGCGGATTATCTTAAAATTCCCGCTGTTTGTATTTGGGACCGCTTCGCGGTCCAACGGGGATAAATCCCCTCGCCACCGATAAATCCTTCACCACAGATAAATCCCCCTCTACAAAAGCGCTTCACAGTCGTGTTAAGTGGCGCAAATCTGCGACAATCCGCCCACTGCGCCACTAGCCGACTGAATTGCGTACCTGATGACCGACGAATCGCCCTCCATCGACAAACTGCTGAAAAACCTCGATCACGCCATGCTCGCCGACCGCCACCGGCTGCGGCGGCAGTTGCTTGAGCTGCGCAAGAAACCTGACGAAGCCAAGCTGGCTCAGTGGGTTACGCGCATGCAGGCGTCCTGTGATCAAGTGCTGGCGCGGCGTGCCAGCCTGCCGGTGGTGCGTTATGACGACAGCCTGCCGATTGCCGCCAAGCGCGACGAAATCAAAGAGGCGCTGCTCAAGCATCAGGTGCTGATCATTGCCGGCGAAACCGGTTCGGGCAAGACCACGCAGTTACCGAAGATCTGCCTGGAAATCGGTCGCGGCCAGTACGGCCTCATCGGTCACACCCAGCCCCGTCGAATCGCTGCGCGCAGTGTGGCGAGCCGGGTTGCGGAAGAACTTGGTACGCCGTTGGGTGCGCTGGTCGGTTATCAGGTGCGGTTCGAGGATCAAAGCGATTCCAACACCCTGATCAAGCTGATGACCGACGGCATTCTGCTGGCGGAAACCCAGAACGACCGCTACCTCGAACGCTACGACACGATCATCGTCGACGAAGCCCACGAACGCAGCCTGAACATCGATTTCCTGCTCGGCTACCTGAAAACCCTGCTCCCCCGTCGTCCGGACCTGAAAGTCATCATCACGTCGGCGACCATCGATCTGGAGCGTTTCTCGAAGCATTTCGATGATGCGCCGATTGTCGAAGTTTCCGGCCGCACCTTCCCGGTGGAAACCTGGTATCGGCCGCTGACCCTGGAGCAGGACGAGGAGGGCAACCGCGTCGAGGACGACCTGACCGTGGATCAGGCAATCCTCGCGACACTGGACGAGATCGCCGCGTTCGAACGCAGCGAACGCAAGAGCCCCGGCGATGTGCTGGTGTTTTTGCCCGGCGAGCGCGAGATTCGCGACGCCGCCGACATGTTGCGCAAGGCGCAGCTCAAACACACCGAAATCCTGCCCTTGTACGCGCGGTTGTCCCCGGCGGAACAGCAGCGGATTTTCCAGTCGCACCCAGGTCGTCGAGTGGTCCTGGCGACCAACGTCGCGGAAACGTCGTTGACCGTACCGGGCATTCGTTACGTGATCGACAGCGGCACGGCGCGCATCAGCCGTTACAGCTACCGCGCCAAGGTCCAGCGCCTGCCCATCGAAGCCATTTCCCAGGCCAGCGCCAACCAGCGCAAAGGTCGTTGCGGACGAGTAGAACCGGGCATTTGCATCCGCCTGTATGGCGAAGAAGATTTCATGGGCCGTCCGGAATTTACCGACCCGGAAATCCTTCGTACCAACCTCGCCGCCGTGATCCTGCAGATGCTGCATCTGCGCCTTGGCGAGATCACTGATTTCCCGTTTATCGAACCACCGGATGGCAAGGCCATCAGCGACGGTTTCAACCTGCTGCAAGAACTCTCGGCGGTGGACCGCAACAGTCAGCTGACCCCGCTCGGTCGTCAATTGGCACGGCTGCCGGTGGACCCGCGCATGGGCCGTATGTTGCTGGAAGCGGCCAAGCTCGGCAGCTTGCAGGAAGTGCTGATCGTTGCCAGCGCCATGTCGATCCAGGACCCGCGCGAGCGCCCGCCGGAGCGTCAACAGGCTGCGGACCAGGCCCACGCGCAATGGAAAGACGTCGACTCGGACTTCGCCGGGCTGGTCAATCTGTGGCGTGGTTTCGAGGAACAGCGCCAGGCGCTGACAGCGAGTCCGCTGCGTAACTGGTGTCGCAAGAACTTCCTCAACTACCTGCGTCTGCGCGAATGGCGCGACTCCCATCGCCAGTTGAGCCTGATCTGCCGCGACATGCAGCTAAGCCTCAACAAGGAGCCGGCGGATTATCCGAAGCTGCACAAAGCCGTGCTCTCGGGTTTGCTCAGTCAGATCGGCCAGAAAACCGAAGACGGCGATTACCTCGGGGCCCGTCAGCGGCGCTTCTGGATTCACCCCTCTTCGGGCCTCGGCAAGAAGCGTCCGCAATGGTTGATGGCCGCTGAGCTTGTGGAAACGACCAAGCTGTATGCGCGCATGGTCGCCAAGATCGACGCCGACTGGATCGAACCGCTGGCCGGGCACCTGATCAAGAAAAACCACTTCGAACCCCATTGGGAGAAGAAGCGCGGACAAGTCGTGGCGTTCGAGCAGATCACCTTGTTCGGGCTGATCGTGGTCGGTCGCCGGCCGGTGCATTACGGGCCGATTGATCCGGTGGTGTCCCGTGAGTTTTTCATTCGCGAAGGCCTGGTGCGAGGCGAGATTCAATCGAAGGCCAAATGCCTGAGCGCCAACCAGAAACTCCTGGAACAGCTCGACGAACTGGAAGCCAAGGCCCGTCGTCGCGACATTCTGGCCGACGAAGAAACCCTGTTCGCGTTCTACGATGCGCGACTGCCTGCGGAGATTCACCAGACCGCAACGTTCGACAGCTGGTACCGCGTCAACAGCCAGAAAGACCCGCAGCTGCTGATCATGCGCGAGGAAGACGTACTGGCTCGCGAAGCCAGCGAAGTCACCGCGCAGCATTACCCGGACACCTTGCATATTGGCGATCTGGAACTGACCCTGAGTTACCACTTCGAACCTAATCATCCACGCGACGGGGTGACCCTGCGCGTGCCCGCGCCGCTGTTGCCGATGCTGCCGCCGGAGCGGCTGGAATGGCTGGTGCCGGGTGTGATCGAGGCCAAATGCATCGCGCTGGTGCGCAACCTGCCCAAGGCCCTGCGCAAAAACTTCGTCCCGGTACCGGATTTCGTCAAAGCGGCGTTGCAGCGCATGACTTTTGCGGAAGGCTCTTTGCCTCAGGCGCTGGGACGTGAATTGTTGCGCATGACCGGTGCGCGGGTCAGTGATGAAGCCTGGGCCGAAGCGGCGCAACAGGTCGACAGTCATTTGCGCATGAACCTGGAAATCGTCGACGGCCAGGGCAAGTTCCTCGGCGAGGGGCGTGATCTGGCGGAGCTGACGGCACGTTTCGCCGAAGCCAGTCAGGCCGCACTGGCCGTCCCGCAAACAGCGAAAAGCCAGCAGCCGGTCGAAGCGAAAGTCTTCGCCGCAGTGGCGGAGAAAACCCAGCAGAAGATCGCCGGGCTCTCGATGACGGTCTATCCCGCGCTGGTGGAAGAGAACGGAACGGTCAAGGAAGGGCGGTTCTCCACGCCGGCCGAAGCCGAGTTCCAGCATCGACGCGCGTTGCAGCGATTGCTGATGCAGCAGTTGGCGGAACCGGCGAAGTTCCTGCGTGGCAAGCTGCCCGGGCTGACTGAGCTTGGCCTGATGTACCGCGACATGGGGCGCATCGATAGCCTCGTGGAAGACATTCTGTTGGCCAGCCTCGACAGCTGCATTCTTGAGGGTGAAGACCCGTTGCCCCGGGACGGCGCTGGATTGGCCGCGCTGGCCGAGCGCAAACGGGGCGGCTGGACCGAGCACGCCGAGCGCCTGGCGAAGTTGACGCTGGAGATTCTCAAGCTCTGGCATGGGCTGCAGAAACGCTTCAAGGGCAAGATTGATCTGGCGCAAGCGGTGGCGCTCAACGATATCAAGCAGCAACTGAGTCATCTGGTGTATCCGGGGTTCGTCCGCGAAACTCCGATGCAATGGCTCAAGGAGTTGCCGCGTTACCTGAAAGCGGTCGAGCAACGTTTCGAGAAAATCGGCGCGCAAGTGCAGCGGGATCGAGTCTGGAGCGGTGAGTTGTCGGGCCTGTGGGCTCAATACCAGGCCCGCGCCAGCAAACACGCCCAGGAGGGCAAGCGCGATCCGCAGCTTGAGCTGTATCGCTGGTGGCTGGAGGAATACCGGGTTTCCCTGTTTGCACAGCAACTGGGAACCAAGGTGCCGATCTCGGACAAGCGCCTGAACAAGCAGTGGAGCCAGGTGGAGCCCTAATCCCTGTGGAAGCGGGCTTTGTAGCGAGGAGATTTAGCGAAACGTCGCACTGGCTATGTGGCGAGGGGATTTATCCCCGTTGGGGGGCGAAGCCGCCCTAAAAGAATTGGGTTCATACTTCAGGTGGACCGAGAGCGAAGGTTTTGCGACTGCTCCGCAGCCGAACGGGGATAAATCCCCTCGCCACAGAGGTGCCAAATAGGTGCCAAAGAGGTACCACAAAGGTGCAACACAGGTGGCCAAAAGGATTGCGGTTGCTTTTGCAAATGGCGCCAAAACCCCGCGTTTATGGCAAACTTCGCGCCTATAAACGCCGGCCCCGCGGTTTTGAGCCTTCACGGCTGCGGGCGGATCGGAATAAAGCGATGCCAGGTTTGCGTCCCCCGGATGGGAATAGACCCCTTGTGCGTTGGTACGTCGGTACCAATGCTTTCTGCCTGAACAGATTAGAGAAACGACCATGCATAACGTCGTCATCAGCGGCACCGGCCTGTACACCCCGGCCAACAGCATTTCCAATGAAGAGCTGGTGCAGTCTTTCAACGCTTACGTTGCGCAATTCAACGCCGACAACGCCGAAGCGATCGCCCGTGGTGAAGTCGAAGCCTTGACCGAATCCAGTGCCGCGTTTATCGAAAAAGCCTCTGGCATCAAAAGCCGTTTTGTCATGGACAAGGACGGCATCCTCGACCCGCAACGCATGGCGCCACGCCTGCCGGAACGCTCGAATGACGAGTGGTCGGTGTTGTGCCAGATGGCTATCGGCGCCGCCGAGCAAGCCTTGCAGCGCGCGGGCAAAACCGCGGCGGACATCGACGGTGTGATCGTCGCCTGTTCCAATCTGCAACGCGCCTATCCGGCCATCGCCATCGAAGTCCAGGAAGCGCTGGGCATCCAGGGTTTCGGTTTTGATATGAACGTGGCGTGCTCCTCGGCAACTTTCGGTATCCAGGCCGCCGCCAACAGCGTGCAACTGGGCCAGGCCCGGGCGATCCTGATGGTCAACCCGGAAGTCTGCACTGGTCACTTGAACTTCCGCGACCGTGACAGCCACTTCATCTTTGGTGATGCGGCAACTGCCGTGATCATCGAGCGCGCTGATCTGGCAACGTCCGAATATCAGTTCGATGTGGTCAGCACCAAACTGCTCACCAAGTTCTCCAATAACATCCGCAATAACTTTGGCTTCCTCAACCGCGCGGCGGAAGAGGGCATCGGCGCCAAGGACAAACTGTTCGTGCAGGAAGGCCGCAAGGTGTTCCGCGACGTATGCCCGATGGTCGCGGAGCTGATCGCTACGCACCTGGAAGAGAACACGCTGAACATTGCTGACGTGAAACGCTTCTGGCTGCACCAGGCCAACCTCAGCATGAACCACCTGATCGTGAAAAAACTGCTGGGTCGCGAAGCCACCGAAGAAGAAGCACCGGTGATTCTCGACACCTACGCCAACACCAGCTCCGCCGGCTCGGTGATCGCGTTTCACAAAAACCAGGACGACCTCGCGCCAGGTGCGCTGGCCGTACTCAGTTCGTTTGGGGCGGGATACTCGATTGGTAGTGTGATTTTGCGTAAGCGCTGAGTTCGGCTTAAAAGATCGCAGCCTGCGGCAGCTCCTACACGGGATCGGGTTTCAACGCGATATCGCGGTTGGAATGCGGTCGGTGTAGGAGCTGCCGCAGGCTGCGATCTTTTTTTGGGCTAAAAAAACTCGCGCTGCCGTATCGGATGGATGATGGGGACCGATACCACAACGCGAGTTTGGAAAAACACCTCGGGCTTCCTTGCCCGAGTGATGTAGCGGAACTATCAGAACTTGGCTTCAGCATCCAGCTGCAGGGTGTTGATGTCCGAATCTCTCAAGCCGGCGCTGGCGTTGGTGTAGTCGGAGTTGGCCATGAAGTACGTCGCACCCAGGGCGAAGTTCTTGTCGATTTCGTAGCTCACTTTCAACTTGCTGCCCCGGGAACCGGTGAAGCCGTTGGCGAAGTCGGAGTCGGTGAAGGCGCCAACTACAGCGTTGCGCTGCACATCGCGGTAGTTGTAGTCCACTGCGAAGCCGTAGAGCTTGGTCTTCACACCTGCCAGCCAACCCATGTCCTGATCGTTGCTGGCGTCGTCGTTGTTGACGATCTGACCATACAGCGACAGCGGCATTGGCAGCCCGCCGATATCCAGCTGACCAAAGCCTTCGTACAGTTTGAATTGCTCGCCCGGACTGTTGCCGTTGACGGCCAGTGCGCACGGAGCGGTGACGGCGCCAGTCGTCGGGCAAGCACTGCTGTCATCGTTGTCGTAGGCGTAAAGGCTGCCGCCCAAGGTCATTTTGAGGTTGTCGGTGATCGCGAAACGCGCGCCCAATTGGCCAGCGTACAGACGCAGGTCGTGTTTGAATTGCACGCCTTCGCCGTCGACGTTGTCCTTGAGGGTGTAGTGACCGGCGCTACCAAACAATTCGGTGCTGCCCCCCAGTGGGTACTTGTAGGTCACTGCCAGGCCTTCCGGGCTGATGTCGCTATCCCAGATGATGTCGCCCATGCTCACCCACTGTTGCGGCATCTTGCCGGCAACGAGGTGCAGGTTCTTGATCGCGACAGGGTGGTAGTCGACGTAACCCTGGTCCAGCCAGATCGACTTCTTGTCGAAGTAGTTGTTCAGGTCCTGGTTGGTGGAACGTGCGTCGTCGCTGCTGCCGGTGGCGATGCGGATACCGGTGTCGACTTGCGGGTTGATCTCGGTGTACGCACCCAGACGGGCACGAATGCGTTGGCGGTCCGAGTCTCTGTTGTTGGAAACGCCATCGTTCTTGATGGTTTCCTGGCGGAATCGCACGTCGCCCTTGAACTGGGTCTTGGCGGCCCACGCCAGTTTCTGGTCGAAGGCGCTCAATGTGTCGGTTTTCTTCGCGGTGGCTGCAATCTGCTCGTTGGTCTCTTGCTGAGCCTGACGGGCGATCTGCTGGTCTTTCTGATCCCTGGCCAACTCGGCTTGCAGCTCGCCGTACTGCGCGTTGGTAATCGAGCCGTTTGCCTTGAGCATGTCGAGCAGTTTGGCGTCGACTGCGGCGCTGGCCGGAACACTCATGGCCAGCAGCAGTCCGCCACACAGGGCTGCCGCAGTTTTCGTGGAAGCAAGACGCATATCAATCTCCGAAGATGAGAGTGGATGACTGAGCCATCCAGGGCACAACCGACCATTGATGGACGGAAAACAGTGGCCGGGTTAGAACCCGACGCTCTAAAAACAGGCGCCAGTATCGCGATGGTTTATGACAGTGCAGTGGCAAAGTGATGGCATTGCGATGACGATACAAAGTCCTCTGAAAACCCTTTTCCAGAGCACTGCGGTCGGATAGGTCGTGTAGGTTGCTGCGCGATAAGCGATACTCGCCAAGCTTTCACGCATTAGGTGAAGAGGAATTTATGCCGCTGCAACGACTGGAAAACCTGTCCGACATTTCACCGCGCAACTGGGATGCCCTGGTGCCGGACGCTCAGCCGTTTCTGCGTCACGCCTTCCTCAGTGCCCTGGAGGACAGCGGCAGCGTTGGCCCTCATACCGGCTGGCAACCCGAGCATTTGTTGCACATCGAGGGCGATCGGCTGATCGCTGCGCTGCCCGGTTATCGCAAGTGGCACTCCTACGGCGAGTACGTCTTCGATCACGCCTGGGCGGATGCCTGCGAGCGCGCCGGCATCGACTATTACCCCAAGTTGTTGACTGCGGTGCCGTTCAGCCCGGTCAGTGGTCCGCGGCTGTTGGCGGCCACGGTCGAGGATGGCTTCGAACTGCTCAAGAGCTTGCCGGGATACCTTGAGATCGAAGGGCTTTCCAGCGCCCACATCAACTTCACCGATCCGTTCACCGACGCCGCATTGGCCGAGCAACCGGGCTGGCTGCAGCGGATTGGCTGTCAGTATCACTGGCAGAATCGCGGGTACCGGGATTTTCAGGATTTCCTCGACGTCCTCAGTTCGCGCAAGCGCAAGCAGATGCGCAAGGAGCGCGAGCAGGTGGCGGGGCAGGGGATTGATTTCGAATGGCTCGAGGGATCGCAACTGACTGAGGTGCAGTGGGATTTTGTCTATGCCTGCTACGCCAATACCTACGCGGTGCGTCGGCAAGCGCCGTACCTGACGCGGGAGTTTTTCAGTCTGCTGGCCGAGCGCATGCCGCAAGCCATACGCGTGGTTTTGGCCAAGCAAGGCTCACGGCCGGTGGCAATGGCTTTCAGCCTGGTGGGCGGTGGCAGTTTTTACGGACGTTACTGGGGCTGTCTGGCGGAGTTCGACCGCTTGCACTTCGAGACGTGTTTCTACCAGGGCATGGATTATGCGATTGCCAATGGCTTTCAGCGCTTCGATGCCGGGGCTCAAGGCGAGCACAAATTGATACGTGGCTTTGAACCGGTGATCACCCATTCCTGGCACTACTTGCGGCATCCAGGCCTGAAGGCGGCGGTCAAAGACTTCCTGCACCAGGAGCGTTTGGGGGTGCTGGCCTATGCCGAAGAAGCGAGGACCGCGCTGCCTTATCGGCAAGCGTGATCCTCGCTCCGGGGGCTAAGTGCCTTCCTTGCCCAGCCAGCGGTATGTCACGCCGCCAACCACGGCGCCGAGCAGCGGCGCCACCCAGAACATCCACAACTGCGCCAAAGCCCAGCCGCCAACGATCAGTGCCGGGCCGGTACTGCGGGCCGGGTTGACCGAGGTGTTGGTCACGGGGATCGAGATCAAGTGGATTAGCGTTAGCGCCAGGCCGATGGCGATGGGCGCCAGCCCTGGCGGTGCTCGCTTGTCGGTGGCCCCGAGGATGATCAGCACGAACATGGCCGTCATCACCAGTTCGCAGACAAAGCCTGCGGCCATCGAGTACTTGCCGGGTGAGTGTTCGCCGTAGCCGTTGGAGGCCAGGCCCGCTGACAGATCGAACCCTTCTTTGCCGCTGGCGATGTAGTAGAGCAGCGCGGCGGCGATGACCCCGCCGATCACCTGGGCAATGATGTAGGCCGGCAATTCCCTGGCGGGGAATCGACCGCCGACGAACAGACCAACGGAAACGGCGGGGTTGAGGTGGCATCCGGAAATGTGGCCGATGGCGAAGGCCATGGTCAGCACCGTGAGACCAAATGCCAGGGCCACACCGAGCACCCCGATTCCAAGCGGAGAAGACGCGGCCAGAACCGCACTGCCGCAACCCCCCAACACCAGCCAGAACGTACCTAACAACTCAGTGACTGAACGTTTGAACAGAGACATGAGAGCGTCCTTGATAGGCTTCCTATCGAGACTGCATCGAGTTATGCATCCTGCAAACTTACGACAGGCTCATCTCCAGAACCTTGGCTGAGTACAGCAGGGTTTTTACGGAATTCCAGTTATGAAAAAACCACCAGAGCCCGTGATGAAAGGGCTGTGGCGGTTTTCATGATCGGCCGGGCTCTATGTAGCAGCTGGCGCAGCCTGCGTTCGAGTGCGCAGCAGTCGTCAGTTCAGACCTCGCGGTATTGCAGGACGAACCTCGCGACTGCTGCGCACTCGAACGCAGGCTGCGCCAGCTGCTACAAGGGGGCGCGTCGGCCACTGCGTTTTCGCAAGGGATCGCGTCGTTAAGGGGCATCGCGTTATGTCAAGAGATCGCGGCTAATCAATCCCGACAAACCCACCCGTCTGATGCTGCCACAACCGCGCATACAGGCCTCCATGGGCCAGCAGTTCCGCGTGGCTGCCGGTTTCGGCGATCTTACCGTTCTCCAGCACCACCAGCCGGTCCATCCGGGCGATGGTCGAGAGCCGGTGGGCAATGGCGATCACTGTTTTGCCCTGCATCAGGGTTTCCAGGCTTTCCTGGATCGCGGCTTCGACTTCCGAGTCCAGTGCCGAGGTCGCTTCGTCCATGATCAGGATCGGCGCGTCCTTGAGCAGCACGCGGGCAATGGCGATCCGTTGGCGTTGGCCGCCGGAGAGTTTCACCCCGCGCTCACCGACATGCGCGTCAAAACCGGTCCGACCCTCGGCGTCCGACAGCAACGGAATGAACTCGTCGGCACGGGCTTTGTGCACCGCTTCCCAGAGTTCGGCGTCAGTGGCGTCGGGCTTGCCATATAGCAGATTGTCGCGGATCGAGCGGTGCAGCAGCGAGGTGTCCTGGGTGATCATGCCGATGCGCTCGCGCAGGCTTTCCTGGGCAACGTCGGCGATGTTCTGACCGTCGATGAGAATCCGCCCGCCCTCGACGTCATAGAGACGTAGCAGCAGATTCACCAAGGTGGATTTACCGGCGCCAGACGGACCGATCAGGCCGATTTTCTCGCCGGGTTTTATCGTCAGATTGAGATCGCCGATGATTCCGCGTTTCTTGCCGTAATGGAAATCGACGTGTTCGAAGCGCACCTCACCACGGGGTACGGTCAGCGGTTTGGCCTGATCGCGGTCGGTGACGCTGACCGGTTGCGCGATGGTCTGCAAACCGTCCTGAACCATGCCGATGTTTTCGAAGATGCCGTTGACCACCCACATGATCCAGCCGGACATGTTGACGATGCGAATCACCAGGCCCGTCGCCAGGGCAATCGCCCCGACCGAGATCAGCGATTGCGTCCACAACCACAGCGCCAGGCCGGTGGTGCCGACGATCAGCAAGCCGTTCATGCTCGTGATCACCACGTCCATGCTGGTGACGACGCGGCCGGCGAGCTGGGCTTTGACGGTCTGTTCTTCAATGGCTTCCTTGGCGTACTGCTGTTCGAAATTGGTGTGGGCGAACAGCTTCAGCGTGGTGATGTTGGTATAGCCATCAACAATGCGACCCATGAGTTTTGAGCGAGCATCGGAGGACACCACCGAGCGTTCCTTGACCCGAGGGACGAAGTAGCAGAGCGCGCCAATGTAGGCGGCGATCCAGGTCAGCAACGGGATCATCAGGCGCCAGTCGGCTTCGGCGAACAGCACCAGGGAACTGACCGCATAGATCAGCACATGCCAGAGCGCGTCCACCGCTTGCACGGCCGAGTCGCGCAGCGAGTTACCGGTCTGCATGATGCGTTGGGCGATGCGGCCGGCGAAGTCGTTCTGGAAGAAATTGAGGCTCTGTTTGAGCACGTAACTGTGGTTCTGCCAGCGAATCAGGCTGGTCATGCCGGGGCTCAGCGTTTGATGCACCAGCAGGTCATGGAGGCCGACGAATATCGGCCGAAAAACCAGGGCGACCACCGCCATCCAGGCCAGCTCGATGCCGTGTTCCTGGAAGAAATTGACGTTGGGCGTGCCTTGGGTCAGGTCGATGATGCGGCTCAGGTAGCTGAACAGTGCGACTTCGATCAGTGCGCCGATCAAGCCGACGACCAACAGGGCGGCGAAACTCGGCCAGACCTGCTTGAGGTAATAGGTATAGAAGGGGAGAACCCGATCCGGCGGAGCCGCCGTCGGTGCGTCGCGGAAAATGTCGATCAGTTGTTCAAAACGGCGATAAAGCATCGGATCTCCGCCCGCGCTCGGGCTTTTCCTTGAACGGTGCGAGCGACGCCGCCATACGGTCGCCGCTCATACATCAGGTGAAGCTTAGTCGATGACCTTTGCCGACTTGATGAACACCGGATCGGCTGGCACGTCTTTCATGCCGCCGCGGCTGGTGGTCGGCGAATTGACGATGATGTCCACAATGTCCATGCCTTTGACGACCTTGCCGAAGACTGCGTAGCCATCACCCTGGTCGAGGAAATCGTTGTCCTTGACGTTAATGAAGAACTGGCTGGTGGCCGAATCCGGTGCCGAGGTACGGGCCATGGACAAGGTGCCACGAACGTTGACCAGGCCATTCTTGTGCTCGTTCTTGATCGGCGCCTTGGTTTCTTTCTGTTGCATCTGTTGAGTGAAACCACCGCCCTGGACCATGAAGCCCGGGATCACACGGTGGAAAATCGTGTTGTTGTAGAAACCGCTGTTCACGTAATCGATGAAGTTTTTGGTACTGATCGGTGCCTTGACCGGGTCCAGTTCGATTTCGATCTGGCCATTGGTGGTTTCCAGCAGCACATGGGGAGCCTTGGCAGGTGTCGCGGCCATCAGGTTGGCGGCGAACAGAACGGTGCCAGCGGCGAGGGCGATTTTTTTCAGCATGGGTCAGTGATCCTGAGTGTGGTGGTGTCGACTTCGGTGAGAAACTCGAGCAGGGTTTGATTGAAGTGTTCCGGCTGATCAAGCGGTGTGGCATGGCGTGAATCGGCGATCACTACCAGTCGCGCATTGGGCAGCAGTTTTACGTAATTCTCTTTTAGCGCGACCGGTGTGTAGTCACGGTCTGCGCTGACGATGAGGGTTGGACAGGACACCTTCGAAAGTCGTTCCTGAACACCCCAACCGACAATGGCATCGAAGCTGGCGAGATAAGCATGTTTGTCGTTTTTTGCCCAGCGTTCGGCCATTTTTTGACGAAGGGCGGCCTGTTCCGGCTTGGGAAACAACTTGCCACCCAGGGCCTTGCCGATGGTCTCCAGACTGAGGACTCGCATCAGGCTCCAGCGTTTGAACCACTGCCAGTAATCGTCGCGGCTGCGCAATTTGACCTGTGGCCCGCTGTTGACGATGCACAGGCTCTTTAACAGTTGCGGCTGATCCACTGCCAGCTGGAAGCCGATCATTCCGCCCATGGACAGTCCCACGTAATGCACCGGACCAAGGTTCAAGTGCTCGATCAGCGCCACCAGATCCGCGCTGAACCCGGCGATGCTGTAGCGCTCGCGCGGCTTGTCGGAGCGTCCGTGGCCGCGCACATCGGGAACGATCACCCGGTAGCGGGCTGACAGCGCCGGGATCTGCATCTCCCAGTCGAGGGTGCTGGAGCCGAGACCATGGACCAGCAGCAAAGGAGTGCCGTGGCCGTATTCCTCATAGTGCAGGTTGCAACCTTCGTGTTCGAAATAGGCCATGCAGTCACTCCATGTCAGGCTTGTTCAGGGGCGGCGAACGGCGCATCCAGCGGCGCGGTGTCGAAGGTACGCAGCAGGTCGATGAGAATTTGCGTTGCCGGGCCCAGGGGTTTGTCCTTGTTCGAATACAGATAGAAGCTTGGATTACGACTTCCACCCTGATCCAACGGTAGCAGCTTGAGCGAACCTTCCTTGAGTTCCCGTTCGATCATATGCCGAGGCAGCCAGGCGAAGCCCAGCCCGCTGCTGACAAACGTAGCAGCCGTGGCCAGGCTGCCCACGGTCCAGCGCTGTTCGGCACCCAGCCAGCCGACGTCCCGTGGCTGCTGGCGACCGGAGTCGCGAATCACCACTTGCATCTGGCTTTCCAGGTCCTGGAAATTCAGCTCGCGGTTAAGCCGATGCAAGGGATGATCGGGATGAGCGACAGCGACAAATTCGACGTCGCTCAACTCCGCGCCCAGATATCCGGGAATACTGAAACCGGTGATGGCCAGGTCGGCCACGCCTTCGAGCAACACTTCTTCCACACCCGACAACACTTCTTCGCGCAGCCGCACCCGGCAACCGCGGCTTTGCGGCATGAACGCGGTCAGGGCGCGCACAAGGCGGGCGCTTGGGTAAGCGGCGTCGACCACCAGCCGCACTTCCGCTTCCCAGCCCTGCTCCATGTGGTGGGCCAGGTCTTCCAGCTGACTGGCCTGCTTGACCAGTTGACGAGAGCGGCGCAGCAATACGCCGCCTGCTTCGGTCAACACGGCTTTGCGGCCATCGATACGCAGCAGCGGCACGCCGAGCTGGTCCTGCATGCGCGCCACGGTATAGCTGACCGACGATTGCGAGCGGTGCAGCGCTTCGGCGGCCTGGGCGAAACCTCCGTGATCGACCACGGCCTGTAGCGTTCGCCATTGATCAAGGGTCACGCGGGGCGCTTTCATGTTGAGCTCCTCTTGTCCTAAGCTGGCGGTCCTTACTGGAGACTGCCGAATGAAAAAACTTTGTTGTGTTGTGTCAGGTTGCGTACTGCTGGCGATGCTGCCGTTGACGGCTTTTGCTTATCCGATCGATGTGCAGAAACAGTTGAATGGTTTGAGCATCGACTACAACGCCTACGACACGGATAACGACATCGCGTCCATTCAGGTCAACAACTACGGCACAACCGATGCCACCTGTAAGGTGGTTTTCAGCAATGGCCCCGAAGCGCCCCGCACCCGCAAGATCGATGTGCCGGCTCGCAAACATAAAAATGCGACTGCCAAGTTCACCCGTACCATCATCAAAATGCGCATCGACCTGACCTGCACGCCAAAATAGAAAAAAATTTGTGTGAGATCCTGGGAGCTAGCTGTGGCGAGGGGATTTATCCCCGTTGGGTGGCGCAGCCACCCTGAAATTTCGGGCCTGCGTCGCAGTCCAACGGGGCGGTTCGCCGTTTCGATAAATCCCCTTGCCAAAGTGCTCCACTGGTAAGACCAGCTTATAAACGAATTTATTGATGGGTTATAGCAGTTATTTGCGCTTTTTCATCGATATGGTTCTGTTTAACCTTCACTCCATCGCCTTACAGCATTCTCAGATGGAGCCTACATCCCATGTCACGCGTTCTGATCATCGAAAGCAGCGCCCGTCAGCAAGACTCGGTTTCCCGTCAACTGACCCAGACCTTCATCAGCCAATGGACAGCCGCGCACCCGGCTGACCAGATCACCGTGCGTGACCTGGCCGTCAACCCGGTGCCGCACCTGGACATCAATTTGTTGGGTGGCTGGATGAAACCTGCCGAGCAACGCAATGACATCGAACAGGCTTCCCTGGAACGCTCCAATCAGCTGACCGACGAACTGCTCGCCGCCGACGTGTTGGTCATGGCCGCGCCGATGTACAACTTTGCGATTCCGAGCACCCTCAAAGCCTGGCTCGACCATGTGCTGCGTGCCGGCGTGACCTTCAAATACACCGACACCGGCCCTCAGGGTTTGCTCTCTGGCAAGCGTGCCTACGTACTGACTGCACGCGGCGGTATCTACGCTGGCGGCCCGGCAGATCATCAGGAACCGTACCTGCGTCAGGTCATGGCATTCATCGGAATTCACGACGTGACCTTTATTCACGCTGAAGGCATGAACCTGGGTGGCGACTTCCAGGAGAAGGGCCTCAACCAGGCCAACGCCAAGCTTTCGCAGGTCGCCTGACCGTTTAATCGCCAGATAATCGCTGGATGTTCTAGTGACCTGGCGCAACCCTTCAAGCCTGTACGCGCATCGACCTCCCTTTGCACTTGTTGCTCCTGAGTGCTGCAGCCCGATTGAACGCATTAGCGAGATCGGGCTTTTTTTTGCCTGCGTTTTTGTGATCGACACAAATCCCTGTGGGAGCCGAGCTTGCTCGCGATGGCGGTGTGTCAGTCAGTATCAATAGTGGATGTGCCGCCGTCATCGCGAGCAAGCTCGGCTCCCACAGGGTTTTGGGGTTCTCGCGATAACAGGCAAAACCCGCTATCGTCGCCGCCATTCAAAATGAGGCGCACATGGGCTATCTACTTTTTGTCACGCTGATTCAGGCGTTTTCCTTCAGCCTGATCGGCGAATACCTGGCCGGGCATGTCGACAGTTACTTCGCGGTGCTGGTGCGGGTGGTGCTGGCGGGACTGGTGTTCATTCCCCTGACCCGCTGGCGTTCGGTGGAACCTGCGTTCATGCGCGGCATGTTGCTGATCGGTGCGCTGCAGTTCGGCGTGACGTACGTCTGCCTGTACCTGAGTTTCCGCGTGTTGACGGTGCCGGAAGTGTTGCTGTTCACCATCCTCACGCCGTTACACGTGACCTTGATCGAGGACGCGCTGAATCGGCGTTTCAATCCGTGGGCACTGGTGGCGGCGTTGGTGGCGGTGCTCGGCGCCGCGGTGATTCGCTACGACCGGATCAATCCGGACTTCTTCATGGGTTTCCTGCTGCTGCAGCTGGCCAACTTCACCTACGCCGCCGGGCAGGTACTTTATAAACATCTGGTGGCGCGGCACCCGAGCGATCTGCCCCATTACCGGCGTTTCGGTTATTTCTACCTGGGTGCACTGGCGGTGGCGTTGCCGGCATTCCTGTTGTTCGGCAAACAAAACTTCTTGCCTGAAGCGCCGCTGCAATGGGGCGTGCTGGTGTTCCTCGGCCTGGTCTCCACCGCGCTCGGGTTGTACTGGTGGAACAAGGGCGCCTGCATGGTCAACGGCGGCACGCTGGCCGTGATGAACAACCTGCATGTGCCGGTGGGATTGCTGATCAACTTGCTGATCTGGAATCAGCATGAGGAATTGGGGCGGTTGTTCTTCGGCGGGATGGTGATTCTGGCGGCGGTGTGGATCAGCCGGTTGGGTATCAAACCACACGCTCAACCCGTGTAGAAGCTGGCGCAGCCTGCGATCTTTTGATCTTGAAATCAAAAGATCGCAGGTTGCGCCAGCTCCTACAGGGTTTTTCAGCGGTCACATGATGTGTTTTTCTTGCTCGGGGATGTGGCTTGCGCCGAGCATAGCCGGAAGTAAACCGGCCCTGAGGTCTCCACCGCTGGGCTGTTGATAAAGGCTCAAGCCAAACTCCGGCAGCACCGCCAGCAGGTAATCGAAAATATCCCCCTGGATCCGCTCGTAATCAGCCCACGCCGTGGTGCCAGTGAAGCAGTAGATCTCCAGCGGTATGCCCTGCGCCGTGGTTTGCATCTGGCGGACCATGCAGGTCATGTTCGGCTGAATCTCTGGGTGGCTCTTCAAATACGCCAGCGCGTAGGCGCGGAAAGTGCCGAGGTTGGTCATCCGCCGACGGTTGGCCGACATGGCCGCGACATTGCCCTGTGCTGCGTTCCAGGCCTTCAGTTCGGCCTGCTTGCGGCCGATGTAATCCGTCAGCAGATGCACCTGAGACAGGCGCTGCTCCTCGTCATCACGCAGAAAGCGCACGCCGCTGGCGTCGATAAACAGACTGCGCTTGATCCGGCGCCCGCCGGACTGCTGCATGCCGCGCCAGTTCTTGAACGACTCGGACATCAGGCGCCAGGTCGGGATCGACACGATCGTCTTGTCGAAATTCTGCACCTTCACCGTGTGCAGCGTGATGTCCACCACATCGCCGTCGGCGCCGACTTGCGGCATCTCGATCCAGTCGCCGACCCGCAGCATGTCGTTGCTGGTCAGCTGCACGCTGGCGACGAACGACAGCAGCGTGTCCTTGTAGACCAACAGAATCACCGCCGACATGGCACCCAGACCGGACAGCAGCAACAACGGCGAACGATCGATCAGTGTGGCGACGATGATGATCGCGCCAAACACGTACAAGACCATTTTTGTCAGTTGTATGTAGCCTTTGATCGAACGCGTGCGGGCGTGTTCGGTGCGTGCGTAGATGTCCAGCAACGCGCTGAGCAGGGCGCTGAAGGCCAGCAGCAGGAACAGAATGGTGAATGCCAGCGCGACGTTGCCGAGGAAGATGAGGCTGGTCTTGCTCAGCTCCGGCACCAGGTGCAGCCCGAACTGAATCACCAGCGACGGCGTCATTTGCGCCAGTCGATGGAAAACCTTGTTGTGGCGCAGGTCGTTCAGCCAATGCAGGGCCGGTTGGCGGCCGAGTAACTTGGCCGCGTGTAAAATCAGGTAACGCGCCACTCGTCCGAGGACCAGCGCAATCACCAGCAACACTATCAGCGCCAGGCTTGAATGCAGGAGCGGGTGCTGATCAAGCGCACCCCAGAGATCTTGGACGTTGAGCCAGAGCTGTTTGATATCCATAAGCAAAAACGGTTCTTCTGTAGGACGCGACAGGGCGATTAGAGCATTTAAGCCGCTTTGTATTACGTCTGGAGACAAATCAGGCAACAAAAAAACCACTGATTAGCGCCGTTTGTATAAAGAAACTCGGCCTCGGCGCTCGAAACCGTTACCCTATGCAGCTGTTTTTTTGTATTTCTTCGAGGTAGCACCCGTGTTTTCCCAATTCGCCCTGCACGAACGCCTGCTCAAAGCCGTGGCCGAGCTTAAATTTGTCGAGCCAACGCCTGTGCAAGCAGCGGCTATTCCGCTGGCGCTCCAAGGGCGTGACCTGCGGGTGACAGCGCAAACCGGTAGCGGCAAAACCGCTGCTTTCGTTTTGCCGATCCTCAACCGTCTGATCGGTCCGGCCAAGGTTCGCGTCAGCATCAAGACCCTGATCCTGCTGCCGACCCGCGAGCTGGCCCAGCAGACCATCAAGGAAGTCGAGCGCTTCGCGCAATTCACGTTCATCAAGTCCGGCCTGATCACCGGCGGTGAAGACTTCAAGGTCCAGGCCGCCATGCTGCGCAAGGTGCCGGACATCCTGATCGGTACGCCGGGCCGGATGATCGAGCAGCTGAACGCCGGCAACCTCGACCTGAAAGAAGTCGAAGTACTGGTGCTCGACGAAGCCGACCGCATGCTCGACATGGGCTTTGCCGAAGACGTCCAGCGTCTGGTCGAAGAGTGCACCAACCGTCAGCAGACCATGCTGTTCTCGGCCACCACCGGTGGTTCGGGCCTGCGCGAAATGGTTGCCAAGGTGCTGAACAATCCAGAGCACCTGCAACTCAATAACGTCAGTGACCTGAATGCGACGACCCGTCAGCAGATCATCACGGCTGACCACAACCAGCACAAAGAACAAATCGTGAACTGGCTCCTGGCCAACGAGACCTATCAGAAAGCCATCGTGTTCACCAACACCCGTGCCATGGCAGACCGCATCTACGGTCGCCTGGTGGCTCAGGACTACAAAGCGTTTGTCCTGCACGGCGACAAGGACCAGAAAGACCGCAAACTGGCGATTGACCGTCTGAAGCAGGGTGGCGTGAAGATCCTGGTTGCCACCGACGTTGCTGCTCGCGGCCTCGACGTGGAAGGTCTGGATCTGGTCATCAACTTCGACATGCCACGCAGCGGCGACGAATACGTTCACCGTATCGGTCGTACTGGCCGTGCCGGCAACGATGGCCTGGCCATTTCGTTGATCTGCCATGGCGACTGGAACCTGATGTCGAGTGTCGAGCGCTACCTCAAGCAGAGCTTCGAGCGCCGCACCATCAAGGAAGTCAAAGGCACCTACGGCGGACCGAAGAAGGTCAAGGCTTCGGGCAAGGCCGTTGGCGTGAAGAAGAAAAAGGTCGACGCCAAGGGCGACAAGAAGAAAACCGGCGCCAAGGCACCCACCAAGCGCAAGATCGCCAACCGGCCGAAAACCGACGCCTTGTCGCTGGTCAGCAAGGACGGCATGGCACCGCTCAAGCGCCGCAAGCCGGAAGCGCCGGCGGCTGAATAAGCACGTTTAGCGCCCATAAAAAAACCCGGACCGATGTCCGGGTTTTTTTACGTCAAAAATTCGCAAGCTGCGCGAGTTCCTGCATGAGAATGCAATTCCCTGTAGGAGCTGGCGCAGCCTGCGATCTTTTGATCTTGCCTTCAGCCTTCAGCCTTCTTCTCAGCCGAGCCCAATTCCTTAAGCCGCTGATCAATCAACTGACACTTGTCCGGCAAATCTGCGCTGGCCGTTCCCAGGTCCATCTTCTGCAACTCGGCATTGATCTCCTTGGCTTTGGCCGGATTCTGCTCGGTCAGCTTGGTAACTTCCTTGGCCAGCTGTTCGCGCTTGGCGGTGGCTTCCTCGGGCGTGCAAGCCCAAACGGGCAGGGCGCAGGCGAGTGTGGCGGCGAGGGTAAGTTTCAGCAGGGTTTTCATGGTAAGCCTCAGTTCCGGTTAAGGCGGGATATCTGGTTGAGGGTCCGAGCGCGCAAAAAGTTCATCCCTGCAATGCGCCGCTCGCCGTTGCCGCTAGCGGTGACAACAACTTGAGGACGCCTTTTCTTCATAGCGATCGTGATGACGCACCCACTCCATGATCTCCTCCTCGTTGCGCCCCTTGGGTGTCAGATCCAGGTAGTTGTAGGCACCGACCAACATGTCCAGGCCGCGGGCATAGGTGGAATAGGTGTGGAAGATCTCGCCCGCTTCGTTGCGATAAAAGACGCTGAGGCCGGGGAGTTCTTCTTCCGCGCCGTCGGATTTTTCGTAGTTGTAGGTGGAAGTTCCAGCGGCGACTTCGTCTGCCCGGGCGGAGACGCCAAAGTCATAGTTGAAATCGCAACCGGCTGACGATACCCAGTCGAACTTCCAGCCCATGCGTCGTTTAAAGTCCTGAAATTCGGCAAACGGTGCATGAGAAACCGCGACCACCGCAATGTCATGATGCGCCAGGTGCTGATTGGCGCCGTCAATGTGGTCGGACAGGAATGAGCAGCCGGAGCAACCCTCTTTCCAGCCCTCACCAAACATGAAGTGATAGATGACCAATTGACTGCGCCCACCGAACAGGTCGGCGAGTTTCAGTTCGCCATTGGGCCCCTGAAAGCGGTAATCCTTGTCGATCTTCACCCAGGGCAGGGCGCGGCGTTCAGCGCTGAGTTTGTCCCGTTCTCTGGTAAAGGCTTTTTCGTGAGCCAGGTGTTGTCGGCGGGCGGCGAGCCATTCTTCTCGGGACACGACCGGATGATTCTGAAGGTTCATGAGAGATTCTCCTGCGAACAGCGGGGAGGTGACTTACACAGCCTAGTCGTTGCGCCCTGGCGTGATTCGACATGCCGCCGGTCGGCGTGGTTGAAAACCTCGGCTGAACGGCTGCCCAACGCGCAGGTCACACGTTATGAAGGCCATCTCACTCTCTGGCTTGGAGGTTGAATCAGGATGACGACTTATAACTGGGATCTAATCGAGCGCCTGCTGCACGAAGTGCAAAACGGCGCGAGCAGCTTTACGCCACGACCTTACGCCGAGCAGTACGCCGCGGAAAAAGCCTCGGAAGGCGAACAAACCGAAAACCTCGATCACCTGAAAGCGGTGGCAGGCGAGTATGAAAAGTTACTGCTGGAGCGCGGATATATTGAACCTCGGCCTGAAGAACAGGGCGGTACAGGCTCGAACTACATTTTGACGCCTCGTGGCTCGAGCCTCTTAAGCCTGATCGACAGCAGCATTCCGGGCAATGATCATCCACGGCAGGTACTGGATGAGCAGGAAGATGCGCTGGATGAGCTGACATTTGATGAAGTAGCTTCCAAGGCACAGATCGCCTGAACGCATCTCTCACTGTAGGAGTGAGCCTGCTCGCGATAGCGGTTGGTCAGTCATAAACCGCTATCGCGAGCAGGCTCACTCCTACATGGGATTGCCGAGCATTTAACTGTTTTGTGCTGCTTTCAGACACTTCAGATCGTTGAAGTCCTTCCTCACCCCATCAATTTTTTTCAGCAAACGCTGACGTTGCATCGGCGTGCTCTCTGCCATCAAATCAACAAACAATCCCCGCGCCTGGGCTTCTGTCTTGGCATAGGCCTCGCGGTAGGCCGGCGTCCACAAACTCTCGCGATTCACCAGAAGCGTCTCGATTCTTTGTGGGAATTCGGGACTTTGCCTTTGCGCAACGGCTGCGCTGAATTGCTTCTGCCAATGAACGCGGTTGGCGATCCATTGGGTGTTCTGATCACCCAAGGCCGTTGACCAGGCGATGACACGTTGCCGCTGGGTTTCACTCAAGGGGCCGAGCCAGTCGTCCAGGCGCTTTTCCATCCGCTGCGCACGTTCTTTGATCTGCTGATCGAGAGACGGTTTGAGGTATTCCTCCTGGCGTTTGCGCTGATCCTTGGCGAACGCGTCGTTCATCTCCGCGACTTGTTTGTCGTCCAGTCCTTTCAACAGCTCAATGGCCGACGGGGTGATTTCACGAGCGGTCTGGGCGATGGCCGCTTTGGCTTCCTGGGTGCGGGCTTGCAGGGCGGCATCGGTCACCTGATTGGATTCCACCATCCCCTGTAACCGGTCCAGCCAATCCAGGTAGCCGGGCAACTGCGTGGTGCAATGCCAGCTCAGGTGCTCCTTGAGGCGTTCGTTGAACCAGCCTTTCTGCTCGCCGTTCATGTCCAGGTAGTCGCTGAGCGTCCACGGAATGATCACATCGAGGTTGCGATAGGCCAGCCCCACGCGACTGCAGGCGCCGAGAGCAAGGCTGAGGGTGATAACGACGGCGAGATACTTTAACCAGCGCGACATGGGCGAGTCCTTGCGAAAGCCTGGCTTCTTGAGGGGATGCTCATGTGAACGCAGGATGAGCCTCGCAGTTCAGCCTATCAATAAAAGGCGCGTTCAGCCTTGAGGGTCACCAGGCCGTCGCACTGGCTGTTGTGCCCGGAATAGGCGGAGCAGTCGTTACCGCTGAGGTTGGAGTCGCTGTAGATCAGGTCCAGGTCAATGCCCATGAACGGGCGGGACAGTTGCACGGACCAATCGGTGAAGCGGCCTATGTAGCCGCCATCGACGGAGACGGGAGCGTTGAGCTGATGGGTGGTGTATTTCATGCTGATCCCGATGCCAAAGGGCTGGTTGCCGCCGAGATCGGCGAAGACGGTGCTGTTCTGTTTGTCGGGGTCGTTGCTGAAGGCCGCGCCGAATCGGCTGCCCAGAAACGTCAGGCCGCCGAAAAGCTCCTGGCTGTCGAGTGTGTCCACTTTCGGATAGCTGTAATGGATCATGCCGACTTCGTAGCCGAGGGTTTGGTCGAAGGGTTGTTTAAAACCTACGTAGGAATCGACCTCGAGGTTTTTTCCCGGACTCAATCCCATGCTCGGCGCCCATTGGCCCACATAGAATCCGCTGTCGTGACTCAGGTCCAGGCCTCCGTGGAAGGAGCCGGTGCTGGCGGGTTTGACCAGCCCTTGAGCCATGCTGCGGCTTGGGGTCGTACCCAGTTTCAGGTCGAAGTCGCCCATTTCACGCTGAAAAATTTGCGCATTGGCGATTGAGCACGACAGCAAGGTGCCGAGCAATATGAGGGGGGGCTTGAGCATGCGTCACTCCATGAACAGCGAGGAGCAGGAACCAAAACCTACGCAAACGCTTGATCTAGACGTGTGCAAGCATACCGGCGAATGCTCGGCTTCGAAGGCCGTTCGTCGATTTTTGAAATATTGGTTTATTGGGGAGGGTGTTGCGGGGAGGTTCCAGTCCAGGCGCTTTGAAGCTCAAAGCACCCAGGGACCAGTTGCAGCGGGTGTTACTTTTTGCCCAGCGTGATCTGCTTGGACGGGCCGAACGTCTGGCCGCTGACGCCTTTGGCAATTTGCTGGATTTCGCCGCCAGACTTGAGGAACGCAGCGATCTGGTTGTTGATCGATTCGCTGGTTTCAACGGCTGGAGCAGGCTTTGCTTTGCTGTTGGATGCTTTTACACGCATGGCGGCCATTAACCTGTAGAAAATTAACTTGGCCATGCATCGTACAGGAAATACTTGACAATTGCTTGGCAAATATCCCCCTGAAACTCTAATGCCGGGCTGAAGTGTCGTCGGCAACCTGTCTTCGTAATATCACCCTAAGCTGCTGTTTTAACTAAAAACGTGCTTCTTAAAAAAGCGATTTTTAGCGGCGATGCCAGAGCATTATTCGTCTGCACAGTCAGACGAGTGGCCGCTCAGTTGCCTGGAACCCGGAAAAATCAGGGCTTTGATCAGATTTTCTGTCGCCGCTGGACCGGCCGGTGAGCGCGGCCCGCAAAACCGGGTAGAATGCCGCCCACGCAATGAGGGTAATTGGACATGGCTTTAGTCGGGCGTTACAACAGTTTGCAAGTGGTTAAACACACTAACTTCGGTTTATATCTGGACGGTGGCGCGGACGGCGAAATCCTCCTGCCTAATCGTTATATTCCCAAAGATATTCCCAGCGAAGATGAAGACTGGCTCAACGTTTTTATTTACCTGGACAGCGATGACAAACTCATCGCGACGACTGAAAAACCGAAAGTTCAAGTCGGTGACTTCGCCAGTTTGAAAGTAGTTGAAGTCAACAGCATTGGTGTCTTCCTGGATTGGGGTTTGCCCAAGGATCTGCTGCTGCCGTATTCGGAAGAAAAGCGTCAGATGACGGCCGGCGAGTATGTCGTGGTGCACGTTTATCTCGATAAACACACCCGCCGCATCACCGCGACGGCACGTCTGGATCGCTACCTGGACAAGACCCCGGCCAACTACACGCCGGGCCAGGAAGTGAATTTGCTGGTAGCCGAAGCGACCGATATGGGCTTCAAGGCGATCATCAACAACAAGCATTGGGGCTTGATTCACAAGAACGAAATCTTCAAGTTCATGCGTGCCGGTAAAGAAGAGAAGGGTTTCATCAAGGAAATCCGTCCCGACGGCAAGATCAGCTTGAGCCTGCAACCGGTTGGCGAAGAAGCCGCCACCAGCCTGAACTCGAAGATCCTCGCCAAGTTGCGTGAAAACAACGGCAGCCTGCCGGTCAGCGACAAGAGCGACCCGACGGTGATCAGCAGCCTGTTTGGCGTCAGCAAAGGCAACTTCAAGAAAGCCATCGGTGCGTTGTACAAGAACGGCCAGATCGTGATTCATGCGGATCGCATTGAACTAAGCTGACCTCGACACGGCCTCCTTTAGGCGCTGTCCGTAGCAGCGCCTACATTGGCTTTGGGGTCGCAAATCATGAAAAGAATGTTGTTTGCCTACGCAGGCACCTTGCTGGCGTTTCTCGTGCTCGACGGCCTCTGGCTGGGCGTGCTGATGGCGCGCACGTACCGGTCATTGCTCGGTTCGCTGATGCTCGACCGGCCGCTGCTGGCCCCGGCTGCGGTTTTCTACCTTCTCTATGTGCTCGGTTGTGTGGTGTTCGTCGTGCTGCCGGCGACGAGCTGGCAACGTGCGGCGGGTATGGGCGCATTGTTGGGGCTGGTCGCGTACGGCACCTATGACCTGAGCAACTGGGCGACCCTGAAGGGATGGTCTGCGCAGCTGGCCTTGATGGACATGGCGTGGGGTGCGCTGCTGACCTGTGTTGCGTGCACCGTTGGCTATTGGGCAATGCGCAAAGCCGGGTGATGCCGCAATCAGAGATTCAAATGTCTCTTGCAGACGCTATTTCCTGCCCGATTGGTTAATAATCAAAAGTATAATTTTTCGCCCCGACGCCATTGCTCAATGGCCGGTCGGGGCTTTGCGTTGACTGACGAGTTTCTGCCATGGATTGTGTTGTCGAGGTGTTCCGGTGAGCGCCACCCGGCGTAGCGCCGATGGGTTTGCCCTGCAAGTCATGCTCGGTTTGTGCCTGATCTGGGGTGTCCAGCAGGTCATGATCAAATGGGCGGCGCCGGATATTGCCCCGGTCATGCAGGCAGCAGGGCGGTCAGGCATTTCCGCCGTGCTCGTAGGATTGTTGATCTGCTGGAAAGGCGGCTGGGATCAGGTAAGTGCCACCTGGCGCGGCGGTTTGCTGGCCGGTGCGCTGTTCGGGCTGGAGTTTTTTTTCATTTCCGAAGGCCTGCAACTGACGACAGCGGCGCACATGTCCGTCTTTCTGTACACCGCCCCCATTTTTACGGCGTTGGGCGTGAACTGGCTATTGCCCAGCGAGCGTTTGAGGCCGGTGCAATGGCTGGGTATCTTTCTGTCCTTTATTGGCATCGCCGTCGCGTTCGCCGGTGGCGTTTCCTGGGACAACCTTGATCGACGCATGTTGATGGGGGATGCCTTGGGCGTACTGGCTGGCGCTGCGTGGGGCGCGACAACCGTGGTAGTGCGCGCTTCGCGTCTGTCTGAAGCACCGGTAACCCTGACGCTGTTTTATCAATTGATGGTCGGCTTCGTCGGCCTGCTGCTGATTGCGATCATCAGCGGCCAGGTGACCCATGTCAGCCTGACCACCGTTGCGGTGGCCAGCGTTCTGTTTCAGGGGTTGATCGTCTCGTTTTTCAGTTACCTGACATGGTTCTGGCTGCTGCGCCGCTACATGGCGGCAAACCTGGCTGTGTTTTCGTTCATGACGCCGTTGTTCGGTGTCACCTTCGGCGTCGTGCTGCTGGGCGAAGAATTGAGCCTGAACTTCGTCATTGGCGCGGTGCTGGTATTGCTTGGCATCACGTTCGTCAGCGCTGAGCAGTGGGTACGCCGTCGTTTGCGCAAAGCCCTCGGGCAGTCTTGACCGCACTGACCGACAGTACGCCCGCGATCAGCAGGCCGCTGCCGGCGAGGATCAATGCGGGTTGCAAGCCGCCACTGAAATGGCTGCTTAGCGCGGCCAGCAACGGGCCGGCGAGCTGACCCACGGCAAAGCAGGCGGTCAGCAATCCGGCGTTGCGCTGTGTGGCGTGTGGCGCCAGCTCCCGGGAACGTTGCATCACCAATTGCATGCAGGCCAGGAACGGGGTGCCACACAAGATGACGCCCAGCGCCAAACCCAGGCCGCTGCCCAGCAGACAAGCGAAAACCCCGGCCGCCTGCAGCCACAATGTCGCCATCAACCAATGCCGCGTTGCGTCGGGATTGTGTCGGCGCAAACTCACCACGACCACGCCAGTCGCTGCCGCCAGTCCAAAGCAGGGCCAGAACAGGTCGGCCTGCCATTGCCCATGAAATTGCGCATTGGCCATTTGCGACAGGAATGTAGCCGGGATGATATAGCCCAAGCCATACAAGCCATAAATCACGCCTAGGCGGCCGATCCCCGGGGTGCCTGTGCGGACGTCATTGATCGGTGCCGTGACGGTCGCGACCTGTTGCGGCAAAAAGGGCAGGATCGCCAACAACATCACCAACCCGACGCCGGCATACACCAGCCATAGCGTGGCGGACGTCTGGCCCAGCAGGTTCGAGGCCAGCGCCAGCAGTCCTGTCAGAAAAATACCCAGGCCGGGTCCGGCAAATACCAGCGCACCCAGTCGTGGGCGACCGGCTGCCGCTGCCAATGGCTGGCTCAACGCGGTGATCATGACCAAGACCCAGGCGCTGGCGACACCGGTGCCAAAGCGCAATAGCAGATGGGACCAGAAACCACTGGCCCAGAAAGATGCCAGGGTCAGTAGCACACACAGCCACAAACCGCCCAACAGACGCCGGCGAACCTGCTCAGGGCGACGGGAAAACATGGCGTCCACGGCACCGACGAAATAACCCAGGTAGTTTGCGGCAGCAATCAGGCCCGCGGCGGTCAGGTCTATCTGACCTTCGCTGATCAAATGCGGTAATTGCGGGGTAAGGGCGAAACGGCCGATGCCCATGGCCATCATGAGCGCGATGAAACTGGCGAGTAAGCGAATCAGGGGAGACATGGTCTGAGTTCCGGCAGAGGATCAATGACCGTCAGGCTAGGACTGATTGACTTTCTTTAAAAATGAATAATAGTGAGTAACTTGTTCTTGTTTGGAGAAAGGTGTGGAATTCAGTCAATTGCGGATCTTTCAGGCCGTCGCCGAAGAAGGCTCGATCACCCGAGCGGCTGAGCGCCTGCACCGCGTTCCGTCGAACCTGTCGACCCGGCTCAAGCAGCTGGAAGAGCAGCTAGGTGTTGAGCTCTTCGTCCGCGAGCGTCAGCGCTTGCAACTGTCCCCTGCGGGAAAAGTCCTGTTGGACTACACCGCCAGGCTGTTCAGCCTGCACGACGAAGCACAGGCAGCGGTGCAGGGCGGGGAGCCGGCTGGCGACTTCGTCCTCGGTACGATGTACAGCACCGCCGCCATCCACCTTCCAGCGTTGCTGGCGCGATATCACCGCAGTTACCCGGCGGTGAACCTGCAAGTTCAGTCCGGGCCCAGCGGAGAATTACTTGAAGGCCTGCTGACCGGCCGGCTCGATGCGGCGCTGGTGGATGGCCCGCTGGAGCTGGCCGGGCTCGACGGCGTGCCGTTATGCGACGAGCGGTTGGTGCTGATCAGCGAGGCTGATCATCCTCCCGTGCGCAGTGCCCTGGATGTGGAGGGGCGTTCGGTGTTCACGTTCCGCCAGGGCTGCTCATACCGCATGCGACTGGAAGCCTGGTTTGCTCATGACCACGCGGCCATGGGACGGGCGATGGAGATTGAGTCTTATCCGGGGATGCTCGCGTGTGTGATCGCAGGCTCTGGTGTGGCGCTCATGTCAGAGTCGATGCTGGCCAGCCTGCCGGGGCGCGAAAGCGTGGCGGTGCACCCATTGGCCGAGCCGTTCGCAAGTGCGACCACCTGGTTGATGTGGCGCAAAGGCATGGTGGGTGCCAATCTGAATGCGTGGATCGAACAGCAACAAACGGTCTATCCGTCGGCCACACATCCGGTTCAGGCGATTGCTTGAACTATCACTTAATGATTTGGATCAATTCAGTAACAGATCATTGCGACTTTTGCCGAGCATTACGTAGGACTTCGGACTATTATCAGTGCGAAGCGGCTACAGAATTCCGGCCGCTCGGCACTACCCTGAAGGGGGCACCATGAAAGAGAAAATCCAAAACTGGCTGCACGACCTGGGTGTCGCACTCGGTTTGATCGAACCGCCTCTGCAACCTGTGCCAATCCGTACCGACGACGAGCAGCGTCGACGCCAGCCACGCCGCCGGTAAATCTGAGTCAGGTTCGGTAGTACTGCAGACCTGGTTTCGTCAGAGGGATAGATGAACTATCCCTCAATGCCTACCTACCTCAATTAAAAAACGGCTCAAGTCATTGGCCGTTTTTGCGTTTCTGAGCATCTGATCTTCCTCGCCCGTAAACGCGGTCAATCCCAGCTCATCCTCCAGATGGAAGATCAGCTCTTCAATTTCCTCTTTATCCAGTCCCAACGCCTCCAGGCTCGCGTTGTCGTCGAAGTCATCCTGAGATTCCAGTAAGCGGCTGATAAAGCGATGCACGGCGGCACGAATGGCGGCTCTTTTCATGGTCGTTCTTCGAGGGCGTTATTGTTGTTTTCCCTGGTGTTGAGTACAGCAGGCTTGCGCTACGCCAGCCCTGCCGCTCGTCTGCGCAGCACTTTTCTTCAGGCGAAAAAAAACGAGTGTGGCAACCGACGCCACACCCGTCGAAGAAAACGTTAAAGCAATCTTTTCAGATCAGAGTGCACTCGCCACCATGGCCGGGCGACGGGACATCAGGCTGACCACCACGAAACTCACCAGGCCGACGCCCAGGCTGTAGTAGATCGGGGTGTTGGCATCCAGACCATCCTTGAACATGAACACCAGCGCAGTGGCAAAGCCCATACCCATACTGGCGATGGCCCCTGCGGTGGTTGCACGTTTCCAGAAGATCGCACCCATCAGCGGGATCAGCATGCCGCCCACCAACAGGTTGTAGGCCAGCGTCAGTGCGCTGATCACGTCGTTGACGACCAGAGCGATACCGAGCACCACGAGGCCGGTCAGCAAGGTGAACAGGCGGTTGATGCGCAGGCTCGACGGTTTACCGCCACGCAGTTTCGGCAGCAGGTCTTCGGTCAGGGTGGTAGAGGCGGCCAGCAGGCCGGCGCTGGCGGTGGACATCATGGCTGCCAGGGCCGCAGCGATCACCAGGCCACGGATGCCGTCCGGCAAGGACAGTTTGACGATGGCGGCGAAGGCGTTGTTGACGTTGTCCAGGTCCGGGATCAGCACGTGAGCGGCCATACCGATCAGGGCGCAGGCCAGTCCGTAGAGGATGCAATAGAACCCGGCGAAGGTGCCGGCGTACTGGGCAATTTTGGCGGTCTTGACGGTGAACACGCGCTGCCAGATGTCCTGGCCGATCAGGATCCCGAAGAAGTAGATCATGAAGTACGTGATGATGGTGTCCCAGCCGATCGTGGTGAAGCTGAAGGCGGTGGCCGGCAGTTTCAGCACCAACTCGTCCCAACCGCCAACGCGGTACAGGCAGATGGGCAACAGGATGAACATCAGACCAACCGTCTTGATCACGAATTGGACAATGTCGGTCAGGGTCAGGGACCACATGCCGCCAATGGCCGAATAGACCACAACCACGCCACCGCCGAGCAGTACCGACATCCAGAATGGCAGGCCGAACAGCACTTGCAGCACGGTGCCGATAGCGAGGATCGAGGTCACGCCGATCATCAAGGCGTAAGCCAGCATGATCGCCGCGCTCGCCGAGCGGGCCATCGGGTTGTAGCGTTTTTCCAGGACCTGGGTAACGGTGTAGATCTTCAGCTTCAGCAGCGGTTTGGCGAGAAACAGGTTCAGCGCCACGATCCCGCAACCCAGTGCGGCGCAGAGCCAGAAACCGGAGATGCCATGGACGTAGCCCAGGCGCACGGTGCCGACGGTGGACGCGCCACCCAGCACGGTCGCGGCCATCGTGCCCATGTACAGGGTCGGGCCGAGGTTACGACCGGCGACCAGGTAGTCTTCGTTGGTCTTGGCCTTGCGCATGCCGAAGTAGCCGAGAACCAGCATCGCGGCGGCGTAGATGAGTACGACGAATAAATCCAAAGCCATGATGGCGTGTCTCCGATTGTCTTTTTTATGGTGAAACAAAGTTTCTGGGCCGAAGCCGGGTCCCTGGGTGGAATTCAGTCCTGTGGGAGCAAGGCTTGCCCGCGATGGGGGCACCCCGGTCTAGTAGCGGCTAGACGGCGTTATCGTTCATCGCGAGCAAGCTTTGCTCCCACAGGTCTCAGGTTGACCACAGGAATCGCATTGGCCACAGGTCATGCATGCCTCAGGCGGCTTGACGCGCCACCGGTTTAACGAGCGAGTCCGTGCCCTTGCTGCGTGAATCATTCGGCCCGAACACAGCAGCCGATTCCGGGAACAGGCTCAGCAGCGCCAGATACACCACCGACGCGAGGCCCAGCGTGACCGGCAGGCTGATGTCGATGCCGTCGGCGAGATTGCCCAAAGGTCCGACAAACTGGCCCGGCAGGTTCACAAAGCACAAACCCACCAGTGCACTCGGGATCCAGGCTCCCAGGCCACGCCAGTTCCAGCCGTGGGTGAACCAGTAGCGGCCACCTTTCTCGCCGCGAGTAAACACCTGCAGGTCATCCGGGCAGTAGAAGCCGCGACGTACCAGCAGACCGATGATCATGATCACCATCCACGGGGTGGTGCAGGTGATGATCAGCACGGCGAAGGTCGACACGCTCTGTACCAGGTTGGCCGCGAAGCGTCCGATGAAGATGAAGGCGATCGACATCACGCCGATCAGCAACGTCGCCTTGACCCGCGACAGCACGCGTGGAAACACGCTGGACATGTCCAGCCCGGTGCCATAGAGGGACGTGGTGCCCGTGGACATGCCGCCGATCACAGCGATCAGGCACACCGGCAGGAAGAACCAGCTCGGGGAAACCGCCAGCAGCCCGCCCACATAGTTGTTGGCCGCGATGTAGTCCGGCGCCTTGATCGCAACGATCGTGGCGGTGGCGAGGCCAAACAGGAAGGGGATGAGGGTGGCGATTTGTGCGCCGACCACGGCGAGCATGATGCGACCTTTCGGGGTCTCCCGCGGAATGTACCGCGACCAGTCACCCAGGAACGCTCCGAAGGAAATCGGGTTGCTCATTGCGACCAGTGCCGCGCCGATGAAGGCGGCCCAGAAACCGGCCTGACCCATGGTGACAGTGCCGGCGAAATGGCTGTCGAACGTCGGAGCGAACGCGAAGATGCCGAGCAGGAACAGCGCGCTGGCAGCCCACACCGCAATGCGGTTGACCCACAACATGAAGCGAAAACCGTAAATGCACACGGTCAACACCAGGATCGCGAACAGACCGTAGGCCAGACCCAATGTCAGGTCGGTTTCCGGCAGGCCGATCAAGCGTTTGGCGCCACCAATCAACGCATCGCCCGAACTCCAGACCGACAGCGAGAAGAAGGCGATGGCGGTCAACAGCGACAGGAACGAGCCGACGATCCGCCCGTGCACGCCAAAATGCGCACCGGAAGACACGGCGTTGTTGGTGCCATTGATCGGGCCGAACAGGCCCATCGGTGCAAGGATCAGTGCGCCCAGCAATACGCCCAGCACAATCGCCCAGACACCGGCCTGGAACGACAGTCCGAACAACACCGGGAAACTGCCAAGCACTGCGGTAGCAAAGGTATTGGCGCCGCCGAAGATCAAGCGAAACAGGTCGCTGGGTCGGGCGTCACGCTCATGATCCGGAATCTGTTCGACCCCGTTTGTTTCAATGCTGCTAAGGCTTTTTTCTTTGTTGTTGTTATTCATGATCTGCTCCGATCATAAAGGCGCGCTCATCGTTTGTGAGCGTCACCTGTTTGGCTAAGGGGGTGGCAGCCCTTCCGGCATGGCGGACAAATGTTCGTGACAGGCCAGCCATAGGCCTTGTTGTTCTCGGCCAGACGCTTGTTTCTTGAAAACAATCGTCTCGCGCTCCTGGCTGAAGTGTTGCTCCCCTTGCATGCGCAGCTCGGTGGCCACGTCATGGATGAAAATCGCCACATCACCTTGCAGGCTGACAAAGGCGTTGCTTGAAGTGCACGACAGCACTTCGAAGCCATCCTCCGAGCGCCAGGTGTCCCACAACGCCTGGTAGGCATCGCGCGACAGCAGGGGCTGCTCGAGGGTGTAGAACACGAAGCTGGCATCGGCGCTGAAGGCGCCGAAATAGGCTTCGCGATCGTTACGGGCAAAGGCCGACACCAGATCGGCAGCGGCTTTCAATACCTGATCGCATTCATTCATGACCGATCCTCAGCGATGGACCACGCCTGGCAGTACGCAGAGCATTTCGTACAGCAGGTTCGCGGCCAGCAGTGAGGTGTTACCGGTTGTGTCGTAAGCGGGCGAGACTTCTACCAGATCGCAACCCACCAGGTCGAGGCCTTGGCAGCCACGCACGATCTCGATTGCCTGAATGGTCGTCAGACCACCGATTTCCGGGGTGCCGGTACCCGGTGCCCAGGCCGGGTCGATGCCGTCGATGTCGAAACTCAGGTACACCGGTCCGCCGCCGACTTTCTCGCGAACTTCAGCCATCAAGGGGGCCAGGGATTTGTGCCAGCACTCTTCGGCCTGTACTACGCGGAAACCCTGTTTACGGCTCCAGTTGAAGTCGTCAGCGGTGTAGCCCTGGGCACGCAGACCAATCTGGACCACGCGATCCGGGTCCAGCAGGCCTTCTTCAACGGCGCGGCGGAAGGTGGTGCCGTGGGCGATTTTCTCGCCAAACATGTGATCGTTCACATCGGCGTGGGCGTCGATGTGCACCAGACCGACCTTGCCGTGCTTCTTGTGAATGGCACGCAGGATCGGCAGGGTGATGGTGTGATCGCCGCCCAAGGTCAGCGGGATCACGTCGTGTTCGAGGATGTTGTCGTAGGATTCTTCGATGATCCGCACAGCATCCAGCAAATTGAAGGTGTTGATCGCGACGTCACCGATGTCGGCCACCGACAGGGAGTCGAACGGCGCAGCACCGGTCGCCATGTTGTAAGGGCGGATCATCACCGATTCAGCGCGGATTTCGCGAGGTCCGAAACGGGTGCCAGGGCGCAGCGAGGTGCCGATGTCCAGCGGGACGCCAACAAAGGCAGCATCCAGGCCAGCAGCGGTAGGCAAATGGGGGAGTCGCATCATGGTGGCGATGCCGCCGAAGCGCGGCATTTCGTTGCCGCCCAGTGGTTGGTGAAGAATCTTGTCCACGGGTAGGGCCTCATCGTCGTTGTTTTATTTATGTCGGTTACGCCGTTCACGCAAGCACGGGTACCGCTGTGGGCCGATTCTGCGAAATGTAGTGCCCGGGAAGAATCGCTACGGGCAAATACTTAGTTCAGATTTTTCTAAACTAATGACGGTAGGGGCGATAGACTTCTCCGCCTGAGGACCTCGCCCTGCACGACTGCGCGACTGATCTCCTGTAGGAGCTGTCGAGTGAAACGAGGCTGCTGCGATCTTTTGATCTTCAACCATCAAGATCAAAAGATCGCAGCCTCGTTTCACTCGACAGCTCCTACAAAGGGGCGGAGAAACTCAGGAAATGATCAGCTGCTGTCTGGAGTGCCCCATGGCCAACGCTTTACCCGACCTGAAACTATTGCGCATCTTCGTCAGCGTGGTCCGTCATCAGGGGTTCGCCACTGCCCAACATGAACTCAACCTTTCCACGTCGGCGATCAGCACCTACATGAGCCAGCTCGAAGCTGCGCTTGGCCTGGTGCTCTGCCATCGCGGTCGTGGTGGTTTCAGCCTGACCAGCAAGGGCGAACTGTTTCATCAGGAAACCTTGCGCCTGTTGGCCGAGCTCGAAGGTTTCGAGCAATACGCCGCGGCCCTCAAAGGCGAGCTGCGTGGCACGCTGAACCTGGGGGTGATCGACTCTACCGTCAGCGACAAAGCCTTGCCCTTCGCCGAAGCCATCGGCGCCTACAGCCAGGAACACCCGGCGGTGCATTTGCACCTGTCGGTCATGAGCCCATATGAGCTGCAACTCGGCGTGCAGGACAATCGCCTCGACCTGGCCATCGGTGCTTTCTCGACGCGCATGAGCGGTCTGGTCTACATGCCGCTGTACCGTGAACAGCACTGGTTGTATTGCAGCAGCCGCCATCCGCTGTTCACCGAACGACGTATCCCCGAGCAAGTCATCACCCAGCAGCGCATGGTGGGGCGCGGCTACTGGAGCCAGGCGGAACTGGCGCGCCATGGCTTCAAACACAGCGCGGCGACGGTGGAGAGTATGGAGGCGCAGCTGATTCTGGTGCTGTCGGGCGCCTACATCGGTTATTTGCCGGAGCATTACGCCCAGGCCTGGGCCGACAAGGGCGATTTGCGCGTGCTGTTGCCGGCGACGTTCGGCTATCAGGCGCCATTTTCGATGATCGTGCGCCGTGGCCGCAGCCGTGAACCGCTGATCCAGACCTTCCGTGATTTGCTCAAAGCACAGCTCAATCAGGCTGCTTGAAGGAAAAGCAAGCATGTCCAGAATCCAATGCCCACGCTGCCTGCGCCCGCAAACCCATTGCCTGTGCCCACTGATCCCGCACCTCGATAGCCGCACGCGAGTGTTGCTGTTACAGCATCCCAGTGAAGTGAACCATGCGCTGAATACCGCGCGACTGGCGGCGTTGGGGCTGAAGAATGCCGAGCTGGTCGTCGGCGAAGTGTTCGAGGATTTGACGGCGCTGTTGAATCGACCGGGCTATCGGGCACGATTACTGTTTCCTGCCGATGACGCGCAGTCGTTGCAGGCGTACACCGAAAACGAAGAACCGCTATTGCTGGTCGTGCCGGACGGTACCTGGCGCAAGGCGCGCAAAATGCTGCACCTCAATCCGCTGCTGGCAGCGTTGCCCCGGGTGACCCTGGCTGAGGGCGGGGTGTCGCGATATCGATTGCGCAAGGCGCCGGGGCCGGGTGCATTGTCGACGGTAGAGGCGATTGTCCAGGCCTTGCAAACGCTGGAAGCACCGAGCACTTTCGAGCCGTTGCTGAAACCGTTCGAGGCATTGATCGAGGGGCAGATTGCGGCGATGGGAGAGGAAACTTACCAGAAGAATCACGGCCGGCAATGATCGTTCCCACGCTCTGCGTGGGAACGCATCCAGTGACGCTCTGCGTCATATTCGGGAAGGGACGCGGAGCGTCCCGGGCGGCGTTCCCACGCGGAGCGTTGGAACGATCATGAAATCGGGGCGAATGGATCGGTGCTGCTGCGCAGCCCAGCGGGAGCAAGCTCCCTCGCCACAGGGGGCGTGTCAGGTTTAGCGTTCGCGCATCGCCTCGGTCCGAGCCTTGAGCACCGGTTTGAGCAGGTAATCCAACACGCTTTTCTCCCCGGTAATGATATCCACGGTCGCTACCATCCCGGGAATGATCAGCAAGGGTTTCACATCCCCACCCAGGTGATTCTTGTCGGTCCTGACCTGGATCAGATAAAAGCTGTTGCCCTTGTCATCAGTAATGGTGTCCGCCCCGATCAACTCCAGCTTCGCACTCAACCCGCCATAGATCGTGTAGTCGTAGGCGCTGAACTTGACCATGGCTTTCTGGCCGGGGTGCAGGAACGCCACGTCTTGCGGCCGGACTTTGGCTTCGATCAGCAGGTTGTCTTCCAGGGGCACGATTTCCACCATATCACTGCCCGGCTGCACCACGCCGCCAATGGTGTTGACCTTCAGCACCTTGATAATCCCGTGCACCGGCGAGACCACCGTGGTGCGGGTGACGCGGTCGTCGATGGCAATGCTCGATGCGGTGATTTTCGACAGGTCGGTGCGTTTCTCATTCAGCTCTTTGGCGGCGTCCGAGCGGAAAGACTGTTCCGATTCGTCGATCTTGCTTTTGATCTCGTTGATTGCCGATTCGGCCCGGGGAATCGCCAGGGTCGTGGCATTCAGCGAGCCGCGTATCTCCACGGCGCTGCGTTTGAGGCGCAGGATTTCCACCGGGGACACCGCACCGGTTCCCACCAGGGGGGCGGACATGTTCATCTCTTGTTGCAGCAAGGCTAGGCTAGAACTGAATTGACCCTGTTTGGAACGAAATTCCGCCAGTTCCTGGGTTTTTTGCCGAAGTTGCTCGCTCAGGGTGCGCTGTTCGCTGGCCAGTCGACGCTGCCGTTGTTCGAACAGGGAGCGCTCGTCCTCAGCCACTTGCGGTGCCTTGGCAATGACTTCTGCCGACAGCTTGAAAGGTCGTCCTTCGGCCTCGGCAGATAACCGTTCAACCTGCGCCGTCAACGCATAACGGTCCGCCTCGCTTTCACCCTTGTTCGACAGAAACCGCGTGTCATCCAGGCGCAGCAATTTGTCGCCCTTGTTGACCATTTGCCCTTCGCGCACGAAGATTTCAGTGACGATGCCGCCCTCCAGGTTCTGGATCACCTGCACCTTGCTCGAGGGGATCGCCTTGCCTTCACCCATGGTGACTTCCTGCAACACGGCAAACTTGGCCCAGACTACTGCGCTGATAAGCAGTCCAGCCGCCAGCCACACCGTAATTCGCGACCAGCGCGGTGAGTCCTGCAACGCGGCGCCGGCGGTTTCCGGCATGAATTCGCTTTCGGCACTTTTGCTGAAGCTGCCGAAGTAGCCGCGATCCTTTGAAGCGTCGGACGATGTACCAGCCATGAGCTACTCCTAGACCGCCGCAGAGCCGACACGGCCCTTGCGCAGTGCATCGATGACCGCTTCTTTCGGACCGTCGGCGACGATCCGACCGTTGTCGAGGACTACCAGACGATCCACGAGGCTGAGCATGGAGGTACGGTGGGTCACCAGCAGCAAGGTTTTGCCCTGGACCCAGCTGTGCAGTTTTTGTCGCAGGACGTCTTCGCTGCTGTTGTCCATGGCGCTGGTAGGTTCGTCGAGCAGCATGATCGGCGGGTCGAGCAGCAGGGCTCGGGCCAGCAGCACGGCTTGACGCTGGCCACCGGAAAGCAGTTGACCACGTTCACCCACGGGCCGGTCAAAACCCTGCGGATGCGAGCGGGCGAGTTCGGTCACGCCGGTGAGCTCCGCCACTTCGAGCATTCTGGAATCGCTGATGTAGCGGGCACCCAGGGTCAGGTTATCGCGCAGGCTGCCGGCCAGCAGCGGCAGGTCATGGGCGACGTAGCCGATTTGTTGGCGCAAGTCGGCGACGTCGAGTTGCCGCAGGTCCAGACCGTCGAGCAGCAGTTGACCTTCTTCGGGCTCATAGAAACCCATAACCAACCGCGCTAACGTGCTTTTGCCCGAGCCGCTGCGGCCGATGATGCCGATGCGCTCACCGGGCTTCATGCTGAAACTGACGTTGTGCAGCGCCGGGGCATTCTGTCCGTTGTAGTGGAAGGTCACGTTGCTGACGTCCAGGGCGCCTTGCAACTGCGTACGCTCCAGTGGCCGCTGTTTGCCGTCGCGTTCCTGTGGCAGCCCCATCAGCGCGTCGGTGCTTTTCATCGTCAGTTGCGCTTGCTGGTAGCGCGTGATCAAACCGGCAATCTGCCCCAGCGGCGCGAGTACCCGACTGCCCAGCATGTAGGTCGCCACCAGTGCGCCGACGCTGAGGTTGCCGGCAATGATGCTGTAGACCCCGGCGACGATGGTCGCCATGCCCGAAAACTGCTGGATGAACAGCGTGCCGTTGGTGGCCATTGCCGAGAGGTTGCGCGCATGGCTGTCGAGGCGGGTGAGGGCGCCGTGGGTGCTTTCCCATTTGTGCTGGCGCTCGCTTTCAGCGCTGCAGGCCTTGAGGGTTTCCAGCCCGCCGAGGGTTTCGATCAACAAGGCCTGGCGTTCGGCGCCCAGGCTCAGGCTTTTCTGCACGGTGTCGCGCAGGCGGACCTGAATCACCATGGCGAAGATGATGGTGATCGGGAACGCCAGCATCGGAATGACCACCAGCCAGCCACCGAGCAAGCCAATGACCACCAGCATCAGTACGGCGAAGGGCAGGTCGATCAGGCTGGTAAGCGTGACCGCCGTGAGGAATTCGCGCAGGCCCTGGAAATCATGAATGCTTTGGGCAAACCCACCGATCGTCGCGGGGCGCGATTTCATCGACATGCCGGTAATGCGTTCGAACAGGGTGGCCGACAGAATCACGTCGGTTTTCTTGCCCGCCGTGTCCAGCAAATGCGCGCGGACCACGCGCAGGACCAGCTCGAAACCGGTGCCGATCAGCAAACCGATGGACAGCACCCATAGCGTGGACGTGGCCTGGTTTGGCACCACCCGGTCGTAGGTCTGCATCACGAACAGCGGCACCATCAAACCCAGCAGGTTGATCAGGAAGCTTGCCAGGATCGCATCGCTGTACAGCCATTTCGACAGTTTCAGCGTGTCGCGAAACCAGGCTTCGACGCGCGGCACCAGCGGTGAGCGCAAGTCTTCGAGTTCATGGCGCGGCCGGGCGAACAACGCCTGGCCACTGTAATTTTCAGCCAGCTCTTCACGGCTGACCCATTGTTCCCCGCCGTCGGCTTCGCTGGGCAGGATCAGCAAGCGGGCGTCATCGCCGAAGCGCCGCAGGATCGCGGTACGACCGTTATTGAGGATCAGCATCACAGGCAGGTTGAGGGGAGATATGTCGGCGAGTTCACGACGCAGCAAGCGCGCCTGCAAACTTGCCCGGGCCGCTGCGCGAGGCAGCAGGTCCAGGCTCAGGCGCTGCTTGTTCAACGGCAGGCCGGCACTGAGACTGGCGCGACTGACCGTCGCACCGTGGAGTTTGCAGAGGATCAACAGACCATCAAGAAGGGGGTCATCGAAGCTAAGACGCGGATCGACACCGATGTTGCCGGGTTCCATGCTGGTCACATTGATCGCTCCAGTTGAACTGTCACATCAATACAAATCCCTGAAGCAACTCCGCAGGCGGCGATCTTTTGATTTTGTTTTTTTCAGAATCACATCAAAAGATCGTCCGAACGCGGCCCGAGCCTGTGGGGTTATCTCAGTTCAGGCAAACGAGCTTCGTTTTTCACTTCAGACTGGGCGATCGCATCGGCAGGCAATACCACACGCTGCTTGCTCAACAACTGACCCATGTTCGCCAGTACGCGGTACATCGAGTATTCCTCGGTGTAGCGCACTTCGGTATAGCGGCGGTTGGCGTTGTAGAGTTCGTTTTCACTGTCTAGCAGGTCGAGCAGGGTCCGCTGGCCGAGGCCGAACTGATCCTGGTACGCCATACGTACACGCTTGGTTGTCTCGGCGTACTCGCGGGCGGTCGGCGTTTGCTTCTTCGCGTTGAGCATGGCGTTCCACGCCAGGTGGATGTTCTCGTTGAGCTGGCGCAGGGCGTTGTTGCGGATGTCCATCGCCTGGTTGATCTGGTGCGCATTGGATTGCAGGCGGGCCTTGTCGCTGCCGCCGCGGAACAGGTTGTAGTTCATCACCACACCGACGCGCCACTCGTTATCGTGACCTTCGTCGCCTTGCACGTTGTTGTTCGCGCCCACCGCTGCTTCGGCGTCGAAGCGGGGAAAGAACGGCGACTTGGCAACTTCGTACTGGCTTTCGGCGGATTGCACGTCGGCCTGGGCAGATTTCAGGTAAGGGTTGTTATCCACCATGCTCTGCTGGGCTTCGGGCAGGGTGGCAGGCAATTCGCCGCGAGTCGATGGCAGGGTTTCCAGCTCATCCGGCAGGCGCCCTACAACGCTGAAGAAATTCGATTCGGCATCGGCCAGATCCACTTCAGCGGTGTCGAGGTTGTTTTGCGCCAGTGCCCGACGAGCGGTGGACTGGTCGGAGTCGGCGGTGCTGCCAATACCGCGCTCGGTCCGCAGACCAATCTGGTCGTTGACCCGAAGGTGAGCTTGCAGGTTGTTTTTGGCCAGGGTCACCAGTTCGCGACGCTTGAGCACTTCGAGGTAGACCTCGATGGTGCGCAGTGCCAGGTCCTGGGCGGTGCCTTGCGCGTAATAGGCACGGGAGTTGACCACGCCTTTGGTGCGCTCGACTTCGTTGGCCGTATTGAAGCCGTCGAACAGCATCTGCCGCAGACGCAGCTCGGATTGGGTGTAGGTCAGGATCTCGGTGTGGTGATTGCCCAGCGCACGTGTGTTGGTGTTATCGCTGTACCCGCGCCCGTATGCGGCGTTCAGGTCGACCGATGGATAAAAGCCCCCTTTGGCGATTTTGACTTCTTCGTCCGCGGACAGGCGCGCGTCCACGCGTGAAGCCAGTTCCGGGTGTGTGGCAATGGTGCTCTGAATCGCCTCGGTCAACGACATGGCGTTAGCCTGAGATGTGCAGGCCATTGCCAGCAGGATCGCGCTGCAGAGGGGGGTTAAAACGCGCATGGATGAATCTCCCTGAGTCCTAATGATGCTTATCAGTCGCCAAATATTTGACGGCATTTATAGTGAAAACCGTTTCAAGCTTGTAACAACATAGCTAAGAACATTCTAGCGCATACCTAAGAAATATTTCTCATAAGCCTTATGCCAAAAAAAACTTATGCGCTCCTAAAAATCCAGCACATTGTTCTCTCGTGGAACCCTTGTATTACGAGCTCTAGGGAGCTTGCAAGGTCAAAATTTAAGTTCCATCCATTTATCGATAAGGGACGAAGAGGTGCTGGAGGGGAGGGAGGCGGGGCAGTTCAGGGAGTGACATTTTTTTGTCACTTGACTGATTCAGGACTGTTACGCATCGCTCAGAGGCGATCATTTCTGCCAAACGGATCCCAAAGTCGTTGATTGCATTGGGTTTATCCGGTTCTGGCACAGGTCACCCATGAGCGACAAGCTTGGCGAGAATGTCGCCAGGGCAGCGGCTTACGTAACGTAAATCAAGCTGTCCGGCAGGTGTTTTCGCAAAGCGGCTCGCTTCAGGCATGTGCACTTTCTTCGCAAAAAAATTTGGTTGCCGGCACTGGTTGGCAGCAGAGGAGATGCACATGGCTACGCTCATCGGTACCGTCTCGAAGGTCATTGGTCAGGTGTTCGCGGTCGCGGGTGATGGCACCCGACGCGCACTGGTTGAAGGTGATCGGCTGTTTGCCGGCGATCAACTGGTCACCGGCGCGGAAGGGGCGGTGGCGGTGCATTTGAAAAATGGCCAGGAATTGACGCTGGGGCGTGACAGCAGCCTGCAGATGACTTCCCAGCTGCTCGCGAATCAGGTGCCCCATGTGGATTCCCCTGAGATCGTTACGCCAAGCGAAGCGCAGCTGACCGATGTGGAAAAACTGCAAAAAGCCATTGCGGCCGGCGAAGACCCGACCCAGACCGGTGAAGCCACTGCGGCTGGACCGTCTGGTGCTAATGGCTCCGGTGCACTGGGCGGTGGTCACAGTTTTGTGCTGCTGGAAGAAGTGGCGGGTCGAGTCGATCCGACCATCGGCTTCCCGACAGCGGGCTTCAATGGCATTCCGGAGTTTCCGCTGGAACGTCATTTCGCCGATCTCAATGACAACGTCAACGACGACACACCTCCCGTCATCGTCCCGCCGCCACCCGTGAACAATCCTGTCACCCTCGGTGGTCTCAATTCGACCGGTGGCGAACTGACCCTCAATGAAGCCAATCTGCCTGACGGCTCGGCCAGCAACCCGGCGGCGCTGACCCAGAATGGCACCTTCACCGTGAACGCTGCCGACGGCCTGCTGAACCTCAGCATTGGCGGCATCAGCGTGTTCAGCGGCGGCGTGGCTTCAGGCTTTCCGCAATCGATCACGACCCAGTTGGGCAACACCCTGACCATCAACGGTTACAACCCGGCAACGGGCGTGGTCAGTTACAGCTACACCCTCAATGGCAACGACACCCATTCGGCCGGCGATGGCGCCAATAACCTGAGTGAACAATTCACCGTGGTCGCCAGCGATACCAATGGCGATACCGCCACCGGCACCCTGGACATCAACATCACCGACGATGCGCCCAAGGCGGTCGATGACAGCAACGCCAACACAGCATCGGAAACCCTGGTGACCCTGACCGGCAGTGTGCTGCCCAACGACACCCAGGGCGCCGACCGTATTCCAACCGGGCCCAATAGCGGGCCGGTGATCGGTGGCACTTTCACCGGCACCTACGGCACCCTCGTGCTGAATCCGAACGGCACCTACACCTACACGCTGAACACCGATGACGCGGATTTCAAGGCGCTGCACGGCGGCGGCAGCGGGACGGAAAATTTTGTCTACACCCTGACCGACTCGGACGGCGATACCAGCACGGCGACGCTGGTGCTGAACATTCACAACAACGACGACCCGGTGACGATTGGCGGGCTTGGCGTGTTCGGCGGCGAGGTCACCGTCTACGAGAAAAACCTCGGCGACGGCAGTGCACCGGACGCTAATGCGTTAACGCAAAGCGGCACGATGACGATCACCGCCCTTGATGGCGTACAGACCCTCAGCATTGGCGGCATCAACGTGGTGGTCGGCGGTGTCAGCGCAGGCTTCCCGCAATCAGTTGTCACGCCGTTGGGCAGCACGCTGACCATCACCGGTTACAACCCGGACACCGGCGTAGTGAGCTACAGCTACACCTTGGCCGATAACGAAACCCATCCGAATGCCGACGGTGCCAACGCACTCTCCGAGCAATTTGCCGTCACCGTGGTGGACGACAACGGCACCACGGCCAATGGCACGCTCGACGTCAACATCGTCGATGACGTGCCCAAAGCCGTGGACGACAGCAACGCCAGCACCGCATCGGAAACTTTGCTGAGCCTGAACGGCAATGTGCTGACCAACGACGTGCAAGGCGCCGACCGTGTCGTCACCGGCGAGAATGCCGGCCCGATCACCCCCGGCACTTTCACCGGTGTGTACGGCACCCTGGTGCTCAACGCCAACGGCACGTACACCTACACCCTGAACATCAGCGATACCGATTTCAAAGCCCTGCACGGCGGTGGCGACGGCACGGAAACCTTCGCCTATACCATCACCGATGCGGACGGCGATACCAGCACCGCAAACCTCGTTCTGCAGATCCATAACAACGACGATCCGGTGACCATCGACGGCCTCAGCGTCAACGGCGGCGAGTTAACCGTCTACGAGAAAAACCTCGGCGACGGCAGTGCACCGGACTCCACAGCGCTGACTCAAAGCGGCACCTTCACCATCACCGCGCTGGATGGCGTGCAAACCCTCAGCGTCGGCGGCATCAATGTGGTGGTCGGTGGCGTGAGCGCAGGCTTCCCGCAATCGGTGGTCACGCCATTGGGCAGCACACTGACCGTGACCGGTTTCGATCCCGCCACCGGCGTGGTCAGCTACAGCTACACCCTGGCCGATAACGAAACCCATCCGAATGCTAACGGTACCAACAATCTGCCTGAGCAATTTGCCGTCACCGTGGTCGACGACAACGGCACCACGGCTAATGGCACGCTCGACGTCAACATCGTCGATGACGTGCCCAAAGGTGTGGACGACAGCAACGCCGGCACCGCATCGGAAACCTTGCTGAGCCTCATCGGCAACGTGCTGACCAACGACGTGCAAGGCGCCGACCGTGTCGTCACCGGCGAGAATGCCGGCCCGATCACCCCCGGCACTTTCACCGGTGTGTACGGCACGCTGGTGCTCAATGCCAACGGCACTTACACCTACACCCTGAACACCAGCGATGCTGATTTCAAAGCCCTGCACGGCGGTGGCAACGGCACGGAAACCTTCGCCTATACCATCACCGATTCGGACGGCGATACCAGCACCGCGAACCTCGTTCTGCAGATCCATAACAACGACGACCCGGTGACCATCGGCGGTTTGAACGTGAACGGTGGCGAACTCACCGTCTACGAGAAAAACCTCGACTGGGGCACCAGCCCTGACACGCCTGCTTTGACCCAGACCGGCACCTTCACCGTGACC
>Ga0160470_100215_pt1 | contig 46506 bp, 45 predicted proteins | sample HID1973I_E11MG_FD_108214 | JGI IMG/M metagenome (GOLD analysis project Ga0160470, IMG submission 108214) | Enriched mosquito-associated microbial communities from UW Madison campus, WI, USA - HID1973I_E11 MG | ecosystem: Host-associated > Arthropoda: Insects > Digestive system > Unclassified ... | reverse complement strand
CCTGCTCCGTGGGCCCGCCGCGATCGGCCATCCATGGCCGTGCGCGGCTAACCCGGCATCCATGCCGGGTTGCCCACTGCGCAGAACCTGCGCTCGGCCTTCCGAGGGGGCAAGAAGATCAAGATCAAAATCAAAAGCAGAACAAAAACAAAGCGAGGCGGCCTGCCAGCCGACCTGACGCTTGAGGAATGTGCGTTTCCCTGTGGGAGCTGAGCCTGTTCGCGATGGCGGACTGATAGCCGACAGGTTTGTTCCAGATATCCACGGATCAAATTGTGGGAGCTGGGATGACGCCGTACGGACACTCATGTGATCCTTGCGTCTTTTACCCAAGGACGATTTTTTTCCATGACACTTTCCGCCACTTCCCCCCGTCTCATCCACATCGCCGCAGCCCTGGTGATTGATCCGCGCGGTCGCACGTTGCTGGTTCGCAAGCGCGGGACCGAGGCGTTCATGCAGCCTGGCGGCAAGATTGAGCCCCATGAGCAACCGGTCCACGCCCTGGCTCGTGAGCTGGAGGAAGAACTGGGACTGGTCATCGATCCCGCGCACGCCACTTTCCTCGGCCAGTTCAGCGCCCCGGCCGCCAACGAGCCAGGGTTTGTGGTGCAGGCGGAACTCTTTCTGCTGACCATTGATTCAGACGTATCGCCTGCCGCTGAGATCGAAGAGGTTGTCTGGATCGACCCGGCCACCGACGGCGACCTCACGCTCGCGCCATTGACACGAGACTTGATCCTGCCGTTTTATCGAGCTTCGCTGACCACAACTGCCTGATCTTTACGGACGAACACTTGCCATGATTCCCCTTCAAGACCTGTTGATTTTCGCCGCTGCAGCCTTGCTGATGGTGCTGACGCCCGGGCCGAACATGATCTACCTGATCTCCCGTTCGATCTGCCAGGGGCGCAAGGCGGGCGTGACGTCATTGCTGGGTGTGGTCGCGGGTTTTTTTGTGCACCTGTTCGCGGCGGCTGCCGGTTTGACTGCAGTGTTTCTGGCGGTGCCAATGGCCTATGAAGTGTTGAAGTGGGCAGGGGCGTTGTACTTGATGTGGCTGGCTTGGCAGGCGGTCAGACCGGGGGCGCGGTCGCCGTTCGAAGCGCAGCAGTTACCGCCGGACTCGGCGCGCAAGCTGATCACCATGGGGTTTCTGACCAGTGCCCTGAATCCCAAGATCGCTGTGTTTTACCTGTCGGTATTCCCGCAGTTCATCACACCTGAGCATGGCTCAGTGTTCACTCAGAGCATCATCCTCGGCCTGACCCAGATCAGCGTCAGTTTCTGCGTCAATCTGTTGATCGCCGTGTTTGCCGCGGGTATCGCCTCCTGGTTCGTCAACAACCCGACGTGGCTGGCGGTGCAGCGTTATTTCATGGGATTTGTGTTGGCTGCGCTGGCGGTGCGGCTGATGCTTGAGCAACGAAGAGCGGCTTGACCATGTGGATTGAGCGACTGGATGCCAGCCATGCCCTGGACTATCGGGCGCTGATGCTCGAAGCCTATGACCTGCACCCTCAGGCGTTTACCTCCAGTGTGCGAGAGCGCGCGGCAATGCCGTTGAGCTGGTGGGAATCGCGTCTGAGCAACAAGCTGGACGTGGTGTTTGGTGCCTTTGAAAACGGCGGGTTGGCGGGCATTGTCGGGCTGGCCTTCGAGCCTCGGGAGAAGGCCCGGCACAAGGTGACACTGTTTGGCATGTACGTGTCCGGCAAGGCTCGTCAGCGCGGGCTGGGTTACACGCTGGTGCAAGCGGCGCTGGCTGAAGCGCAGAACCATCAGGGTTTGCGCTTGATTCAGCTAACCGTCACCGCTGGCAATGACGCAGCGTTCAGGTTGTACCAGCGCTGCGGCTTCATCCAGTACGGCCTCGAGCCCATGGCTGTGCGCGTGGGGGAGGACTACTTCGACAAGATTCATATGTGGCGCGAAATTTAGACTGTCTGTAGGAGCAAAGCTTGCTCCGGGCGGCGATCCGACGATGAACGAAGACTCGGTCTGTCTGGATGACCAAGTTATCGTTTATCGCGAGCAAGCTTTGCTCCTACAGGGGGATGTGGCGGTTTATCGAACGGCGCTAACGCCATCCAGCGTCGAGAACGACGTATCTTTCGCCGTCAGCAGAAAGTCGCGCATGTATGGCGCATCGAGCATGTCGGCGCGAATCCCCGCGTACAGCGTCGCAAACAATCCCTTCTCACCCAGTCGCTTGGCCTTCACATAACCCCGTGAGCTGTATTCATGCAGCGCCCAATGGGGCATTCCGCAAACACCACGGCCGCTGGCCACCAACTGCATCATCATCACGGTCAGTTCCGAGGTGCGGACCTGGGCCGGTTCGATGTCGGCGGGCTCCAGGAAGCGGGTGAAGATGTCCAGCCGGTCACGCTCGACCGGGTAGGTGATCAGGGTTTCTGTCAGCAGATCTTCCGGAACGATGTAGGCCTTGTTCGCGAGATGGTGCTGGTTGGCGACCGCAAGCATGGCTTCGTAAGTGAACAACGGCACGTAGGTGATGCCTGCAAGCTCCAGGGGATCGGACGTCACCACCAGATCCAGATCGCCACGGGCCAGGGCCGGCAGCGGGGCGAAGGAGAAACCCGAGGCCAGGTCCAGCTCGACTTCCGGCCAGGCATCGCGGAACTGGTCGATGGTCGGCATCAACCACTGAAAGCAGCTGTGGCACTCGATCGCCATGTGCAAACGCCCGGCAGTGCCGCCGGCCAGCCGCGCGATGTCGCGCTCGGCGCCACGCAACAGCGGCAAAGTGGCGTCGGCCAGTTGCAGCAGGCGCAAACCGGCGCTGGTGAAGCGCACCGGTTTGGTCTTGCGCACGAACAACGGCATGCCCATGCGCTCTTCCAGTTCCTTGAACTGGTGGGAGAGGGCGGACTGTGTCAGGTGCAGGCGATCGGCTGCGTCTACCAGGCTATCGGCTTCGCGCAAGGCATGCAGGGTCTTCAGGTGGCGGATTTCAAGCACCGGGGGCTCCATGAGGAAAACTTGTGATCAACACGAAAAGGTTGAGTTTGTCTCATGTTGGGTTGGGTGTCGACAATAGCGCCATGTTTTACAGCATCTTTTAAAGAGAGAATTTTCATCATGGCCCTGGCACACACACTTGGTTTTCCACGCATCGGCGCTGATCGCGAACTGAAAAAAGCCCTCGAGTCTTACTGGAAGGGCGACCTCGATCAGGACGCGTTGAAAAGCGTTGGGCAGCAACTGCGCGCCAGCCATTGGCAATTGCAGAAAGACGCCGGCATCGACCTGTTGCCGGTCGGCGACTTCGCCTGGTACGACCAGGTGCTGACCCATTCCCTGACCTTCGGTGTGATCCCGGAGCGCTTCGACAGCGCCCTGGATGCCGATGGCTTGCCGACCCTCGACACCCTGTTCGCCATGGCCCGTGGCGCCACGGCGAGCTGCTGCGGCGCTGAGCACAGCAAGGCGCAATACGCCCAGGAGCTGACCAAGTGGTTCGACACCAACTACCACTACCTGGTCCCGGAGTTCAGCGCGGACCAGGCATTCAAGCTGAGCTGGGAGCAGTTGTTCGATGAAGTAGACGAAGCCCGTGCCCTCGGCCACAACGTCAAACCGGTGATCATCGGCCCGTTGACCTACTTGTGGCTGGGCAAAGCCAAAGGCAACGATTTCGACAAACTCGACCTGCTGGAGCGCCTGCTGCCGGTCTACAACGAAATCCTCGTTCGCCTCGCCGAACAAGGTGTTGAATGGGTGCAGATCGACGAACCGATCCTGACCCTCGATCTGCCACAGGATTGGAAAAACGCGTTCGAACGCGCTTATCACATCCTTCAGTATTCGCCGCTGAAAAAGCTGGTGGCCACCTACTTCAGCGGCCTGCAAGACAACCTCGGTCTGGCGGTTGGTTTGCCAGTACAAGGCTTGCACATCGATGCCGTGCGTGCCCCCGATCAACTACTGCACGTGCTCGATCGCTTGCCGACTTACAAGATTCTCTCGGTGGGTCTGGTCAATGGGCGCAACGTCTGGCGCTGTGAGCTGGAACCGGTGCTGGCACAACTGCAGTTTGCCCAGGAACGTTTCGGCGACAACCTGTGGGTCAGCAGTTCCTGCTCGCTGCTGCACAGCCCGGTGGACCTGGATCGCGAAGACAAACTCGATCCGGAACTCAAAAGCTGGCTCGCCTTTGCAGTTCAGAAGTGTGGCGAAATCGCTGTGCTGCGCGATGCGCTCAACGACCCGCAATCGCCGAAAGTGCGGGCTGCATTGGCCGAGAGTCGTGCCATTCAAACGAGTCGCGCCGAGTCGCCGCGCATTCATAAAACCGATGTTCAGGCGCGTATCGACGCGATCAGTGCGGCAGATAGCCAACGTCATTCGCCGTTCGCAAAGCGCATCGAACAGCAGCGTGCGCGTCTGAAATTGCCGGCGTTCCCGACCACCACCATCGGCTCGTTCCCGCAGACCGGTTCGATCCGTCTGGCGCGTCAGGCGTTCAAACAGGGCAAGCTGTCGGCCAACGATTACACCGACGCCATGCACAGCGAAATTCGCCACGCCGTGCAGGTTCAGGAACAGCTTGGCCTGGATGTGCTGGTGCACGGTGAAGCCGAGCGCAATGACATGGTCGAGTACTTCGCAGAGCAGCTTGATGGTTATCTTTTCACACGTTTCGGCTGGGTGCAGAGCTACGGTTCGCGCTGCGTGAAACCGGCGATTATCTACGGCGACCTGAGCCGCCCGAAGGCCATGACGGTGGACTGGATCACTTATGCCCAGAGCCTGACCGACAAGGTCATGAAAGGCATGCTCACCGGTCCCGTGACCATGCTGATGTGGTCGTTCCCCCGTGAGGATGTTTCGCGCAAAGTCCAGGCGCAGCAACTGGCCCTGGCCCTGCGTGATGAAGTGGTGGACCTGGAAACTGCCGGCATCAAAATCGTGCAGATCGACGAAGCCGCATTCCGTGAAGGCCTGCCTCTGCGACGCGCACAGTGGCAGGAATACCTGGGCTGGGCGGTGGAAGCATTCCGCCTGACCGCCTCGGGTGTCCGTGACGAAACCCAGATCCACACCCACATGTGCTACAGCGAATTCAACGACGTGATCGAGTCCATTGCGGCCATGGACGCCGATGTGATCACCATCGAAACCTCGCGATCGGACATGGAATTGCTGGAGGCGTTCGAGGCGTTCGACTACCCGAACGACATCGGTCCGGGCGTCTACGACATTCACTCGCCGCGGGTGCCGGACACGGCCGAGATGGTCAAGTTGATGAGCAAGGCAGTGAAGCGAATTCCGGCGGAACGCTTGTGGGTCAATCCGGATTGCGGGCTGAAAACACGGGCGTGGCCGGAAACCGAGGCAGCGCTGGTGAACATGGTGGCGGCGGCTCGGCAGTTGCGCAGTCAGTTGGCTTAACATTTAGCGGCGCCTGTTCTGACCCCATTGCGGCATAGGTATTTACACATCTCGTCCTGGCACACACCGACTTGTGGCGAGGGAGTAAACTCCCTCGCCACAGTGATTGATAGCTCCTGAAAAATGTGTAGACACCCATGCTCGCGACAGCGGATGCACATTCAACGGTGCTTTCGCCTGACACGCCGCCATCGCGAACAGGCTCGCTCCTACGTTGGAAATGCGTTAATCCGGACACAGCGGGGGATCTGGCCTGCTCCGGGTGGCGATCCGACGATGAACGATCAAACGGTCTTGAGCTTGACCGCTCGGCACTCTTCATCAAACTGTCACGGAACTGTGGCAGCGCGCTTGAACAAACTTCATCAGACTCGCGCTCTACTGGGGTTCTGCGTTTCGGTGTTTTTTCATGCGTTTATTTCTTCTACTGGCCGCGTTGTTGTTCGGCCTGCCGTCTTTGGCGGCTTCGCGTTGCGATGTCAATGTTTCGACGGAACGGGCCGACCTGGCGCAGGTGAGTCTGGCGTACCAGAGCATTGGTCGTGCATCGGACCCTGCGCTGTTGCTGGTGATGGGGCTCGGCGGACAGCTTATTCATTGGCCCGACGAGGTGGTCGTCGCGCTGTGTCAGCAGGGTTTTCGGGTGATTCGTTATGACAATCGCGATGTCGGTCTCTCGACCTGGCGGCAACCTCCTGTCGACGCCAACCTGACTTTCGAAGTGCTGCGCTACAAACTGGGTTTGCCAGTGTCGGCGCCCTACACCCTGACCGACATGGCGGACGATGCGTTCGGGTTGATGGACGCCTTGCACGTCGAGCAATTCCACGTGCTCGGCGCAAGCATGGGCGGAATGATTGCCCAGCACATGGCGGCTATGGCGCCGCAGCGGGTCGAGAGCCTGACCCTGATCATGACCAGTTCCGGTGCCGAAGGGCTGCCGGCGCCGAGTGCCGCATTGGTGCAATTGCTTGCGCGTCGTGGTGCGCCGAATCGCGAAGCCGCCCTGGAACAACAGGCTGATCTGCTCGCGGCGCTGGGCAGTCCGACGGTGAGTGATGATCGGCAGGCGTTGTTGTATCAGGCGGCACAGTCCTATGACCGGGCCTTCAACCCGGAAGGCGTGAAGCGCCAGATCATGGCCATCCTTGCGGAACCGAGTCGGGTAGCGTTGCTCAATCAGCTGCGGGTACCCGCGCTGGTGGTGCATGGCACGGCGGATCCGTTGCTGCCGGTGATGCACGGCGTGCACCTGGCGGCGCATATTCGCGGCAGTCAGCTGAAGCTGATTCCGGGGCTGGCTCATCGATTCCAGGAGGCGTTCAAGGCGCCGCTGCTGGCGGCGGTGCTGCCGTACTTGCAGGCTCATCGCGAAGACACTTCGCATTGGGCGCAGATTGATCCGTTACCGACCCCCAATCTCCTGTAACCCCCATTCCCTGTAGGAGCTGCCGGAGGCTCGGGCCGCGTTCGGACGATCTTTTGATTCTGATCTGCAGTTATCAGGACAACGTCAGGATCAAAAGATCGCAGCCTCCGGCAGCTCCTACGGGTGTATCGTTTGACCTTTGCGGCGCATTCCAGTTTGCGAGGTGAGTGATGAGTACCCCCCTGAAAATCGATTTCGTCAGCGACGTGTCCTGCCCCTGGTGCGTTGTGGGCTTGTACGGCCTGACTCGCGCTCTGGATTTGCTGGGCGACGAGGTGCAGGCCGAGATTCGTTTCCAGCCGTTCGAGCTGAACCCGAAGATGGGGCCTGAAGGGCAGAACATTACCGAGCACATCACCGAGAAATACGGATCGACGCCTGAGCAATCGCAGAAGAATCGCGAAATGATCCGGGCCCGTGGTGCCGAGCTCGGGTTTGCCTTCCGCACGGACGGTAATAGCCGCATCTACAACACCTTCGATGCTCACCGTTTGCTGTATTGGGCGGGGCTCGAGGGGGCGCAGTTTAATTTGAAGGAGGCGCTCTTCAAGGCGTATTTCACCGAAGGCGGCAATCCGTCTGACCCTCAGCAGTTGGCCCGGATCGCCGAAAGCGTCGGACTGGATCGCCAGCGCGCCGAGGCCATATTGGCGTCGGATGAGTTCGCCAAAGAGGTTCGCGAAGAAGAGCAGTTGTGGCTGTCACGGGGAGTCAGTTCGGTGCCGACCGTGGTGTTCAACGGGCAGTACGCGGTCAGCGGCGGGCAACCGGTTGAGACGTTTGTCGGGGCGATCCGGCAGATCATGAGTGAGTCGAAGGGCGGGACGGTGAGCTGATTCGAGCTTTTGTGGCGAGGGGATTTATCCCCGTTGGGCTGCGAAACAGTCGTAAATCCGGATAACTCAGTTTGACCGAACGGACATTAGGGGGCTGCTTCGCAGCCCAGCGGGGATAAATCCCCTCGCCACAGGCGAGGGGAGCAGAGGGTCAGCCGTGGACGCGCACCCACACGCTGACCAGCACCGTAGCCGCCATCAACCACGCCACTGCCGCAACGGCCAGCGAAGCCTCCAGCCGCATCTTGTCCACCATCACATACAACGTTGCCAGGTAGATGAAGTACGGAATGATCGACCACATGCCAAACACGATGGTGGTCTTCAGGTCATCCAGCGAACGGCCCTTGCCGACGATGTAGTGCGCGATCAGTGCAAAGGTCGGAAACAGCGGCACCAATCCTGCGATGTAATAGTTTTTGGTTTTAGCCAGCGCGGCAAGAATGATCACCACCGCTGCACCCAGGGTTGCTTTGAGTATCAGGTCCATCAGTGGCTCAGCCCGTATTTCTTCACTTTATCGAACAGGGTGGTCTTGGCCATGCCCAGCTCCAGGCTGGCCTGGGTCAGATTGCCGCCGCTGCGTTGCAAGGCGTCGCTGAGCAGGTTGCGTTCGAACGCTTCCACCGCTTCGGCGAAGGCCAGGCCGTGATTGCTGCCACTGGTGCCGGATTTCTTGAAGGCCGGCAAGCCGAGGGCAAAGCGTTCGGCGACGTTGCGCAGTTCGCGCACGTTGCCCGGCCAGTCGTGGCTCATCAGGTTCGACAGGGTCTGGTTGTCCAGCTCCGGCACCGCGCGGTCAAAGCGCAGGGACGATTGCTGCAGGAAGTGCTCGAAAAGCTGCAGGATGTCTTCACGACGCTCGCGCAGCGGCGGCAATTCCAGGGTCACCACGTTCAGGCGGTAATACAGGTCGCTGCGGAATTCGCCGGCCTTGCTCGACTCGTCCAGATCGGATTTGGTCGCCGCGATCACGCGGCAATCCACCGCCACGCTCTGGTTTGAACCGAGGCGTTCGAGGGTGCGCTCCTGCAATACCCGCAGCAGTTTGATCTGCAGCGGCAGCGGCATGCTTTCCACCTCGTCGAGGAACAACGTACCGCCGTCGGCATGTTCGATCTTGCCGATCCGCCGTTTGCCGGCGCCGGTAAACGCGTTGGCTTCGTGGCCGAAGATCTCGCTTTCGAACAGGTTCTCCGGCAGGCCTCCACAGTTCAGCGCGACAAATTGCCGGGTGTGGCGGCGACTGAAGTCGTGCAGGCAGCGGGCGACCAATTCTTTGCCGGTGCCGGTTTCACCTTCGATCAACACGTTGGCCGAGGTGTCGGCGACGTTGGCGATCAGCTCTCGCAGATTCTGCATGGCCGCAGAACGGCCGATAATCCGGCCTTCCAACGAGTCGCGCTCTGCCAGTTGCCGCCGCAACGACGAAACTTCACGCGCCAGGCTGCGCTGCTCGAGGGCGCGACGGGCAACGTCCACCAGGCGCTCCGGGGAAAACGGTTTCTCCATGAAGTCATAGGCGCCTTTTTGCATCGCGCCGACCGCCATCGAGATGTCGCCGTGGCCGGTGATCAAAACCACGGGCAAGCTGCGATCACGGGCCTTGAGTCGGGTCAGCAGTTCCAGGCCATCAATGCCCGGCAGGCGAATGTCACTGATGACGATCCCGGCAAAGTTGTCGCCGACCCGCTCCAGCGCTTCTTCGGCGCTGCCCACGCCCACGCAGGGAATGTCTTCCAGGGTCAGCGCCTGCTGGCAACCGAGCAGTACATGAGGATCGTCTTCGACGATCAGCACACTAAGATCGTTGTTCATATTGGCTCGGCGAAAGAGGGGCTTACCAACGGTAAACTGAGGACAAAAGTGGTTCCACCGCCCACCGGGTGTTCGACACCCAGGTGCCCGCCGGTGGCAGCGGCCAGGCTCGCGGACAAGGTCAGGCCGAGGCCCAGACCCTGCTCGCCGGGTTTGGTGGTGAAGAAAGGTTCGAACAGATGCTTGCGCGTTTCGGCGTCGATGCCGTGGCCGTTGTCGCGGACACGAAGACGGTATTTGCCATCGAACACTTCGCCTTCAAGCCACAGCTCCGGTAACGGTTGAGCCTGCATGGCATCCAGGGCGTTGCCCATCAGGTTGACCAGAATCTGTTCCAGGCGCGTCTGATCGATTTGCACCTGCACATCGCTGAAGTCGCGATGCACTTGCAGGTGCGCGCTTTCAACACGGCCGCCGAGCAACTGCAAGGCCGCATCCACGGCTTTACCGAGACTGGCCTGACCCTTGTCGTCGCCGCGACGGGCAAATGACCGCAGACTGGCAGTGATCCGGCCCATGCGGTCGATCAGTTCGTTAATGGTCTTGAGGTTGGTGCTGGCGACATCCAGCTGACCGCGTTCCAGAAAGCGCACCGTGTTGCCGGACAAGGTTCGCAGCGCGGCGAGCGGCTGGTTGAGTTCATGGGCGATGCTGGTCGACATCTGGCCGATGGCCGCGAGTTTGCCCGCCTGCACCAGTTCATCCTGGGCCCGGCGCAAGGTCTCTTCGGCTTGGCGCCGTTCGCGGATCTGACCCTTGAGCCGTTCGTTACTGGCGCGCAGGTCGGTGGTGCGTTCGGTAATCCGACGCTCCAGCTGATTGTTGGCTTCCTGCAAGGCTTCCCGGGCGGCGAGGCGGGTGGAGATGACCTTTCGGCGCTCATTCCAGGCAATCAGCAGAAACGTCACCAAGGCCAATGCCACGGCCACCAGAATCCCCTGATTGATCGCTTCGCGGCGCAAATCCTGCAGTGGAGTGAGGAGGGTGAAATTCCACGGTGTATCGCTTAACGGGCGAGTTTGCGACAGGTAGCTGATGTCTTCCTGATCGGATTCCACTTCGCTGTTGGCGGGGAAGGTCAGTTTCTCTTCACCCTCGGCCAGTTTTTCCCGGGCCAGCGGTTGCAGTTCGTTGAGCGGGAACCAGTAGTACTGGAGGCTGCGGGCGAGTTTTTCCTTGGTCTCGTCGCTCAGCGGTATCACTGATTTGAGACGACGCGCCGGATCGCTGGACAGAATGATGATGCCGTTCTCGTCACTGACGAAGGCTTCCAGGCGTGCGCGCTGCCAGCGTTCTTCCATTGCTTCAAGACGGACTTTGACCACTGCAACACCGATGATCTTGCCGTGTTCTTCCAGGCCGTGGGCCAGGTAGTAACCGGGTTCGCCGTTGGTGCTGCCGATGCCATAGAAGCGTCCCGGCTGGCCGCGAATAGCGTTTTGGAAATAGGCGCGAAAAGAGAGGTCTTCGCCCAGGTAACTGTCGACATCGCGCCAGTTACTGGTGGCCATGACGCGGCCGGTGGTGTCCATCACGTAGATGGCGCGACTGCGGCTGCGGCGGTTCAGGCCTTCCAGGTAGTCATTGACCGTTTGCCGATGTTCCGGCGACGGGTCGGCCAGCAGTTGGGAAACACTGGTTTCGAGTTCCAGCAGGCTGGGAAGGTAGGTGTACTTGCTGATCTCGCTCTCGACGGCGCGTGCATGCAACTCCAGCTGGCGCTGGCCGTTTTCGCTGAGGCTGCGTATGCCGTAGTACTCGCTGACCCAGAAGCCGACGTAACCCAATCCGATCATCAGTGCGATGATCAGCGGAGGCAGGAACAGATGGCGAATCAGGCGGGGTTTCACGGCGAGTGATGGCGGCGCTGCGCGATAGAGAGTGGGGTCGCATTTCATCACAGATGCCTTGGGTCAACCACAACACAAATCTCAAGACCACCACGAACTGTGTGATGGTGGTTCTTGTGGCCAAGAGACTCCTGTGGCTAGGGGATTCATGTGGCGAGGGGGTTTATCCCCGCTGGGCTGCGAAGCGGCCCCCAGCGTCAGTTCAGTCAAACTGAGTTGTCCGGATTTACGACTGCTTCGCAGCCGAACGGGGATAAATCCCCTCGCCACAGAAATCCTCTTGCCACAAAAGCCCGCTCCCACACGGGGAGCGGTGTTTCACTTAGTGCTGCAGAATCTTGTTGAGGAAGTGCTGTGTGCGCTCGGCCCGGTGGCTGATGTCGCCGAAGAACTCTTCTTTCTTGCAGTCTTCGATGATCTTGCCCTGGTCCATGAAAATCACCCGGTCCGCCACTTTGCGGGCGAAGCCCATTTCGTGGGTGACGCACATCATGGTCATGCCTTCGTGAGCGAGTTGCACCATCACGTCCAGCACTTCGTTGACCATCTCCGGATCGAGCGCCGAGGTCGGTTCGTCGAACAGCATGACGATCGGGTCCATCGCCAGCGCACGGGCAATCGCCACACGCTGTTGCTGACCACCGGAAAGCTGGCCAGGGTGCTTGTGGGCATGCGCCGACAGGCCGACGCGCTCAAGCAATTGCAGGCCTTTCTTGGTGGCTTCTTCCTTGCTGCGGCCCAACACCTTGATCTGCGCGATGGTCAGGTTTTCGGTGATGGTCAGGTGCGGGAACAGTTCGAAATGCTGGAACACCATGCCGACGCGCGAGCGCAGTTTCGGCAGGTTGGTCTTCGGGTCGGCGATGGACGTGCCATCCACGACCACGTCGCCTTTCTGGAACGGTTCCAGGGCATTGACGCATTTGATCAGGGTCGACTTGCCGGAACCGGAAGGCCCGCACACCACGATCACTTCACCCTTTTTGACCTCGGTGCTGCAATCAGTCAGCACCTGGAAGTCGCCATACCACTTGTTGATATTTTTGATAGAGATCATACGGCGAACCTTTTTTGCAGACGCTTGACCAGCAGCGAGGCGGAAAAGCTGATGATGAAGTACACGAGCCCTGCGAAGATCAGGAACTCATTGGAGCGACCGATAATGTCGCCACTGGCACGCGAGGCATTGAGGAAATCCACCAGGCCGACGGCGTAAACCAGCGAGGTGTCCTGGAACAGGATGATGCTCTGTTGCAGCAACAGCGGGGTCATCTTGCGAAACGCCTGCGGCAGGATGATCAACCGCATCATCTGGCCATACGTCATGCCCAGCGCCTGGGCAGCGCCCATCTGGCCCTTGGGAATCGACTGCACACCGGCCCGGACGATCTCGCAGAAGTACGCGGCTTCGAACATCATGAAGGCCACGATGCACGAGGTGAACGCGCCGATCGGCGTGTCTTCGCCGGTGATCCAGCGCAGCACGAATGGCACCGCCAGATAGAACCAGGTGATGACCAGCAGCAGCGGGATTGAGCGGAAGTAGTTGACGTAGGCGCCGGCGATGTTCGACAGCAACTTGCTGTGGGACAGGCGCATCAGCGCGAGGATGGTGCCGAGGATGATCCCGCCGACGACGCCCATCGCCATCAGTTGCAGGGTCATGACCATGCCGTTCCACAAGCCCGGCAGGGACGGGATGATGCCCGAGAAGTCGAATTCCATCATTTACCCCCTACGGATATCAGGCCCGGCACAGCGACTTTCTTCTCGACCAGGCGCATCAGCAACATCAGGCTCATGTTCAGGGTGAAGTAGATCAGGGTCGCCAGGGTAAAGGCTTCGAACAGGTTGGCGGAGAACTCGGCGGTTTGCTTGGTTTGTGCAAGCAGTTCCATCAGACCGATCAGCGAGGCCACGGAGGTATTCTTGAACACGTTCAGGAATTCCGAGGTGAGCGGCGGGATGATGATGCGGTAGGCCTGGGGCAGCAGCACGTTCCAGTAGATCTGCGGCAGCTTGAAGCCCATGGCGCGAGCGGCGGATTCCTGACCGCGCGGCAACGCCTGGATGCCGGTGCGCACCTGTTCGCAGACACGAGCGGTGGTGAACAGACCCAGACACACGACAACGCTGAGGAATGCCGAGGTGGTCGGGTTCAGGTCCTGCTTGTACCAGTCCTGCATGCCTTGAGGCAGCAGATCGGGTACCAGGAAGTACCAGATGAACAGCTGAACAAGCAGCGGCACATTACGGAAGATTTCGACGTAACAGGTCGCGATGCCCGATACGATGCGATTCGGTACGGTGCGCATGACACCCAGAATCGAGCCCAGCGTCAGGGCAATGATCCAGGCCATGATGGCGATGGCGATGGTCCAGCCCAGTCCGGTGATATACCAGTCGAGATACGTCTCGCTGCCCACCCCGGTGGACCTGAAGAACACGCCCCAGTCCCAGTTATAATTCATTAGGGTCTCCCCTCGGATCGATCAATGTGCAAGTGCCCGCCTGGGGAAGCTCCGTTCCCACCCGACTTGAACGTCGGGCACACGCCACCGGCTCGACAGCTACCGGTTCGAGTGTTTCCAGAAATGCCAGCAGGGAGTGACAACCTCCTGAAAGGGCCGCGGCCCTCTCAGGAGATAAGGTTAGTCAGAAATCAGGACTTCTTGTCGTCAGCCGCTTTATCAGTCGGATTGGCGATCAAGGCCTTGAGCTCATCACTCATCGGGAAGTTCAGGTTCAGGCCCTTAGGCGGGATTGGTTGCATGAACCATTTTTCGTAGATCTTGTTGATCTCGCCCGACTTGTAGGTCGCCACGATCGCGTCATCCACGGCTTTCTTGAACGGCTCGTCGCCCTTGCGGACCATGCAGCCGTAGATTTCGTAGGACTGTGGCGTACCGGTCACGGCCCAGTCGCTGGCCTTCTTGGCTTTGGCTGCTTCACCGGCCAGCAAGGCGTCGTCCATCATGAAGGCAACAGCGCGGCCAGATTCCAGCATCTGGAACGACTCGCCATGGTCTTTGGCGGAAATGACATTCATGCCCATCTGCTTGTCGGCGTTCATCGATTTGATTATGCGCTCGGACGTGGTGCCGGCGGTGGTCACGACGTTCTTGCCTTTCAGGTCGGCGAAGTCTTTGTAAGGGGAGTCTTTCTTCGACAGCAGGCGGGTGCCGATTTCGAAGATGCCGACGGAGAAGTCAACTTGCTGCTGACGCTCGACGTTGTTGGTGGTGGAGCCGCACTCGACGTCCACGGTGCCGTTCTGCACCAGCGGGATACGGGTTTGCGAGGTGACCAGGTTGTATTTGACCTGCAGGTTTGGCAGGTCCAGGTCTTTCTTGATCGCTTCGACGATTTTCAGCTGGATGTCGTGGGAGTAGCCCATCGGTTTGCCGGAGGCGTCGGCGATGTAGGAAAACGGAATGGAAGCGTCACGATGCCCGAGGGTGATGACACCGGACTCTTTGATCTTCTTCAGTGTGCCAGTGAGTTCGGCAGCGAAAACTGGAGTGGTAATCAGAGCGGCAGCAATGGCTGCGCCCAGGATATGGGGAACGATGCGCATCAAATTTTCCTCGACATTGTTTTTTTTATGGAGCCAGTTCATCGGCCCTTTTGTGCTTCGAAGGTTTGCAGGCGTCTGAATGAACGGCGCAGCAAGCATTCGTCCAAGAGTGTAGAGCATGACTCGTGCCAGGCCAGGCGATATAGATCAACTCATTGATTTATATGGGTATTAAATATTTATAGCGGAATTTTTTTGCGTTGTTTAATCCGGTTTACCGAATCGACTGTCGGGTCGCGTTCGGAAAACCGAATATCATGCCTTACGCATAACCCTGTGGGAGCCGGGCTTGCCCGCGATGGCGGTATGTCAGTCAAAATTGATAGTGATTGTGCTGACGTCATCGCGGGCTAGCCCGGCTCCCACAGGGCTTTGAGGTGAGTTCGAGATGCAAGAAAGCCCCTGAATCTTGCGATTCAGGGGCTTGCGGTTGAGCGCAGACCCGATCGATCAGGCCGCTTCGATCTTGCTGCGGTTCTGTTCGACCTTGCTCAGGTAATCCCCCAGCTTCTGCTGTTCTGCCGGGGTGGTGAACAGCCCGAGCTTGCTGCGACGCCACAGGATGTCGTGCGCAGTGGTGGCCCACTCCTCGCTGCACAGGTAATCAACTTCGCGGGTGTAGAGCCCGCTGCCGATGTGATCACCCAGGTCATTCAGGCTCTGTACGCCTTCGAGCATCCGCCAGGTGCGGCTGCCGTAGGTGGTGGACCAGCGGCGCGCGATTTCGGTCGGCACCCAGTCGAACTTGTCGCGGATCAAGGCGCACAAAGCTTGAGGGGTCGTCATGTCTTCGCCCCCTGGCAGAGTAGCAGTGGCCGTCCAACTGGGTTTGATCTGGGTGAAGTACGGCGTCAGTTGTGCCAGCGCCGACTCGGCCAGTTTGCGATAGGTCGTCAGCTTGCCGCCGAAGACTGACAACAACGGCGCTTCTTCGCCGCTGCCGGACAGCGCCAGGGTGTAGTCGCGGGTAACGGCCGAAGGGTTGTCGGATTCGTCGTTGCACAACGGGCGAACGCCGGAGTAGCTGTGGAGGATGTCGTCGCGGCTGACTTGCTTCTTGAAGTGCGCATTGACCACCTTGAGCAGGTAGTCGGTCTCGCCGTCGGTGATTGCGACTTTCGCAGGGTCGCCGGTGTATTCACGGTCAGTGGTGCCGATCAGGGTGAAGTGGTTCAGGTACGGAATGGTGAAGACGATTCGCTGATCTTCGTTTTGCAGAATGTGCGCATGCTCACCTTCGTACAGCTTCGGCACGATCAGGTGGCTGCCCTGAATCAGGCGGATGCCGTACGGCGATTCCATCTTCAGGTCGTCACGGATGAACTTGGCAACCCACGGGCCGGCGGCGTTTACCAGGGCCTTGGCGCGAATCGAAAACAGGCTGCCATCGGCGCGTTCCAGGTGCAGATGCCACAAGCCCTTGCTGCGACGGGCGCTGGTGCAACGGGTCTGGGTGTGCACATGGGCGCCTTTTTCGCGGGCGGCCATGGCGTTGAGCACCACAAGGCGAGCATCGTCGACCCAGCAATCAGAGTACTCAAAGCCCTTGGTGATTTCGCTTTTCAGCGGGCTGTCCGGACCGAACTTCAGGCTCTTTGAACCTTCCAGTTTTTCCCGTTTGCCAAGGTTGTCATACAGGAACAGGCCGGCACGGATCATCCACGCCGGGCGCAGGTGCGGGCGGTGAGGCAGCACGAAGCGCATCTGCTTGACGATGTGTGGCGCCTTGGCCAATAGCACTTCGCGTTCAGCCAGCGCTTCGCGCACCAGGCGAAACTCGTAATGTTCGAGGTAGCGCAGACCGCCGTGGATCAGCTTGCTGCTGGCAGACGAGGTGTGGCTGGCCAGGTCGTCCTTTTCACAAAGAAACACTGAAAGACCGCGACCGGCGGCATCCGCTGCGATCCCCACGCCATTGATGCCGCCACCGATAACGGCAACATCGTAGACCTCGGCGAGAGGGGGCGTAGGCAAGGTAGAAGTGGGCATCGGCTGGCCTCGGGCTTTGATTTTCTGTATTGGAATTCGAACATTAATGTTCATTTGCGAAAATGGTAGCCCATAAAGACGCCTGCAGCCAGTCAACTTCGATTGAAAATACTCATCGAAGGGCTGTTAAAGGAAAATTTACGAACATTTGAGGGGTGTGAAGAACAAAATGTGGCGAGGGGATTTATCTGTGGCGAGGGGATTTAGCGAACCGTCGCACCGCCCCGTTCGGCTGCGAAGCAGTCGTCAACACTTCACCCCATGTGTTTTCGGAAATACTGTAGTGCAACTTTCAGGGGCCGCTTCGCGCCCAACGGGGATAAATCCCCTCGCCACAGATAAATCCCCTCACTACAGGGTTTCTTCAACAGGCGGAAAGGGGTTAGACGACTTCCAGCCGAATCTTGTGCTGACTCAACAACTGCGCCAGCGCCGGCACTGGCTGCTGATCAGTGACCAGGCAATCGATCAGGCTGATCGGGCCCAGACGAATCATGGCGTTGCGCCCGAATTTGCTGGAGTCAGCTGCCAGAATCACCTGCCGTGCATTGGCGATGATCGCCTGGGACACGCGCACTTCCTGATAATCGAAGTCCAGCAGGCTGCCGTCCTCATCGATGCCACTGATGCCGACCAGCGCAAAGTCGACCTTGAACTGGTTGATGAAATCGACGCTGGCCTGGCCAACCACACCACCGTCACGCCGCACATTGCCACCGGTCAGCAGGACGTCGAAATCGTCCTTGGCGCTGAGCATGGAGGCTACATGCAGGTTGTTGGTGATGATCTTGAGGTGATTGTGATTGAGCAGCGCTCTGGCAATCGACTCGGTGGTGGTACCGATGTTGATGAACAGCGAGGCGTGGTCGGGGATCTGTGCCGCAATGGCTTCGCCGATACGCTGTTTTTCATCGCGCATCTGATCGGCGCGCATGGCGTAGGCGGTATTTTCAACGCTGGAATCGTAGGCTGCGCCACCATGGTAGCGGCGCAATAGATTGGCTTCCGCGAGCTGATTGATATCGCGGCGAATAGTCTGCGGTGTAACGACGAACAGCGTGGCCAGTTCCTCGATACTCACGTAGCCGCGTTCACGGACCAGTTCGAGGATTTGCTGCTGACGGGGAGGCAGATTCATTGGGCTTCCTTTGGGCTGCCATGCAAAATTTGCCCATGATGCCGCAGGAATCTGCTCCCGACCAGTTACAACCCTAATCCTCTCGCAAGGCGGGCTTATTCATCGCCTTCGTGGGGTTCCCAGTCACGGGTGCGGCTGACCGCTTTTTTCCAGCCGGCGTAGAGTTTTTCCTTCGCGGTTTCGTCCAGCGCCGGCTCGAATTCACGTTCGATCACCGCCTTGCCGCGCAACTCGTCCAGGCTGCCCCAGAAGCCACACGCCAGGCCTGCCAGATAGGCTGCGCCCAGTGCGGTGGTTTCGCGCATTTGCGGGCGCTCGACCTGCGTGCCGAGAATGTCGGCCTGAAACTGCATCAGGAAATTGTTTGCCACCGCACCGCCATCCACGCGCAGGGCTTTGAGGCGTTCACCGGAATCCTGTTGCATGGCGTCCAGAACGTCGCGGGTCTGGTAGGCAATCGATTCCAGCGCTGCACGAATGATGTGATCCACGCGTACGCCGCGGGTCAGGCCGAACAGTGCGCCACGGGCATACGGGTCCCAGTACGGAGCGCCCAGACCGGTAAAGGCCGGGACCAGGTACACGCCATTGCTGTCTTTGACCTTGTTGGCGAAATACTCGGTGTCATGGGCGTCGTTGATGATTTTCAACTCGTCGCGCAGCCACTGAACGGTCGAACCGCCGTTGAAAACCGCACCTTCGAGCGCGTAGGCGACTTCACCGCGAGGGCCGCAAGCGATGGTGGTCAGCATGCCGTGCTTGGATTTCACCGCTTTGTTGCCGGTGTTCATCAGCAGGAAGCAGCCGGTGCCGTACGTGTTTTTCGCTTGTCCTGGCTCGACGCACATTTGGCCGAACAGGGCCGCCTGCTGGTCACCGGCGATACCGCCGATGGCGATGCCGCTCTTGGTGTGGCCGTAAATTTCCGAAGAGGATTTAACTTCCGGCAGCATCTCGCGGGGGATATCCAGCACGTCGAGCATCTTCGCATCCCACTCCAGCGTGTGGATGTTGAAGAGCATGGTGCGCGAGGCGTTGGTGTAGTCGGTGACGTGCACTTTGCCGCCGGTAAATTTCCAGATCAGCCAGCTGTCGACGGTGCCGAACAACAGCTCACCCTTGCGCGCACGTTCGCGGCTGCCTTCGACGTTGTCGAGGATCCACTTCAATTTGGTGCCGGAGAAGTACGGGTCGGTGACCAGTCCGGTGGTCTCGCTGATGTATTGCTCGTGGCCATCGCGTTTGAGCTGCTGGCAGATTTCAGTGCTGCGACGGCACTGCCAGACAATCGCGTTGTAGATCGGGCGGCCGGTGGTCTTGTCCCAGACTACGGTGGTTTCACGCTGGTTGGTGATACCAATGGCGGCGACCTGATCGTGATGCAGGCCGGCTTGGGCCAGGGCCTCGACCATCACTGCGCTTTGCGTGGCGAAAATTTCCATCGGGTCATGCTCGACCCAACCGGCTTGCGGGTAATGCTGGACGAATTCGCGCTGGGCGGTGCACACCACGTTTGCATCACGGTCGAAGATGATCGCGCGCGAACTGGTCGTACCCTGATCGAGGGCAATGATGTAGTTCTTATTCTGAATGTCGGTCATGTCGATTGCCTTGGACGAAATAAGGGAGTGAGGTCAGGCGCGGGACCAGATTGGCAGGATCACACGCCTACGGTATCAAGAAGTTCGTGGTTTGCCGTCAATGGCCGGTGCTGCATCCTTTGTAGCAGGTTGGGTGCCGGGCAAATGCCGGGCAATCAGCCCGCGATAAGCTGCAGCACCGAGGCAGGCACCGACGATCGGTGCAAAAACCGGAATCATGAAGTACGGGATGTCGCGCCCGCCGGTTAAGGACATTTCACCCCAGCCCGTAAAGAACGTCATCAACTTGGGCCCGAAGTCACGCGCCGGATTCATCGCGAAACCGGTCAAAGGCCCCATCGAACTGCCAATCACTGCAATCAGCAAACCGATCAGCAAGGGTGCCAACGGCCCTTTGGGCAAGCCGTTGTTATCGTCGGTCAGGGACATGATCACGCCCATCAGGATGGCCGTAATGATCATTTCAACCAGAAACGCCTGGGCTGTGGACAGGGCAGGGTGCGGGAACGTGGAAAACACCGAGGCCAATTCGAGACTGGCCTGGGTGCCTCGAACCATATGGTGCGTTTGTTCGTAATCGAAGAATAAATTGCTGTAGAGCGTGTAAACCAACAAGGCCCCACAAAAGGCGCCCGCTACCTGGGCCAGGATATAGAACGGCAGTTTGCGCTTTTCGAAGTCGGTGAAAATGCACAGCGCAATACTGACGGCCGGGTTGAGATGCGCGCCTGAAACCCCGGCGGTCATGTAGATCGCCATGCTCACACCAACGCCCCAGATAATGCTGATTTCCCACAAGCCAAAGCTGGCACCTGCAACCTTGAGTGCAGCCACACAACCGGTGCCGAAAAAGATTAGCAGGGCAGTACCCAGAAACTCGGCCATGCACTGGCTCGAGAGTGGCGGTTGTTGTAAAGCAGTTGTCATTGAAAACCTCGTTGTTGTTTTTGTCTGGGTGCAGCGAAGGACTATTCGTACAGTATTCGTATTCGAAAAAATATAGACAAGAAACACTGCTGTCAAAGGTCGAAAGTGAACCATCGGTCACAATTCAACTATTAGTCACGTGAATGATCCTATTGTTCACGGGGCAGGCTTAATGTGGACGAACGGTTAAATGAGCGGCAAGACTAACGAAACAGGGCTGTGATAGAGCCTTTTACGGGGCAATGGCCTAGAATCGAGCGCGAGATTTTTCTACTGCCGCCCAGTCTGGAGCTGCCATGACCCCCGCATTGGATTTGTTGAAAAAAGTTCGAGCCGAACATCGCGTGCACAGTTACGAACATGATCCCAAGGCTGCGTCTTACGGATTGGAGGCTGCGGAAAAATTGGGACTCGACCCGGCGCAGGTGTTCAAGACCTTGCTGGCGGCCACTGAGAAGGGCGAGTTGCTGGTGGCTGTAGTGCCCGTCGTTGGCACTCTTGATCTGAAGGGGCTGGCGCATGCCGCGGGCGTGAAGAAAGTCGAGATGGCGGACCCGGCGGCGGCGCAGCGATCGACAGGTTATCTGCTGGGTGGCATCAGTCCGTTGGGGCAGAAGAAGCGCCTGCGCACGTTTATCGACAATTCGGCCCAGCCGTTTGCGAGTATTTTTGTCAGTGCGGGGCGAAGGGGGCTTGAAGTGGAACTTGCGCCTGCAGTGTTGGCGGAGCATACCCAGGCGAAGTTTGCGGATATCGGGCGTGTGTGACCTGCAAATCCCTCATACACCTGAGAACAAATGTGGGAGATGCCGGAGCCGAGGGAGCTGAGGATGCTGTGGAGCTGAGGGGGGCTGTGGGAGCATAGCTTGCTCGCGATGAACGATGACGCGGTCCGATCGTCGATCGCGGTGCCCCATTCGCGAGCAAGCTTTGCTCCCACTGGTGCCAGCAAGCTTTGCTCCCACAAATCAGCTGGTTGTGCTGTACCGTCGGACACCTGACTCGATTGCCGGTATCTGCGCCGCTGTGCTACCGGTTGCCTGGAACAGCACCAGGTGTTCAGCCGCAACGCGAATGCCCACTTCGGCACCGACCAGATGATCCGCATGACTTGGGAAGATCGATTCCAGCTGCGCGCCGGTCGGTAGCTGCAACCGATACAAGGTTGATGCGCCGAGGAAGGTCTTGCCAGTGATGCGTGCTTTCAGGGCGCTGTCCGGTGCATAAACGATATCGTCCGGACGCAGGAGCACATCGACCGCGCCACCCACCGGCCAGGTGTAGGCGCGGTTGCCGCGCAGTTCACCCAATTCGGTCTGCACCGATTCCGGGCTGCTCAACTGGCCGCGAATGAAGTAACCCTGACCAATGAAACTGGCGACAAAGGGCGTCAGCGGCTCGTGATACAGGTTGTAAGGCGTATCCCATTGCTCCAGGCGACCCTCTTTGAAAACCCCGACGTGATCGCTCACTGCAAAGGCTTCTTCCTGATCATGGGTGACCAGGATGGCGCTGGTGCCGCGAGCCTTGAGAATGTCGCGCACTTCATGGCTGAGCTTGCGGCGCAACTCGCCATCGAGATTGGAGAACGGTTCATCGAGCAGCAGCAATTGCGGCTCCGGCGCCAGCGCACGCGCCAGGGCCACGCGTTGTTGCTGACCACCGGACAACTCGTGAGGAAAGCGCTTGCCGAGGTTCTTCAGGTTCACCAGCTCGAGCAATTCTTCGGTGACGCGTTCTTTTTGCGGATGCTTGCGGATTCCGAACGCGATATTTTCGGCCACGCTCAAATGCGGAAACAGCGCGTAGTCCTGGAACACCATGCCGATACGGCGCTTCTCCGGCGCAAGCGTGAAGCCGGCGCTGGAGATCGTTTCGCCGGCCAGCTGGATTTCACCTTCATGCACCGGTTCGAAGCCGGCAATGGCACGCAAGGTGGTGGTCTTGCCGCAACCCGAAGAGCCGAGCAGGCAACCGATATCACCCGCGTTCAAATGCAGGTTGAGGTTCTGAACCACGCGCTGATCCTGATAGCCGCAGGCGAGGTTGCGCAGGTTAAGCAGTAATGGCTGGCTCATGCGTGGTGGTACGAAGGCGGGACGAGAAACTCGAGCAAGGCCTTCTGTGCGTGAAGACGGTTCTCGGCCTGATCCCAGGCGACGGAACGCTTGTCGTCGAGCAGGTCGAGGCTGATTTCTTCGCCACGGTGAGCGGGCAGGCAATGCATGAACAAGACGTCCGGGGCGGCCAGGTCAAGCAGGGCCCGGTTGACCTGGAATGGTGCAAACAGCTTCAGGCGCTTGGCGGTCTCTTCTTCCTGGCCCATGGAGGTCCAGACGTCGGTACTCACCAGATGTGCACCGCGCACGGCGTCTTTTGGATCGCGGACGATGGTCACACGATCGCCGGCCTTGGCCACGAATTCAGCGTTAGGCTCGAAACCTTCCGGGCAGGCAATGCGCAACTGGAAGTCGAACTGGATCGCCGCTTCTATATAGCTGTTGCACATGTTGTTGCCGTCGCCGATCCAGGCCACTGTCTTGCCCTGGATCGAGCCACGGTGTTCGAGGAAAGTCTGCATGTCGGCCAGCAACTGGCACGGGTGCAGGTCATCGGACAGGCCGTTGATCAGCGGGACGCGGGAGTTGGCAGCGAATTCGGTCAGGGTGCTGTGGGAAAACGTACGGATCATCACGGCATCGAGCATGCTCGACATCACAATGGCGGCGTCACCGATCGGCTCGCCACGACCCAGTTGGGTGTCACGGGGCGACAGGAAGATCGCCTGGCCACCGAGCTGGATCATGCCGGCTTCGAAGGAAATACGGGTGCGGGTCGAGGACTTCTCGAAAATCATCCCGAGTACGCGGTTTTTCAGAGGCTCGAACAGTACGCCGCGGTTACGCAGGTCCTTGAGCTCAACGCCTCGACGAATCACGCTGATTAGCTCTTCGGGCGTGCAATCCATCAGGGAGAGAAAGTGCCTTGCGCTCATCATTGACTACCTTTTTGCAACAGACCGCAGATACTCAAAGCCTTGTTTAACTGAAAAACGGGCGAGACCTGCGGCGTAAGCCGCACGGGGCGACGAAATAGGGGAAGGCGCGATCTTATAATTAAATGTCGCGTCTTACCAATAGGGCTACGGTTTTTAGGGGATTTCAGAGGGGCTACGGGGAGACCGCAGTAGCGCTTTTGAAGCCTGTTTCCTGACAGCAGCCCGCCATTTGTACACTGTGCTTGCGGGGCTTTGCAATCTTGCAGGCCGGGCAGAGGGCATCGCCGGTCGGTTTGCGACCTGTCATTTGCCAGGGCATATCGAGCATGTGTCTGGTCTGAAACATTTGCTAAAGCAAAGTGCTGGGTTATAACTACCTTTCGAGCGACGCAGGAAGCTTCCGGAATGGAATCGAAAGAACAGCAATTAATGGAATTACTCAGCCTCACGGCCCGCTCACTGACCCATCTCACGGCCTCAATGACGTCGATGTCCTTCGAGTTGATGCGCAGCCATGACGAAGTGACCAAAGCGGCCGGCAGACGCATGATTGATCGCATGGCCACCATCAGTACCGGACTGGACGAGCATTGGCGCCTGATCGGTGAACTCACGGGTGTGCATGTCGCCCAGGAGCAGATCGAGACCGTCCAGGAGATCCAGCTGCAGGCACCCCCCAGGCTTCCACCGAACTGATCTGCTTGAAGGGTTGTTCGCGTTGATAAGTGGCGCTCATCGGCTGGCCTGATGGCCGCCGATTCACAAGACGAACGTCGCTGGCGCACTTGCGGGTCTGGCGCCATAGTTTTGTTCCCGCGGCCGATATTGCCCGCTCAGAACAAAACAGAGACTGGCCATGACCAAGACTCTTCATCACCGTGCCTGCCACCTGTGTGAGGCCATTTGCGGCCTGACCATCGAAACCACTGAAGTTGATGGCGCCGGCGTGCAGATCACCTCGATCAAGGGGGATGCGCAGGACACGTTCAGTCGCGGTCACATCTGTCCCAAGGCCGTTGCGCTGCAGGATATCCAGAACGATCCGGACCGCCTGCATCAGCCGATGCAGCGTGTGGGAAGTGAATGGCAGCCCATCGAATGGGAAGATGCCTTCAACCTGATCGCCGAGCGCCTTGCAGCGATTCAGGCGCGTCACGGGCAGAATGCGGTGGCGGTCTATCAAGGCAATCCCAGCGTGCATAACTACGGGTTGATGACCCATAGCAACTACTTCCTCGGGCTGTTGAAAACCCGAAACCGGTTTTCCGCGACGTCGGTGGACCAGTTACCGCATCACCTCACCAGCCATTTGATGTACGGCCATGGCTTGCTGTTGCCGATCCCGGACATCGATCACACCGATTTCATGTTGATCCTTGGCGGCAATCCGCTGGCGTCCAATGGCAGCATCATGACCGTGCCGGATGTGGAAAAACGCCTGAAGGCTATTCAGGCGCGGGGCGGAAAAGTCGTGGTGGTTGATCCGCGTCGCAGCGAAACGGCGGCGATAGCCGATCAGCATCTGTTCGTGCGTCCCGGTGGCGATGCGGCGTTGCTGTTCGGGTTGCTCAACACCTTGTTTGCCGAAGGACTGGACTGCGAAAGCCATCTGCCGGTGGACGGTCTGGATGAAGTGCGTGAGGCGGTCAGCCGTTTCACCGCCGAGGCCATGAGCCCGCTGTGCGCGGTGTCGGCCGAGCAGATCCGGCAACTGGCTCGCGATTTTGCGGCGGCCCCTACGGCTGTTTGCTATGGGCGCATGGGCGTGTCGACCCAGGTGTTCGGCACGTTGTGCCATTGGCTTGTGCAATTGATCAATCTGGTCACCGGTAATCTTGATCGGGTCGGTGGTGCGCTGTGCACCGAACCGGCCGTGGATCTGGTGGCGTCTACCTCGGGCGGGCATTTCAATCTGTGGCAAAGCCGTGTCTCCGGGCGCCCGGAGTACGCTGGCGAGCTGCCGGTGTCGGCCTTGGCCGAAGAAATGCTCACTGAAGGAGAAGGGCAGGTACGCGCGCTGATCACAGTGGCGGGCAATCCTGTGTTGTCCACGCCCAATGGCCGGCAATTGGAGCAGGCGCTGGACGGGCTGGAGTTCATGGTCAGCATTGACTTGTACATCAATGAAACCACGCGCTATGCCGACCTGATCCTGCCTTCCACCTCGGCCCTGGAAAACGATCATTACGACACGACGTTCAACATGTTCGCCGTGCGCAATGTCAGTCGGTTCAATCGCGCCATTCTCGCCAAGCCTGAAGGTGCGTTGCACGATTGGGAGATCTTCGTCGGGTTGGCCAAGGCCTTTGCCAGCAAAACCGGCAAGGAGCTGAAACCGACCATCGCACCGGCCCAGATGATTGACCGGGGCTTGCGTATGGGGGCGTATGGCGATGCGTCGCCGCACAAGTTGTCGCTGGCGACTCTGTTTGATCATCCTCACGGTGTCGATCTGGGTGCCCTTAAATCCAACCTGGCGTCGCGTTTGAAAACCGCCAACCAGCGCGTCCAGGCAGCGCCTCCAGCGATTCTCTCGGACCTGGTGCGCTTCGCGGCCCTGCAGGCGCCTGCCGCCGATGAGCTGTTGATGATTGGCCGGCGCCATGTGCGCAGCAACAACTCGTGGATGCACAACTATCACCGACTGGTGAAAGGCAAGCCGCGTCATCAACTGCTCATGCACCCTGAGGATCTCGCCAGCCGCGACCTTAAAGACGGTCAGCGCGTGCGGGTCAGTTCTCGGGTCGGTGTCATCGAAGTGGAGGTGGTTGCCAGCCTGGACATGATGAAAGGCGTAGTCAGCCTGCCCCACGGGTGGGGGCATGCGCGGCCAGGCGTGCAGATGACAATCGCCAGTGGTCAACCAGGCTCCAGCGCCAATGACCTGACTGATGAATGCCAGCTCGACGAATTGTCGGGTAATGCGGCGCTCAACGGGGTGCCGGTGACCGTGGCGGCGGCGTAATCGTGTCTGTCGGGGAGACCGAGCATAGCGCTCGGGTTTCCGTTACAATGCGCCACCGTGCCGACCTCTGAGTCGGAAAGTTCAGCCGAGGTGCTCCATGGATATCATCGAAACGATTAAAGAGCAGATTGCTAACAACACCATTCTGCTTTACATGAAAGGCTCGCCGAATGCCCCCCAGTGTGGCTTCTCCGCAAAAGCCGCACAGGCCGTGATGGCATGTGGTGAAAAGTTCGCCTACGTGGACATCCTGCAGAACCCGGAAATCCGTGCCAACCTGCCAAAATACGCCAACTGGCCAACCTTCCCGCAACTGTGGGTCGGTGGTGAGCTGGTCGGCGGTAGCGATATCATGACCGAGATGGCTGCGGACGGTTCGTTGCAGAGCACTATCAAGGCTGCTGTCGAAGCAGCGGCTGCGACCAAGACCGAAGCCTGAACCACTGCTTGCTGCCTGTAGGAGCAATGCTTGCTCGCGATGCAGACGCCGCGGTTTAACAAAAGCCATCGCGTCATCGTTCATCGCGAGCAAGCTTTGCTCCCACAGTTTGCTCCCACAGCAGAGTCAGTGTCCCGGATAGGGTCATTAAAAAGCCCCGCCTCTATAAAGAGAGCGGGGCTTTTTATTGTCTCGAGATTAGCGGGCGCTAATTACTCTTCGCCCATCTGCGATTGCAGATAGTTCTCAAGACCGATTTTATCGATCAGGCCCAATTGGGTTTCCAGCCAGTCGATATGTTCTTCTTCAGACTCAAGGATATCTTCGAGCAGTTCACGGCTACCGAAGTCACCTACGGTTTCGCAGTGAGCAATCGCTACCTTCAGATCAGCGTGACCCGTACGTTCGATACGCAGGTCGCACTCAAGCATTTCCTGGGTGTGCTCGCCGATCTGCAGCTTGCCCAGATCCTGGACGTTCGGCAGGCCCTCAAGGAACAGGATGCGCTTGATCAGCTTGTCCGCGTGCTTCATCTCGTCGATGGATTCGTGGTACTCGTGCTTGCCAAGCTTGTTCAGGCCCCAATCTTCGTACATGCGCGCATGCAGGAAATATTGATTGATCGCGACCAGCTCATTGGCAAGGATCTTGTTGAGATGCTGGATGACTGTAATGTCGCCTTTCATGATGGGGTCCTGCCCTTTATTAACTGTCTATAAGGCAGAGTTTGAGCCGCGTTATTAAGAGTGTCAAACCTAAGTTATTGAAAGTTAAGTGAAAATTAATCGGAATAAGAATGTTTGTGTTCCGCGTCTAGCACCTAAGCGATTGATTTGCAGGCATAAAAAAACCGGACATCAAGTCCGGTTCTTTAAATAGGGTGTTTTACGCGGCAGTAAATTCTACAGGGAAAGGAATCGCGGCTTGGGCCGTTTGCAGTTTGGTCAGGGTTTCACGCACCACTTCCTTGGCAAGGCAGGCGCATTTACCGCATTGGCTGGCTACGCCGGTAGCCTGGCGGACTTCCTTGTAGCTGCAGCAACCTTCATAGATTGCATCGCGAATTTGTCCGTCGGTGACGCCAGTGCAGAGGCAGACATACATAAGTGATAACCGTCGCTGGTTGTGACTCAATTGCGATGGATCTTAATGTTAACGAGAATGATTGTCAAAGTGGTTTCTGAAAGCTTCGCGTTATAAGCGCCCATCCCTGACGAACGGTTGGCTATAGCATTTTTCTGTGAGAAGCAATTTGGCAGCGTTGAAAAATCCGTTGAGGACAGGTCAAAAACGCAGTGTATGATGGCCGGTCCTTATGAAGCGGGTTCGTGTCACAGGGCTGTCGCCTGAAGGTGGCAGGCTGGCGCAAACCCGGAACTTCACGTTTTTACACCAGGAGATATTCAATGAGCGTACTCGTAGGCAAACAAGCCCCTGACTTCACCGTACCGGCTGTACTCGGCAATGGCGAAATCGTCGACAGCTTTACCCTGTCGTCGGCCATCAAAGGCAAATACGGCCTGGTGTTCTTCTACCCGCTGGACTTCACCTTCGTTTGCCCGTCCGAGCTGATCGCTCTGGACAACCGCATGTCTGACTTCAAGGCACGCAACGTTGAAGTGATCGCCGTGTCGATCGACTCGCACTTCACCCACAACGCCTGGCGCAACACCCCGGTGAACAACGGTGGCATCGGCGAAGTTCGTTACACCATGGCTGCCGACCTGAAGCACGAAATCGCCAAGGCTTACGACGTTGAATCCGAAGGCGGCGTGGCTTTCCGTGGCGCGTTCCTGATCGACGACAAAGGCGTTGTCCGCTCGCAGATCATCAACGTCCTGCCGCTGGGCCGTAACATTGAAGAGCTGATCCGTCTGGTAGACGCTCTGCAATTCCACGAAGAGCACGGCGAAGTTTGCCCTGCCAACTGGAAAAAAGGCGACAAAGGCATGACCGCTTCGACCGAAGGCGTCGCGGCTTACCTGACCGAAAACGCTGCTGCCCTGTAAGGCGCGTTTCAGGCATAAAAAAACCGGCCTCTGAGGCCGGTTTTTTTGTGGGCGGAAATCAGCAACAGCAATCAGTCGTTGAAGTCTTCCCAGCCACCCATCTGCTTCCAGCGATTGACGATGCCGCAGAACAGCTCGGCTGTCTTTTCGGTGTCGTAGCGAGCCGAGTGGGCCTCGCGACCGTCGAAATCGATGTCAGCGGCCTGGCAGGCCTTGGCGAGCACGGTTTGACCGTAGGCCAGACCTGCAAGCGTCGCAGTATCGAAGCTGGAGAACGGATGAAACGGGTTACGTTTCATGTCCAGGCGCGCTACCGCCGCATTGAGAAAGCCCAGGTCGAAACTGCTGTTGTGACCGACCAGGATCGCCCGTTTGCAACCGTTGGCTTTCAAAGCCTTGCGGATGCCACGGAAAATATCGGTCAGTGCAGCTTCTTCGCTGACAGCCATGCGCAGCGGATGATCGAGTTTGATCCCGGTAAATTCCAGCGCCGCTGCTTCAATGTTCGCACCTTCAAAGGGCTCTACACGGAAGAAGTAGGTGTGGTCGGGATAAACAAAACCCTTTTCGTCCATGCCGATGGTTGTTGCGGCGATTTCCAGCAAGGCGTCAGTGGCAGAGTTGAAACCGCCGGTTTCAACGTCGACAACAACTGGCAGGTATCCACGGAAGCGAGCAGCCATCGGGTGGCGCGAACCACCTCCGCCACCTTGACCGTCCTGTTCGTCGTCGAAATGGTCTTCACTCACGCGTGTTCCTCCAGCAGGCGCCAGCGCAGTTTTTCACCGGCGCGCAGCGGGATAACGGTCAGCTCGCCAAATGGCAGGCTGGTAGGGGCGGTCCATTCATCACGGACCAGGGTAATGCGATCGGTGTTGACCGGCAGGCCGTAGAAGCGCGGGCCGTTCAGACTGGCGAAGGCTTCGAGCTTGTCCAGCGCGTTGCGTTGCTCGAACGCTTCGGCGTACATCTCGATCGCTGCATAAGCGGTGTAGCAACCTGCACAGCCGCAAGCGGCTTCTTTCGCGTGCTGTGCATGCGGGGCCGAGTCGGTGCCGAGGAAGAACTTTTCGCTGCCGCTGGTGGCGGCGTCGAGCAGGGCTTCCTGGTGTGTATTGCGCTTGAGAATCGGCAGGCAGTAGAAGTGCGGGCGAATCCCGCCAACCAGCATGTGGTTGCGGTTGTACAGCAGGTGATGAGCGGTGATGGTCGCGCCGACGTTGGCCGAGGCCTCGTTGACGAACTGCACGGCGTCTGCGGTAGTAATGTGTTCGAACACTACCTTGAGCGTCGGGAAGCGCTCGACCACACGACGCATGTGCTCGTCGATGAAGATCTTCTCGCGGTCAAAGACGTCGACATCACCGCGGGTGACTTCACCGTGAATCAGCAAGGGCATCCCGACTTCGGCCATGGCCTCTATCGCAGGGAAAATCTTGTCGATGCTGGTGACGCCAGAGTCCGAGTTGGTGGTCGCGCCGGCCGGGTACAGCTTGGCGGCGTGAACAAATCCGCTGGCCTTGGCCTCGCGAATTTCTTCGGGCTGGGTGCGGTCGGTCAGGTAGAGAACCATCAGCGGTTCGAAACGGCTACCGGCCGGCCGTGCGGCCAGAATTCGCTGGCGATAGCCATCGGCTTCAGCAGCGTTGCGCACCGGAGGAACCAGGTTGGGCATGATGATGGCGCGACCAAAGGTGCGCGCAACATCCGCGACGGTATTGGTCAACACGGCACCATCGCGAAGATGAATATGCCAGTCGTCGGGACGCAGCAGGGTCAGGCGGTCGGACATGAGGGGATTCCAGGCGGGTCAAACTGAGGGGAATGCTACCGGAAAAGACTCTTCCAGGCACTCGCTATCAAGTTTTGCCGCAAGCTTCCGATATCCAACAGGTATGCCGTAAACAAGTCTGTGTCGGTCTTTTTGTTGTAGAAGCCAGTGGAGCCTCCCGTGCGCCAGCGTTATTTAGCCTTGCTCAGTGTGTTTGCCAGCGTTCCTGCCATGGCGCTCACTTTCCAGACGCGCCTGGAGAGCATCGAGTGGACGGTCGAAGGGGACAAGTTCGAATGCCGTCTGACTCAACCGATTACCGACTTCGGCGCCGGTGGATTCGTCCGCCGTGCTGGAGAGCAGGCGACTTTTCGTCTGACGGCCTTCAACGCCATGATTGGCGGAGGTTCGGCGACCTTGCTGGCTGCCGCCGCGCCCTGGCAGCCGGGCCGTGGCGATATCAACCTGGGGTCTGTGCGCATCGGCAGTGGCAACGTTCTGTTTGACACTTCGCAGGTACAGGCCGGGCGTTTGATCAGCGGCTTGCTGGACGGCCGAAGCCCGGTGATCCGGCATTCATCAGGAGATGGCCGGGTATCGGAAGTGCGACTGCTGCCGGTCAGGTTCAGCCAGGCGTTCAATGACTACCAGAGCTGTGTGGCCAAGCTTCTGCCGAAGAATTTTGAACAGATCCGGCAGTCCCAGATAGGTTTTTCCGGCGAAGGCCTGGATCTGGACGCCCGCGCCAAGGCCCAGTTGCAGGTGATGCTGGAGTTCATGAAGGCTGATCCGACGGTCAATCACATCGAACTGGACGGTCACTCCGACAACAGTGGCAATCGACTCACCAACCGTGACCTCTCGCGCCGTCGTGCCCTGGCGGTGATGGAGTTCTTCAAGGCCAATGGCGTTCAGGAATCGCAGATCACGATGCGCTTTCATGGCGAACGTTATCCTGTGGCGCCTAACAACAGCGCCGCTAATCGGGCGAAGAATCGCCGGGTCGCCGTGCGCCTCGAGAGGGTGGCACCCACGGAGAAGGCCACGCCGCAAGTCGCGCCACAAATCACTGCACCCGGCAGTACATCGGCAACATCCTGACTTGCCGGTCATCGTCGCGCTCTCGACAGAATCTGTCGCTTCGTCGTCATAAGCTGTCGCGCCTCTGTAAATTATTGCGCATGACCGGTAGACTCGACGGCTTTCCGTAGAACCCCGTGGAGTGATGGCATGGCGGACGTAAACAAGGTCGTTCTGGCGTATTCCGGCGGCCTGGACACTTCGGTGATCCTCAAGTGGCTGCAGGATACTTATAACTGTGAAGTGGTGACGTTCACCGCTGACCTGGGTCAGGGCGAAGAGGTCGAACCTGCACGCGCCAAGGCTCAGGCCATGGGCGTCAAAGAGATCTACATCGACGATTTGCGCGAAGAGTTCGTGCGTGATTTCGTTTTCCCGATGTTCCGCGCCAACACCGTTTACGAAGGCGAGTACCTGTTGGGTACTTCCATCGCTCGTCCGTTGATTGCCAAACGCCTGATCGAAATCGCCAACGAAACCGGCGCTGACGCTATCTCCCATGGTGCCACCGGCAAGGGTAACGACCAGGTTCGTTTCGAACTGGGCGCTTACGCCTTGAAACCCGGTGTGAAAGTGATTGCCCCTTGGCGCGAGTGGGACTTGCTGTCCCGCGAGAAGCTGATGGATTACGCCGAGAAGCACAACATTCCGATCGAGCGTCACGGCAAGAAGAAATCCCCGTACTCGATGGACGCCAACCTGCTGCACATCTCCTATGAAGGCGGCGTGCTGGAAGACACCTGGACCGAGCACGAAGAAGACATGTGGAAATGGACCGTCTCCCCGGAGAAGGCTCCTGACAAGGCTCAGTACCTGGAACTGACCTACCGCAATGGCGACATCGTTGCACTGGACGGCGTCGAGATGACCCCGGCCACCGTTCTGGCGACCTTGAACAAAATCGGTGGCGAGCACGGTATCGGCCGTCTGGATATCGTGGAAAACCGTTACGTGGGCATGAAGTCCCGTGGCTGCTACGAAACCCCTGGCGGCACCATCATGCTGCGCGCTCACCGTGCGATCGAATCGATCACGCTGGACCGTGAAGTGGCTCACCTCAAAGACGAGCTGATGCCGAAGTACGCGAGCCTGATCTACACCGGTTACTGGTGGAGTCCGGAGCGTCTGATGCTGCAACAGATGATCGATGCCTCGCAGGTACACGTGAACGGTGTTGTGCGTCTGAAGCTGTATAAAGGCAATGTGATCGTTACAGGTCGCAAGTCCGACGAATCGTTGTTCGATGCCAACATTGCGACCTTCGAAGAAGACGGCGGTGCCTACAACCAGGCGGACGCGGCGGGCTTCATCAAGCTCAACGCCTTGCGCATGCGCATTGCCGCGAACAAAGGCCGGAAGCTTTTCTGAGCCCTTTGAGCGTTAACCCCGCGCAGTGATGTGTGGCCTTGTCATCGACAAGGCCACACAGTCGAAAAAAGAAATGTTCCATTTGAATGTGCTGCGTTTTCTCGTGTGCTTTCAATTCCTTCCCGTTTTATCTCTCAGGTTGGGCCTCAACGCTACTGGTTGCCATGTGCCAATGGGGTGTCATGTTCCATGATCGTCAGGTCATTCGAGCTCAAATTGTAAGTCGCGCAGAACGTACTGCTTTTCTTCGCGTGCTTGAAATTATCGAGCGCACTCGCCTTCAGCAAAACCTCCGAATCCGCGCACGTGATGAATACGATTGCACGGGCTGGTTTTCCCGGTTCGTCCTGAATGCTCTCAACTGAAGAGTTGATGACATTTTTTTTACTGACGCCCCGCACGTCGACGATATAGAGATCCTTGAGTCGCTTGGGAAAACGAATGTAATGCTCCATAGGTCGGGGTATGCGCAAGCCTCCCTCGCTTGGCGCCTTGGCTTCGCGCGTCTGCGAGCGCTCGTTGCCCATGACTTTCAGGAAATGTTTGCTCTTTTCAAAGTCGGCAGGTGCATAGAGTGAGCGGTAGTTGAAATTTAGAGTGGCGAAGAAAAGCAGCAGTAAATAAAAAGGGAAACTGATTAGAAACCAGACATAAATCTCTCGTTCCGAATCGTCGAGAAAGGGTAGCGAGATAGCCGCTGACGTTTCAGACAGTGTTGCGAATATGGCGATAATTGTCATGGGGTTGGTTATTCGTTGTTTGAGTTTGTCCATGGTTTTTTCTCATTTGTTTTGTCTTTTTCTCGGTGGGTTGATGGTTTTATAGGGCGATACAGTGGTTCGGCTGGCGCTTTGATTTTTAGAATGGATACACTGGCTTTTATAACGGTTATTGTTGGGTGTCGATAAGGTTAGTTGCGGGTGAGGTGTTTTTAAAGTGAGTAATAAATGTCGGGGAGTACCGGCTTCTTTATCGTAATCTATTACTAGGTAAATGTTGCATTGGCAATTCGCGTTTTTGTTAGCGCGTTTGTTGTTGTGAATAGATACAAAAACTATAAAAAATCGAAATATTACGAGACGATTTACACTTCAGAGGGGCTGTTCAGAAGGTTTTTTTGTAGGACAAATCTTCAATATTTGTAGGAAGCGTCTCTCGGTGCGGGCAGGCGGGGGGGGCTGCCATGCCATGGGCGAAACGACTAGGCTATTGTGCTGGTTCTAAAAATTCGAACAGCGAAATTGGACTTGCCCATGAATAAAGTGCTGATCGTGGATGATCACCCCGTCATTCGTCTTGCGGTACGTATGCTGATGGAGCGTCATGGCTACGAGGTCGTTGCCGAAACTGATAATGGCGTGGATGCATTGCAGCTGGCTCGTGACCATATGCCGGATATTGTCATTCTGGATATACATATACCGAAGTTGGACGGGCTTGAAGTTATCGCGCGACTGGTATCGACAGCAATGCCGATTAAAGTCCTGATTTTAACGTCGCAGGCTCCGGGGCATTTTTCAATGCGATGCATGCAGTCTGGCGCCGCAGGCTATGTTTGCAAACAGCAGGATCTTACTGAATTGCTTAGTGCAATAAAGGCTGTGTTGTCAGGTTACAGCTACTTTCCGAACCAGGCATTGCACACCGTGCGTTCCAGTTTGGGAAATGCCAGTGAGGCCGACATGGTGGATCGCTTGTCCGGACGAGAAATGATGGTGTTGCAACAGTTGGCTCGAGGTAAAACCAATAAGGAGATTGCCGATGGAATGTTTCTCAGCAATAAAACGGTCAGCACGTACAAAACCCGGTTGCTATTGAAACTTAATGCGCGTTCGCTTGTTGACCTGATCGAGCTGGCACAACGCAATGGGCTGGTGTGATTGATTTCGCGTTCATCAAGGTTTCGCACCTGGTAAAAAGCCTCCGTTTCGGGAGGCTTTTAGGTGTCAAAGGTCAAAATCGTAATCGGCCAATTGCTTCTGCAGTCGGCGCTCCTCCAGCATATTGTCGATGGTACGGCGCTTGCTGAGGTTGGTCTTTGCCACTTCCACAACCGGTTCAGCGTCTTCGGCTTCAACGGCTGTGAAGTCTTCTTCTACGTCCAATTGCTCTTTGCCAGTGCTCATAGGTTAACTCCAGGCTAAGGCTGCCGTTGGCGCCTCTTATAGCGATAATCTCCCTGCGGGTAAAAAAGATTTTTTCAATCGATGTATCAATAAAACCAATAGCGGCTCAATCGTCCGAAGTCTTGTGCTTGTATTCGCACAAATCTTCGATGCGACAGCTCCCGCAGCGAGGCTTGCGGGCCAGGCAGACGTAGCGGCCATGGAGGATCAGCCAATGGTGAGAATCGAGCAAATATTGTTTCGGCACGAATTTCATCAGTTTGTTTTCCACCTCGACCACATTCTTGCCTGGCGCAATGCCGGTGCGGTTGCTGACCCGGAAAATATGGGTGTCTACGGCCATGGTCAGCTGACGGAACGCGGTATTGAGCACGACATTCGCCGTCTTGCGACCCACCCCTGGTAGCGCTTCCAGCTCCTCGCGAGTCTGCGGCACTTGGCCGCCGTGACGTTCCACGAGCAAGCGACAGGTCTCGATCACATTTTTCGCTTTGCTGTTGAACAGGCCGATGGTCTTGATGTACTCCGACAGCCCCTCGACACCCAACGCATGGATAGCAGCTGGGGTATTCGCCACCGGGTAGAGTTTGGCGGTGGCCTTGTTGACGCCCACGTCGGTTGACTGCGCCGAGAGAATCACCGCGATCAGCAGTTCGAACGGCGAGGAGTAGGCCAGTTCGGTTTTCGGTTCCGGGTTGTCTTCGTGAAGCCTGCGAAAAATTTCCAGCCGTTTTGCTGCATTCATGGACAGTACGTTTCCCCGAAAGAGGTCAGTGTGATGAGGTTGGACGGGCGAATGCCTGCCAGGCAGCGATCAGCAATCCGAGCAGGATGAAACCGCCGGGTGCCAGGGTGGCCAGACGTATCCCGCTTGTGCCGAGGAGTTCTCGTAGCAGTCCGAGACCGACCATCAAGGCGCCGAACAGGACGCACAATCGAAGGCGATCACGCCAGGCACTCTGGAAAAAACCGGAGTGGTCCAGAACGACGCACTGCAAGGCAATCAATCCTGAGTAGATTCCGAGATGCTGGTGCCATTGCAGTGACCAGGCCCGCGCGGCAATTTCCGCGCAACCGGTCAACGTCGCCGCCAGCAACACCCCCGTCGCCAAATGGGTCGCAGGCATCAAACGGGATCGCACAGCATTCATGCTCAGGCCGAATACCACGATCACCACCATAAACATCAGCCACACGCCAAGAGCGGTCATCCACGAGCCCGTAGCACCGATCAATGGCGCGAGCATCAGCGAGTTCCGCAGTGACGATGTCTTATCCATCGCTGTTAACCCCGATTAACGTTTGTCGATGTTCATCGAAATAGCGCAACGCATCATGGATCGCATTGATCGCAGCGCGGGAGGTGATGGTGGCCCCCGCTATCTGATCGAATTGCCCATGATCCTTTTTCAGTGCCCAGCCCCCATTGTTGCCGGTTTCCGCCAGAGACAGACCGGAAAACACCTGGAGCCAGCCATTCGGCCATTCGGCTATTCGGGCTCCCAGCCCGGGAGTCTCGGATTGCTTGAGCGTTTTGACGCCCAGTAACTTGCCATTGACGTCGATGGCGATCAGCAGCTCGAGAGTACCTGCGTAACCGGTAGTCTGGCTGCGCAGTAATACGGCGCTCGGTTGACCGGCTTTGGTCGCGCGATAGCCCGCCAGCAGCGTGCTGTTGGCCAATGTCCGATCGGTCAGTGTCAGGGGCACTTCCAGCGGTTGATTCTCGTAGCTGTCAGGCGAAAGCATATCCAGCAGGTTGCGACTGTCGATCAGGCGTTGTTGCACGGCGATACCCGGGGCGCTGACATGCTGCGCGAAATACGTCGCAGCCATGCCCAGCCCTGCAACCAGCACCAGGATCACACCACTCGTTGCACGGTTCACGGCGTAATCCTTTGCTGTCTCGCTGTGACAAGCCGCTCCAGCGCCGGTACGCAGAGGTTCATCAATAGCACGGCAAACGCCACCCCATCCGGATAACCGCCCCAGGTGCGGATCAAGTACGTCAACAGTCCCACACCCGCACCGAACATCAATCGCGCGCCGGGGCTCTTTGGCCCGGACACCGGCTCGGTAGCGATAAAGAAGGCCCCCAGCATGGTCGCGCCGGTGAGCAGGTGAAACAGCGGAGACCCATTGGAGTCGGAGCCCGAACCGTTCCAGCACAACAAGCTGATGACGAACAGGCTCGCCAGCATGCCGACAGGCGCATGCCAGCTGAACACCCGTCGTTGCAGCAGAAAAACGCCACCTGCGAGGAACGCCAGGTTGACCCATTCCACGCCACGTCCGCCAAAATGACCGAACGCGGGGTTGCCCGCGAACAGTTCGTCCATGGTCAGGCTTTTGTTGATGCGCAGGCTGTCCAGTGCGGTGGCTTGAACCCAGGCATCCGGTGACGGGCCAGTGTTGAAGCCGAAGATCTGCTGCAAACCACCCATCAGGTCCATGCCGTGGGACGATGGCCAATGGGTCATCGGTTGAGGAAAGCTCACTATCACCAAGGCGAAGCCAAGCATGGCCGGGTTAAACGGATTGCTGCCGACTCCGCCGTACAGGTGCTTGCCGAGCACCATCGAAAAGCTTGCGGCACTGACGGTCAGCCACCAAGGGCAATAAGGCGGCAACGCCAGCGCCAGTAAGGTCGCGGTGACTAGTGCGCTACCGTCCCGGACGTTCGCCGAAATTGGACGATTGCGTAGTTGCAGCAGTACCGCTTCAACGGCTAGCGCGGTGACAGCGGCGAGAATCAGATTGATCAATACACCCCAGCCATACAGCCAAAACATCGTCAGCATGCCTGGCAAGGTCGCCAGCAACACCAGCTTCATGGCCTGCTGCAGACGCTCGTCGACCGGTTCAAGGGGTGGCATAACTGTCCACCAGGCGCTCGGCTTCATTCAACGCACGTTCCAATGCCTCGATCTGTTCCGGCGGCAATTGGATGGATTGCGCCTTCTTTAGCTCGGCGCGACGCATGGCCAACTGGATTTTTGCCCGATTCAGCTCCGCATTTTTTGCCGGTGGAGCCGGCGTCGCTAGGGCCGGTGCACCGTCTTCCAGTGTTGCCAACGCCTGTTCGGCCGCCTCGAATTGCTGCTGCAGGATGATCAACTGCGACTGCTGATCGAAGGTGGGAGGGTGCCCAAACGCCTTGAGTGATTTATTCAACTGCGCGCGGCTCATGGCCAGATCAATCTTGGCTTTTTTCAGCGCCGTGTCGGCGGTGGCAGCTTTTTGCGCCCGAACGCGTTCCAGTGCGGCCTGCACCGGATCGAGCGTCGAGGCGCTGGGCTGTGGCGCGGCTCGATGCGCACGGGCCTGACGCTCGGCCAGTTTCTGTTCTTCCTCACGATGCAAACGGGCATTACGCTGTTCGAAGCGACGCCGTGCGTGATTGCGTTTAACGGCTCGCGAGCGTTGTTCCTCAAGGCTGACGGCCAGACCGCCAACAATAGGCACCACCGTCGCCAGCGGCAGCGGACGCATTTCGATGCAATCTACCGGGCAAGGCGCTACGCACAGATCGCAACCGGTGCATTCGTCGATGATGACGGTGTGCATCAGTTTCGCCGCGCCGACGATTGCATCTACCGGGCATGCCTGAATGCACTTGGTGCAACCGATGCATTCGGCTTCCCGAATATAAGCAATTTGCGCCGGCGCCGAACCGCGGCTGGTATCCAGTTCCAGCACCGGTACTTTCAACAGGTCGGCCAGGGCCGCGATGGTTTCACTGCCGCCGGGAGGACACTTGTTGATCGACTCTCCGCTGGCAATGCCTTCGGCGTAGGGTTTGCATCCGGGATGACCGCATTTACCGCATTGGGTCTGCGGCAAGAGGGCGTCGATGCGTTGAATCAGACTCATGTTTTGATCAGTCCGGTGAATCCGAGAAAAGCCACTGCAATCAGGCCGGCGCTGATCAGATCGATCGGCAGTCCGCGAAAGGGCAGGGGGACATCGTTATCGAGCGTGCGTTGGCGTAAATCGCTGAACAGGCTCAGCACCAGCCAAAACCCCAGCCCCGCACCGAGGCTCAGCGAAGTAGCGTGGAAAAAACCCTTGTCGTCGTGAGCGTTGATCAGCATTAATCCCAAGAGTCCGGCGTTACCTAGCACCAGTGGCCAAAGCCCCTGAAATGAAAGCTGTGGCAGCAGTCGCGTCAACAGCATCAGCAGCGGAGTTATCAACAGGACGTTGAGCGGCAGGAACACGAACAGACTCAACGATGTCAGCTCCAACGGCACCAACACCCCCTGATAGAGGGCATAACCGAGTACGCCGACCACCAGCATCAGGCTGGTCGTTGCAATGCCCAGTGCGTGGACCTGTTGGCGCTGGGCGCCGAGCAGTGGATCGACGCCCAACGGCCAGTGCAACACAAAGTTGTTGATCAGGGCAGCGCTGATGAGTGTAAGAAGCGTCTCGGTCATGATCGTTTGCCTGAAGCGTTTTTATTCGCTGCGCAATAGCTCCAACAATAGTATGGGCCAGACATGAAAATCCCACAGGCGCGCCGGGCACGACTGTGGGATAGGGGTGTCGCGCAGGCTTACTTGATGCGCTGACCTGGCTTGGCGCCGCTGTCCGGGCTGAGCAGGTAAATTTCTTCACCGCCAGGACCGGCGGCCATCACCATGCCCTCAGAGATGCCGAACTTCATTTTGCGCGGCTTGAGGTTGGCGATCATCATGGTCAGGCGACCGTCGAGCCTGGACGGGTCCGGGTAAGCACTCTTGATCCCGGAGAACACGTTGCGTTGCTCGCCACCGATGTCCAGGGTCAGGCGCAGCAGCTTGTCTGCACCTTCCACGTGCTCGGCTTTTACGATCAGGGCGACACGCAGGTCGACTGCGGCAAAGGCATCGAAATCGATTTCCGGCGACAGCGGATCCTTGGCCAGTTCGCCATCGGCAACGGGCGCAGCGTTGCCGGTGTCGGTCTGGCTGGCCGTCAGGTCTTCTTTCGAAGCGTCGGTCATGGCTTGCACCTTCACCGGATCGATACGGGTCATCAGCGGCTTGAACTCGTTCAGCTGATGGTTGCCGAGCAAGGTCGCGTGGTCGTTCCAGGTCAGCGGCGCGACGTTCAGGAACGCCTCGGCGTCAGCGGCCAGCAGCGGCAACACAGGCTTGAGGAAGATCACCAACTGGCGGAAAAGGTTGATGCCGGTGGCGCAGATGGCCTGGACTTCTTCCTGCTTGCCTTCCTGTTTGTTCAGCGACCACGGTGCCTTGTCGGCGATCCAGGCGTTGGCACGGTCGGCCAGGCCCATGATCTCGCGCATGGCGCGGGCAAAGTCGCGGGCTTCATAGGCGTCAGCAATGCTTGGCGCTGCGGCCAGGAACGCATCGGTCAGATCGGGCGCGGCGTTGGTGTCGACCATCACGCCGGCATTGCCTTTATTGATGAAACCGGCACAACGGCTGGCGATGTTGACGACTTTACCGACCAGGTCGGAGTTGACCTTCTGCACGAAGTCTTCGAGGTTCAGGTCCAGGTCGTCGACGCCACGGCCCAGCTTCGCCGCGTAGTAGTAGCGCAGGTATTCCGGCGACAGGTGATCCAGGTAGGTCCGGGCCTTGATGAAGGTGCCGCGGGACTTGGACATTTTCTGACCATTGACGGTCAGGTAGCCGTGCACGTTGATGCCGGTCGGCTTGCGCAAGCCCGCGCCTTCGAGCATGGCTGGCCAGAACAGGGCGTGGAAATTGACGATGTCCTTGCCGATGAAGTGATACAGCTCGGCGGTAGAGTCCTTGGCCCAGAACGCGTCGAAATCCAGGTCCGGGCGACGGGCGCAAAGGTTCTTGAAGCTCGCCATGTAGCCGATCGGCGCGTCCAGCCAGACGTAGAAGTATTTGCCGGGCTCGTCCGGGATCTCGAAGCCGAAGTACGGCGCATCGCGGGAGATGTCCCACTGTTGCAGGCCGGCATCCAGCCATTCGGCGATCTTGTTGGCAACGGCGTCTTGCAGGGTGCCGCTGCGGGTCCAGGCTTGCAGCATTTCCTGGAAGTCCGGCAGCTTGAAGAAGAAGTGCTGGGAATCCTTCAGCACCGGAGTGGCGCCGGAGATCGCCGACTTCGGATCTTTCAGGTCGGTCGGGGCGTAGGTCGCCCCGCATTTTTCGCAGTTGTCGCCGTACTGGTCTTCCGTGCCGCATTTAGGGCAGGTGCCCTTGATGAAGCGGTCGGCCAGGAACATTTTCTTTTCCGGGTCGAAGTACTGGGTGATCGAGCGCTGAGCGATGTGCCCGGCGTCACGCAGTTTCAGGTAGATCTGACTCGACAGCTCACGGTTTTCGTCGGCGTGAGTGGAGTGGAAATTGTCGAAGTCCACCAGGAACTCGGCAAAGTCGGCGCTGTGTTCAGCCTGGACGTTGGCGATCAACTGTTCCGGGGTGATGCCTTCCTTTTCCGCGCGCAGCATGATGGCCGAACCGTGGGCGTCGTCGGCGCAGACATAGATGCATTGGTTGCCGCGGTGCTTCTGGAAGCGCACCCACATATCGGTCTGGATATATTCCAGCATGTGGCCAAGATGGATCGAACCATTGGCATAGGGCAGGGCGCTGGTAACGAGGATCTTGCGTGGCTCGGACATGGGGCTCGGCTACTTGATGAAACGGAGGTCGGCCACTATAAAGCGCCGGCGCATATTTTTCACCCCGTGTGCCTGTATCCAAATGCGCTGAATGTAAAAATCATCGTTACGCATGACTGCTGTGCAGGGGTGTTTTTGTGGCGAGGGGATTTATCCCCGTTGGGTGGCGAAGCCGCCCCATGAATTAGCCATTACGGTACATCCAATAACTGAGTGCGCTGGATTTACGACTGCTGCGCAGTCGAACGGGGATAAATCCCCTCGCCACAAGCAAGCTCCCTCGCTACAGGAGCATGTCCACTGCAAATGATTGTCTGGCATGCCGTCTCGTGCTCAGAACAGGTACGATACCCGCCTGATTTTCCAGTCTTGCTATCGGAGTTGCCCATGAGCGCCGTCAATCGCGCAGCGGTGGAAGCCGTCCTTCGCCAATACACCGACCCTTATTTGAACCAGGACCCGGTCAGCGCCGGGTGCGTGCGCAGCATCGACGTCCAGGGTGATCGTGTCAGCGTCCAGCTGGAGCTGGGGTATGCCGCCGGCCTGTTTAAAAGTGGCTGGGCGCAGATGCTGCAAATGGCCATCGAAGGGCTGGAGGGCGTGACGAGCGCCCGTGTCGACATCACCAGCGTCATCGCTGCGCACAAGGCTCAGGCACAGATCCCGGGCCTGGCCAACGTCAAGAACGTCGTGGCCGTCGCTTCCGGCAAGGGCGGCGTGGGCAAATCCACCACCGCTGCCAACCTGGCCCTGGCCCTGGCCCGCGAAGGCGCCAGGGTCGGGATTCTCGACGCGGACATCTACGGTCCTAGCCAGGGCATCATGTTCGGCATCCCTGAAGGCACCCGACCAAAGGTCAAAGACCAGAAGTGGTTCGTGCCGATCGAGTCCCATGGTGTCGAAGTGATGTCCATGGCGTTCCTGACTGACGACAACACGCCGATGGTCTGGCGCGGCCCGATGGTCTCCGGTGCGCTGTTGCAGCTGGTCACCCAGACCGCGTGGGGCGACCTGGATTATCTGGTCATCGACATGCCGCCAGGCACCGGTGATATCCAGCTGACCCTCGCACAAAAAGTCCCGGTGGCCGGTGCCGTCATCGTTACCACGCCGCAAGACCTGGCGTTGCTCGACGCTCGCAAAGGCGTCGAGATGTTCCGCAAGGTCAACATTCCGGTGCTGGGTGTCGTGGAAAACATGGCCGTGCACATCTGCTCCAATTGCGGACATGCCGAGCATCTGTTCGGTGAGGGCGGTGGTGTGAAACTGGCCAGCCAGTACGGCGTCGAGTTGCTGGCGTCGTTGCCACTGGCGATGGCGATCCGCGAACAGGCGGATGGCGGCAAACCGACGGTGATCGCCGAGCCGGACAGCCCTATCGCAATGGTGTACCAGGAGCTCGCTCGCCATGTCGGCGCGCGGATCGTGTTGCAGGAAGCGGTATCGCCGGCGATGCCGAACATCACCATCAGCGACGATTGATGACCTGAAACACAATCAACTGTGGGAGCTACCTGTGGCGAGGGGATTCATCCCCGTTGGGCGGCGCAGCCGCCCCAAAAAACTGGGGCCTGCTTCGCAGTCCAACGGGGATGAATCCCCTCGCCACAGGTAGCTCCCACATTGATCTGAGAGGGCTTTAGATCCGCAACCCGCCATCCATCTCCAGAATCCGACCGGTGTAGTAGTCGTTCTCGAAGATGTAAGCCGCCGAATGGGCGATCTCTTCCGGCTTGCCCATGCGCTTCAATGGAATCCCCGCCGTCATCTTCTCCAGCGCTTCAGGCTTCATGCCCAACGTCATTTCAGTTTCGATAAAGCCCGGTGCAATCCCCGCCACACGAATGCCATAGCGTGCCAGTTCCTTGGCCCAGGTCACGGTCGCCGCAGCGACACCGGCCTTGGCGGCGGAATAGTTGGTCTGACCGACATTGCCAGCGCGGGAGATCGACGAGATATTGATGATCGCACCGCTGTTGTTGAGCTCGACCATTTTGGCCGCGACTTCACGGGTGCACAGGAACACGCCGGTCAGGTTGACGTCGATCACGGCCTGCCATTGGGCCAGGGTCATCTTGGTCATTTCGCCGTCTTTCACCTTGATCAGCAAACCATCACGCAGGATCCCGGCATTGTTGATCAGGCCATGGATCGCGCCGAAGTCTTCAGCCACCTGAGCGACCATGTGGGTAACCTGCTCTTCATTGGCCACATTGCACAGATAGGCGCGGGCTTCGACACCCTTGGCCTTGCACGCGGCGACGGCGTCATCGAGCTTTTCCTGGTTCAGGTCCACCAGCGCGAGTTTCGCGCCTTTGCCGGCGAAATACTCGGCCATGGAACGGCCTAAACCCTGGCAACCGCCCGTGATAATGATTACTTTGTCAGTGAGTTGCATTCGCATGCCCCGGTAGTAGGTCGCAGTGGTCTTATTTCTAGAAGGCCTCTCGATCTGCACCTGATTACACCCGGCTGCACATGAGAACTGCCCCGATGGCGTGCTGGAACTATCACCAGGCGCCTGTCCGTTTTTTCGACGGATTCTATATAAGGAGTCATAAATTGAGCGTTGAAGCGGCCAAGAATGCCCGAGAATTGCTTCTCAAGGAATACCGTGGAGTCTTGTCGACCCACTCCAAGGCCATGCCGGGTTTTCCTTTCGGATCTGTCGTTCCGTACTGCCTGGATGAGCAAGGCCGGCCGCTGATCCTGATCAGTCGAATTGCCCAGCACACCCATAACCTGCAGAAAGACCCGAAATGCTCCTTGTTTGTAGGCGAGCGCGGAGCTGAAGACGTGCAAGCCGTGGGTCGACTGACTTACCTGGCCGACGCCGAGAAGCTTGAGGACGCTACCGCGATAGATGCGGCAGCCGAGCGCTACTACCGCTATTTCCCGGATTCCCGGAACTATCACAAGGCTCACGATTTCGATTTCTGGGTGCTCAAACCGGTACGCCATCGCTACATCGGCGGTTTCGGTGCGATCCACTGGGTTGATCATCTGACCCTGGCCAACCCGTTCGCCGGCAAGGCTGAAGTAAGCATGGTCGAGCACATGAATGCCGATCACACCAAGGCCATTGCTCACTATGTAGAGCTGGCGGGGCTGCCGAAGACCGAGCCGGCGCTGTTGGCCGGTATCGATACTGAAGGCATGCACCTGCGCATTGGTCAGACGCTCTACTGGCTGCCGTTCCAAGCCCCGTGTAATACGCCGACACAAGTGCGCGAAGCCTTGGTTTTTCTGGCTCACGCCGAGCATTGGCCAAAAAATGAAGTGGCCGACGCTTGAATTCACAGAACGGCGACGTCATCTAGGGAACACTGGCAAGGCATTCTTGCGTTGAGGAACCATTTGATGCGCCCTTTTTTATTGCTCTTTGTACTGTTTCCGGTGTTGGAGCTGTTCGTATTCGTCAAGGTCAGCGGTGCGATCGGGTTTTTCCCGGCCCTCCTGCTGGTCATTCTCGGCTCGATGCTCGGTGTGTTCGTGCTGCGTATCGCCGGTCTGGCCACTGCGCTGCGCGCTCGTGAAAGCCTGAACCGCGGCGAGTTGCCGGCCCAGACCATGCTCGAAGGGCTGATGCTGGCATTGGCTGGTGGCCTGTTGATCCTGCCGGGTTTCGTCACCGATGTGCTGGGCTTGATCATGCTGCTGCCGATCTCCCGTCGGCTGCTGGCCAATAAAATGCGCCGGCGTGCCGAAGAGCAGGCCATCCGGCAGCGTGCGTTCGCCGATGACCTGCAATCCCGTGGCGGTCCGGCCCCCCGCGAGCCTCTGGGCCGCGAGCCGAATGTGATTGAAGGCGAGTTCGAACACCGCGATCCCAAGTAACCGCTTCACTGCACGGCACCTTCGGGTGTCGTGTCGTTTTCGGGGTATCAAGGTAAAAAATTTTCGATCCCCGCTCTTGTAATAAGCTTATGCGCCCTTATGTAACGGTCACCGCAAGGTTTCTGGCATTCACGCCAGACAGACTTCCGCGTCTCGCTTGTCGAGCCGCACCCGGCACCGCCGGATTTGTTAAACCCGCCGGGACTACACCGGCCGATGAAAACCACAATTAGGAGAGATCGACAATGAAGCTTCGTCCTCTGCATGACCGCGTCGTCATCCGTCGCAGCGAAGAAGAAAAGAAAACCGCTGGCGGTATCGTCCTGCCAGGTTCGGCTGCTGAAAAAGCCAACAGCGGCGAGATCCTCGCTGTCGGTACCGGCCGCGTGCTGGAAAACGGTGAAGTGCGCGCACTGGCCGTTAAAGTGGGTGACAAGGTTGTGTTCGGTCCGTACTCCGGCAGCAACACTGTGAAAGTCGACGGCGAAGACCTGCTGGTAATGGCTGAGAACGAGATTCTCGCTGTTATCGAAGGCTGATTCCCCGCTCATTTTCCCGCTACTACAAAGTATTTAAGGAATATCGATCATGGCTGCTAAAGAAGTTAAATTCGGCGATTCCGCCCGCAAGAAAATGCTCGCCGGTGTCAACGTCCTGGCTGACGCAGTAAAAGCGACCCTGGGCCCTAAAGGCCGTAACGTGATCATCGAGAAGAGCTTT
>Ga0160470_100213_pt1 | contig 47358 bp, 38 predicted proteins | sample HID1973I_E11MG_FD_108214 | JGI IMG/M metagenome (GOLD analysis project Ga0160470, IMG submission 108214) | Enriched mosquito-associated microbial communities from UW Madison campus, WI, USA - HID1973I_E11 MG | ecosystem: Host-associated > Arthropoda: Insects > Digestive system > Unclassified ... | reverse complement strand
GCGCTTCCAATCGGCTAACCGGGCAGTGCCGATTGGAAGCGTACGCCGCGAAGACGTTATTCGCGGCACGGTCGGGCTGTCGAGAAAAATTCAACAGCTTGCCTGAGCGCAACGAATAAGCGCCCCTTAGTGGCCTTTATTTCGTTGGAAGCCTCGCACGCCGTTGAATAAGTGCTCCACAAGGATGCTTAAACGCTCGCTGTGTCGTGGAGAGTAACATTGGCTTATGGATAGGAGTCCGTGCGAGACTCTTAATCAGGAATGGAGTAGCTAGAGAGTAAAATAACCATATATGTCGGACTCTTATTGCGCCGTCAGGCCTGAGATCGCCCGTCCGACCCACTCTGTAGGCGTAACTCCACCCTGCCGCATTCCCTCCTACCCGCAAAACGACAGAGAAACCCAGACGTCTTGGAACAAGACACTGGGTTTCTCTGTCGTTCTGCATACGCCGCGGAGCATGCTCTCCCTTGGTGCATTCCTGCACCCTAGGGCGCCGACCCGGCGAGGGACGCGCCTTCCCTTGGTGCATTCTTGCACCTAGGGCGCCGACCCGGCGCGGAGCATGCTCTCCCTTGGTGCATTCCTGCACCCTAGGGCGCCGACCCGGCGAGGGACGCGCCTTCCCTTGGTGCATTCTTGCACCTAGGGCGCCTACCCGGCGCGGGGCGCGCTCTCCCTTGGTGCATTCCTGCACCCTAGGGCGCCGACCCGGCGCCCTCTCGGCGCTTATCCCCGCCGGCCAATTCCATTAGGCCAACTGCGCCGTGACGAGCGACTCCAACTGGTCAAGCTCCAGATTCGTCCACGCTTCGTAGCGGCCGTTGCCGCCGACTTCGACGACCGGCACATGCCGGATGCCGTATTTGACGTCGAGCACGTTACGAAGCGCTTCGTTGCCGTCTACGCTAATATTTTCGTACGGGACGCCGTTCGCCGCGAGAAGCTCCTTCACCTTCTCGCAATGATGACAGCCCGTTTTGCTCCATACGATGACCTTATTGTTCGTTGACATAGTCCCATCCTCCGTTTGCTCTAGGCACAATAATTAGATGATTGCTTTCGGCTCCGGCGCGGACAATCGCTCGGCTGCCCCCCGCTCCGACGATACGGCCGTCTCATGAGCCGCATTCGCCAAAGCCGCCTCTTCACGCGCCCTCGTATAGCGGTTGACCGGAGCCGGCAGACTCAGATTGCCCCGCAGCGTGTCGTGCTCGTATTCCGTGCGGAACAGGCCGCGCCGCTGCAAGACCGGCACGACGTCGCGCGCGAATTCGCTCAGACCGTTCGGCGTTCCCCCCGAAACAATAAAGCCGTCCGCTCCGCCGCCCTCGAACCATTGCTGAATCAAATCCGCGATATGCTCCGGCGTACCGATGAAAGGCGTTCTCGGCGTAGCCGAACGAAGCGCAACCTGCCGCAGCGTCAGCCCCTGCTCCTTCGCGATCCGCTTAATATTGTCCGTGCCGCTGCGGAAGCTGTTGCTGCCGAATTCGCCCAGCTCCGGGAACGGCTCGTCAAGCGGATATTGCGAGAAGTCGTGATGCTCGAAAAAACGGCCCAAATAATCGAGCGCGTTCTCGATCGAGACGAGATTCGCCACCTGCTCGTATTTCGCCTCCGCCTCCTCCGGCGTCTTGCCGACGATAACGGAAATGCCCGGCAAAATAAGAATATCGTCCTCGGACCTGCCTGCGGCGACCGCCCGGTCTTTCACGTCGCGATAGAACCGCCGCGCCTCCTCCAGCGTGTCCGAATGCGTGAACACGGCGTCGGCGGACCGGCCGGCCAAGCTTTTGCCGTCTTCCGACGAGCCCGCCTGAAAGACAACCGGCTGTCCCTGAGGGGAGCGCCCGACGTTCAACGGCCCTTGAACGGAGAAGTGCTCGCCCTTATGGTCGAGCCGATGCATTTTGTCCGGATCAAAAAATACGCCCGACTCCTTGTCGCGAACAAAAGCGTCTTCCTCCCACGAATCCCACAGTCCGCGCGCCACCTCCAAATATTCGTCCGCAATTCGGTAACGCTCGGGATGCGAAGGATGCCGCTCCTTGCCGTAATTACGAGCGGACCCTTCGAGCGGAGAAGTGACGAGGTTCCAGCCGGCGCGACCGTGCGTAATATGGTCGATCGACAGCAGTTGCCGCGCGACCGTGAACGGCTCGCTGTAGGAGGTCGAGACCGTGCCGACGACTCCGATGCGCTTCGTAACCGATCCCAGCGCGGACAGCAGCGTAATCGGCTCGAACCGGTTCAAGAAATGGGGGATCGATTTCTCCGTAATATACAGGCCGTCCGCGATAAAGACGAAATCGAACTTCGCCGCCTCGGCCGTCTGCGCCTGCTGTTTGTAATAATCGATATTGATGCTGGCATCGGCGACCGCCTCCGGATGCCTCCAGGCGGACATATTGCCGCCGACGCCTTGAATGATGGCGCCCAATTTCAACTGCTTCCGCTTGCTCATTACCGCACCTCCCGTTGAATGGCTTGCCCGGCGCCGCCAAGGACAAACGGATTGCCGGGCAAATAAATCCGATAGCTCTTGACGAGCGTCGAGCCGTTGTGAAATTCTTTGTCGTACGCCCGCTCGAAGCCGAGTCGCTCATACAGCCGAACGGCCGAAGCCATCATATCCGACGTATGCAGATGAAGCGAGTTATGGCCTCGGGCAAGCGACCGGGCGGCGCCTTCGCGCAGCAGCGACGTGGCCGCTCCACGGCCGCGCGCGCTCGGCAGCACCGAAATATATCGGATAATCGGGCCATAAATTCCGAGATCGGCTCTGCCATAAGCGCTTTCCGAGCCCAGATACAACAGAGCGCTGCCGATAATCCGCCCTCCGTCCTCCGCTACCAGCCGGTCCGTCGGCTCGCCGCCCTCCACCGCCTCCGATATGGAAGCGCGGTACGCCGTCCACAGCGACGACGGAATAACGGCGGCGTATTCCTCGTAAGCGTCCAGCATAACCTGTCGAATCGCCTCGCGGTCGGCATCCAGAGCCTCCCTTACGATAACCTCGTCACGCTTTCCCATTGCATCTCTCTCCCTTCATCGCTCTGCATATGCATTCGTTTCGTCGAACCTTGCGATCGCGAACGGGCTTATATCGTGCCGCGCCGCGCCGCGCTGCGCCAGATCGGCAAGCGTCTCGCCGACCGCGCTGGCAAATTTGAAGCCGTGACCCGAGAAGCCGCCTGCGATCCATACGTTCCGGTGCGCGGGATGCCGATCGATAATGAACTGATCGTCCGGTGTCAGCTCGTATTTGCAAGCCGCTCCTCGCACCAGTTGTCCGGCGGCATCCGGCAAATACGTTTCCAGCGCCCCGCGCAGGTCGCCTTCGTCCTCGGGCAAGCTTCCGAACGGCGACGGCGGCTTTCCCTCCGCCGCGCTCCAATCCGTTCCGCCGTCATGACGCCCGATCTTGACGCCGGCCCCGCCGATGCTCGGAAAGCCGTAGTAGCCTCCCTGCGGCGTACCGAGCGTAAAGCCGGGGAAGCGCCCTTCGTCGAACTGCGCGTTCGCCGGACGGAACCAGCCGACCGTCTTGCGGACGGCGCGAATCGGCAGCCGGATGAACGGCTCCAGCGTCTCGAACCAAGCGCCGGCGGATAAGATCGCCTGATCCGCGCGGAAGACGCCCTTGGTCGAATGCACGGTCACGCCGCCGCCAGACACGGCATCGATGCGGAAGACCGAAGCCCCCGCGACCACGACGGCGCCCTCTTCGACGGCGGCCTGCCGGTAAGCCGCCACGCAGCGCTCGCTGCGCAGGTAACCGGCGCGGGGCTCATACATCGCCTCGTATCCGTCCGGCAGCGTCCAGCCCGGCCAGCGGCGGCGGATCTCTTCGGCATCGAGCCGCTCGACCGGTATGCCGGCGCGACCGGCTTCCGCCATTCGCTCCTCGTACGCGTACAGCTCGGAATCCGCAATATTCAGCACGCCGGACCGGTACAGCAGGCTCTCGCCGGTGCGCTCCTCCAGCTCCCGCCACAGTTCATCCGCGCGCAACGCCAGCCGTATATACGCCAAGCCGCCGCTGTACGCATGGCGTATGAGTCGGGGCTCGCCGTGATGGCTGCCTTCGCGGTGCGGCGGATCGAACTTGTCGAGCAGCAGCGTCCGCACGCCGCGCGCCGCCAGATGGTAACCGGCGCTCATCCCCATCGAGCCCGCGCCTACGACAACGACATCGTAATGCGCCTCCGTCGTCATACCGACACGCCGCCGCGATTCGGATCGGCAAGCGTCTTCGTCTCCTCCGCGCTCTCCGCCAGCTTCTCCAGCGCCGCCTCCGCAAGCTCCGACAAGTAAGAGGCAGTCGGCAGCAGCGCCCGCTCGTCGACGTCGAAGGACGGATGATGCCACTCCTGCGGTCCGGATGTGCCGACGAATACGAACAGCCCCGGCGTATGACGCTGATAGAAGGCGAAGTCTTCGCCGGCCAGAGAAGGGCGCGGCACGACGGCAGTCAAGCCTGCGCGTTCCGCCGTCTCCCGCGCCAGCTCCGCCAGCCTCGCGTCGTTGCGGACGGCGGGCGGACCTTGAATCCACCGCACGCTTACCTTCGCTCCGAAGGCGGAAGCGACGCCTTGCACAACCTCTTGCAGCCGTTCCATCACTCGAAGCCTGACAGGCTCCTCGAACGTGCGCAGCGTACCGTCGAATACGGCTTTGTCGGGAATGACGTTCCACGAGGTGCCCGTATTCAGGCGCGTCACGCTGACGACCGCGCTGTCGAGCGGTCCGACGTTGCGGCTGACGACCGTCTGCAGCGCCGTTACGATATGAGCCGCCGCAACGACCGGATCGATCGCCGCCTCCGGCACCGCCGCATGCGAGCCGATGCCGCTCACCTCGACCAGAAAGCCGTCCGCCGCCGCCATGAGCGGGCCTTCCTTAATCCCGATTGTGCCAACCGGCAAATCCGGCTTGTTGTGAATGCCGAACAGCGCCTGAACGCCCGTCAATGCGCCGCGCTCGATGAGCCGCCTCGCTCCCGTCGCCTTCTCCTCCGAGGGCTGGAACAAGAGCCGAACCGTTCCCGGCAGCGACGCCTCCCGCTCCTTCAGCAGCAGGGCCGCCCCTATTGCAGACGCGGTATGAAAATCGTGTCCGCAGGCATGCATCCGCCCGGCTACCTTCGACGCGTAAGGCAGTCCCGTGTCCTCGTGTACGGGCAGCGCGTCGATATCGGCCCGAAGAGCAGCCAGAGGCCCTCCTCGAAGGCCGCCCACCTCGGCGACAATGCCCGTCTTCAGCCCAAGCTCGACAATCCGGATACCGGCCTGCTCCAGCCGACTGCGGATATACGCGGTCGTCTCGTACTCCTCGTCGGACAGCTCGGGATGCTGATGCAAATGGCGCCGAATACCGATTAATTCCGATTCCAGATTCAACTGCGAATTTGTCAATCGCGTCATTCCGCCGTCACCTCCGAGAACGCCTCGCGCAGCAGCTCGAAAGAGCGCAGCCGCTTCTCGAAGCTGCGTACCGCCGTCGTGACGACGAATTCGTTCACGCCGAAGCGCTGCCGCGCCTCCAGCAACTGGCGTCTGACGGATTCCTTCGTGCCGCGAATAAGCTCGGCGGGCTTCTGCTCGATGGTGAACGCTTCGGTCGTCTGCCGGGCGAACTCCTCCGCTTGCTCCAGCGTGCCGAGCGTCAGCGTGCGCCCGCTAGCCAGATGCAGCTTCACGACCTGATGCTCGCCGGCCAGCTCGTTCGCCTTGGCTTCCGTGTCGGCGACGATCAGCGAGAGCGCCAATATCGGCTGAGGCTCTTTCCCGCCGGAGGCGTCAAATTCCGCCCGATAAGCGTCCAGCGCCTCCTTCGCAACCGCTTCGTCGCTGTTGATGAACAGCGAGAACACGTAAGGATAACCAAGAGCGGCCGCTATTCGGGCGCTCTCCACGCTCGCGCCGAGCAGATACAGCTCGGCGGGGCTATCGACGGCCGGCGCGGCGCGCAGTCCGGCAAGCGGGTGATCGTCCTCCAGCTTGTTGGCGAGAAACTTCGCGAGCTCCCGAACTTTGCCGCCGAGATCGCGCGGCCCGCTCGCGCCGCCCTCGGTCTGCTGAAGCGCGCGCGTCGAGCGCGGCAAGCCGCCCGGCGCGCGGCCGATGCCCAGATCGACGCGGCCCGGGGCGAGCGAAGCGAGTACGTTAAAATTTTCCGCCACTTTATAAGGGCTGTAATGCTGCAGCATTACGCCGCCCGATCCGATTCGGATCGTCGAGGTGCGGGCCAGCAGGTAGGCAATCAGCACCTCCGGCGATGAGCCCGCGACGCTGCTCGAATCGTGATGCTCGGATACCCAGAACCGCTCGTAGCCGAGCCGCTCCGCGAATTGCGCCAGCTCTACCGTTCGAGCCAGCGCCTCCACGCCCGTCTCGCCCTCGTAGATCGGGCTTTGGTCCAGAATGCTTAATCGTACCGTCATTGTAATTGCAGCTCCTCTCGTTCTTGCGCCGTTGTCGTTAAATGGAATAGCTCCATTCCTGCGAATACCGTTTCAGAAATTGCCGCGTCCGCTCTTCCTTCGGCGCGCCGAATAGCTCGCTTGGCTTGCCCTCCTCGACGATGACGCCGCCGTCCATGAACACCACATGACTGGCAACGTCGCGAGCAAAGCCCATCTCGTGCGTCACGACGATCATCGTAATGCCTTCGCTTGCAATGCGGCGGATGACGTCCAGCACTTCGCCTACCAGCTCGGGATCGAGCGCCGAGGTCGGCTCGTCGAACAGCAGCACCTCCGGATTGAGCGCCAATGCCCGCGCAATGCCTACCCGCTGCTGCTGGCCGCCGGACAAGCTGCTCGGATAAGCGTCCAGCTTGGCGCTTAACCCGACTTTATCGAGCACCCGCATGCTGATGGCTCGAGCCTCGTCCTTTGGCAGCTTCCGAACGATGACGAGCCCCTCCATCACGTTCTCCAGCACCGTTTTATGCTTGAACAGGTTATAATTCTGGAACACCATTGCCGTGCCGAGCCGCAGCGCGTGGATGTCCTTCTTCGTCGCCTTGCGGGCGCCGACCTTAAGCTCGCCAATGACGATTTCCCCTTCCGCGGGGCGCTCCAAAAAGTTGATGCAGCGCAGAAGCGTCGTTTTGCCCGAACCGCTTGGCCCGAGAATCGCGACGACCTCGCCTTTGCCGACCGTCAGGTCGATGCCGCGAAGCACCTCCTGCTTGCCGAACGATTTGCGAATTCCCGTTAACCGAATCATGCCACGCCTCCTCTGTTGTACAACGAAATTCGTTTCTCCAGAGCGCCGGACGTCTTCTCGATCAGCACCGTAATGCCCCAGTACAGAATCGCGGCCGCGATAAACGCCTCAAAATACTTCCAATTCGTCGTCGCGACGATATTCGCTTGTCCGAACACCTCCACGACCGGCACGGTGAACGCCACCGTCGAGCCGTGCAGCATGCCGATCAGCGAATTGGACAGGTTGGGCAGGCTGACCGCCAGCGCCTGCGGAAACACGATGCGCCTTAGCGCCTGAATCGGCGTCATGCCGATCGCGAGCGCCGCTTCGAGCTGCCCCCGGTCGACCGCCAGCATGCCCGACCTTACAACCTCGGACATATACGCCCCCGCCGTCAGCGAGAACGAGATCAGAACGAAGGCGATAATCGGAATTTGCGCCGACGAGAAGGACCAGCCGAACCGGCTCGACAGCGTATCGATAAGAGCCGGCAGACCGAAATAAATAAGGAACAGATGCATCAGCATCGGCGTCCCGCGTATGAAGGTCACATAGAACGCGGCGATTGTCCTTAGCACAGGTATACGATAAATGCGAACGAGCGCGGCGATTGTCCCGATCGCGAACCCTGCCGATACGGATACGCCGGTAATGTACAGCGTCGTCGGCAGCGCCGACAGCAGCTTCACGAACGCCTCCCATATAAATGCCGGATCAAGCTTCATCCTCGGTCGCCTCCTTTTGCCAACGGCTCTCTCCCGCCGGGATTCTCTGCGCTCAGCCGGTAAATATCGGATCTTCCCGCCGGCATTCCGTATTCGTCGTATCCGGCGATCGGGCCGGCCAGAGGACCGTTCGCGCCGTTATTGTCCGCAGGCTGCCCATAGCCCGGAAGCCGCCTTAACCAGCGGTTCGCCGCCGTCCACCCTCTGGCCGGCAGCCCGCCGCCGGAAGCCGTCCGGCCTTCTCTGCCGGGACGGCCGTACGAATGGCGCTCGTGACGAAGGAGCCGCTTTTCCGCCAGCTTAAACAAATTTTCGAGCGCAACGCTGACGACGAAATAGATGAACGACAGCGCGATATACACTTCGATAAAATGCTGCGTCGCCTGCCCGAGCGTCTGAGACTTGCCCGTCATCTCCATGACGCCGAGCGAGAATGCGAGCGACGTATCCTTCAAATTCGCGATCGTCAGATTCGCGACAACCGGCAGCGAGACGGCGGCCGCCTGCGGCAGAACGATTCGGACGAACGATTGATAGCCGCTCATGCCGACGGACAGCGCCGCCTCCGTCTGTCCCCGGTCCACCGCGCCGACGGCTGCCCGGATCGTCTCCGAAATATAAGCGCCCGAATGCAGCCCGTAGGTAAGGATGACAAAAGCAAGCACCGGCACCTTGGACAGATCGATGCCGACTCCTTTGAGCAACTCCGGCATTCCGTAATAAATCAGAAACAACTGAATCAGAATCGGCGTCCCCCGGAAGAACGATACGTACACCCGGGACAGCGCGCGTAGAACCGGTACGTTATACATCCGGGGCAGCGCGACGAGGAAGCCTGCGATAAAGCCGAGCAGCATGGACGCCGCGACAATGAGCAGCGTGATCTCCAGATAGCCGAGCAGCTTTGGTACGAATTCCAACAAATAATGACTGTCGAACCTGCGCCCCACCGCGCACCCCTTCTTTCTTTAAATGGCTTACTTGCTTTCCGTCTTATCCGGCAGCCCTTGCGTGAAGTCTGCGCCGAGCCATTGCACGCTCAGCTTCGCCAGCGTGCCGTCCGCCTTCACCTCGCGGATCGCATCGTCGAGCCGATCGGACAGCGCCTGACTGTCTTTGCGAAGCACGAACAGCACATTGGATTCAATGAGCGGATTGCCCACCGTCTTGAGCGCCGGCTTGCCGTCCTTGTCCGTGTAAAACCGCAGGGCGAAATCGGTCGCCAGCGTCGCATCGATCCGCCCGCTCTGGATAAGCGAGACCAGATCGTTCGCTCCGCCGCTGGAGTAGACGATGTTCAGCGCGTCGTTGTGCTCCTTGTTGTACTGCTGGAGGAAATAGGCTTGGTTGCTCGTTGCGCCCGTTTGAATTTTTTTGCCCTTCAGATCGTCAATCGACTTCACGTCGTTATTGTTCACGCCCACCGCCACCTTGGATAAAAAGATGTTGTAAGGCTCTTTGTTGAACAAAAATTTCGCTTCCCGCTCCGGGTTTTTCTCCATCTGGTGAGCGATGACATCGATCTTGTTCGTCTCCAGACTAAGCAGCAGGTTCGAGAAGTCCATCGTCTTGAACTCGAACTCGTAATCGTCCAGCCGCTTGTCCAACTCGCGCACAAGCTCGACGTCAAAGCCGGTCAGCTTGCCGTTCTCGTCGATGAAGCAGACGCCGGGAAACTGCGTGCCGGTGCCGACGACAATTTTCTTCGCTTGCTGCGAACCGCTGGCATTGCCCGCCGCCGCGGTCGTCTCCTCGGATTTGTTATTCGAGCCGCATGCGGTCATCACGAGCGTGAGGGCGAGTATTGCGGCCGTAGCGATTGCGTTTCGTTTCTTCATAAGGTGGTGCCTCCTCATTTAATGTTTATAATTCCGCTAGATAATGTCGGATATATAATTGAAGTGTAGCATCGCTTGCGGTCGTGCGGTTATCGACGGCATCTATCCTGCAATAGAAACTTTCTATCGGATGAAAGGCCGCCTTCCTATCGCCGCTTGTTCGTCTGTCGGTTCGGCGATTCGGGCTCTACACGGACGCGGCATAATCGGCCGTACGCCCGAAGTCGATGAGACGGCGCGCAAGCTCTGCGTCTTCGCCCTTGCGGGTAATGACATACGTACGAAGCGTCAGCAGACCGAGAGAGCGAACGGTGACGGGCACAAGCGTGCCCGAACGTATTTCCGCGCCCGCGCACAGCTCGGGCAGGAAACCGATGCCGAGTCCGGAAGCGATCAGCTTTTTGGCCGTCTCCATATTATCGATCTCGTAATCGATGGCCGGCGGGCGCTCCAGCGAATCGAACAGCCGGTGAATCTTCATCCAGTCGAGCGACCCGCATTCGAAGAAGACGAACGGCTCCAGCGCCGCTTCCTCAATCGCCGCCTCCCTCCGCTTCGCGAGCGGGTGGCCGCTGTGGACGAACAATCGGATACGATCCTCGTAGAACAGGCAGGAATCGAGCAGCGGATGGGTCGTTCCCCGAACGAGGCCGATGTCCAGCTCCCGGTTCTCGACGTGCCGGATGATCGTCTCCGTCGGCGCCGTAATCAGCTTCACCCTCAGCTCGGGATAGGCCGCCTTGAATTGAGGCAGCAGTGACGGCAGCAAATAATTCGACGCCGATACGGTGCATCCGATGCGCAGCTCCCTTGCGTCCTCGGCCTTGCGCCGGTGCAGGTGCTGCTTGCCTTTTTTGTATGATTGAATAATCTGCTGCGCATACGGAAGAAATTGCTTGCCCTGCTCCGTCAGCGTAAACTGCTTGCTCTCGCGGTCGAACAGCTTGGCATCCAGCTCGCGCTCCAGCGATTGAATGCGCGCCGTAACGGAAGGCTGCGACAGGAACAGCGTCTCCGCCGCCTTATTAAAGCTGTTGAAATGAATGACGTATACGAAGGCTTCGATATTCTCAAGGTTCATGCCGTTGATCTTCCTTTCCTCTGCGAATAAAAATAAAAAAGCACGACAATTCCGCATATTGCGCCTATGCGAAGCTGTCCTGCTTCCGGTGTACCGGTCAGTATGGATATCAGCGTTTTAATTCATAGATAAAAGGTAGGAATAGTAGGTGATTATATTATACATCTACCGGCGGCAATGTCTATTTCTTTTTTTACCTTCCGGAAGGATCTTCATACATCATACGACAAATCGTAATAGAGGATTTGGCTGTATTTTGTCGAATTGATTCCTCTACTCATTTTCACAGATAGAACAGGTGATAATTATGCTTCAAGCTTTAGCCTCCTTGCGCCGCAGGTACAAGCTCACGCTCCCGATGCTGCTGTCCGCGCTCACGGCGTTATCCGTGCTGTTGACGCTTATCGTCACGATTACGGCATCCTATCAATCCCAACGCAAGACGCTGTACGCCACGACGCTGCAATTAAACAATTCCAGCGCGGACAAAATGAGTCTGACGATGAACTCGCTCTTCCAAGCTATGCGCCTCAGCTTGCGAACGACGGCCGGCTATATGAAAAATACCGCCCATCTGACGGAAGGCGACGTGCTGGATCATCTTGAATATGCGCGCAATGCAAGCAGCTACTTCAACTCGATCTTCTGGGCGGACAACGACGGCATCGTACGAAGCATCTCCCCTCCCGCGGTCTCATTAAAAGGAACCAAGCTGACGACCAAGGCTTCCCAAGAAGCGCTCGCCTCGCGCAAACCGTACTTGTCCACGCCGTATGTCGGCACGACGGGCCGGCTGATCGTGCTGATGTCCGAGCCGCTGTTCGACAAGAACGGCGAATATCGCGGCTTTATCGGCGGGACGATTTATTTGCAGGATACCAATGTGCTCAGCGCCATCTACGGCAGCAACCTGATCGACAACGCCGGCTCCTACTTTTATGTCATTGATCCGAACGGCAAGCTGATCTACCATCCCGACAAGGAGCGTCTGGGCGAAGATGTAACCGACAACCGGGTCGTGCAGATGCTGATGAAGGGGCGTACCGGCGAGGCCAAAGTGACGAACACCAAAGGCCGCATGTTCCTTGCCGGCTTCGCCACCGTCGCCGACAACGGATGGGGCATCGTCGTGCAATCGCCGGTGGAAACCGTTTATACGCAGCTCAACCGGCAAATTCGCTCGACGATTTTGTATATGGGACTGCCTTTTCTGCTTATTATGCTTGCGGTCGTCTACGTGGCGCGCAAGCTGGCCTCCCCGTTCGCGATGCTGACCGATTACGTCGGCCAAGCGGCGGAAGGCGCGCAGCTCCCTCCGCCGCTCAAGCCGAACCATTGGAACCGGGAAGCGAACGTGCTGACGAAGACGGTCGTTATCGCCGTCGAAGCGATGCGCAAGCAATCCGAAGCGCTGACCCAGGCGGCGATGGTCGATCCTTTGACCGGGTTGATGAACCGGAGGGCGATGGAAGACGTGCTCGGCAAATGGACGTCGCTTGACGCGCCGTTCGCTCTGATTGTGATGGACATCGACCGGTTCAAATGCGTGAACGACACGCTCGGCCATCAAGTCGGCGATGAAGTGTTGAAACGATTGGCCGAGGTCGTCCAGCGGTGCGTGAGGGCCGACGATATATGCTGCCGCTTCGGCGGCGAGGAATTCGTCGTCCTGCTGCCGGAGATCGATGCCGAGGAAGCGGTTCTGCTCGCCGAGCGCATCCGGCAGACGATGGAGAAGGAGCAGACGCCCGCCAATCGTACCGTTACCGTATCGCTTGGCGTTGCCGCCTATCCGATGCATGGACGCGAGCCTTACACCCTGTTCAAAATAGCGGACGAAGCGCTCTACGCAGCCAAAGAGTCCGGCCGGAACCGCACGGTCCTCGCCGGTGCGGCCACCGAACGCGAGCTGATCGCCAGCCGCGATTGAATTGAACCGCCCCGGGTCGGGGCGGTTTTTCGTTGGCGCGGCGGTTGGCGGGCGGGAGCGCTCTGCGGCTCGCGATCGAGCGCTATCGCCGTCTGTTGCATTACTTTTGGTGTCGCTAGAGGTCCGTTGGGAGTAGAGTCCTGAAACTGAAGGGAGCCACGAACGACCCCCTCGTCTAGAATGAAGTTGTCGAGACAACTCGCTAGGGGAGGGGATTATTCATGGCTCACAATCCGTTTGCCTATGTAAGGCCTGCATCGTCTGCATTCATTTCGCCTGTATCATGCCGTTCTAGCCCGAAGCCTGCCAAATATGCAGCAATTTGACTGCAATATGCCGCATGAGCGTCATAATGACGAATATAGACTGCACGCAATGCGGGCAGCATTGCAGCATGCCATCCGTCGAAATCATCCCCCGGAACGTCCGCAACCGTGGCCGGAACACCTTATACGCATGCGGTCGACCGACCGCCGTCACGCGGCGAAGCACCGTGCGTCGGGAGAGCGGTCCGCTACTTCCGGTGCATCTTGAACTCCAGGAACAGCTCGTTATAGTGCGCCAGCATCCGTTTGCCAAGGTTGCGGTACACTTCGAGCTTCTCCGTCAGCTCCGGCGCGGGATAGAACCGCTCGTCGCCGGAAATTTCCTCATCCAGCAGCTCAAGCGCGTCCTTGTTCGGCGTCGAATAGCCGACATACTCGGCATTCCGCGCCGCATGCTCGGGATCGAGCATAAAGTTCATGAACTGATAAGCGCCCTCGATATTGCGGGCCGTCTTCGGTATGACCATGTTGTCGAACCATAGGTTCGAGCCTTCCTCCGGCACGACATAGTCGAGCTTCTCGTTCTCGTCCATAATTTCCGACGCGTCGCCCGACCAGACGACGCCGACGGCCGCTTCCTCGTTCGCGAGCAGCATCTTGATCTCGTCGCCGACAATGGCCTTCACGTTCGGCGTCAGCGTGCCCAGCTTGCGCTTCGCCTCCTGCAAATGCGCCTCGTCCGTGTCGTTAAGCGAATAGTGCAGGCTATTCAGCCCGAAGCCAATGACCTCGCGCGCTCCGTCTACAAGCAGGATATTGTTCCGAAGCCGCTTGTCCCACAGATCGTTCCAGCTTGTAATCTGCCAGCCGTCCAGCATTTCCGGATTGTAGACGATGCCGACCGTACCCCAGAAGTACGGAATCGAATATTCGTTGCCGGGGTCGAACGACAGGTCGAGAAATCGCTCGTCGATATGGCTCAGGTTCGGCAGCTTGCCGTGGTCGATCGGGAGCAGCAGCTTTTCTTCTTTCATTTTGCTAATCGCATACTCGGAAGGAACGCTGACGTCGAACGTCGTGCCCCCCTGCTCGATCTTCGTCATCATCGCTTCGTTCGAATCGAACGTCTGATAGATGACTTTAAGACCGCTCTCCTCCTCGAACTCGGCGATCAGATCGGGGTCGATGTAATCGCCCCAGTTATAAATCGTCAGCGTGTTGCTGCCCCCGTAGCCTGCCGAAGAATTCAGCACGTGCACAGCGTACATAAGTCCGAAAGCGACGACGAAGACGGCGATAAACATCCGAACGAGCTGCTTCATCGCTGCACCTCCGTTCCCGGCGGGCGGTTGCCTCGCTGATTAATGAAGTAGTACCCGATCACAAGCAGTACCGTGAACAGGAAAATAAGCGTCGACAGCGCGTTGATCGACAACGAAATGCCCTGCCGCGCGCGTGAATAAATTTCGACCGCCAGCGTCGAATAGCCGTTGCCCGTGACGAAGAACGTGACCGCGAAATCGTCGAGCGAGTACGTCAGCGCCATGAAGAAGCCTGCGAAGATGCCCGGCCGAATGTACGGCAGCACAACCTTCGTCAGCACGTCGAGCCGGCTTGCGCCGAGATCCCGCGCAGCGTCGAGCCACGTCGGGCTCATCTCCTCCAGCTTAGGCAGCACCATAATGACAACGATCGGCACGCTGAACGCGATATGCGCGAGCAGCACCGATACGAAGCCAAGCTTAATGCCGATCATCGTGAACAAAATGAGAAACGAAGCGCCGATAATGACGTCCGGGCTGACGATCAGCACGTTGTTCAGCGCCAGCAGCGCGTTGCGCGGACGGCGGCGGCGCACCTGCTGAATCGCGAGCGCGCCCAATACGCCGAGGATCGTCGAGATGGCCGACGACAGCAGCGCGATGACGAGCGTATTCAGCACGATTATGAGCAGCCGCGTATCCGCGAACACTTCCTTGTACCAATCGAGCGTGAAGCCTTCAAAGTCGTGCATCGCTCCGCCGCTGTTGAACGAGTAAAGCATCAAATAGAAGATCGGCGAGTACAGTACGGCGAACACGACGATCAGGTAGAGATTGGACCATTTCCACCTCTCGCGGGAGCTGCCGGCTCCGGCTTTGGATGCCGCTGCGCTCATGACGCTTTCACCTCCCGCTTCTTCCGGTTGCCCGTCAGCACCATAATAAGCGCCATAACGATGACGAGGAACACGGCAATCGTCGCGCCCATTCCCCAGTCCTGCGTCACGAGAAAATGCTGCTCGATCGCCGTGCCGAGCGTAATGACGCGGTTGCCCGCGATCAGACGGGTAATCATGAACAGCGACAGCGCCGGAATAAATACCGCCTGGCAGCCCGCTTTCACGCCGCTGATCGTTAGCGGAAACACGACGCGGCGGAACGTCGTCCACGGCGAAGCGCCGAGGTCGCGCGCAGCGTCGATGAGGGACGGATTCATTTTCTCAAGCGCATTGAACACCGGCAGAATCATGAACGGAATAAAAATATAGACCGACACGAACACGAAGCTGAAATCGGTGAACAGAATTTGCTGCCGGCCGATGCCGAGCGTCTCCAGTACCGCGTTGGCAGCGCCGTATGTACCGAACAAGCCGAGGAACGCATACGCCTTCAGCAGCAGATTAATCCAGCTCGGCAAAATAATAAGCAGCAGCCATAGCTGCTTATGCTTCGCCTTCGTCAGCAAATACGCGGCCGGATAGGCGACCAGCAGCGAGAATGCGGTAATAAGAAACGCATACCAGAACGAGCTGAGCGTCATGCGCATATAGACCGGCGTAAAAAAGTCGGCATAATTGCCGAACGTGAACCGGCCTTCGATATCGAACAGCGAATAATAGACGACCAGCGCAATCGGCGCCACGACGAACAGCACGATCCATGCCGCATAAGGGATCAGATACAAATTGCGCGACTTAACGGACATGGACGGCCTCTTCCTCGTCCGATTCGGCATCCGAATCCGCATAAGCCTCCAGACGGCGGTCGAACTCTTCCTCCGTCTCGTTGAAGCGCATGACGTGAATCGCTTCCGGATCGAAATCGAGCCCGATCCATTCGCCGACCGTCGCCCGTTTCGTCGAATGGACGAGCCATTCGTTGCCCGCTTCGTCATAGCCGATAATTTCGTAGTGAACGCCGCGGAAAAGCTGCGTATCGACGCGCACCTTCAGCTTGCCGCCGTCCGGCGCCGTCATCTCCAGGTCTTCCGGCCGGATGACGATTTCGACCGGCTCGTTCTTATTGAAGCCGCCATCGACGCAGTCGAACGTCCGTCCGGCGAATTCGACGACGTAGTCCTCCAGCATCCGGCCGGGCACGATGTTCGATTCGCCGATGAAGTCGGCCACGAAGCGGTTAATCGGCTCGTCGTAAATGTCGATCGGGGTGCCGCTCTGCTGAATCGTCCCTTTGTTCAAGACAAAAATCTCGTCCGACATCGCCAGCGCTTCCTCTTGATCGTGCGTAACGAAAATAAACGTAATGCCGAGCCGCCGCTGCAGCTCCCGCAGCTCGTACTGCATCTCCGTGCGCAGCTTCAGGTCGAGCGCGGAGAGCGGCTCGTCGAGCAGCAAAATTTCCGGCTCGTTCACGATTGCGCGGGCGATGGCGACGCGCTGCCGCTGGCCGCCCGACATTTCCGTAATCTCGCGGCTCTCGTAGCCTTCGAGATTGACGAATTTGAGCGCTTCGCGCACTTTGGCGGTGATGGCGTCGTTCTTCAGCTTTTTGATCCGCAGGCCGAATGCCACATTCTCGAAAACGTTGAGATGCGGGAACAGCGCGTAATCCTGAAATACGGTGTTCACCTGACGGCGGTTCGCCGGCACTTCGTTAATGCGTTTGCCGTGAAAATAAATCGTGCCTTCCGACGGCTCCATGAAGCCCGCGATGAGACGCAGCACCGTCGTTTTGCCGCAGCCGGACGGGCCGAGCAGCGTATAGAACTTGCCGCGCTCAATCTCGAAGCTGACATCGCTAAGGACGGGCATATCGTTATCGTAGCGCTTCGTCACGCGCTCGAAGCGAATAATCGCGTTCGTGTCGCTCACTGGTCATTTCCCCTTTTATGTAGCGGGATCCGTCGACCCCTGTCGTTTCCATACGCCCTCATTATATAGGATGGGGAAATTAGTGCAATATTTAATCGCAAAGCTTGGGCGGACAGGGAAAAATTACGGGGCGTTTGCGTGCCTTCGCTCGCTCCCTTAGTGCATCTTTGCGCCTAGGGGGCGTGCCTTGGCGGCGCTGGTTTCCCCCTCGCGCATCCCCCAAGCCGTTACTTGCTTATCACCCAGAACTGCCCGGCCTCGCGCTTGAACAGCGATTCCTTGGCAGTCACCCGGCCGTCGTTCTTCGTGCCTTCGTCGATAAGGCCGTCCTTGCCGTAATGCGTGTAACGCGTATTGTCGATGTTCGGGTCCAGCACGTCGATCCACCATTCGCCGTCCTTCTTCAAGATGTCGTGCAGCAAGATATAATGTCCTCCGCTCGTAAAATGCCCCGGCCGCATCGACGCGATGACGATCGGACCCGGCTGCGACAGCGCAACGCGCACGTCGTTCCAATCGGCCGTCTGGCTGCATTTCAAGCCGTAGACGGGCGCGATGCGGGCGAAAAAGCTCCACGCCGTGCCGTTGTCGTCCGTCCGGCAGCCGTTGTCGAGCGCGAACTTGCAAGCCGCGGGCGGCTCCAGCCGATTGCCGGTCAACGTTGCGACCGCCATCGCCATACAGGTCGGTCCGCAGCCCGAAGCGGCGATCGTCTGGCTCGGGTCCCGGCGATTGGAATATAGAACATGCTTCCAGCGCGAGTCCTCCTGACTATAGTAGACCGGCTCCGGATCTGCCGGCGCCGCCCCCAGGACGCCGCGGTCCTCGGCTCCGTCCGCCCGCTTCGCCGACGGCGAGAACAGCACTTTCCACGATTGCGGGCCGATCTTGCCTTCCGATGCGCCGGTATTGCCCAGCCGGTTCATGCGCTTGAACGCATTGACGGCGAACAGCGTGTTCGCCCCGAACTTGCCGTCGGCGACGAGCGCCGCTCCCGTAGAGCCAGTGTAGCCAAGCGCACAGAGTCTCTCTTGCAATTGACGGACCGCAGGTTTCACTGTCGCAGGATCAAGACCCAGCACGACGTCCGGAATGGGCGGCGTTACATTGTTGGCAGGCATAATTAATATATTCCCCCTATAAGAATGAATGGGATCGATGCAAAAAGAAGCTTTCCTAAGCGGCTCCGGTCACGCTGGGCTCAGGAAAGCTTCTGCGAGCAAACGAACGGCACGATGCGCGCAAAGAACGCCAAGCCAACCGTGCCATCATGCCGCAAGCGGCAAACGGGACTAGAATATGCCGTCCACAGGCCAGTATTCCGGCTGCGCGGCGGCCGGTCCCGGCGTCTGCCCCGGCGCAAGGGCCGGCTTCGCCGCCGGAGCCGGGGCGGGCGGCTCCTCTTTCTTCACCGAGACATGAACATGCATCGCATTCTCGTACCATACCCAGTCGAAGCCGGCATCCTTCGCCAGCTCGGCCAGCCTGCCCAGCAGCGCGTTGCCCGGCTGATCGTCGGACACCGTAATGTCCGCCGCCCGGCCCTCGTAATGGAGGCTGACCGCATAGCTCGGAGCGCCATGCTCGTTGTCCTCGTCCCATACGTCCGTCGCGCGCAGCTTGCGGTCGGGCCATTCCGCCTTCACAAGCCCGGCGAGCCTGTCGAGCTTCTCCTTCATGCGCGGCGTCATCATTCGATCGGCGCCGGTCTGCTCTTCGTCCTTGAATACGATGTCGGAATTATCGTTCTGGATGAGCTTGTCGAATTCGGCCGTCCCTCTTAGCACTTTCGCCGCCATAGCGCCCGAATTGTCTTTCTCCGAGGAGGTCGGATACTTCTCGTTCAGCGCCATTACCTTCTTAACGATCGCCTTCGCCTTCTCGGCCGGCTTGTCGGAGCCGCCGAGCGACTTGATAAGCTTGTCGAACGGCGCCGCGTCGCCAACCTTGGACATATTCGGTCCGGCCAGCGCGCTATATTTGTCTCCCGGGGCCGCCACGGACATTTGCGGTCCGGCCGCCCCGCCGTTCCGCAAGTAGTTCAGCACCGCGCCGTTGCCGAAGCTTTGCTGCGCCGAAGCCAGCGAGAAGGGACTCGCGGACTCGCTCTGCGGAGGCAGGCTTGATCCCGGAACCGGCTGCGGAGCCGTCTTGGCAGCGTTGCTCTTGCTTTCCGGCTGCTGCGCCGGCTGTTTAGCCATCGTCCTTCTCCCCTTCCTTCATGAATTGATCGATTCGGCTCATCCGCTCGTTCCAGGCCTCCAAATATTCGGCGTTCGTAATCTTCTCCCCCGGCCCTTCCTTTACAAAATGCTCCTTATCGAACGGCATCATATTGCCCCGCTGATTGCCGCCGATGGCCGCATCCGGCTTCTCATAGATGCCGACCATGCCGTTAAACCCTTGCTGGTGGGCGAAATAAAGGTTTTGCGCGCTCTCGTCGAGCAGAACGCCGTCGGCGCGGTCGTCGACGGGAGAATCGACATAGGTGGCGGGAGCATCCGCCATGCATATCGGCGCGGGCTGAACGCGCTCGCTCCGCTTCCGGCTCACCTTCGCGTTGTGCGATCGGATTTGATTCAAGTTGCCTTGGGCATAAATTGCGCCGACCAGCACGTTCGCTCTCGGATCGCTCTTCACGTCGTCCCATGCAATGGCGCGCTCCTCCCCCGATTCCGCATCCGTCACCGTCAGCGTATCGAACAGCTTCTTCATGGCGCCCTTGTCTCTGACGTCCTGAAATGCGCTATAGCCCATTTGCATCAGTCCATGATAATAGCCGCTGTCGCTGACGCTGCTCTTGTTGCCGGCCGATTCCATCACAATCATTGTCTCCAGCATTGCGGCCTCGATGCCGGTCAGCTCCGCCGCCTCCGTAATCGCGTCCTGAATTTCTTTGTCCTTGCGTATTTTGTTCCACGCCTTCCGGTCGTCCTTCTGCTTCTCGTTCCTCTTCGCATTCAACAGCTCGTCTGCCGTAGGCGGCCGGGCGACAGCCGCGAACGCCTCCGCCCGCTCGGCGGATTCCGGCTTGCCCCCTGCCTTGGATAGGCTCGCGCCATTGTCCGTGCCTTCGTAACGGTTTGCCGCCGCCGGCGCATACGACATTTGCCCCGTCATAGCGCCTGCCTGCAAATATTTGAGCACGGCGCTGTTGCCGTAGCTCTGCTGCATTTGCGCAAAAGGAAGGAAACCCGCCGCTTCGGGCTGGCCGGACGGCTTCGTCTTTGCTGTCGCGGCGCCCTTGCTCCGCTTATGCTCCGCTTGCCCAACCGCTTTCTTCGCCACCGGCATTCACTCCGTTCCGGTCCGTTAGGATTCGGCGGGCGGCGTTATATCTTTGCCCGCCGTCTTGCGAGCCTTCTTCGCCGTTTCTCCGGCTGCGTCCGATCGTTTCACGTTCTTCAACGCATCTGCGGCGCTTTCCGTCAGCGCCCCCTCGATGCGGGTATTGGCCGCAAGCTTATCGATTGCGCTATCATTCGGCTTGTTGCCGCCTGCAACCGGCTTGTCTAACGCTTTCTCCGCCGTATCGACGTGCAGGATCGTTGTATCGATCGGCTGCTTTATGATGGGAATATCGTCGACCGGCCGCTTAATAATCGGCGGATTGGAAACATCGACCGGCTCTTTCACTATCGGCGGATTAACCTTGATGTCGATGGGACCTTTAATAATCGGCGGATCGATTATATCCAGAGGCGGCTTGACAATCGGTCCTCCCTCATCCTTCCTCGTCCCGTCCCCAATCAGACTGGTTTGCCCCCCGCTGGCGGGAACCGTAATCGTGCCCGTATTTACCGTTCCGGCGACGGCCCACCAGCGAACGATCCAGTCCCTCGCCTGACTGGTCGCCGAATACACCCTCGTATCCTGAATTTTGACCGTAAACCCGATGTCCTGCGAAGTGGGATATAAGGCCATCACATAGGGCAGCTCCGGTTCCATCCAGGCAATGTCGCCGGTTTTGACCGTCGAATTAAAGCGCGGAATCGACGAGCCGCCCGGTCCGGGGAACGGCGGCGGCTCCTGCGGCTCCTGCGATATTGGCTTAATGGCATCGATATTGTTCAACAAAGACGTATTCGGCTTCGTTCCGTCCGCGATATCCATCCGGACCAACCCGGTTTCCGGCAGCGTCTGGTTCATCCGCCCGGCGCCGCCGATTAACGACGTCGGCAGCCCTCCGTCCTGAGACTGCTCGTGCACGACGGATAAAATAATGCCGACATTGTTGGTAGGAAGCTGATGCGAGATATATGGCGATACGCGGATCTCTCCGGGATTCATCGCTTGAAACACGATGCTGCCCGTCGCGATTTGCGCGCCTTCTCCCGTGCCTCCGCCGCCCGGAATGTTGACGACGATTCGCCCGTTCGCCGCATCGTCCGTCGCCGTCACGCCGCCGCCGATAAAATTGATTTTCGTCCGGGCCGCAAGCGCCACGCCCTCGTCCTGTACGACCACCTTCTGCGGATCGGCCAGCGTCCCCGACAGATTGTTCACGTTCAGCTTATCCGCGCCGCCGTCCGCATGCGTCGCCGCATGACTGGCCGCCGCGCCGCTGACCGTCACGTTAATGCGGCCGTTCGCCGCGTCGTCGGTCGCCGTCACGCCCGCCCCGATGAAGTTGATCTTCGAACGGGCGGTCAGCGGGGCGCCTTCCTCCTGCACGACGACCTTCTGCGGCTCGGCAAGCACGCCGGACAGGTTGTTCACGTTCAGCTCGTCGGGCCCGCCGCTGCGATGCGTCGCCGCGTGGCTCGCAAGTCCCGGAATCGTGACAATCGTCCGACCGCCGGCCGAATCGTCAGCGGCCGTGACGCCGGCGCCGACGAAATTGATTTTCGAGCGGGCCGTAAGCGCCACGCCCTCGTCCTGCACGGCCACCTTCTGCGGGTCGGCCAGCGTGCCGGACAGATTGTTTACGTTCAATTCGTCCGGACCGCCGCTGCGATGGGTGGCGGCATGCGTCGGAAGCGGCGCGGGGCGCTCCTTGTCCTGCAGCATGAGCTGAAACAGCAGATCGTTGTTATAAATGAACGGGCGAACCGTCTCGTCGATATCGGTAATGATGCCCTTGTTGTTAACCGTAATGGCCGCAAGCACGACATACTCCTCGGCCGGCGCCGCCGATTGCTGCTGCTTGTCGAAATATTGCTCCGCCAGCAGCCGGACGATCGAGCGGTCCGCCACGACGGCAAGCTCCGATTCGCCCGTTCCCGGATACAATACGCTGTTAAGCAGCAACTGTGCGCCTATGACGCCGGTGGTCGGCAATTCGCCTGCGCGCGCATAGTAACGCTGCGTCCGCGCAACGCCGCTTGCCAGTCCGGTCAGCACGAACGGAATTTTGTTGTCTTTCCAAGCGCTGAGCATCGAGAACTGGCTCGGCAGCGATTCGATCAGCTCGACCGTCAGCATGCCGCTCGGGGCCAGCTTCGTCTTCACCGTCAGCACCACCTCGATAACGTCGCCCGGGTTAACGGCGCGCGGCACGGAGCGGTGGACGACGAATTGCTCGTTCTCGAACACGGTGACGGTCCGGCGGTATACCGTCTCCAGATCGCCTGCCGAAGCCGGCGGCTGCGTCGTGAGCGCGAGCTTGAACGTTTCGCGGATTTTGTTCAATTCGATGCCGTCCGTGCTTGCCGTCGCGTTCGATATCGGCGGAACCGGCTCGCGCGCAATTTCGTCGTAGGCGATGGCTGCATAGAGAACGCCGCCTCCGTAAGCGGGCGGGTAGCCGGACAGCTTGCCGATGTCGGCGACGTCCACGTTCGCCGCCACGACGATTTCCCGGCCGCCGGCATCGATCGCCGTTCCCGGCGTCAGGCGGATGCCGGTGCCGTCGATCGGCGACAGGTGCAGTCCGCCGATGACCCCCCTGCCGTGCACGAACCGGTTCAGCAGGCTCCGCTTCTCGATATAATAATTTTGCTCCAATTGAAAATCTTTGACCGACAGCAGCTTCCCGTAAAAATATCGGTTCCGCTCGAACTGCTGCAATTGCAATTGACTGTTAGACAACTCGATAACCTCCCATCATCGAATAGCTCCGTTATATAAGCCGCATATCGGCGCCCAAGCCAGACCTGACGTCCAGTTGGCCGTACGGCGTCTCGTCCATCAGCATCGTATCCCGATCCATAATCGACTCGTCGTCGTAGCGGGCGGACGGATGCGTCAGCACCGTATTGACGCCCATAAACGTATAGCCGCCCAGATAAATCCACGGCTGCAGCCATGTGACGTCCGCCACCGTATGCGCCGGCTGATCGTGCGCGATCATTCGCTTCACCGTCTCCAGCTCGCCGAGGCCCGATAGCTGCTCCGGCATCAGCAGTACGCTGAATCGATACGGATCGTCGCCGAACAGCTCGACGTACGTCCGCTTCGCATCCGGATCGACGATATCTTGCAGCTTGTAATTCTCGACGATAATCGGAGCCTCGCCCGTATACAGACGGATCAGACGCTCCAGCCCGTCCTTCGTGCCTCGCTTGCGGTGGATTTCCGGCATGCCCTTAATCAAGCTGCGCAGCTTGTCCTCGGGCCATCCCGGATCGGCGGCAACGCCGATCCACGCCGCCAGCCACCGCAAGTAATCGCCAGCCGTTGCGTCGACATCGAGCCATCGCGGCGACGAGGCGATCTGCCCGTCAAGCTCCGTCATGAACGTCTCCGGCAGCGATAAGAACCGTTCCAGCAAATCGCGGCTCGGCCCGTCCTCCTGATAAACGGCGGGCAAATAACGCAAGTACGACAATCTCGGAAAATCGACCCGGACGCTGCGAACCAGCGGCGTATCCTGAGCGCTTCCGAACAATTGCAGCCGAATCCACAGGTAGCGGCCCGGCTCGGCCCGGATGAGCATATCGCGGGGGTTGACCGCCGTGTCCGACCAAGGCAACTGCGCAAGCGCGGCGGCTTTGTCCGAGACGCGGATCTTATCGCCGGCGATATAGCCATCGAGATCCTCATTATTTCCGTTGATAACACAATGGCGCTTATCCGACACCAGATAAGACACCCGAATAAGCGTGTTATCGGGAATATCCCGGTCCAAGGCGAGCTTATGCCACCGGATCGCCTCCTCCGTGCTGTCGAAGCTTCTCGAATAATACTCGCCTTTGGATATCGGAGAACCGCTATCGCGATACAGAGCAGGCTGCCGCGCCTGCAACGTCACCTTCTGCGCGGCGCGATCGAACAGATACAGGTTGTTCCCGCTGAACACGATCCGGTCGGCGGCGCCGCGATACGTCGTCAGCGGACCGATCGGCTCGCCCGATTCGCCGCCGTACAGATGAACCAGCGGCATCCGCATGCCGTTCTCCGGCTCCCTCTCGCCGATGTAGACGACATTCGAATTGTCGATCGCGATGGAGATGGGATTCGTTTCGGCCGCTAACGGGGCCCGCCAGCTTAGCTCTCCTTGCGCCGAATAACAGGCAAGCGTTTTCTCCTCTATATCGAGTACATATACGGCGCCGGACGCGGCCACGGCCGCCGTCCGCCTTAATCCGGCCGAAGCGGCGCCGTCCGCTTCGCCGATCCGGCGAACGAAACGGCCGCCGGAATCGAAGACGGCGACGAGCGCCCCTTCGGCTTGCACCACGTAGCTGAAGCCGTTCGCGTCTGCGGCGACATCGCAAGGCGACCAGTCCTCCGGCGGTGCGGACGCGCTGAACGGCGAATCGTCTCCGGCCGTCCAGACCGGCTGACCTGTCGCTTCCGCATAAGCGCACAGCCGGACGCTCTCGCCGCCCGCATGCTCCAGCACGTAGACGAACCCGCCGCTGCGCGCCAGCTTGACGCCTTCGTCCAGCGTATACAGCAACCCTTCCGGCCTGTCGAGCCGGTTCGTAACCGGATTAAAGGCATAGACCTTGCGGGAATTGCCGTCCATAACGAGCAGCATGCCGTACGGCCCCTCCGCGACGTCGGCGACGAATCCGCCGGACGGCAGCAGCGAACCGGCATCCAGCGTCAGCTCGGTCGCATAGTCGTTCGCCGACTGAATCCGGATGCCGGCCATTTGGTCATCCCATACGAGCTGATGAAGCACCCCCGCGTTCCACAGCGGCTTCGACCGGATAATATGATAGTGAAACTCACTGCGATCCAATACGGGCATAACCGGCTCCTTCCTGCGACGGTCGGTCGAACCAAGGAAGCTCGATCTCGATCCTGTGGCTGTCGGAGTACGCCAGCGCATTCGGCTCCAGAACGAAATTGCCCTGATCGTCGATACGGCCGCCTCCGTCCGGATTAAACATCTGCAGCCGCTGCACGCTGTCGACGCCGCTCACTTCGTCGATAAGCGCGTAAAGCTCGGATAAATAGACCGTTCGTCCGAACGTCCACCCGGTGCCGCGCGGCCCGCCCTCCAGCGGATGCAGATACCGGGACAGCGCCGCAGCGGCCGCTTGCGCCACCTCCTCGCCTTGCTGCCTGCCGTTAATCGTCACAAGCGCGCTTACCTGCACCTTGACATACTTCGGCGCAATGACCGCCACGCGCGTCGTCACCAAGCGGCGGCGATTCAAGTAACGGGCGACGCTATTCAAAAAGCCGGCGCTTGGCTGCGGATTCGGCTTGTCGCTGTACGGCACGACGACGACCGTTACCGCATTGTCTCCGCTTTGCAGCGCCTTGGCGCGGGCGACGCGGAGTCCCGGCGTGCCGCAGGCCAGCCGCTCGTAATCGTCGTCCGTTACGGCTCGCGTAAGCCGCTTCAGCTCCTTGACCGCCCGAACGAACGCATCCTCTATGCTTTCGGCGTCGACTCCTCCGGCAGCCGGCATAAGCTGCGCGATACCGAGCCGCTTCGCAAGCTCGCTTGCGCCGTCCGCGAATTGGCGAATCGAGCCGGCGCTTACGTTTCCTTGCGAGCCGGCCGTTTTGTAATACGACATCCGGATGCTGTGCTGCGCCGCCGAGGCAGGCGGCACTTTGCCGCGCAGCCCGTCGCCGAACCGGATGACGCCGCCCTCGGCGTCCAGCATATAATGCGAATCGTCCGGACCCGAAGCATCGAGATCGTTCCGGCCGCTCCATGCCGACCATCCCTGCCGCCCGTCGAATGGTTCCTCGCCGCTTTCCAGCACCTCGACAACCATCGGCGGCTGAAGCGCGATGCCTCCGCCGTCCTTCACCTCGAACGACTGATTGCTCAGCCCGTTGGATCGGCCGACATAGACGTTATCGACGTAGTCGAGCTGGACGACCGGGACGGTGTGCAGCATAATACTGTCGATCCGCGGCGCCAGCTCGTAGCCCGATGTCCGGACCGTACACCGGAACCAGCAGCAGTTCGCGGCCGCAACCGGAAATATCGTCGCCCTGCCCGGATCGTCCGGCGCCCGGAATACAATTCGTCCGCTGCGCGTCAGCATGGCCGTCTCGTCCGACGCGACCTCCAGCTTCGCCCATTTCGAATGGCCGGTCCAATATTCCCATTCCAGCTCGACGGACGGGCTCGCCTCGAACGGCTCTTCCTCTTCGTCCTCCTGCGCCGCGATCGGCACGGGATAATCGTCGAACAGCCCGAATGCGACCGGAACGAGCGTCCCCGGCCGAATCGGCCGGTCGAAGCCGAGATACAGGCTGCTGCCGGCTTCCGCCTTGTCGCCGAACGCTTTGAAGCTCAATCCCTCGTGGCCGGCAGACTCCGTCTGGTCGATGACCGAGGAGCCGGTCAGCGTAACGATGCTGACAAGCGACGCGCTCGTCACGTATAGCTCCTGTTCGGTCACGAACCGAAGATCACCCGCGAGCAGTTGCGTCCCTTGCGGCACCCGGATAGGCGTGTCGTAAGCGGCGCCAGCCTCCCCGTCGGCGGTGAATTGGCCGGAGCCGTTCGGAGCGAATGTCGCTTCCGCCCGCGCAGGCTTCGCGCGAGCCGGATAAACGCCGAGCAGCTTCAAATATTTGCGTATATGCTCGCCGCGGACTTGATCGAGGTAATAACGCTGTCCTTCGGCAAGCCAAGCGAGCAGCTCCAGCATCGCAATGCCGGGGTCATGCACGTTATAATCGGTCCATTCCGGGGCATATCGCGGAATTTGCTTCTTCGCGTCCTCGATAAGCTGAGCGAACGTTTTATCGTCCAAGATCGGAATTGGAAGCATGTCGGACACCTCTTCGTAAGGATGATCGGTTCATCGGCGGCTAAGGCCGCGCACGATGACCTGATGGAAGCCGCTGTAGATGAGCATATGCTGCGGGAAAACGATCTGCTGCGGCTGCGATGGATTGACGACCCTTTCATTCCCGTCCGCATCGCGGACAATCATCTCCAGCCGGTCTACATATTCAAGACCCGGTATGCTCCCGAGCAGCGCGTACAGATCGGACAATGCGGGAGCGCGGCCGAAGTCCCAGCCGGACTTCGCCGTTCCACCGGTCAGCGGATGAAGAAACGACTTGAGCCGGCTCTGCGCTTCCCGCTCCGCAGCCGGCACCGACTCGATTCCGGACGCGACGAGCGCCGCATGCACCGACACCTCGGCGTAAGCCGGTCCCCGGATATGAATGCGCGAGCGGCTTGCGACGACATTCGCCGCACGCTCTCGGATATAGGCGGCGATTGTCTGTCTAAGCGCGGCGCTTGGCTGCGGGAGCCGATCGGCCGATTGCGGAACGACGAGCAGCGTAATGCATCCGGTCTGCGGCTGTCCCTGCTCGTTCACGTTCGGCAAGCATTTGGCTCTGGCGACGCCCCGCGCAGCCTCGAATACGAGACTCTCGTAATCGGCCGCCGTCACGGCGCGGAACCGATGGCGGATCATGAGCGGTCCGCGCTCCCGGGCGGCGGCGCCGTCCTCCGTATCGTAGCCGCCCGCCGCCGGTTCCGGATTGACGACGCCGTCCACGTAAGCGATCGACGATTTCAGCATCGCGATCGCGCCCGCCTCCACGTTGCCTCTCGTTCCCCCGCCGCTGCGATAATTAAGCTTGATATTATTCGTGCCGATCGGCGGGATTTTGCCGTGAATGCCGTCTCCGAACCTTACCCGTCCCGTCGTCCGGTCGATCGCGCAGCAGCGCTCGTCCGCATTCGCATCCAGGAGCGTATCCTTCACCCGCCATCCGACCCAGAATCGAACGACGTTTCCTTGGACGTCCTTCTCCTCCATGAACGGCGTCCCCGCCTCCAGCATCGCCTGCCGCTCGCGGTCGGATATCGACGACAGCTCGTCGACGTACAATTCCTCCTCCGCGACCGGCGCCTTGGACGCGGCGAAGGCCGCATTCGGCGTTCCGCGGGAAGAACCGATCACTTCGTCCTTGAAGCTCTCGGCCTGGTCGACCATCGTCGTATTCCGATAAATGCCCTGTATAATTGGCGCAGGAGCCCGTGATGTCTCCGCCGGGGCAGCGGCGGGCTGCGCTTCCGATGCCGATGCCGGACGGAATAAGCCGGACTTATCGACGGCCCGCATCCAATAGCGGGACTTGCCGAATATCGCCGTCTCCGTCCAATCCGGCAGACCGACGAACGCCAGACACCCGCTGCGCGTCAAATGATCGGTCCCGTCCTCCGCATCGAGCTTCATCCAGCCCGAGCCGCCCCGTTGCTCCGCATAATACTGCCATTCCACAATCGGATGCAGATCGGGGTCGTACACTTGGTCGACCAGCGACAGATAAAGGCTGATAGGCCCGCGCAGCGGCGCGCGGTCGAATCCGACGTACATGGCCTGCTCGCCGTCCAGCGCATCCGCCGCGCTCAGCCAGCCTCCCGCCGCCGCATCGCGGAACCGAAGGCTGCGATAGTCCAGCGCATGCTCCGGCGGCGCCTCCGCGATGTACCCGATCGACACGCTGCGGATCAGCAGCTTCTTGCCGGCAATCTCCAGCTTATCGGCGGGAGGAAGAGCATACAGCCTGCATCGGACCCAGCAGCTTTCCTGTCCCTGCACCGCCGTAAGTGCAACGTCGTCGCCGTTGCGGAACGTCATCGCGAATGCGGAGCTTCCGTCAAATTTTGTTTCCGTACGCTCCCATCGCATCCACCCGCTTCCGTTCCAATACTCCCACGATACGCCGGCGGTAAAAATATCCGGGATAGAGCCGCCGGCCGCTTCGCTCTCTCTGCCGGCCCGCTCGGCCTCCCCCTCCGGGAGCAGGAAAGTAAGCGTCACGCTCCCGCCCCGCTTGGACAACGCATCGGCCCCGGCAATATAGAGCGTGTCGCCCGTACGCGGACTAGCGCCGAACAAGTGGAAAGGCGCGCCCGGCTCCACCGGATTATTGTTGCCGAACATTAGATCCGGCCCCGTATCGCCGCTTCCGACGGCAATACGCCAATCCATTCCGGCATAGGCGTCGGCTGCGGAGCCGGTCGCCTCGGCGATCGAGCAAGATGACGGCTCCCGCTCTCGTCCCCCCGTCTGCGACTGCGGTTGCAGCGAGCCCGATAACTGCCCGCGCACCCATCTGCTTCGTTTCCCGTGCACCTCGGTTATGCCGAGCAGCCTCGTTCCCGGCCGGACGCGGAGCCCCTCTTCGCCGGGCTCCAGATCGATCCAATCGCCGTCCCAATATTGCCAGCGAATGTCGTCCGCTGCCGTCCTCCGCGTTCCGCCGCCCGAACCGCCCCCGGCTTGACCGTTCGAATCGGCGGCGCGGGTAACGCGGATCGAGGAGCCGGAGCCGACGCGCAGCAAATCTTCATGGGCCAAGTAAATCCAATGCTCCTGCTTGTTCAAGCCCTCGAACAGCTTGAACGACGTGACGCGGCTTATTTCCGAACCCGCCGCGTGATCGGCTCGCAGCGGCGAGACCAGCGTTACCGTATGGTCCTTCGCGCGAAGCACCTCCGCATGCTCGCTGCCGCCGACCAGCAGCAGGTCGCCCGGCTGCAAGCCTTTTGCATTGTCGATCAGCAGCGCGCTGTCGCCTTGACGGGCCGGCGATACGACGACCGCCCACATCGGCGCAATCGGCTGCTCCGCCAAGCCGGGCGGAGCCGCATAGATCGCGTCCGCTCCCGAAGACGCGCACAGCAGATCGGCAATGCGGGCCGCCGTCGCCAGCATCGGCTTTCTCGTCTCGAAGACGATCGACTTGCCGCCGTCCGGCGGCGGCGCGGCAACCTGTGTCCGCGCCGGAATAAGGACGGCGTCCCTCACGCCCGAGCTGAGCCGGAACGTGACCGGCGCGCGCGCCTGCGTGGCCGGCAGCAGCGAGATGCCGAGCTTGCTTAAGAACGTCATAAAATTTTTATCCGGAACCCGGTTCAAGCGCTCAAGCGTATCCACATATTGACCGGCAAAAATCCGAATGACGGCCGCGGCCGGGTCGCGTTCGTTCAGCGTATTCCATTCCGGCACGTAATAGGACGCCAGCTCCAGCAATTGCTCCATAATCCGGCCGACGTCCCTTCCGTCGATGAGCGGAGCGCGCATCGTCTCACCTTCCCTGAAGCTATCCTTCTCGCAAATAAAACGGATAGACCAAATTGTATTCGTTATTCGTCGAGCGAACCCGATACCGGATGCCGATCGTCAGCTTGCCGACCGTTCCCCGATCCGGCTTCACCTCGACCGACAGCGTGTCGATCCGCGGCTCCCAGCGCATAAGCGCTTCCTTCACGCTTGCTTCCATCTGGCCCATCGTCGACACGCTCATCGTCTCGTATATAAATTCGTGAATGCCGCAGCCGAAATCGGGCCGCATGACCCGCTCGCCCTTGGCCGTAAACAGAATGATGCGAATTGCCTCCTGAATGTCGGCCTCGTCCGCAGAAAGCGCGAACGCGCCGGATGCCGGCTCCAATATTACGGGGAACTTCCAGCCTATGCCCAAAAACGAGTTGGCTATCTTCAAATTTGTCGCCACCTTGCATCATAATTTGAATCGTTCTCCGCCTCGAAGGCTACCCGATCAGAACGGTCGGCTCGCCCGTCATCACAACGTTCGGACCGCCAGCCTCCGTAATGCTGTCACCCATACGAACGGCGGGCAGACCGTTAATCAGCACCGTCGCGCTGCCCATCGCGACGACGCCTCCCACATGCGGATTCGGCGTTGCGAGCGCGCAGACGTGAAAGTCGGAGCCCGCGCGCCAGGCCGGCTTGCCGCCGATCAGCACGTTCGCGCTGCCGGGACCGGGACCAAGCGGCGCGCCGTGGCTCGTCGGGTCCCCCATTCTTGCCGCTGGCGGCATAAGCATGGCACCTCCATTGGAAAGCGGTTAGTTGATTTGCACGATTGCGCCTTGAATTTTGAGCGTGCCGCCCGATTTCAGCGTCATCGACGCATCCGCCTCGATCTGTACCATGCTCGCTTTAATCGTCACCTGCCGGCTGCTCTTGATCGATATTTCATTGCCCGATCCGTCGATGACGACGGCATTGCCGTTTGAATCCTTCAACTCGATCCTCGGTCCTCCGGAGCCGTCCGCCAGCGTAATCGTCTGACCGTCCTTGCTTGTAATTGTGACGTTCTCCTCGCCATCCGTATCGTCGAGCACGATCTCGTGACCGCTGCGCGACTTGATGACGCGTTTATTGTTATTGCCGTCATCGTTGCTGCCGGGAGGCGAATCCTTGCCGTTCCACAGCGAGCCCAGCACATAAGGATGGTTCAGATCGCCGTTCTCGAAGGCGACGAGCACCTCGTCTCCCACCTCCGGCAAAAAATAAAGGCCCCGGTCCTTCCCGCCGCTTGGAACGGCCATTCTCGCCCAGCCGCTCTCGTCCGAAGCGCCGCCGCCCGTGCCGCCGCGCCAAGGGAACGTCAGCTTGACGCGCGCGAGTCCCTCCGGGTCCCGATTGTTCGTCACGATTGCAATCATGACGCCTTGAATGCGGGCCCGATCCCGGCTTGGCTCAAGCAAGCCTTCAAGATTCATGCTCATATCGTGTTCCCCTTCACTTTAAAGGTCGTTCGGTAGCCCGATGCGCTGACGCTATGGCTCGTCTCTTCGATATAGTAGGCCGCGCTGAACATCGCGCCAAGACCGGTCAGCTTAATGCGCGTGCCCGGCAGAAGATCGGGAATGCCGATCGACTCGGCGCTGCCCGTCACCAGCGACTCCGCGTGCTTGTTCAGGACGGAACGGGCGATGCGATCCGCCTCGGCCTGAGTGCCGACCGGGCGACGGACGGTATGCACCACTTTGCCGCCGTTCAATTGCTTCATATAGTCGCCGCCGCTTTTGCGCCCTTTGCTCGTATCGGCCGCCCATTCGTCGCCCGCCTGCGCTTTGCCGACGATCTCCTTCTTCTCCTTCGGATCCCAGCCCCGCACTTCGACCTCCGACACTTGGCCGGTCAGATTGACGTCCGGGCGGAAGCTGATGAGCGATTTGCGCCACTCCAGCGCGACGAACGGCTCCGCCTTCATCGCCGGCGATTTGAACACGAGCTTGTCGCCGGATACGAAAAAATCGTAATAATTTTGCTCGGCGAGCGTTTTTAGAAATTGGTAGTCGCTTTCCCCTTCCTGCTTCGCCAGCTTCGTATGGGTGACCGGCGTCTCCTCGCAATCGGCCTGCAAGCCGTAATCGCTGGCGATGGCGGCGGCGATGCCGCTATGCTTGATGTCATCCCACGACCTCGCCTTGTTGCCCTTCATCATCGCGTAAGTCGCATCGTAGCCGCTGACGGTCAGTTGCGGAGCGCCCGATTCGCCAAAATCGACCGATACCGACGTAATAACGCCGACGAGCATCCCTCTCATCGCATCGGCATAGCCAAGCTTGATCTCGACTTTGCGGCCGAAGGCGAACAGCTCGCTTACGCTTCGCAAATCTTGCCGGACCGGGTCGAACGCATCGTCGACCGTGAACGAGAAGTAGCCCGCTTCGGTAAGCGAATGCTCCACGCTGATGCCGGCGATAAGCATCCCTTTGCGGAGCAGATCCTCGCCTTCGAGACGAACTTCGAATCTCGGCGCGTAAAAGTTGCGGTATTTATTCTCCAGCTCCTGAAACTCCATCCTACGCCTCCGCCGGCGGAATCCTAAGCGAGCTGCCCGCCTGAAGCTTTCTTGGGTCCGCGATGCCGTTCGCCCGGGCGATGCTTCGCCAGCGCCCCGGATCGCCGTATTCGCGGGCGGAGATCGACCACAGCGTCTCCCCTCGCTTCACCGTCACCTGCTTCGTCTGATCCGCCTGATTCGTTGCCCGCTGCTGCTGCTCCGTCATCGTCCGGTATTCGCGGAAGGACGCGTTCAGCGTCGCCCGGACCGGAATGCCGGAATCGAGAAACATCGTAAACCGCTGCGATGCCCGTTCCAGCACCGCTTTGAACTGCATTTTGCCCCAGATGACCATACAGACCGGCGGCGCATGCAAATCCGGGTCCATATCCATCAGCGCCGTTACTTGATTGGTGTATTGGCGGACATCGGCGCCTTGCTCGTATGTATCGAAGAAGAGCTCCATCGTCAGCGTCTGCCCGCCGCCGCCGACGAATTGAGTGACTGGCGCCGGCAGGCCGGGGATGACCGTGCTCTGCAATGAATTGCTTTTATCGATTGCATACTCCGACGGGTTGAACAACACTTTGACGGCGTCGCCCTTCGGGTTGCCGTCATAATCGAGCGGCTGAATCATCGCCTTCTCCAACGCCATACGCGCATTCTTCTCCTTCGTTTTCGTTGATTAGGGGCTGCTGTATAAAATGGGCCGCATACCGCCCTCCGCGGCTAGCGCAGCAAGGCAGGGACAATCTCTGCCTAGGCAATCGCCCGACGCAGGTATGTATGGCTTTACTTGGTGCGAGACATGCGATCGCGTCACGCGGGGCAGCAGGCAGTACCGCGCTCTACAAGCCGCGACGCTCTCTCGCCACCTTCAGCTTTCGCTCCAGCATCCGGTACACTTGCTCCGTCAGACGCTTCAATTCCGCGTCGGACAAAGACGCGCCGCTTCGCTCGGCGGCACTCTGCGGGAGCGGTTCGGCGCCACCGACGCCGGCTGTTGCGGCCCGCGCATGCCGCGCGCCGTTCCCGGTGCGAGCGGGCGTATCCGCCGGCGGGCCGGACGATTCGCCCGGCTGCCAATCCTCCGCTGCCGGGTGCTGCAGCTCCGGCGCTTGCTGCTTCGGCGGCGGTGCAGCGGCGACGCTTGCAGCCTGCGGCGGCTGGACGTCGCGAGCGGGCAACAGCGCAGCCGACTGCCACGGCGGCGAAGCGCTTTCGCGCGCCGCAAGCGGCGGCGTCGGTGCCTGCGTCCACTCCCCGTCGGCAGTCCAGTTCGCTTGCCAGCGGCCCGATAGCGCTGAATTTCCTGCGCTATTCCTTGCGTTCGCTAGCTCGTGAACCATTAGTGCAGATATATCTGCTCGATTCCATTCATTCGCTCGTCCGCGACCCGTTAGTGCAAAATTCCCTACAATATCCCGCTCATTCGCTCGTTCGCGGCTCCATAGTGCAGCAATCTCTGCTCTATTCCATCCACTTGCTCGTCCGCGACCCGTTAGTGCAAAATTCCCTGCACTATCTCGCTCATTCGCTCGTTCGCGGCTCCATAGTGCAGCAATCTCTGCTCTATTCCATCCACTTGCTCGTCCGCGACCCGTTAATGCAAAATTCCCTACACTATCTCGCTCATTCGCTCGTTCGCGGCTCCATAGTGCAATAATCTCTGCTCTATTCCATCCGCTTGCTCGTCCGCGACCCGTTAGTGCAAAATTCCCTGCACTATCTCGCTCATTCGCTCGTTCACGGCTCCATAGTGCAGTAATCTCTGCTCTATTCCATCCGCTTGCTCGTCCGCGACCCGTTAGTGCAAAATTCCCTACACTATCTCGCTCATTCGCTCGTTCGCGGCTCCATAGTGCAGTAATCTCTGCTCTATTCCATCCGCTTGCTCGTCCGCGACCCGTTAGTGCAAAATTCCCTGCACTATCTCGCTCATTCGCTCGTTCGCGACTCCATAGTGCGGTGATCTCTGCTCTATCCCACCCATTCGCTTGTCCGCCACCCGTTCGTGCAGATTTAGCTGCACGAATCAGCCTGCTTTGCTCCACAAGCTCTGATGCGGTATATACGGGCGGTGCGGGCTGCGCCGGTTGGCGCCAGCGTACATGCCTGTCGGTATTCGAAAGCACCGCATCCTCCACTTCCAACATTCGAAGCAAAGCAGGACGCTTTTCAACCGGAAGCCTTCCGGACCGTATTCGATTCAAAATACTTTTATCCAAATGTCGCTCTTTAGCCCATGTATTCCCCTTCTTCATCCGCATGACTGCGGCTATAGCCCCGTTCGCAACCGGCGGGCCATTGAGCGACTTTGTCAAATGGATCGAGAGGCTTCTTCGATTAGAAAGCGGAGAATAGTCAACAATCAATGGAGCATCCAGACTGCCCCGAGCAAAAGCTGCAGCAGAAACACTTCGTCCGGCGGACATGCTAAACCCGATGGATTCCCCATTTTCTATAGGAAAACCGAATGTACTCGCCCCGCTTGATCCCCCCGGTTTGCCCGTTTTACTTAATCTCCCGGGTATGCTCCATGCACCGACCGAGCTTAATCTGCCTAATCTACCGGATACGCCGGATGCACTCGGGCCGCCAATGAGCGCATAAGGGAGCACCGGACCAAAAGCTTCCCCGCGCCCCCGCTCTCCCTCGGCAGTCGGCCCCACTCCCATTCGCGCCTGATGAAGCGGCGTCCGCCGCGCTGCGGCCTCCCCTTCGCTTGGCAAAGGTAAAGGTACGCCTGCCGCAGCTCCCGTCTCGCGTACGAAGACCGTCCGCTCCGTCCAACGCTCGATCACCCGCTCCCCCTCGGGGGCCGGCTCGTTCATCAAGTAAATTAGTGCAGCCGTTGCAGCCGGACGCACCGCATAACGGGCATGCTTCGCCAGCAACGCGGCCGCAAAGCCCGGATCGGACACCAACGCAAGACGCCCGCTCATAAGCCGTCGACCGTCAAGCCCTGATGCGCAAGCTCGATCGATTCGAAAGCGACGCCGCTGCTGTCCGCCTTCAGGTCGGGCCCGGTCCACTTGATCGGGTAAGCGCCGGAGAAGTTCCATCGCTTCGCTTCATTCCCGTCCGCATCGAGCAAGATGATCGAGCCGTTAAGACGCGCCATCCAGCCTTCCGATGCGGCCTTGAACCAGAGCCACAGCTCGCTTGAGCCGGTCATGCCCCGTTTCAGCGTCAGATTGGACTGCCGCGTTATGCGGGGAAGCCGATGGATGTACGAATTGACGCCGCCCTCCCGGTATTCCTCCATCTCGATCTCCGCTTCGATTCCGTGCACCTCGCTGAACCCGCCGGCAATGATCCCGTCAAGCTCGATCAGAAATCGGAATCCGACGAGCGGGTCCCGTCTCGCTCCCGTCGGCATATGCCGCCCCTCCTGCAATCTTATGTGGCGAAAATATTTTTCGGCTCCTTGCTCGTCTTCCGGTGAATGCGCGATATTTCTTCGCACCAGCGACGGCGCTCCCGGTGGTCCATCTCCATAATGTCGTCGTGCTTCCAATGCAAGTAATAGGCGATGAAAGCGACCTCCTCATAGATCCGGTCTACCGGATAGCCGCTTAATACTCCCCCGCGGCGGCAATCTCCAGTTGGAAGTGATGCTCGCACTGCGGACATTCCGCCTCGATCGCGGCATTGCCGTCGTCGTTGATCCGTCTGTAGAACGATTGCAAGAAAGCAAGATCGGACGAGAACAGCCCCTCGATTACGGCGGGGTTAACGACCTGCAAGTCGCCAAGCCTCGTAATGACGCGCGATAACAAAATAATGGTCAAATACGCTGGATTCTGCTGCACGCGCGGGTCCTTCAGCGGCAAAATCTCGTCCGCCGCCGTCGACAGCCTCATCGTCCCGGTGCGGTGCAGCGAGCCTTGCTTATCGACATAGCCTTTGGGCAATACAAATTCGAATTCCGTTACGAATGCCATTGCGACTTCATCTCCTTGTTGTTTCGTTCGGCTCGATAGGAGCCGTACCTTACCGCTTCGCCAGACCCCGGCCGGACCATCTCCGGCGGTATCCGGCGACCGGCGTCGACCGGATACGGCTGGTTAGTGCGTTCGATTCGTTAGCGTAGACGACCGGGAATGCGAGGCAGACCGCTAAGTACCGCAAGCACAAACGACGACCGGAAGCGTCACCGCACGTACGTGCCGCACGTACGTACCGCGCGCCTTACGAATCCAGTAACACCTATTCTCGTCCCAGCAGCCGGTTGGCTATTGTAACGAACTCAGGCAGCTCTATTCGCATTATTCAACCGTTTTCCGGATGCTTCAGCACGCTTTAACGCCGCTGGAGTTCGTTCGTTTGGACAAGGGAGCCTTTTCGCTCCATTAGCATGCTGCGATTCGTTAGCGTTAACTGGACGGCATATGACAGCCCCGGCCTGCTTATTCCGTGCCCCGGCATCCGCTGTTGCCCGTCAGCTTTCGCGAATCATGCCCTCGTGCACGATATCGAGCGACTCGATGCCGACCTCGCTGCTCTTCGCGCTGAAGTCGGGAGCGTCATACTTCGAAGGCCACGCATTGATAAAATTCCAACGCGATTTGTCGCTGCCCGTCTCGTCGACGAGCACGATCGAAATATTTTTGCGCTGAACGTTGCCCTTCGTCACCTCGATATACCAATCGTAAATTTCCGTCGAATCGGTAAGGCCCCACTTGAGGCTAATGTTGCCGTACTTCGTCAAGCCGCTCAGCTTGCGCATCGTCGTCGCCTCGTTGCCCTCGCGGTATTCGACGACGTCGACCGTGGAATCGAAGCCGGATACGTCCGTAAAGCCCGCCTGCTGCAAGCCGTCGATCTCCACCCGGAACCGGAAATTGCGGTAAGGATCTTTTCTTTGACCCGTTGCCATCGCTTGCTTCCCCCTAATAAAAAATTAAATGACGCCGTACCCTATTGCGCATTGGCGCTGCCGGACAACTGCGCGATGCGGAAGATGACGAACTCGGCCGGACGAACCGGCGCTACGCCGATCAGCACGATCAGCCGGCCGTTGTTGATATCGTCCTGCGTCATCGTGGAACGATCCACCTTCACGAAGAACGCTTCCTCCGCCTTCGCCCCGACAAGCGCGCCGTCGCGCCAAATGCGCGTCAGAAACTCGTTGACCGTCCGCCTCACGCGAGCCCACAGCTTGTCGTCGTTCGGCTCGAAGACGACCCACTGCGTGCCGTTGTAAATCGATTCCTCCAGAAAAATGAACAGGCGGCGAACGTTGACATACTTCCAGAGCGGATCGCTCGACATCGTTCTGGCGCCCCAGACGCGAATGCCGCGGCCCGAGAACGCCCGGATGACGTTAACGCCTCTGGGATTAAGAATATCCTGCTCGCCCTTCGTAATCTGGAACTCCAGATCGACGACGCCGCGCAGCGTATCGTTGGCCGGCGCCTTATGTACGCCGCGCTCCACATCCGTCCGCGCATACAGGCCAAGTACATGCCCGCCCGGCGGAATCGTCTGCTGCATGCCGGTATCCGGGTTAACGACCTTGATCCACGGATAGTAGAACGCCGCATATTTTGTATCCTCGATATCGTCGCGCGGACTCAATTCGTCGATTTTCTTCTGCGCCTCCGAGTCGAGCACGACGAATCGGTCCTTCAACTGCTCGCTGTGCGCAATAAGCGCTTGCGCCAGCCCGTTGACAGCCAAAGCGTTAGGCGAATAAAGTAGCGAAATATCGTCGATTCCATCCAGCGCCGTCAGCCCTTTGCGCTGGCCCGGCTGATCGGTATCGCTGCGCACATAATCGGCCAGCACGAGCGAGGTTGCCGCACCGCCGAAATCGTCGCCCCCCGTCAGATAAGCGGCGGCGCTCGCATCCGGCAGCAGCGCCGGCTTGCCTGCGGCCGCGCCGAGACGAATCAGGTTGGAGCTAAGGTTAACCTTCTTCTCGTAATAATCCGGGGAATCTGGATCGACCGATACGTTGTCGTACTGCTCCGCCGCAGACGGACGGGGCAGCGTCTTCGTGTCCGCTTCCGGATCGTACAGCGCCTTCGGAAGCTTCTTCCAATAGAAAACGGAAATTTTGAACGTTCCCGCGCCCGACGATCCGGCCGCCACTTTAACGGCGACGCGGTTGCCCCAATCGCCCTCGCCGATGGCGGACACTTGCAGCGCGTCTTCATCGTCGTATTTTAACGTTGCCTGCGCCGTGACGGCCTCCTTGCTGACGACTCTTGCGATGTAGGCGCGCTGGCCTCCGTTATCGAAAAAGCCTTGCACCGCGTAAGGCAAGTACGATGCGTCCGCGTACCCGCCGAACTTGCGCTGGAATTCAAGCCAGCTCGCAACGAATTCCGGCTTCGTCGGTCCCCGCTCCGTTCCGCCCAGAAATCCCGCCGTGCTCGTCGATACGCCCTCTACGGGCTTGCTGCCGATCTCGATTTCTTCCACATATACGCCTGGGGACAAATATTCCGGCATGGTCATTTCCTCCTCGACACGATTAGAATAACGATTGCTATATAGACAACAGTGTCAAAATGCCGAGCGATGCCGTTCGGCCTTCCTCGCACTGAATATCCCGATGAATGGCTTTGTTGCCCTCCTGCGACACCGTCAGGACGACGAAGCCCCGGCTCAGCGGCAGTCGGGCGACGGGAATGGCGAACTCGCCTCGGCCGTCGGAGCGAATCGTGCAGCCTCCCGCATCCCGAAGCGCATAGACGGCGGTGCCGGCCTGATGCGAATAACGAATCGGCTCCGTCAGCGGAAAGCCGTCCGCCGCAGGGTTGTCGGGAACGGAAGAAGCCAGACGGACGTACTCCAGCTTGCCGGCATTCGTATCCTTCAGCAGCAGGGCGGAACCGGATGCAAGCGTCTCAAGCCCCGGACCGACAAGCTTTAAGCGCGGGGAGCCGGGCTCCGCATTCTCGTCCAGCGTTGCGATATAGCCGTCCTCCGGCTCGAATTGACGCGCATCGACGACTGCGCCCTGCGCGGGCATTCCGGACGGCCGCTCGACGATCCCCCGAAGGATCGTCAGATGGCCCGCGAACGGATAGCTCGCCTTCGGAAGCAGCCGCGCTTCCGTTATCGCCGGCGGATCGAACGCCGATGCAGGAGCCTGAACGTCCAGCGCAAGCGGCATATAATGCTCCGATTCGATCCGCACCGTATATTTGCCGCCGATATGAAGGCCCGTGAATACGAACCAGCCGCTCAGATTGCGGATGGGCGGCTTGTCCAGACCGTCCATCCGCACGGCAACGCTGCCGACCGGCCCGCGGCCCGGTGTCAGCGGGTCGTAAGGACGGACGGCGACGGACACCTTAGTCATTATCCGCTCCGGCTGTCCGTCGATCCCCGAAAGGTTGATATCGCTCATGCTTCCGCCTCTTTCCGGCCGACGGCGAGGAGACTGGACACGACGCGCGGCCCTTCCGATTCGACTCCGGCGCGCAGCAGGACGGGAGAGACGACGTAGCCGACCGAAGGGCGGTAATGCTGCTTCGGAATGGCGTGCCAGATCGAGGTCATCTCCGTCAGCGCAAGGGGGTTCATCGTTACGCGCAGCACATCGTCCGCGCCGCGGAGCGAGCCTTGCAGCCGGGAGCCGTGCAGAACGCTGTTCGTGTGCAGCAGCCGCATCGCCCGTCCGAGGACGCGCTGCTCCTCGAGCGATTTTTGCGCGATATCCTGCACGGACGTATAGGCCGTGAGCATGTAATACAGATCCAGCGCAAGCGGCGGATGCTCCCAGTTGCCCGCATAGGCGGACGGATTGTTTTTGAGATGCGGATTTTCCGCAATGTAATAGAGAAACAGCGTAAGGCTCACGTTCTGCCCTTCCACATCCGCAGGCGACAGCAGCACGATCGAGCTCGGCTGAACGAGGTCGCTCATCCCTTCGCGCAGCAGCTTGAGCAAGGAATCGCCGACGTCGGCGATAACGGTGTCCGTTGCCAATGCGATACACTCCTTTGGCTTAAGTCATGACCAATCGTAATAAGGACCAAAATCTTCGTGCAGGCACAGCTTGCCCAGCTTGTCGAACTCCTGCTTCACCGCCGCAATCAGATGGCGCATGCCGATCGGGGCCGCTTCTTCCGCCGCGAGATACGCCGCCGTAAGCACCGCGTTCTTGATATTGCCGCCGGACAGTCGGATATTGCGGGCAAGAAAGGCAAAGTCGATATCCGGCTCTCTCGGCGCCTCCGCCGGGAACATGGACAGCCATAATCGGTGCCGATGCTCCATCTCCGGTATCGGAAACTCGATACGGAACGCCATCCGGCGCGCGAACGCCTCATCCATGTTGTGTTGCAGGTTGGTCGCGAGAATGGACATGCCTTCGTATTCCTCCATCTTCTGAAGCAAGTAAGCGACCTCCGTGTTGGCATGCCGATCGTGGGAGTCCTTCACCTCCGACCGCTTGCCGAACAAGGCGTCGGCCTCGTCGAACAGCAGCACCGCGCTGCTGTTTTCCGCTTCGCGGAACAGACGGCGCAAGTTTTTCTCGGTCTCGCCGATGTACTTGCTGATGATTTGCGACAGATCGATCCGGTACAGGTCAAGCCCAAGCTCGCCCGCAATCGCCTCCGCCGCCATCGTCTTGCCCGTTCCCGGCGGACCGGCGAACAGAACGTTCAACCCCTTGCCCCTCGACAGCTTCCCGTGAAAATTCCACTCCGTCAGCACCCGATGCCGCTGCCGCTGCTGGCCGATAATTTGGCGAATGCGGCGCGTCTGCTCGATCGGCAGCACGAGCTGCTCGACCTTGCACTGCGGCACGATGCGCGTCGCAATATCGGCGAGCTTATGCTGCTTCTGCCTTCGGCACGCGTCGCGAATGTCGTCGGCCGCGATCTCCTGCCGCCGGTTGGCGGCATCGCCGCCTGCCCTGTCCGGGCCGCCGCTGCGCCATAGGGCCAGCGACTGCGCCAATTGCCACGCGTCGTCGATCGCTTCGGCCGCCAGCTTGTATTGCTCGGCGATGGCGAGCCAATCGATCGCCGCGGCGACCGGAACGGCGGACCGCTTCGCATGCCGCATCCAGCGTGCGGCGCGCTCCCGAACGGACGGCAGCGGCAGCGCAAGCTCGACAATCGGCAGGCGGAAGCCGTCTCCGGCGGACGGCGCGAGCCGATCGTCGCCCAGCAGCAGCAAGGGCGGAGGCCGCCGGTCGCAATGCTCTCGCAGAATGCGCCAATGGAGCGACGGGGCGGGGGCATCGCCCTCGTTCAACCGTTCTGCGCCCATAAGCGCCAACGCCGCGGAGCGCAGTCCCGCTTCCCTGCACAGCAGCCGCAGCGTCGCCGCGAACGTATCCGGATGCTCGGGCACCCGGCTAAGGTCGGCCAACAGCAGCGGAACGCCCGCTTCCGCGCAGGCGGTAGACGCCAACTCGCGCTTCCCGGAGCCATCGGGCCCGTACAGCAGATAGACCGTCGACGGCTCCGCTCTCGCAGACGCGCCGATTGCAGCGGCAAGCCGGTTCGCGAGCCATTCGCTCGCAACGGAAGCTTCGTCTGCGGCTGTGGATACGGGGCGACAAGCCTCCGCCATCGACGCCGGTATGAGCTCGGCAATATCGGCCACACGCGCATCCAGCCGCGTCGGCTGCATGACGAACTGCGCCATTCCGGCATCCGGCTTCATAACCGATGCGATTAACGATTGCGCATGCGCATCCATCGGCCGCGCTTGCAGCTCCACCAGCCGATTCGCCCGCAGCTTCGACCCCGGCAGCCAATAAGGGAGCAGCTTCCCCGCCGGGACCCTCTCCGCCTGAAACAGGCGAACCGCAAGCCCGACGGTCGGACGCTGGCTGGTCGCATCGTCCTGCAAATAACCGAACAGCTTGCCGTATTTGACATCCACCTGCGACGCAATCGCAAGGAGCATACAATCGTACTCGTAATCGTCAAGTCCGAACCATTCGGCGAGACGGGGGAGCGGCAGCATGACGCCCTGCTCCTTGCTCGCGCGCATACGACGCACGGCGGCCGCCTGCAGCTCGCGCAGCTCCTCTTCCATGTCGAACAGCCGGATTTGCTCGTGAACGGCCCGCATTTCCACCGAGCTGGAATTCTCGTCCAGCAGCCGGACCATTTCCTCGCGGGTTAACGCCAGTCCCGGATAAGCGCGCGTCAGCTCGTCCTGCGTCTCCTCCCGGATCGCCATCCGTTCGATTTCCATCCGAATGAGCAGGTCCAGACGGCTCAGTTCGTCATATAGATGCTCCCAATGATCCATGTAGCCGAAGCGCTCGGCTTCCGGCCGCGCATTCGGCTGACGATCGCCGTCGAGCAGACGAATTTCCGTCATTCGTCCCTTGTCCCCTTAGCCGATGACGAGTACGTTGCGGTGGCATTTAACGATCCAATTCGTATACTACTCGCCTCCTATTCTTTGTTTTGTTGATACAAATTGTATCATTTACTTTATGAATCAGCAATATGAACAACCCGTTTTCCGGGTTTAAACCTTATAACAATTAGCTTAATTTTTCTCAAAGAATGGGCCGATTCATGTTCCTTACAAAAAAAACAAGCCGGCACATCGGCTTGTCGCCTGTGCCAGCTTGCTTCGTTGCGTCCGTTGCTTATTTCACTTGATCTTCGATCCGTGCAATGTAGTGCTCTTCGCCCTGCTCGTCGTATGTCGATTCGTGCGAGACGGAAGCTTCCTCGATATGCCCGAAGCCCCAGTAGTTCGCGGGAACGTCAGGGAACGTCGGCTCAATATCGTGAAGCGGACCGCGGAAGAGCATATGGTTGATAAGCGTTACAGCCTCTACCCGCTTAACCGAATTCGATGGCTTGAAGGTACCGTTCTCGTAGCCGCTAATCATATGGTTGCGGTACAACGCCTCGATCGAGGACGTTGCCCAATGGTCTCTAATATCGGAGAAATGGATGTCGACCGGCGTTCCGGCCTTCAATCCCAAATATCTGACCATAACGACCGCCAGCTCCGCGCGGGAAACCGGCTTGTTAGGCAGGAAGCGATTGTCTTCGTAGCCCGTGAACAGGCCCGCTTCCGTCACCGCTTGAATATAGCCATATGCCCAGAAGCTGCTGTCCACATCTTTATATCCAGGGTTCGCGCCGTCGTATTTGCCGATCAGACGAGCCATAATCGCAGCTAGCTCCGCGCGGGTCAGACTTCTGTTCGGCTGGAAGCTTTGGTCCGGATAGCCTTGGATATAGCGAACATGCTCGTGACGCCCGTCTACGATGCTGACGATAACGGAAGCCGTACCCGTCTCTTCTCCCTTGCTGTTCACGTAAGAAGATATCAGCTCGATTTTCCGCTCCTTGCCGTCAATCTGCGGCAGCTTCAAGATCGGATGGAACTCGCCGTTCTTCGAGGAAGCCGGCCAGACGATGGCCGAGCCCTCCAGCGTTCCGCCGTCTAAGTCAACCGCCTGAACGCCTTCCGGCAGCTCGAGCTTCACGCTGCCTTGATCCGGCGATCCCGAGACGACGCTGTACGTTACCGTAACAGGCACTTCGCTTTCCTTCGGATAGACGCTTTGCTCTACCGATACGTTCGTTGCGACGACCGTCGATTCCGTTGGCGTTGTCGGCGTCGTTGGCGGCGTCACAATGCCGCCTCCCGGCGAGACGGGCCGGTTCATGACGATGTCATGACGGACGATCGCTCGCTCAACCGAGATCGTCGGACTCACATACGTATCGTATCCGCTCTTGGTCGCAACGAGATAATAATCGGTATGCGCGAATACCATGTACGCATATTTGCCGTAAATGTCGCTCGACTGCGGATTCGCGTTATCGTTCGGCGCGAAGCCGGTCAAGATCGGCAGCACGACTTGCGTGTTCGGGCTAATGCCGTTGTCGCGGTTGCGCTGGGTATCGGCGTAATAAAGCACGACATGAACCCCATCGATCACTTTCCCCGACTGCGAATCCGTGATCGTACCGTACGGGTCGATCAGCTCTTCCTCGATGTTCAACTGACCGTCGACCGTCACGCTCACCTTCGGCAGGGAGCCGTCCTGCCGTTCGTTCACAATAATCTCTTGCCCGTCCGTATTCAGGAACCGAACCTCAAGCGTATATTCTCCCTGGCTCAGGTTCGTGGCGGTAAATACGCCGTCCGCTCCGACCGCGAAGCCTAGCGGCTTGCCGGTCGCATCGTCAAGAACGTAATGGCCTTGGGCATCTTTCAAATAGACCTTCAGGTTGCTGGCAACCGGAGGCGCCAGCAATATTCCGCCGTCCGGCTCCTTGCTGTTGATGATGCCGCTGATCGTTTTCTTGGAAGCGAAAATTTCTCCTCCGGCCCCCGTCACCGTGCCTGCACGGGCAGGCTGCTCAATCGTAACCGTCTTCGACTGGCTGCCCTGCGTAACGGTTCTCGTAATCGAAACCGTGTAGTCCTCTTCGCCACGCGGAATCGCAATCGTATAGCTGCCGTCCGGACCGGTTACCGCTTCCGCCGAGAAGTCGATGACTCCGTCGCCGTCAAAATCTTTTACAATTCTAACGATAGCGCCCGCCACCGGGTCCGGATGACCGTCCCCGTCCACATCGGCATTATTCGTTACGACCCCTTTAATGGAAGCCGGCTGGAACGTCACGATGACTTGCTCGACGGCATACAGTTGATGCTCCTGATCGTCAACCTTGGCCGTAACCGGGATGCTTTGGGACAGAATGCCTTCGATTTTATCCGAACGGTACGATACGACCGCGACGCCTTGCGCATTCGTAGTCGCCTTCTGGGTCAAATGAATGCCCGGCGCTCCCGTTACGAACGAACCCCGCGGCGCCGAGAATTCGACTTCGACTCCCGCAATCGGCTTGCCGTCCTTATCGGTCAATACAGCCGTCAGCTTCGAGGTGGTCACGCCATCGCCGACGATGGCGCTCGGGCTGGCCGACAGATCGAGATTGAATCGAACCAGTTCGTAATCGCGTTCAATGACGGTGCTTGTCAGATCGGCAGGCAGCGCTTGAATCATGTTCGAGCGCGTTCCGTAACCGTCGCTTTTGACAACAATCAAGTATTCGCCCGTTCTGATCGTATCAAAATGGTACTTGCCGTCCGCGCCCGTCGTGAACGGTCCGCCCAGCCGAACCGTCCCCGTCAGGTCGTAAAGCGTAACGAGCGCGCCCGCAATCGGCCGTCCCGTATCCTGATCCGTTATCGTACCCCGCAAGCCGATCTCGGTGCGGACATGGTAAGCGTTATCCTCAAGCCTGCGCTCCGCTTTCTCCTCCTGCGTCACACGGCCTGCTTGGTCATAAGCGACGAATGCCGCTTTATAATCGCCCGCAGCGAGCTTGTCTGACAAGCGGAACTGCGTGCTGCTCCATATTTTCTTGCCGTCGGCTTCGGCCGTTGCCGCGTTGACCAGCGTCAGCTCGACCTGTACGCCGTTCAACGTAGCCACGACGCGATCAGCCGATAAGGCGCTCACCGCAGACAGCTTCAGCGGGCTGCCCGGCGTTACGATCACGTAAGGAGATGTCTCGCCTTGCGCCCTGCTGCCGACCCAGCCGTCAAGCGGCGTCAGCGGCCGTACTTGAATCGTGACGACTGCCGTTGCGCTGTCCAGCTCCGAATCGTTTACTTTGAACGTAATCCGGTCTGTTCCGGTATAACCGATGCTCGGCGTATACGTCAGCTCGCTGCCCGTGCCGGACAATTGCCCGTGCTCCGGTCCGTCAATAACGATATAACGCAGATCCCCGGCGCTCGTCTCCGCATCCGAACCCGTCAGTGTAATAACGACCGGTATCTCTTGATCCGTCGTCACTTGCTGCGCATTCGCGACTGGTGCGTGGTTCACGTGGTTAACCGTGATCCCCACTGTCGCTGGCGTGCTTATGCCTCCATTGCCGTCTTTAACAACAAACGTAAAGCTGTCTGTTCCTACATAGCCTGCATTCGGCGTGTACGTTACTTTCGTCCCGTTCACTGCGCTTAACGTGCCATGCTGCGGAGCCGTCTTCACTTCATACGTCAGCGTATCGCCGTCAACGTCCGTTCCCGTCAGCGTGATAACTACTGTCGTATCTTCATCCGTCGTTACTTGCTGCGCGTTCGCGACAGGGGCATGGTTCACGTGGTTAACCGTGATGCCGACCGTCGCTGGCGTGCTCGTGCCGCCGTTGCCGTCTTTCGCCACGAACGTGAAGCTGTCCGTTCCTACATAGCCTGCATTCGGCGTGTACGTTACTTTCGTCCCGTTCACCGCTCCCAACGTGCCGTGTTGCGGAGCCGTCTTCACTTCATACGTCAGCGTATCCCCGTC
>Ga0160470_100212_pt1 | contig 47486 bp, 39 predicted proteins | sample HID1973I_E11MG_FD_108214 | JGI IMG/M metagenome (GOLD analysis project Ga0160470, IMG submission 108214) | Enriched mosquito-associated microbial communities from UW Madison campus, WI, USA - HID1973I_E11 MG | ecosystem: Host-associated > Arthropoda: Insects > Digestive system > Unclassified ... | reverse complement strand
CATCATCGGACCTTCAAAGGTCGACATGCCGTAGAACGCCAGCGACACCACCAGGAAACGCAGGATCGGGTCGCTGCGCAACTTATGCCAGGCACCCGAGAGCGTCATCATCCCGTTGATCATCCCGCCCCAGCTCGGTGCCAGCAGGATCAGCGACATCACCATGCCCAGGGACTGTGCCCAGTCCGGCAGCGCGGTGTAGTGCAAATGGTGCGGACCGGCCCAGATGTACAGGGTGATCAAGGCCCAGAAGTGCACGATCGACAGACGATAGGAATACACCGGACGCTCGGCCTGTTTCGGCACGAAGTAATACATCATCCCGAGGAAACCGGCGGTGAGGAAGAAGCCCACAGCGTTGTGGCCGTACCACCATTGCACCATCGCGTCGGTCGCACCGGCATACGCCGAGTAGGACTTAGTGAAGCTCACTGGCAACTCGGCGTTGTTGACGATGTGCAGAATCGCCACGGTGATGATGAACGCACCGAAGAACCAGTTACCCACATAAATGTGCTTGGTCTTGCGCTTGGCCAGGGTACCGAAGAACACAATGGCGTAGGCAACCCAGACGATGGTGATCAGGATGTCGATCGGCCATTCCAGTTCGGCGTATTCCTTGGAACTGGTGTAGCCCAGCGGCAGGCTGATGGCCGCCAACAGGATCACGAGCTGCCAGCCCCAGAAACAGAACGCGGCAATCTTCGGCGCGAACAGTTGCGTCTGGCAGGTGCGTTGCACCGAATAGAACGAACTGGCGAACAGGGCGCAACCGCCGAAAGCGAAGATCACCGCGTTGGTGTGCAAAGGACGCAGGCGACCGAAGCTGGTCCACGGCAAATTGAAGTTGAGTTCGGGCCAGACCAACTGGGCAGCGAGAAAAACCCCGAGCCCCATGCCGACGATGCCCCACACCACCGTCATAATGGCGAATTGGCGGACCACCTTGTAGTTGTAGGCGGTACTGATAGAAGTGTTCATGGTTCCCCATCCACGGTTCAGCCGAAGTGAGCGCGCTGGCATATAGCAACGCGTCCTTCGCCTGGAGTTATAGGCAGACTAAAAGCGAGGCAAGCATGGACAAAGAGCACAAGGCCAGTATTGACGGGGATCAATGGGCGCAGTGCCTGCGTGAAAAGGGATGGTTGTGGAATGCCGCCGTTGCGCCGGCCCCGGCGACCTTGATTCTGGCCCATGGCGCGGGTGCACCGATGGACAGCACCTGGATGAACGACATGGCTGCACGCCTCGCGGCTCAAGGCATCAACGTCGTGCGCTTCGAGTTTCCGTACATGGCGCAGCGACGCCTCGACGGGGGTAAACGTCCACCCAATCCGGCCCCCAAGCTGCTGGAATGCTGGCGCGAGGTGTATGCCCTGGTGCGACGCCATGTCGCTGGACCGCTGGCCATTGGCGGCAAGTCCATGGGCGGGCGCATGGCGAGCTTACTGGCGGACGAACTGGGCGCGGATGCGCTGGTGTGTCTGGGGTATCCGTTTTATGCCGTCGGCAAACCGGAGAAACCGCGGGTCGAGCATTTGGCAGGATTGAAAACGCCAACGCTGATCGTGCAAGGCGAACGGGATGCGCTGGGAAACCGCGAGACGGTTCAAGGGTATGACCTGTCACCGAACATCGAAGTGTTCTGGCTGGTGGCGGGGGATCATGACTTGAAACCGTTGAAGGTTTCGGGGTTTACCCATGAGCAGCATGTGCAGGCGGCGGCGGAGAAGGTAGCGGCGTTTTTGCGGTGATGTTCGTGGTTTCCGTGATGGCCTTATCGCTAGCAGGCTAGCTCCCACAGTGATTGGCGGTGTACCCGATTTGGTCAACAGCACAAAACCCCTGTGGGAGCGGGCTTGCTCGCGAAAGCGGCCTACCAGCCACCCCCGCTGACAGATCAGCTACAAACCCGGAAGCTACCCGCAATGCTGTTCACCTGAGAACAGAGCTTCAGGCAAGCACAACCCTGTGGCGAGGGGATTTAGCGAAACGTCGCACCGCCCCGTTCGGCTGCGCAGCAGTCGTATTACTACCGCACGCGGCGTTCCTGATACCCCTGGGTTATAGGTTTTGGGGCCGCTTCGCAGCCCAACGGGGTGGTGCGGCATTCCGATAAATCCCCTCACCACAGATGTCCGGGTTTTTGCCCTCAATCATCCCCTGCAGAAGTTGCCGAAAACTGCGATCTTTTGACGTTGACCTTATCGATTAAACCGCTCAACCAACGAATACTGGGTACTGGCCGTCTTCGTCAGCTCTTCACTCAACAACGCCGAGTGCTGAGCCTGTTCAGAAGTCTGATCCGCCAGCAACGAAATATTGCTGATATTACGACTGATCTCCTCAGCCACAGCACTCTGCTCCTCAGTCGCCGCCGCAATCTGCGTCGTCATATCAGTGATATTCGCCACCGCCTCACTGATCCCCACCAGCGCCTGATCCGCTTCCAGCACCCGCGCAACCCCTTCCTCAGCCTGACGATGCCCGGCCTCCATGGTCTGAACCGCGGTACTGGCGGTCTGCTGAAGCTTGGCAATCAACGCATGAATCTGCCCGGTTGACTCGCTTGTACGCTGCGCCAGCTGACGCACTTCATCCGCCACCACCGCAAAGCCACGACCCATCTCACCGGCGCGCGCCGCTTCAATCGCGGCGTTCAACGCCAACAGGTTCGTCTGGTCAGCGATGCCCTTGATCACATCAACCACACCACCGATCTCGTCACTGTCCTTGGCCAGCTGAGTCACGGTCATTCCGGTTTCCCCAACCACCACCGACAAGCGCTGAATGGCATCACGGGTTTCCCCGGCAATATCACGACCACGACCAGTCAGGCGATTGGCTTCCTGCGTCGCATCCGCCGTGCGCTGCACATGGCTGGCGACTTCCTGAGTCGTCGCGGCCATCTGATTAACAGCGGTCGCCACCTGCTCGGTCTCAACCCGTTGACGCTCCAGCCCCGTCGAACTTTTATGCGCCAACGTATCGGACTGCTTCGCCTGCTCGGTCAGATGTTCAGCCGTGTCCTGCAACCGAGTCAGGCAGGTTTTCAGACGCGCTTCCTGACTCAAAATCGACATCTCCAGACGCGCCTGAGCCCCACGACTGTCGGTGTACATCTGCGCAATCAACGGATCAGACGTGGTCTGCTCAGCCAGGCGCAACAGACGTTTGAGGCCACGCTGCTGCCAGCTCAACCCCATCAAGCCCAGCGGCACCGACAGCGCCGCAGCGAGAGCAAAGCCCCATTGCGACGTGAGCGTCGCACCAATCATGAAGCTCAACTGGCTGACCAGAATGAACGGCACCCAATCCTGCAGAACCGGAAGCCACTTATCCGTGGAAGGCACTGCCGACTTGCCCTGATTGATGCGCTGATACAGCGCCTCGGCACGGCGAATCTGCTCAGCCGTCGGCTTGACTCGCACCGACTCGAAACCCACCACCTGATTGCCGTCGAACACCGGCGTCACATAGGCGTTCACCCAATAGTGATCACCGTTGTGGCAACGGTTCTTGACGATACCCATCCAGGGCTGACCTTGCTTCAGCGTGCCCCACATGTGCGCAAACACCGCCGCCGGCACGTCCGGGTGACGCACAAGATTGTGCGGCGCACGGATCAGATCCTCGCGAGAAAACCCGCTGATCTCGACAAAGGCGTCGTTACAGTAAGTGATCACGCCCTTGGCATCGGTCGTGGAAATCAACCGCTGCTGAGCCGGAAAGGTCCGTTCGCGTTGGGTAATGGGCTGGTTGTTACGCATGGCTTATTCAATCCGTGAGGCTTTGACAGGGTGTCGGCCCTGTTACGGATTTATTGAGTTTTATTTTTCAACCCTGGAATCCAGTTCACAGAAAAACCGGACAAAGCCTCACAAAAACCCCAGGCAAAAAAAACCGGGCAAAAACCCCAAGCAAAACCTCCAAGCAAAATCTCCAGGCAAAACCTCCAGCAAGACCCCAGGCAAAACTCCCTGTGGCGAGGGAGCTTGCTCCCGCTGGACTGCGAAGCAGTCCCAATCCCTCACCTGACTCACAACCCGTGGGAGCAAGGGTACTGTGGGAGCAAGCAGTACCGTGGGAGCTAGCAGTACTGTGGGAGCAAGGCTTGCCCGCGATGACGCTAGGCCAGGCACCAAACCATCATCAGCCTTACACCACTATTCACTCCCCAAACCCCGCGGCCGCAACCGCCGCCGAACCACCTCCAACACATCACACCCATCCCGCAACGGAAGGGCGCAGAGCAACGCAAAATCACTAAGAATGAAAGACTGACACTCAATCGACCCGCGCATGGACAGGTTTTCCAGCACTTGGGTAACGGCATTAATTCGGTAATTGGCTGCGTCGACAAGGACGTCGAGCGGGGCCTGGGTATCGACGAAGAGGGTGGGCATGTCGTCGCAGTTGCTGGTGAGGGGTTTGAAGCGGTTTTCGGGGTGGGGGGTTGGTTTTATGTAGGGTGCGTCGGTAGTTGGTTTTGTCATTTGTTTAACACCTGGGATATGAATTCAAGCTACCAACAGCCTTCCTACGGGCTAGGGTGGCAGCCGTACGCGGGAGTAGGAAACCGAGTACCCAGAAAACTCAGCCACGCCGAAGCGTGCCCCGCGCACAGCTGCCGCGAACGATATTGCGGACACTGAGTAAAGTGCCGCAATCAAACGACAGCGCTAGTGCGCTTTGAGTTTCCAAGGGTTCCTACGCCCTGCCACTGCATATGCAGCGACAACAAAAGACTATCCATGGAGATCACTGCGCACCAGTTCATGCAAACCGCTAAAACTTGAAGGAAATCTCCGACGACCACGTCTCCGAAATTCTTCGGTTGTAGGACTGTCGTCGTGATCTGTCCCTGAAAGCCGCCAATACGGCGCCGCAGACTGTGCGGTCTGGGGAAATGGAAAGCAGTCAGACAAGGTAGGTGTGGTAAGTAGGAAGATTCGCTGAATAGCGAGAATAAAACGATAGGCGCTGAAAGATCGCACTATCTCCATGCGCACAAAACGACTGTGGGAGCGGGCTTGCTCGTGAAGGCGGTGTGTCAGTCAACACCTAAATCGACTGACATACCGCATCACAAGCAAGCCCACTCCCACAGAGGAAACGGCTGAATTATCTGATCAGTTGATGCTTTGCGACACCGCGAAAGAGGCCTTCTTGAGCCTCGCACGCTGATAACCACGCCAAACCAGAATAGCCACCATCCCGCACAAAACTCCCGTGGCATTAGCCACCATGTCACCCCAGGATGCAGTGCGCAGCGGCATGAAACTCTGCTCCAGCTCGATCAACATCGAACCCAACAGTGTCCAGAACATCAACCATATGATCCGAGTGCCGGGGAACGCCAGATAAGCACTCACCGTCAGACAAGCGAACCCGGCCCAGTGATGCAGCTTGTCCTGATTCTCAAACACCTGTGGCACCGGCTCGCCGCGCATCCCGGCGACGCACAGCACCAGCAGGATCACGAAAAACGCCAGCTTGGGCAGGGCACGCAGTATCCGTTGCTTCATTCGGTGACCTTGTAGAAGTTGTTGTGGAACAGGTCGATGTTGCGACGCTCGGTCAGGGAGTACAGCGAGTAACTGCGGCCCAAAGATGCACCACCGTCTCGCGTCAGCGGAGTCCACGCCAGGTTAGCCCGGCGAGTGGTCGAGCTGGACATCAACTCATCGAATGGAATCGAGAAGTAAATACCCTTACCGAAACTACCTTCACCGTACTCTTCTTTCGTGGCATTGGTGACCGTCACCCAGCCACCGAACCGCACGCCATTTGCGAATTCGCGGGACAGGTCCAAGGTAACGCCGTAGTCCTTCGCCAAATAACGCCCGACGCTGAGTGCGCCCAGAATGTCCTGGAACGAACTGCGGTAGTAGAGCGACGCGTTGCCCGTGATGGTGCTGTAGTCACGCAAGCCGAAGCCTTGATCGAAATCACGCTGCTTGACCCAGTTCATGTCCACACCCACGGCCCAGCGCTCGCCCATCGGACGATACAAAACTTCACTCCCGACACCGGCGAACATCGATTCCAGGTAGCCGCCGTACACCATGCCGTAGAGGTCTTGATCTAGTTGCTTGACCTTGTTCAGTTGGAAAGTCGGCATCGTGACTTCCGACGTCGTCATGTACTGACGCAGGTCGGTACGTACACGGGGCAGGCCGCTCGGTGCGTCGTATTTGAACTTGTCGAAGTTGTTGATCAGGTTCGCGCTTAACAGACCGTTCCACCACAGATCGGGCTTGAAACGATACTCGGCGCTCAGATCCGCACTGAACTGATACAACAGGAACCCGTCGGGACCGCCGACGTTCTGTTTATACCCGAGGCCCAGGCCATAGGTGAACTTGTCCGGCGTCTTCGCGTACAGGGTTTTCTCCTGATGCGGTACCGGAACGTTCTGCTCGGTCACCCTGCGCAGATCTTCTAGTGGACGATCTTCTTGAACCACTTCACGGAACGTATCCCGTGGCACGCTGACTTCTTCGACCGGCAAGCTGTAACGAGTGTCGACCATGGTAAACCAGTCGATTTGATCGTTGACGCTGTTGTCGAGGATGCGCGATGCACGGCCCACGGCTTTCGGGGTGTGGAAATAGCGACCCTGTTCGCCGTACACGATCAGTTCGGAATCGCGCTGGGTAATTTTCGAAACGGTGTAGCCCGCGTTGTTCTGCAAACGCTTGGCGACGCCGGCCCACTGCACGTCTGTGGGGGCGGTTGTCGGTTTGACGTCCGGCACAGGTTCGGGTTTTGGATCGAAACTTTTGGTCGGCGCTTTGCGAGTCGCAAAGTTGGTGTGTAGTGTGATGCCGAACATGGCTGTGTTGCCGCGTTCCCAGGCGGCGTGGAGATCGACCGAATCGGTGGCTTTAAAAACCAGTCCGAGATTTATCGGGGAGTCTTGGACTTGATTGTTGCTCTGAGGTTCGTGTTGGTAGTCGTTACCTTCGAATTCCAGTTTTAGCGACAGTGGTTCCCAAGGTGTCTGGTAGGTAACGCCACCAAAGAAAGAGGGTGAACCACGGAAGTAGCTGTTCGCGTTGAAATCACCGGCACCAGTAACATCGCTGTCGGGAGTAGGTCGATTATCAAACTTGTCATCTACAAGGCCGAGGGGGTTGCTGATATCTCCCCGGTTACCTATATAGCCCCACGCCAATCCTAGGTTCAGATCGAAATTACCTACGCGTTTACTGCCTACAAAGTATTCGCTAGAGAACAGGCCTGTACCACCGACGTCTCGTGCACCCAGTGCGACCTGAGGCATCCAGTGGCTTTCTTCTAGCAGCCGAATTTTAGTGTCAATTGCCTTGTCCTTATAGCTCTGATTGCCACTGAAAGATTCCGGACCGTAATTTCTGTTCGTAACCGCGGTGTATCGAAACGATCCTTCGAACCAGTCAAACGGCTGGAACGACACAGAGTATCGGCTGTAAGGGTCAGTACGGCTAGCTGTTAGCGATAACTCGCCGGCAGGTGCCATGCGTGCGGTAGGAGTTTGCAATAGACCTACACCACCAAAATCGCTTTGCGTATAGCGTGGTTCAGCCACCGCCCAAGCGCTACAGCCAAGCAACAGGCAAGGGATCAAGTGATACTTCATGGCTTCACCTCCAGCAGTGGCTGGGTGGCAATGAAAGCAGCCAGTTCGGTATTCAGATCAGGCGTAGGATCGCCCTTGGCAGCTCCGTGCACGGGCACATAAATTCTTGCTCCAGGAGCCGGTGGTACAGACTTGGTTTCGTTCCACAGTGCTATACCTTCTTGGAAAACGCGTCCATCTGGCTGGATAACAAAAAGCACATCTCTGTCAGCACCAGAGTCACGTGGGCAATTTTTGAGGTAGCTAACCGCTGATTGTAAAGGTTGGTACGCCAGCTCACATTCGGCAGTTACCGCGCCTACAACCTTCACAGTGTTCGGACGGGGAGGGTAGAGGAGCACATCACCGTTGTTGAGGTACGGATTGTCCCCTCTGTTCAATTCGACCCGCACGGGATCAAGTTGAGCCACCCTGCGTCCGGTAACCGGCATCGCTTGCACGTTGGCAATCAAGCGTTCAGCCAGTTCAGCCAACTCGATTTCGTCATCTTGCAATGCATTGCTTTTAACAGTCGCAAGATCGAAGAGCACGCCCAACTTCAGTCGCTCCTGCGCGTTGCGCAATGGAGTATGCAACCACGCAGCGCCGAGCAGGTACGCCTTGGGATTGACTTGAGCTGGCAGTAAAACGTCATGCAAGCGAGTCCCTTCCTGGAACGAGTAGCGCCCAGGTTTGGCGGCATCGCCCTGCACGGTGACCAGCGAGTCAGCATTTACGGCAAAAGTCATGAGCAGGCTGCAGCAAAGCAGCCAGGAGGAACGAGGAATCATTGCACTACCGGCTTATTCGGGCGCACTTGAACAATGCGTAGGGGCAATTCGGGGGTCAGATGTTGCACGCTGGCCATGATGAAGCCGTCGGCAGGGTCAACCCAGTACTGGTTCCGCGCAGTGAAGCCGAGACCTTCCATCGCGATGTCCTCGTCAACGCGCAGCAACTCAATGTCGCGGTCGAGGATATGCACGGTTTCCAGGCCTTTTTTCTCAAAGCGACTGGTGAGGGTCACGCCCATCCGGTAACCGTCGACAAAGTCGACCTGGCGACGGGTCTGCAGGCCATCGACAACGCGATGCAAACCAATTTTGAAAGGCGATTCACCATCGAAGCGAGTGCCGTCAAGGTTGTTGTTGAAACCAACACTACGAATGGCGAGCCCGTCTTCGAGCATCAGAATCTGTCGAGTGGACGCCATCCAGAAACCAACGCCATCCTGCTGACGCACCAATGCCATAACGGCTTCACCCGTAGGTGCCGCAATGGTGATCTGGTAGTACGGGGTTGCATCCACCTGTTGGCGGGTGAGCTCCAAGGGCTCAGGACCTTCAAAAGCGGCCTTAAGCGTGTCCATGGAAGCGGTCATCAACGGGTTGCAGGCGCTCACTAGCAGGGAGGCCACCGAGAGGGTGGCCAGTCGCAAAAATTTCACAAGACATCCAATTCTTAGTTTTCGCTGCCCATGTCATCTTGAATAGCTACACCGGTACGCAGCAGGTTGGCAGTTGGGAAAACCTGGCTGATGAAGCGGTTCCAGCGAGTGACATCTGCGGGGCCAACATAGACAACGTCCTGCGGCTTCAATTTGAAGTGCTGGGCCAGGGCGAATGCGGAAGGCGATTTGAGATCGATCTGGAAAACTTTGACTGGTTCGTCCGCCAAATTCTCTACACCACGGATTACGTAAACCTCTTTGCCGCTAGAGGTTTCCTGACGCAAACCGCCAACGCTGCCTAGGGCATCTGTCAGGTTCATGTTGGTCCCCTTGAAAACAAGGGGGCGAGCAGCAGTAACTTCACCTAGGAGGTATACCTTTTTCTGATCGTTGTACGGCAGATGCAACTGGTCACCGTCTTTCAGATACAGGCTGTGCAGTGTCGAATTTTTACGATTGAGTGTATCGAGGTCAATGACGTATTCGCGACCATCGCGTTTTAACACCAGGCCGGAAATATCAGCGGTGCCCGCTTGTACAGACCCCTGACCAACAGCATCCAGAAGACTCAAAGGTGTGTTAGTGATAGGGAGCTGACCAGTCTTACCGAATGCGCCAGAGAGGACAACTTTTTGGCTTACGAATCGCAGCATACTAACGTCTACTTGGGGTTCGGCGACAACCCTTGTGAGGCGTGAGGCGATTATCGATCGTAACTCCTCGATGGTTTTTCCAGCCGCGTCAATGCTCCCGACATAAGGATAGAAGAGCGAGCCATCGGCACGAACCAATCGCCCGTTTGCTTCGATTTGCTGTTGAGGGCCGGAAGGTGCAGTCAGTTCCGGGTGATCCCAGACGGTGATGTACACAAGATCACCGGCGCCAATGCGGTATTCACTAGGATGAAAATGCAGTAAGTCCGGCGAGATCACATTCGAATGGTCAGCAGCGGTCTCGATTGCTACTAATTTTGGAGTGATGGGTATCAACTCAATACGGCTGCTTTCTGGTGAACCTTCTCGTACTAGATTGCCCGTGTCCATGTGCTGACCAGGGGAAAATATGCAGCCTTGCAGGGTCAGGCCAACCAGCATGGCCAAGGGAAGCGCGCGATTCATTGTCGAAATTGCTCGAGGGAATAGGCAAAACAAAACCTCCCAGCGGGGCTGGGAGGTTAGCGTATCGAACGTTAAGCGGGGAGACTGGTATCAGTTGGTGCCAGTAGTGCCGGTTGTGCCTGTGGTTCCAGTGGTTCCAGTAGTCCCTGGGGTGCCGTCATTACCACCACCACCGCTGTTAGACGCAGCAATGCCTACAGCGACGAGACCTGCACCGATGGCCAGGCCAGTGCCGACAGTCACGCCACCGGCGATTGGAGTGGACAAGCTAAGAGGAGCAGTCGTGTCTGGCGCTGCAGCTTTTACAGGCGCCGTTTCAGCAGCCATCAATGGCAGGCTAAAGGAAGTGATAAGGGCCAGGGTCAGTAGTTTTTTCATGTTCATGCTCCTTGAAAGGATGATCCTTGAGGGTTATTGGGATAAGGGTATTGTAGTAAGCATGTGTATTGCAAGCGAGAGGTGCGCAGTGGCGAATTTTTCAAGAAAATTCAATCCGTACAGCTTGCTCATGCTCGGGGTAACCAACCTGACTAATGCGCCAGAGCCATGAGCCTCAGTAGTGCTCAAAAGACGGTAAATGACTGCAACTCGCAGCTATCGTTGACTCTGAAATGCTCTGACTAAAGGGGCAACTCCGCGCTCCCGAGACATCAATTATTTTTTTCCGACGCAGCCGACTCTTCAGATACGTTTAATTTCTCGGCTTCAATGTTAGATGTATGATGGTACTCCGAAAGTGGCGCTTTATCAGTAGGGTACCAATTCGTTAGCAAATCTCGATATTCGCTGAGCACTTGATCCCAAGTATAATTCTCTTGGTACCTTGCGTAACTTGATGCCTTCATCCGCTCTACAGCTTGGAAATCAGTTAATAGATGTTCGAGCAGTGCGGCGCAGGCTGACTCGTCTTCGAAATAGGCTGCATCAGGGCCAGCAACCCATCGGTTGAAATGATTATCATGCGCCACTACCGCACAACCTGCCCCCATTGCCTCAACCAAAGACGGGTTTGTACCGCCCACTCGGTGACCATGAAGATAAAATCGACAGAAGTATCTTAACGCTTGGACCGCTGAGGCTTCATAAATGGCCCCGGGGAAAATCACCTCCTTACTTGCAGCCTCCATGACCTTTCTATGATAATCATTACTGTTCGGAGTAAAGTTTCCTAACACTACTAATTTATGGTTGCGCGGCGACTTGCTGAACGCTCGAACCATTTCTAGGAAAGAGTTTTCCGGTTCCGGTCGCGCTATTATTATAGAAAACTCACCGGCTGTAATTCCATAAGGAATTAGAAGGCTGGCGTCTGCATGTAATATATCGTCCCCGCCATAGGGAATTACAGTGATCTTTTTATTACTGACGCGTGTTGCCAAATGTTCTTTAATTCTAGGATGGTCGGCCACCAGGTGGTTTCCCACCCAACAACCTGCTCGTTCATTCAGCCAGAACCAGGTTTTTGCAATAAGTCCCCATTTGTCTCGGTGCCACTCAATGCCATCCATGTTGATGATATTAGTCTGCCCCTTGAGGCGCTGCATAGTGTTAAATATAGCTGTGTTATATCCGAGGGTTAGGAAAAGCCCGTCTTGGGAAAGTGCATGCGAAGTAGCTTTCCAATCAAAGATTACCGTGCCTAATGCGCCGGTACGCTTTACGGGGATATGAATTCTATCGACTCCTTCCCAAGTGCTGCGCGAAGTGGGTCCTTCACCCTCTTCTTGACAGTAAACAAACACCCGCCATCCGCTTTTTATCAGATAGAGAGAAAGCTTTTCTGCAAAAGTTTCGAAGCCACCGTGCTGTGCTGGTATCCCACGAATTCCGAGTATATGAAGATGCTTGCGAAGCATTAGAGACGCCTTATAAGTCAATAATTTTTGCGATGCTTGTTTCGAACGTATTCAAGTTGAAATCTTTGGCGCGCGTTTTCGCATTTATAGAAAGATGTTGATATAAATCAACATTGGTAGCAAGTCGAGCGATAGCTTCAGCTATCTTTTTAGTTTCGTAACATGAAATTAAATAACCGTCGTGTCCGTCAGTAACTATCTCTGCAGGTCCCCCGACTGGAGGCACGATGACAGGTACACCATAGGACATTGCTTCGACTATGGTTAGGCCAAACGTCTCGATCCATTCATCCGTTCGAGACAGATTCAAGAGCAATGATGCCTCAGCATAAAATGAGTGAACATTAGATTGTCTCGGCATGACAGTAGTGTTAGAAGGGGTTTGTCTGTCAAAGAAAAAGGTGTCTATTTCGTGTTTTTCTGCATTCACAACTAGTACAAAATTTACTGAGCGAATACCCAATGAAAGTTTCGCTATGTCTAAAAATTCTTGAACTCCTTTATACGTTTTTAACGAGCAGATCATCAGTACTTTGAATGTGGTGTGATTTGAATCGGCGTCTAACGAGGAGAGAGGAGTATCTATTGCATTAACTACAGTGAACTGGTGTTTGTTGCTGAATCCCTCTACTTTGCGCAAGTAATCCGATACGTAAATTATTTTTTTTGCGGTGACTTTGATTGCAAGCCTCAAAAAAAATTTCAGGAGAGGGGGGCGAATAGACGTTTCGTGCACATGGTAAGTTACATCTTTATTCATCACTTTTGCGGCTAACGCCGCGCCACAGGGCATCATAGTATTGATGTAAAATTCAGCGTCTTGCCGCCAGTAGCGTAAGCAGTAAAAAAACAATATAGTTTGGGTTAATAGGAAATAAAGCAGGGTGACAACTTTGTTTTCGGAGCGTCGATAAAAAATATTTCGACGTAATCCTGGTAATTTACTAAGAAAACCATCCAAATGATCACTTGTCAGAATTTCGATGGGCCTCTTACGTGAATGCATTGCGCGAATTACTTGAGATAAAACTTTCGGGCTGCCACTCAAATCATTGAAAAGATGAACAAAAACTATTTTACGCATTTGCAGTTGATCCTGTGATGGTCTATGCAGAAAATCGTTACAACTGATTAGCGAGCAATATATTGCGATGGGGAGTATTTATTATATTTGAGGATTTTGAATCGGTTCTTGCAATAAAAATCGCAAGCGCAAAGCAGAATATTTCTATTGTGGAAAGCATGAAGCTTCCATAAAATTGGTAGATAAAGAAGAATATATATAAATAATTTGAATAGGTGTTGCGGTGCACTTTTAATTTAAAATACAAAGTTATCAATACTAGTATTTTTATTGTTAGTCCTGCGACACCATATGAAGCTAGCATTTCAGCTGCCGAGGAGGGGATTCTGACTGTTTCTACTAAATCCTCCGAATATTTATAATAGTCCATAATAATTGGATTTCCAATTATTTTAATTTGGCCAATGCCTGCGCCAAATATAAGGCTTTTCTGTGCGGCAATTTGCGTAGCGAGCAAGTATGAATCCGAAGATCTTCCTTTCGCTGAGCTATCTGTGAATGAGGAGATGTTATCAACCCTAGTCTTGATTCGATCGCTGGAAGTATACGCAGCTGTAAAAAATATCATGAGAAGTAAAGTGGTTATTGATAATCTTCTGATGGTTTTCCTGCTTTTTATACGCGCTACAGACGCAATGATGATTGTGATGATTAAAGTAGCAAAAAAGCCGATGGAGTATGTTGCGATTAGAGGTGGTAGCAACATTAACAAATAATATTTATTAGTTTTTTTGATACTTAAGTTGGATAAGAGATAAAAGAACAGGGGGGTGATGATTAGGCATAGGTGCGAAGCTTCATACATGTAACCACCGTATCTAATAATGGTAGTCCCTGAAGTGTAGTATTGCTCATACCAACCACCTGCAAATTTTTCGCTTCCAGTCGCTAGAAGTGCAAGTGATGAAATTATAAATGCAATGAAAATAAACGATGAGGCTAATCGTATTTGAAATCCTAAGTTAGGTTTGCTTGCAATAATGAACGCTCCAGATACCGATGTAAAAAGTATGAAGATCGAACCCGCAAAACTTTTAATATATGTTTCGGTGTCTACGCCGTTCTTAATGTGGATTGCTAGAAATGGCAGCGATATAGCCAAGTATATTGCTACACAAAGCAAGCTCATTTTATTAGTGTATGTTTTTTTTGAAAATAGAGCGAGTATATTCATTCCTAAGATAGGAGGCGCTGGAATGCAGTTAGCTAAAGAGTATATAGTGGCGGGTAAAGTGTTTTTCAGTGTGATTTTCATTTGTAGGTGTGTGTCTTGATTCCAATGGTGTTCATTGCATTTATATAGTCGACAAGAAGTGGGTTTTCCTTAAGAGCTTTTAAAGTGCTGATGCTAGAAACAGTTAAGTGTGGATTAATCGCTTTAATTGTGTATAGCGCAGAAGATATGAATGAAAAAATTTCCAGAGCCTTAAAGTTAGGCGATAAAGTTATTGACTCTATAGAGTTTTTTTCTTGTATTGTCATTATTTTGGCGTCTGTATATTGGGTGAATATCTTGATAGTTTCTGCTGTTTCTGCTGGTGTGCTAACTGGGTGCGGCTTAATAAAATAGATGTCAGGGTTGTATTTGTAGTTTAATTTATCGATATGTATTTTTATCAGACGCTCAAGTTCGCTATGACTTATTATTTTATTTCGGGTAAGCGGTTGGTCTAAATATATAATGCTTTTTTCAGGTGAGACGAACTCGGACTTTGACATGGCAAAAGAGTCGCGGAGATCATCAGTGTTTATCTGCTTCGTGTCACGTTTGGAATGAGGGAAGGCACCCTTGTGCAAAGACCAGTATTCATCAGCTTTTTGTGAACCTATTCCATAGTACGATCTGTAATGCGGGAATAGGAGCAAAATATATTTCATTTTTCGAGCGACGTTCCGCCACCCTTTACCAATGTCAAGGAATGGGTGTTTGACATAACTGCCTATTCCGTCTTCAAAAAGTACTATTTTTTTACGTCCTGGATGGTTGATCAAAACTTGGCCAGTTGGATTGTCACAGCTTGCTAGCCAAAGTTCATAACTGCAGCCCCCAAGTTTATTAGACAGAATATTATGTATTTCCGTTATTAATGCCTTGGATTTTTTATAATTTAGTTTTTGATCGGTGGAATTTACTGATATGAAATCTTTCTCCGCGATTTCCTTCCTGCTTGCCGGGTAGAGCACGACGAAATCTTTAAGATTATCTTGGTTAATTGATATGAATATTTTTTTTTGCAGGTCTGTATATAGGAATGCTACTTTTTTTATGATTGGACTCAGGATTTTTTTTGGTTTATTAATTTGACCTGATAGCATCATAGTGTCGCTGTTAAACTTGCGGATAAGTTTTCAAAACTCACTGGAGTATTAGCTTTAACGGCATGTTTTATTTTTTTTCCGATGATATCATCAAGATATTTCGGTGGGATGCCGAATCCAGGTCGAACGCTCCTAACATCTTGAGCAGTAATTATTCCGCCCGCCTTAATATCTCTCACGAAATACAGGGAGCGTCTAAACTTCACATTTCCTACCTCGCTGGACTTCCTTCCATAATCTATTTTTCCTAGTGCTGACCACGCAGTTTTACTGCCTTTGCAAAGAGCAGCTAAATCTGCGGGTTCAAGTGAGAAACTGTCATCTGGACCGCCGCCATTCCGATCAAGAGTGAAATGCTTTTCTATGATAGACGCGCCGAGTACCACGCTAGCGATGGCAGTTGTGTTATCCAAAGTGTGGTCGGAAAGGCCGGTTACTAGACCAAATCGTTGCATCATGTCCGGGATAATACGCAGGTTGTAATCTTCAGCCGGTGCAGGATAACCACTTACACAATGGAGAATCGCTAGCTCTTTACAACCGCCCTCATAGGCAGCATTGATGGCTTCCTGAATCTCGTCAGCATCGGCCATTCCGGTTGAAATAATCATCGGTTTGCCTGTGCTGGCTACATACTTGATCAGTGGTAAATCGATTGCCTCGAAAGAAGCAATCTTGTAAGCCGGAGCGTTCAGGTCTTCCAACAAATCAACTGCAGTGTTATCAAATGGTGAGCTGAATAATGTAATTCCGAGCTCGCGTGCATGCGCAAACAATGCGGTATGCCAAGACCAAGGCATGTGTGCTTCCTGATAGAGCTTATAAAGGGTCTTGCCATCCCAAAGCCCCCCGTGAATTTGGAACTCTTCGGAGTCGCAGTTGAGGGTAATGGTGTCGGCGGTATAGGTCTGAAGCTTGATTGCATCGGCTCCTGCCTTTTTTGCCTCTTCAATAATCTTTAATGCGGTCTCTAACCTTCCGTTATGGTTGGCAGAAAGCTCGGCGATGATATAGGGAGGTGCATCTGCCGCGATGCGGCGACCTGCAATGGCGATACTCGGGATTGTTGACATAATATTATCTCTTAAATTTTTGTTTGCCAGTCAGAGGCGAGAAGCCCGAAACGCAAAACATCATAATGCTGCCGGCCATCGAAATGTTGAGCACGTAATACGCCTTCCTGTTGGAAGCCAAGGCTCAGATGAAATTTGATGGAGCGCTCGTTATACGATAGAGCCTCGCCGCAGACCTTATGCATCCCTGCCTGGCTGAACGCATATTGCAAGGCGGTCTCGCCTAATTTTCGGCCTGTGCCTCGTGGAGCCTCGGGTGCGGCATAAAATCCCCACTCAGCTACACCTGGAACGATTTTACGGATATTAATGAATCCGAGAGGTTGACCGGCGTTTTCAAAAATAAGCAGGTGTCGGTTGACATCTTGAAAAGCCTTTTCGAACCAGCGAGTGTGATCGGCGAGGTCGATTATATGTTGGGTATACATATAACGACGCACATCCTCGTGATTGCGCCAGGTCAGCACTAGCTCTAGATCATCGTGGCGCATTAGCCGCACTCGTGATTCGTTATGTAAACTTACAATCAATTTAGAGCTCCAGTTCTTGGAGGACGGCCGTAACACCTTCGCCGTCAGCAATATGTGTAGCTGCCAGGCTCATACGTGCTCGCAAGCACGACGACGAAACAATTTCGTTTAGCATGTGAGGAAGACGCGGCAAAATTTCCTCAGGACCTCGTAATACTTGAACTGCTCCCGCTTGCTCAAGGCCGTGAGCAACTTTTAGCTGGTTGGCTGCCAGTACTAGCATCAGGGTTGGCAACCCTAAGCAACAGCGTTCCCAAGAGGTAGCTCCTGCTGCTCCAATGGCCAAGTCGCTATCAGCCATCAGTTGAGCCATATCATTGATGCCCGTCCTGACGGTTGTGGGCCAAGGCAGCTGCTTAGCTTTTAGGTGAACCTCCTCAAGGCAGGGAGCGGTGGCGCCCATGACCACAGTGATATGGCAGTTGCCGGGTAATTCCGATGACTTGAGCGCCTCCAGAATTTTCCCGGTAGCGTTGCCCTTGTCTACTCCGCCCATAGTAATGAGAAGGTGTTCGAGTTTTGAATCTACTCGTCGCTGCAAGCTGTAGCTGCGTAGAGCAGCAAACTCGGGCCGTAACAGCGAATATTCTGAGCCGCAGAGTGTTGTGCAACTGTCAGGGATCCAAGGGGTGTAGTCCTTGGCATCGCGCCCGAAGGTTTGATCCAGTAGAAGATCGCACTTATGAGGACGGTCCGCTAGATCGTCAATGACCATCAGTTTTTTGTAATGTGCCTGAAGTACCGATTCCCAGCGATCATCAAGAGCATAGTGATCGACGATCAGCCAATCAAAAATCAACTCATTTAATATAGAGCTGCATTCGTCAGCATCGTTTTGTTGAGTGGAGTCCAGCCAATCGGCATGTGCCAATCGCGGCTCTTCGGTTGCCTTACTGATCTCACTCACTGCAGCCGTGAGTGGTAAGACATTAACTTGGAAGCCCTTGCTGAGAATGTGTGCGATCAAGTTACCGTTATGTTCGCGGCAAATGAATTGGCATTCGGTCCCTTGCAACTTTAGCGCATCGGCTAATGTCAGGCAACGCATCACATGCCCGGTGCCTATTTCTAGTGAGGCGTCAACGCGAAAGACGACCTTTAATGGTTTCTGTTTCACTGCGTTTGCGCCTGCATAGCCTTGAACAACCATTCGGCGCGCACCCAATCTTCAGGAGTATCAATGTCCTGCACGAGATGCCGCGGCAGTGCTACTGGAACTGAGCCAGGTCCGAAAATCAAACGCCCTTCCAGCCAGGCATCGCTTCGGCCCCAGTAAAATTGCCCCGCGTCGTGATAAGCCTCCTCGAGATCCTGGGAGCGGGTGTTGAAATGCTTGGGGTTGAACATTTCGACCCGTCCGTCGGCGTTGAGGTGAATTGCTCTTTGGATCGGAAACGCATAGCTAGTCACCGAAAAGGCGTAATCGCAGCCAGCTTCGGTGAGCCTGCCAAGCCCGCGTTGGATATCTTCGGAGCTGACGAATGGGGCGGTGGCATAGAGACAGCAAGTGTGCTCGACTTGGTGACCCTGAGCATTGAACCATTCAATGGCATGCCGAATAACCGGAATGGTACCGGTATGGTCGTCGGATAGTTCCGCGGGACGAATAAATGGCACAGTGGCCCCGAAGCGAAGAGCTGTCTGAACTATCTCCTCATCGTCGGTAGACACTATTACCTTATCAAAGCAGCCGCTTTTAATTGCCGCCTCGATAGACCAAGCGATCATCGGCTTTCCGCAGAACAGCTTGATGTTTTTGCGCGGGATTCGCTTGCTGCCTCCGCGGGCAGGGATGATCGCGAGTTTCATGCGAGCGTTACCTCGCGCAAAGCATTAACCACTTGGTCCTGCTGCGCTTCGGTCATGGTTGGATACATCGGTATGCTGATAGCTTCACTGTAGTAGCGCTCAGCTTCGGGAAACTGACCTGCTTTGAAACCCATTTGCTCGTAGTACGGCTGTGTATGCACAGGGATGTAGTGAAGATTAACCAAGATTTGCTGAGCGCGAAGCGCTTCAAAAACTTCGCGATGGGTTTTGCGGATTTTGTCCAGTTGCAGGCGGATTACATACAAATGCAAACCTGAGTAACTGTCTGGGTGCTGCCATGGCGTAGTTACCGGCAGATCTGACAACAGATCATCATAGCGCTGGGCTAGTTCATGACGACGGCCGACATATTGCTCCAAGCGCGTTACCTGGCTTGTGCCAAGTGCACCTTGAAGGTCCGTCATGCGGTAGTTATAGCCAAGATCAACTTGTTGGTAATACCAAGGGCCTTCCATTTCCTTGGTCATCAGCAAGGGGTCGCGGGTGATGCCATGACTGCGCAGCAGGTCCATGTGCCGGGCCCAATCAGGATTGTTGGTCACCGCCATGCCACCTTCAGCGGTCGTAATGATTTTTACCGGATGAAAACTGAAGACGGTGATGTCGCTATACCGGCAATTACCGATTGGCTCACCCTGGTATTTACCACCAATAGCGTGAGAGGCATCTTCGATTATCTTGAATCCGTAGCGCTGAGCCAAAGCATGAATCGCTTTCATGTCGCAAGGCTGGCCACACAGGTGCACAGGTACCACAATTTTGGGCAGCGTGCCGTCGCGTTCTGCCTGCTCGAGTTTTCGTTCCAGTGCTTTCGGGCAGAGGTTGTAGGTACGTGGGTCAATATCAACAAAATCGACCTGAGCGCCGCAATAAAGCCCGCAGTTGGCCGATGCTACGAATGTTATGGGCGTAGTCCAAAGCCAGTCGCCAGCACCTAGTCCCAGCGCCAGGCAGGCGATATGCAGTGCCGAGGTAGCACTATTAACAGCCAAAGCGTGCTGTGCGCCAACATGGCTGAGCACTGCTTGCTCAAAACGCGGCACCATGGGGCCTTGAGTGAGATGGGGGGATTGCAATACTTCCAGAACGGCGTCGATATCCGTTTGAGTAATGTCCTGGCGACCGTACGGAATCATGTATCAGATGCTCCCGATTTTTTCGTGGTTGCGATCGATCCAGGTTGCCAGCATTTCATCACTCATCCATTCGCTGTTGTTGTCGCTCGCGTAGACAAAACCTTCAGGCACTCTTACACCATCCTTGATGCGCTTTGCACAGGTCGCCCAGCCATTGATGGTTGGCAAAATCTTGAAGTGTTCCGGATATTCGTAAGTGTAATAAGCATCTTCGGCGCTGATCATCTGCTCATGCAGCTTCTCGCCTGGACGGATGCCAACCACTTCTTGTTGCGCTTCAGGGGCAACTACACGAGCGAGGTCGGTGACCTTCATCGAAGGGATTTTTTTAACGTAGATTTCACCGCCTTCCATATCTTCAAAGGCATGCCAGACCAGTTCTACACCTTCCTCGAGAGAAATCATGAAGCGGGTCATGCGATCGTCGGTGATGGGCAATACGCCTTTGTCCTTGATCGACATGAAGAATGGAATCACCGAACCGCGTGAACCCATTACGTTGCCATAGCGGACGACGGAAAAGCGCGTGTCATGGCCACCGGCATAGGAGTTACCGGCTACGAACAGCTTGTCCGATGCCAGCTTGGTCGCACCGTACAGGTTGATCGGGCTGCTAGCTTTATCGGTAGAAAGCGCGACGACCCCTTTGACGCCTTTGTCGATGCATGCATCGATCAGATTCATGGCACCATTAATGTTGGTCTTCACGCATTCAAATGGATTGTATTCAGCCGTTGGAACAATTTTGGTAGCGGCGGCATGAACCACATAGTCAACACCATCCAGTGCACGATACAAACGATCCTTGTCGCGTACATCACCGATGAAGAAGCGAACGCGCGAGTCGCCCTCGAATTTTTTAGCCATGTCCCACTGCTTCATCTCGTCACGGGAGAAGATGATGATCTTCTTAGGGTTGTATTTGGCCAGCGTCATTGGCACAAAAGTGTTGCCAAAGGAGCCAGTGCCGCCAGTGATGAGAATGGTTTTGTTGGTGAACATTCAACGAGTTCCTTGGTTGAGGCTTGGTGTTATTCAGGATTGAACAGACGGTATTTAGCGGGTGTCAAGGCGAAGTACGCCAATGACTTCCAGAGCAGAATAAGAGCAAAAGCTGTGCACAGACCAAGCGGTACAGCGAGGTAAGGCCAATGTGTGGAAGCGAGCCACGTTACCGGGATAAAACAAATCAAACTGGCAATATGACTATGGATGATCGGGCGGTCTTGGCCTTGAGCATACAGTGCAAAGTGCGGCACCATGCCGACGGCATATAGCAGTGTTGCCAGCAAAATCCATGGGAATAAATCTTGATGCTCTAAATAGAGTGGCTTGTTCAGCCAGGCCAGGAGGGGTTCTATCAATACTGTAGCGATAAGGGCAAAGGAAACTGTCAATATCAACGTCTGGATCAGCATTTTTCGCAATCCTTGGCGAAAAGTGGCTGAATCCTGTTTTGTGAAAGCGCTGATTAGTCCTGGGTAGATGAAGGCGAATACACCTGCATCAAGAAACGACATGAGCGCGTTGCAAATACCTATATAGAGTACGTAAGCTCCGAGAACATCGAGCCCCGCTAACGATCCAAACCAATACCGATCAAGAGTGAACACTCCTCGAATAGCAAGCGTTGCTACTAGGAGTGGAATGGCGACTTTCAGACCCTTCCAGATCCAACACCAGTCAATTGCTTTGTGCCATCCGTCGATCCCGAGACGATTGAGCCGATAGACACCTAGTAGAAGAGCCAGTATTCCTCCAGCTGTCCATGCCCCCATTACGATGTTCAGAGATCGAACCTCGGGTAGGAAGAACATCAATACGGTGACAAAAACAGCCCATATTCCAGATCTAAGGAACAATATAACACTTGCCAGAAGTTGTTCTGATATTGCAATTAATAAACGACCAAGTTCTTGGGTTAGATGTTCAAGTATTAATAAGGCAAAGAACCAGCCTGCAACATGCCAAGGCAGTAATCCTTTTATGAATACCAAGCTAAGGAGTGGTAAAAAAATAGCATAGAGCACTAAAGAGAGTGCCCCTTGATTTTTTAAGAGTCCACCCCACTCATTGCGATTGCATTTTATTATTTCGCGCGTGGTGAAGGTGTAAAAATCAAAACCTAGCAGGTAAAGAGCGTAGCTAATGGTAGCTGTTAGTAGTCCGTAAACTCCCAATTCAGCTGGTTCAAGAAACCTTGCAAGAAAGAAGATTAGCAGAAACTTGCTGGCTAAGGTCATTCCGCGCAATGCGATGTTGATCAGGCGGGTAATATTCTTGGTTGGCATTAGAAAGTTAATATCTGGTTTTATTTGTTAAGAGTGGGCGCGTCGGGCTCAATAGATATTCTTTGAGAATAATGTGAATGGTGTTTTGATCAGTATCTTAATATCCAGCCACAGTGACCAGTTATTTATGTAGGCAAGGTCCAGCTCCACACGCTTTTCCATCTTGTCGATGGTTTCAGTTTCTCCACGAAAGCCGCTGATCTGAGCTAGTCCAGTAATTCCGGGTTTAATCCGATGGCGAGCCATATAAGCGTCGATCTTGCCGGTATAGTAATCATTATGGGCAATAGCATGAGGGCGAGGGCCTACCAATGACATTCGTCCTTGCAGAGCGTTGAACAGTTGCGGTAATTCATCTATGGAGGTTCGCCGAAGGAATTGACCTACCCGTGTTACGCGGGGGTCATCACGACTGGCCTGTTTTACTTCTTGGTCATCGTGTACACGCATAGAGCGGAACTTCCAAACCTTGATGATCTTACCGTTCCAGCCATGACGTTTTTGCTTAAAAAGCACCGGGCCGGGTGATGACAGCTTCACAGCGATAGCGGTGGCAAGCAAAAGGGGGCTGAGTAAGAAAATTGCTGCTAACGCAACTGAGCGATCCATCATTGCTTTAGAAAGTGCTGCGGTCGGGTAAGACGTTAGTGGACTTTCATTAAGATGTATCGCGGGAAGCCCCTCAATTTCCGATACCGAGTGGTTTAGTAAAATCAGGCTTTGTAGATCAGGAATCCAGATTACATCGACACTGGAATCTAGAAGATCGATATACAAACTCTCAATCTGTTCGGCTTCTACAAGTGGCAAAGCGATGTAAAGACGTCGAATACGGTGGGTCGCAATCAGGTCGCGTAGATGTGCCAGGTTGCCTAGTATGGGATATAGGTCGTTGCTTGGGAGCGGGTGGTCATGGGCAGCTACTAAGCCTATTAAAGGTTCGTTCTTTTGCCTAGCTAACTTGTCCGCAAGGTCTAGCGCCAACTCTCCGGTCCCAACAATCAGCGACGTGCGAGCAGCTTGAAGCTTCTGCTGGTAGCGTTTGGCGAGATTGTGTAAAGGCGCGTAAAGGCAGGCTTGTAGTGCAAAGCCGGCTAAAGCGAAGGTGATGATTACTTCACGGGAGAACAGTTCGCTGGTTTTGGTGATGAATGCCATTACCATCAAGCCGGCGAGTAGCGTTAACCAACCTGCTAGCAGACGACCAAGGCCGACAAGGTAGCCATGTTGTTTATGGTAGACCTGCATCATTGAGTAAGCAGGAACTGAGCCCAGCAACATTAGGACGCTGAGAATGCGATATTGGGTTTCGACTTCTCCTGTTTTTATCACTGCCAACGCGCAGAGCAAGAGGATGAGTACGGAAATAGCTGCCACCCATTGGGCCCAGAAGGTAAGTCCCCGACCTGCTGGCATTGTGGTGTTGCGCTTGCGAATCAAGATAATGTCCCTTGCGTTAAATGGATGCAGCCATCCAGGCTGCACCCGCTGTGAGGAGGAGTTACCTCCGTTCAGCTGGAGTTACTGTTTGGGCCTGTGGCACAAACCGGTCGTTGTCGTGGCGTACCCTTTGTCCGTGGAAGGGGGACGCACTTCGCCTTGGCCAATATCAAGGTTTTGGGCACGCTACCGCCCCAGGATTCACCGTTGGTTTCCTGAGAACGTGCGCCGTGGCTGCGACGTGAGCCGTATGCGCAAGCGCTGGCAATTTTTTGGGATGAGGATCAATCAGGCAGGCCGAGTCTGGGCTCGGTTAATGGCAAGCAGAGGAGATGAGTCTGTCCTTGACTGCTGCACAACGTGGGGTCTGTGCAATGGCATCCTGCCGGAGTGAGTTGTTACCCTCAGCCGACGGCGCATTTTACTGATTTGGTGGGAAAAGTGAAGGTAAAAACAGTTTTGTGTGAAAGATCCTACAGGCGGAAGTGTGTGATTTGAGTAGTGGTTCACAAGGGTAGTAGCTGGAGTGACCGCCGAGTCTTAAATCTGGGTGTGGGAATAGTCTTTTGATGAGGCGGGGTTACATGGATAGGGGATTTCAGGGCGGCTTTGGTGAGTGGTATTGCGGGTACTGAGGGGGTGTTGCTGGGGGCGTTGAAATCAAAAGATCGCAGCCTTCGGCAGCTCCTACAGGGGAGTATTGGTGGTGGGGGAGATAGGGGTTGTTTTTGTTTTTATAGAGGGTGATGTCAGGTTTTTTCTATTGCGCTGATTGGGACGCTAAGGGTGTGTTCGCGATGGAGGAGCTGCAGGAGGATCACGATGCGTTCGGCGCCGTCGTGGGAGAGGAAGATGGCCTCGAGTTCTTTGTAACTGCCGCTGGTGATGCGCACTTGGTCACCGGGTTCCAGTTCTATGGAGTCTTCGGTTGGCGCGCAGAGTTGATTTTGACTTCGTTGCTGGAGTTGTTCGATGAGTCCATCAGCTACGGCGATCGGCTGTTTTCCGAATGTGACCAGTTGGTTGACTCCGCGGGTTGAGCGGATGGGGTGCCAATTGTCGTTAAGCTGGTCGAGTTGTATGAACAGGTAGCCCGGGAATAATGACTCAACCGAAGTGGTTCGGCGGCCGCGTTGGACGCGTTGGATTTGTTGCGTTGGACGGTAGCACTTGAAGGCTTGGCGCGTCAGGTTTTCTTCAGCGCGTGAGTCTTGTCGTGGCTTGCACTGGATCAGGTACCAGCGGGGTGGCGGGTGCTGAGGGGGCATGCGATGGGCTCTCAAGGGTAGATCAGGGCAGCGGCGCTGCCCTGATATCCGGCGCTATTTTTTGTCTGAAGCGTATTCGTACTGGTAGTAGCTGTAGCTGCCGTAGCCATACGCCGAAGCTTTTCGTTCCACGGCGTTGAAAATCGCACCTTTTACGACAATACCGTTTTGTTCGAAGCGACGCTTGGTCACTTGAATTTCCTTGGCGGCGTTAACGCCGAAACGGGTGACGATCAAGCTCGTGCCGGCCTGTCGTCCGACAAGGGCTGCATCAGTAACCGCAAGAATTGGAGGGGTGTCAATGATAACCAGATCGTATTGGCTACTTACTTTTTCCAAGAACTGGGAGAAATTACTATGCATCAACAGTTCAGACGGGTTCGGTGGAATCTGCCCGCGGGTGATGACATGCAGGTTTTCCACTTCCGTCGAGTGTGTGGCCGTGGTTAGGTCGATTTTGCCGGCCAACAGGTCGGAGAGCCCGTTGCTTACATCCATCCTGAACAGCTTGTTCAGATAGCCTTTGCGCATATCAGCGTCGACAAGCAACACCTTCTGCCCAGTCTGAGCAATGATGGCGGCCAGGTTGCACGAGACGAAGGATTTCCCTACCGCAGGGCTCGGGCCAGAGATCATCAGGATGTTGTTCTTTGCTTCAAGAGTCGCGAAGTGGAGACTGGTACGCAGGCTTCGCAGCGACTCTACGGCGAGGTCTGCAGGGTTGTTAACCGCGAGCAATAGCGAGCCAGTTGTCGCGCGACCGTTACCTTTTAAAGTGGCTTCTATCAGAGACTGCCCTTTGCTGAGCGGGATCGAGGCGTATACCGGGATACCAAGTTGCTCGATGATCTCTGGATCTTCCACGCCGCGATTCATTGCTTTGCGGATTAATACGTAAGCTACGGCAATTATTGAGCCGAGTAGCGTAGCGATCAGAACAATCAGAGGTTTTTTCGGTTTGACAGGTTTTTCGATATTTGCATCAGCCGAGTCGATGACTCGGACGTTGCCGACCGTCCCCGCGCGAACGATGTCCAGCTCCTGCGTTTTGTTTAGAAGCTGCGTATAAATCTCGGTGGTGACCTGCATATCGCGAGCAAGGCGCAGCAGTTCTTGTTGTGTTTCGGGAAGGTTTTTTATTTTCTTCTCTAGGCCGCGTTTTTGCAGATCGAGTTGACCCATTTGGGTCATCAAAGCCTGATAGGCTGGATGCTCGCGTGTGAATCGATGCTCCATTTCAGCTTGCTTGAGCTTAAGTTCAGAGATCAACGTTTCCAAGGCTACGATCTGGTCGAGTACAGCTTTGGTCTCGATGGTGATGTCAACTGAGCGGGCGCTTGTCTGGTACGCGTTAAGTTGACCTTCCGCTTTCTCCAATTGTTTGCGTACATCTGGCAACTGAGTACGCAGGAACTCAAGGCTTTGCGCGGCTTCTGCAGAGTTTCGTTGGACGTTCTGCAATACATAGAGACGGTTGATCTCATCGAGCACTTTGCTTGCCAACTCTGGATCTTCATTTTCGAGTGACATTGCAATGATTCCGGATTCCTTGCCGCGCTCACTCGCCGACACGTCTTCCTGAAATTGCAGAATGGTATTGAGGCGACGTTGCTTCGTGACACCGAATAGAGCGCCGGTATTGGCATGCAGAGTAGCGACTTGAAGTTTGAAACCATTTTGCTCAAGCTTCTCGCCTACTTGGCCAGTTAAAAGGACTTCGTCGTCATCGTTGAGCAAAGTAAACGCGTTGTTACCTTCAGCTCGTAATGTTAGTCCCTTACCTAGATAGGTATCCGGCACTTCCAGCTGAAAAATATCCAGCTTTTCCCCACCCCATGTATAGCTGGTCAAGCCAAACATTGGCGAGGCCAATTCTTTTTCGCTTTCCGGCTTAAAGTGTCGGCTTAGGAAACGGCCAATGAGCGGAAAGTAGTTCGGCTCAACGATAATATCGAGTTTGAGGTTCTCTACAGCCTTGCCCAATACCGCTCGGGACTTCAGCAGCTCAATCTCTGTCACCGCCGGAGAGGTTCCACCAAACATCTCGCTCATTTCACCCATGCCGCCAAGAGCAGCCATACCGCCTTTTTTCTCCTCTACCTGTACGAGCGTGTTCGCTTGGTAGATAGGGGTAGAAAGGAGGGCGTAAGCAACGCCTACTGCGCAGAAAAACGCAGTAATGCTGATAATGATCCACTTGCTATCGATCAGAGTACCGAATAGCGCGAGCAGGTCGATGTCATCATCGTCGTCGCTGTGATCCTGAATAGGTAGGCTGTTTTGGCTTGGCATGCGGGGTACTTTTACAAGAGGTGATTATAGTTTTTGCGACCAGCTGTCGACGCCTTGCGTCATCAGATGGTAGACGTGTTCGAAGGCGACTTTCTGCTGGCGGTAGGGATCGGGAATTTCCTGATTGTTCTGCCATTTGCCCAGCAGGAATGTCTTGCCGCGGACTTCCGGCGCCATGCGCGCGATGCTGTCCACGTGGCGTTGTTCCATGGTCAGTATTACATCGGCCTGTTGCAGCATTTCTCGAGTCAGTTGCCGACCTTTATGGTCTGGCAGGTCGCCGCCGTGTTCGCGCAGGACTTCCAGCGCGGTGGCGTCCATGGATTTGTCTACGAGGGCGCCGAGGCCGGCTGAGCTTATGACTTTGCCGCGATCAGCCAGCTTGCTTTTAAGCAGGGCTTCTACGGTGGGGCTGCGGCAGATGTTGCCGATGCATACGACCAGGATTTTATTGAACATAGGGCTGCGCAGGTTACGGAATCGAGTGTTTTGACCGCACGGGCAGCAGGAGGAGGGGGATGGAATTCCTTTCCAGCGCAACAGTACGGCCTTCTCCGGTGCACTACTGCTGCCGGGGCCATTTTAAAAGCGTGCACTCTAGTGGCGTAGGTGGGTAGGGTCAAGGCTCGATGGGAACTTTCTGTCATACGGGCGTTCGGTTCTGCGCCTTGGCTATTCCGCCAGCATTGGGTACGTGAATAACCCGAAGTGCAACAGATTCAAACCGAAATGCGTGGCGATGGCGGCGGCCAGTCCTCCGAAGCGGTAGGCCAAGCCGTAGCCGACGCCGGCGATAGTCGCCAGCAGTACCCATTGCCATCCGGCACCCCAATGGGCAAGACCAAAAAGTATTGCGGCAAGTAACAGCGCGAAGTGCTCGCCGTAGGGCAGGTGTTTGAGTCGTTCGCTCAGGCTGCCTTGTATATAGCCTCGAAAGAGGGCTTCTTCGACCAGGGTGACGAGTAGAAGGTTGTTGAGGATCCAGATTCTGGCGACGTCGGGCCATTTGGGTGCCCAGTCGATGATGCCGAGTAGCCATGCGCTGGTGAGGGTGATCAGGGCTGTGAGGCTTAGGGTGATGGCGCTGGTTTTCAGTGTGGAGGTGAACGAGCGCTGGGCGATGATCCATGGGCAGGCGAGCAGGAGCCAGAAGCCGAGCAGGGGTTTGTCGAGGTTGAGGTACATCGAGAACGGGACGGCGTTTTCGGTGAAGCGTGTGGGTTCGATGACTTGGGCGTTGTGGAAGCCGGGTAGGTAGTGGAGGGCCAAGGCGAGTGCGAGGAGGACGAAGAGGCTATGGCTGAGGTAGCGGGCGTAGCGGTGGTTTTTGGGTTGTACGGCGATGCCGGCGAGGATGAGCAGGGTGATGGGGATGCTGGCCTGGAGGGATAGCTGACCGTAGGTGAGCGCCAGGACGTAGCCGGCGGTGAGCATGGTGAGGTACGGCCAGGGTAGGCGGAGCATGGGGTCATCCTTGGTTTGGAGCGGGCTTGGCCGGGGGTGGAGCATTTAGGCAGATGTGGGGGTTAGTCGGCAATTGGTGAGGAGGTTTTTTGCGGGGGATTTATTGTTGGCGGCGGTTAATTGGGTTGCGTGTTTTCAGTGGGGGCGAGGTGGGTGGTTTTGCGGCTGCTACGCAGCCGAGCGGGAGTGAACTCCCTCGCCACAGGGGGATGGGGTGGGGCTTTAGGTTGGGATTCGTCTCAAGAGCCTGGTTGGCTGATGGGTCGGTATCGCGAGCAAGCTTTGCTCCTACGGTCCTACGGTCCTACGGTCCTACGATCTTGCGGTATGGAGGGGCGCGCGTTGCGCGCGCCCCTCCAGTCAGGTTATGACGCGATCAGTTGCCGCAACACGTAATGCAAAATCCCCCCCGATTTGAAGTACTCCACCTCATTCAACGTATCAATCCGGCACAGCACGTCTATCTTCTCGCGGCTGCCGTTTTCCCGGGTAATGATCAGCGTCAGGTTCATCCGGGGCGTCAGTTCCACGCCGGTCAAACCGAGGATGTCGATGCTTTCCTTCCCCGTGAGGTTCAGGCTTTTGCGATTCTGATCCAGCTTGAATTGCAGCGGCAGCACGCCCATGCCCACAAGGTTAGACCGGTGGATTCGTTCGAAGCTTTCTGCAATGACGGCTTTTACGCCCAGCAAGTTCGTACCTTTGGCCGCCCAGTCGCGACTGGAGCCGGTGCCGTATTCCTGGCCGGCGATGACGACCAGCGGGGTGCCGGCGGCCTGGTAGCGCATGGCGGCGTCGTAGATGGCGACCTTTTCTCCCGTAGGGATGTAGATCGTGTTGCCGCCTTCTTCGCCACCGAGCATTTCGTTGCGGATGCGGATGTTGGCGAAGGTGCCGCGCATCATGACTTCGTGGTTGCCGCGGCGGGAGCCGTAGGAGTTGAAGTCACGGGGTTCCACGCCTTTGGCGCGCAGGTATTGGCCGGCGGGGCTGTCCGTCTTGATGTTGCCGGCGGGTGAGATGTGGTCGGTGGTGACCGAGTCGCCGAGCAGGGCGAGGACTCGTGCGCCCGAGACGTCTTTGACTTCAGGTGGTGGGCCGCCGATGTCGTCGAAGAATGGTGGGTGCTGGATGTAGGTCGAGTCGTCCTGCCAGACGTAGGTCGCGGCTTGCGGCACTTCGATGGCTTGCCATTGTTCGTCGCCGGCGAACACTTCGGCGTATTCCTTGTGGAACATGGCGGTGTTGACCTGGCTCACGGCGTCGGCGATTTCCTGGGTGCTGGGCCAGATGTCGCGCAGGTACACCGGGTTGCCTTCCTTGTCGTTGCCCAGCGGTTCGCTGCTGATGTCGGTGCGCACGGTGCCGGCCAGTGCGTAGGCGACGACCAGTGGCGGGGAGGCGAGCCAGTTGGTTTTGACCAGTGGGTGCACGCGGCCTTCGAAGTTGCGGTTGCCCGAGAGGACGGAGGCGACGGTGAGGTCGGCTTTCTGGATGGCTTTTTCGATCGGCTCCGGCAACGGGCCGGAGTTGCCGATGCAGGTGGTGCAGCCGTAGCCGACCAGGGAGAAGCCGAGTTGATCAAGGTATTGCGTCAGGCCTGCGGCCTTGTAGTAGTCGGTGACGACTTTCGAGCCGGGCGCCAGTGAGCTTTTCACCCAGGGTTTGCGGGTGAGGCCTTTTTCCACGGCTTTTTTCGCCACTAGGCCGGCCGCCATCATCACGCTCGGATTGGAGGTGTTGGTGCAGGAAGTGATGGCGGCGATGACTACGGCGCCGTTTTTCAGGCGGTAGGTGTGGCCGTCGTATTCGTAGTCTGTTTCGCCGACGAGGTCAGCGTTGCCCACCGCGACACCGCCGCCGCCTTCACTTTCCAGGCGACCTTCTTCTTTGCTGGTGGGCTTGAATTGCAGGTCGATGAAGTCACTGAAGGCCTGTGCGACATTCGGCAGCGAGACGCGGTCTTGCGGGCGTTTCGGGCCGGCGAGGCTGGCTTCGACGCTGGCCATGTCCAGGGCGAGGCTGTCGGTGAACGACGGTTCCTTGCCGGGCAGGCGCCATAGGCCCTGGGTTTTGCAGTAGGCCTCGACCAGTTTGACGGTTTCCGGCGGGCGGCCGGACAGGCGCAGGTAGTCGAGGGTGACGTCATCCACCGGGAAGAAGCCGCAGGTGGCGCCGTATTCCGGGGCCATGTTGGCGATGGTCGCACGGTCGGCCAGCGGCAGGTCGGCGAGGCCGTCGCCGTAGAATTCGACGAATTTACCGACCACGCCTTTTTTACGCAGCATTTGCGTGACGGTCAGCACCAGGTCGGTGGCGGTGATGCCTTCCTTGAGCTTGCCGGTGAGTTTGAAGCCGATCACTTCCGGAATCAGCATCGACACCGGTTGGCCGAGCATCGCCGCTTCCGCTTCGATCCCGCCGACGCCCCAGCCGAGTACGCCGAGGCCGTTGATCATGGTGGTGTGGGAGTCGGTGCCGACCAGGGTGTCGGGAAACGCGTAGGTGCGGCCGTCTTCGTCCTTGGTCCAGACCGTGCGGCCCAGGTATTCCAGGTTGACCTGGTGGCAGATGCCGGTGCCCGGTGGCACGACGCTGAAGTTGTCGAAGGCGCTCTGGCCCCAGCGCAGGAACGCGTAACGCTCGCCATTGCGCTGCATTTCGATGTCGACGTTCTGCTCGAACGCGCTGGCGCTGCCGAACTTGTCGACCATCACCGAGTGGTCGATCACCAGGTCCACGGGGGAGAGCGGGTTGATCCGCTGCGGGTCACCGCCGGCCTTGGCCATGGCGGCGCGCATGGCGGCCAGGTCGACCACGGCGGGAACACCGGTGAAGTCTTGCATCAATACCCGTGCGGGGCGGTACTGGATTTCGCGATCGGAGCGACGCTCCTTGAGCCAGGCGGCAATGGCCTTGAGGTCGGCGCCGGTGACAGTTTTTTCATCTTCCCAGCGCAGCAGGTTTTCCAGCAGCACTTTCAATGACATCGGCAGCTTGTCGAGATCACCAAGGCTTTTGGCAGCATGGGGCAGACTGTAATAATGGTAGGTCTTGTCGTCGATCTGCAGGGTTTTAAGGGATTTCAGGCTATCGAGGGACGGCATTACGATCACTCCTTATGATCCGCACGGCTACGGACTGAGGGGACGAACTGAGGTCTAAACCTAGTCCTCTTTGCGGCTTAAAGCTAATAACTGGACTCTATGGACAGGTCCAAGGTTCCGAACTCGGCTATCATGCGCCGGTTTTCGTGACAGGCTTTGCTTCAACGCAAGTCTGGGCATCGCGCAGTGGTTGAATTTCTCGCCATCTGCCCAGGAGTAAGAATGAACACCCTCTTTATGCATTGCCGGCCAGGCTTCGAAGGCGAAGTCTGTTCCGAGATATCCGAACATGCCGCACGCTTGAACGTGGCCGGTTATGCCAAGGCCAAGGCCGCCAGCGCTTTTGCCGAATTTATCTGTACCGAAGAAGACGGTGCCGAGCGCCTGATGCGCGGGCAGCGTTTCGCCGACCTGATCTTCCCGCGCCAGTGGGCTCGCGGGATCTTTATCGATCTGCCGGAAACCGATCGCATCAGCGTGATCCTCGCGCACATGCGGGATTTTCCGCTGTGCGGCAGCCTGTGGCTGGAGATGGTCGACACCAACGATGGCAAGGAACTGTCGAATTTCTGCAAGAAGTTTGAAGTCCACTTGCGTAAGGCGCTGATGGCGGCCGGCAAACTGGTGGAAGATCCGCTTAAGCCGCGGTTGCTGCTTACGTTCAAGAGCGGTCGCGAAGTGTTCATGGGGCTGGCGGAGTCGAACAACTCGGCGATGTGGCCGATGGGCATTCCGCGCCTGAAGTTTCCCCGTGACGCGCCAAGCCGTTCGACGTTGAAGCTGGAAGAGGCGTGGCACCACTTTATCCCGCGTGATCAGTGGGACGAGCGTTTGCACAGTGACATGACCGGCGTTGACCTGGGTGCTGCACCCGGTGGCTGGACCTGGCAGCTGGTCAACCGCGGCATGCTGGTGACGGCGATTGATAACGGGCCGATGGCTGAAAGCCTGATGGACACCGGGCTGGTGCAGCATTTGATGGCGGATGGTTTTACCTTCAAGCCCAAGCAGCCGGTGGACTGGATGGTCTGCGACATCGTCGAGAAGCCGGCGCGCAATGCCGCGATGCTGGAAGAGTGGATTGGCGAGGGGCATTGCCGCGAGGCGGTGGTTAACCTGAAGTTGCCGATGAAGCAGCGTTATGCCGAGGTGAAGCGTCTATTGGAGCGCATTGCCGACGGGTTCAAGGAGCGCGGGATTCGGGTGGAGATTGGCTGCAAGCAGCTGTATCACGACCGTGAAGAAGTGACGTGCCATTTGCGCCGGATTGATGTGAAGAAGCCGAAATCCCGTTGATGTGCTACTTGCTCCACCCTGTGGGAGCAAGGCTTGCCCGCGATGGGGCCTTCAAAATCGCCATCGCGAGCAAGCTTTGCTCCCACAAGACTGCATGACCACCGATCGTTCCCACGCTCCGCGTGGGAATGCATCCCGTGACGCTCTGCGTCACATCCAAAGGCGGAACGCGGAGCGTCCCCGTCGGCATTCCCACGCAGAGCGTGGGAACGATCAGCGGCGAACGCGACAGATGACCGAACACCCGACATTGCGCGACAATGTCGGCACATTTCAGGAGTGAATCATGAGTGAAATGATTGATACGCCGGTTGACGGCACCCTCGACGCCACCGGCCTCAACTGCCCGGAGCCGGTGATGATGTTGCACCAGCACATCCGTGACCTGGTGCCCGGCGGCCTGTTGAAGGTGATCGCGACCGATCCGTCGACCCGTCGCGACATCCCCAAGTTTTGCGTGTTTCTCGATCACGAGCTGATCGGCCAGCATGAAGAGGCAGGCACCTACCTCTACTGGATTCGCAAGAAACTCGCTTAACCGGTCGAACGACTGATGCGGATCTGCTTGCGTGCACTGCGCGTCAAGCGGATCGACAGCATCAGCGCCGCGCAACTCAAGCCCACGATCAAACCCTGCCACAGCCCGCTCGGGCCACTTGGCGCGCCTAACCAATCGGTCAGGCCCAGCGCGTAACCTACCGGCAAACCAATCCCCCAGTACGCGAACAACGTCAGGATCATCGTCACCCGCGTGTCCTGATAACCGCGCAATGCGCCGGCCGCCGTAACCTGGATCGCGTCGGAAAACTGAAATAAAGCCGAGTACACGATCAGCATCGCCGCGACATGAATCACCGTCGGGTCCGAGGTGTAGATGGTCGCGATGTGCTCGCGCAACAACAGCATCACGCTCGCCGAAATACACGCATACGCCAGCGCTGTGCCCATGCCGACACCGGCGGCGAAGCGCGCTTCACGGGGCTCCCGACGACCCAGCGCCTGGCCGACGCGCACGGTCACGGCCATGCCGAGGGAGTAGGGGATCATGAACACCAGTGAGCTGAAGTTGAGCGCGATCTGGTGCCCGGCGACGACGGTTGCGCCGAGGCTGCCGATCAGCAGGGCGATCACGGCGAAGATGCTCGATTCGGCGAACACCGCAATGCCGATGGGCAGGCCGATGCTCAGCAGGCGTTTGATCACCGACCATTGCGGCCAGTCGAAACGACTGAACAACTGACTCGACTGATACGCCGGCGCCCAACGCTCCCAGCCGGCCATGCCCAGCGCCATCACCCACATCACGATCGCCGTGGCCCAGCCGCAACCGACGCCGCCCATGGCGGGCACGCCGAAGTGGCCGTAGATGAAGATGTAGTTCAGCGGGATGTTCAGCGCCAGGCCGCACAGGCCGAGGACCATCGCCGGGCGCGTACGTCCGAGGCCGTCACTGAAGCAGCGCAACACGTGATAGATCGCGACGGCGGGCAGGCCGCTGGCGATGCCGTGCAGGTATTGCATGCAGGGGCCGATGAGTTCGGGATCGACGTTCATCAGGTGCAGGATCGGCTCGGCGCCGAGCAGCATGCCGGTGGCCATCACCCCGACGACCAATGCCAGCCACAGTGCCTGACGCACGATCGGGCCGATCTCGCTATGAGTGCCGGCGCCAAAGCGTTGGGCGACTTTCGGGGTGGTGGCCAGCAGGGTGCCGGTCATCAACAGAAAGACCGGAACCCAGATCGAGTTCCCCAATGCCACCGCCGCCAGATCCCGAGGCCCGACGCGGCCGGCCATGACCGCATCGACGAAACCCATGGCCGTCGTGGCCAGCTGCGCGACCATGATCGGCAGCGCCAGGCCGAGCAGGTTTTTCAGCTCCAGGCGGATGCGTTCGGGGCGGGTGAGGGCGGTGGTGTTGTCGGTTACGGAGTTCAAGGGCGAAACGTCCAAAGGTATTGATGCGCGAGGCGGGGCATTCTACGCGTTGACGCTATGGTCAGGAAAACAGCTGTGTTGGGGATTTGTAATTGACCTGTTTAGCACGGATCACCACGCACTCAGGTCGAAACAATCCCTGTAGGAGCTGCCGAAGGCTGCGATCTTTTGATCTTTGACCAAACAGCTTCGCATAGAGCGGAACAGCAACATCAAAAGATCGCAGCCTTCGGCAGCTCCTACAGGGGGATCTGTGCTAGTCGGTGGACACCATCTACGCCTACACTGCCGATCCCCCAAAGGAGCCCGCCATGCTGATTGTTGCCGACGAAAATATCCCGCTGCTCGATGCCTTCTTCGAACGTTTTGGCGAAATCCGCCGGGTGCCGGGGCGCTCCATTGACCGCGCAACGGTCGAGCAGGCCGACGTGTTGCTGGTGCGCTCCGTGACCAACGTCAACCGCGCACTGCTCGAAGGCAGCAAGGTGCGGTTTGTCGGTACGTGCACCATCGGCACCGATCACCTGGACCTGGATTACTTTCAGCAGGCCGGCATCACCTGGTCGAGCGCGCCCGGTTGCAACGCCCGAGGCGTGGTCGATTATGTCCTTGGCAGTCTGCTGACCCTGGCCGAAATCGAAGGCGTCGACCTGACTCGACGCACGTATGGCGTGGTTGGCGCCGGTGAAGTCGGTGGCCGATTGGTCAAGGTGTTGAAAGGGCTGGGCTGGAACGTGCTGGTCTGCGATCCGCCACGGCAAGCGGCGGAAGGCGGCGACTTCGTCAGCCTGGAGCGCATCATCGAGCAGTGCGATGTCATCAGTTTGCACACACCGCTGAAGAAACACGGCGCCCAGTCCACCTGGCACCTGTTTGATAAAAACCGTCTGAATCAACTCAAGACCGGCACCTGGCTGATCAATGCCAGTCGCGGTGCAGTGGTCGATAACGCGGCCCTGCGCAACGTGCTGTTGCAGCGCGAAGACCTGCAAGCCGTGCTGGATGTCTGGGAGGGTGAGCCTGAGGTCGATGTGGCATTGGCCGATCTCTGCGTGCTGGCGACGCCGCACATTGCGGGCTACAGCCTTGATGGCAAACAGCGCGGGACGGCGCAGATTTATCAGGCGTATTGCGATTTCCTCGGTCAACCGGCGGAAGTCAGCCTGAGCGAATTGCTGCCGGCGCCTTGGCTGTCGCAGGTGACCTTGAACGCTGAAAGCGATCCGGCCTGGGCATTGGCGATGTTGTGCCGTGGCGTGTACGACCCGCGCCGTGATGACGCGGATTTCCGCCGCAGTCTTGTCGGGACGGTGAGCGAACAACGCGCCGCGTTTGATGCGTTGCGCAAGCATTACCCGCAGCGGCGGGAGATTGATGGATTGCAGGTGCGGATTGAAGGTGATTCGGCGGAATTGCAGAAGATTGTGGCGGCGTTGGGCGCAACGGCCATTCAGGGATAACGGTGTCCCCTGTAGGAGCTGCCGCAGGCTGCGATCTTTTGATCTTGCTTGCTGCTTTTGAAGAAACCAGATCAAAAGATCGCAGCCTTCGGCAGCTCCTACAGGAGTATGTGATTAAACGGCACCCAGGGTGGGGGCGCGAAATTCGCCCATAAAAAACCCGGCCATAAGGGCCGGGTCAAGAAGACGGTGGCTACATCAATCTTGTTTGGCAGGCTTGACCAATCGCTGTTCCAATTCGCGGCAAGCGTCCTGGATCATGCCTTCAGTGATCGGTACTTCGCGCCCTTGTTCATCGATAATCGAGCAACCCAGAGACTGGTCTGGCTGTGTACGGATCACTTCAATTTTGTCTTCGCTGCTGTGTTGCAAGGACATGGCCTGTCTCCTCATCAGGTTGTGTGCTTACTATAAAACCGCCCGGTGACCGGGTTGTGACAACTCCCTGCGATCATTCCTGAACGGCAGCATCAGTCCACCAGAAATATCGCAACGTTGCCAGCCGGACTTTAGACCAATAGCGTCTAGAGGCTAGGCTTTGCGGTCATAATTAACCTGACTCATTGTGATTTACAGAGTTCCTTCCTATCAACTGCGCCGTTGCGTATCTGGATGATCCCCATGCTTTCTGCCCGACAACGTCGCGCCATTCGCCTGACCACCCGCTTTCTTGCGCCTTATCGCTGGCCGGCTTTGGGTGCGTTGCTCGCGCTGATCGTCACTGCCGGTATCACGTTGTCGATGGGGCAGGGCATTCGATTACTGGTCGATCAGGGCTTCATGACCCAGTCGCCGCACTTGCTCAATCAGTCGATCGGGCTGTTCATGGTGTTGGTCGTGGGGTTGGCGATCGGTACGTTTGCGCGTTTTTACCTGGTGTCCTGGATCGGCGAGCGGGTGGTCGCGGACATTCGGCGGCAGGTATTCAATCATCTGGTTTACCTGCACCCAGGGTTTTATGAAGACAACCGCAGCTCCGAGATCCAGTCCCGTCTGACGGCAGATACCACGCTGCTGCAATCGGTGATTGGTTCTTCGCTGTCGCTGTTCCTGCGCAACTTGCTGATGGTGATTGGCGGCATCGTTTTGCTCTTTATCACCAACCCCAAGCTCACCAGCATCGTGGTGGTGGCCTTGCCATTGGTGATCGCACCCATCCTGATTTTCGGCCGCCGGGTCCGCAATCTGTCTCGTATGAGCCAGGACCGCATTGCCGACATCGGCAGTTATGTGTCCGAAACCCTGAGCCAGATCAAAACCGTGCAGGCCTACAACCATCAGGTTCAGGACGAGCAGCGGTTTGCCGTCACCGTGGAGCAGGCATTCGAGACTGCGCGTAAACGCATCTTCCAGCGCGCCTGGCTGATTACCCTGGTGATCGTGCTGGTGCTGGGGGCCGTGGGGGTGATGCTGTGGGTAGGTGGGATGGATGTGATTGCAGGACGGATTTCGGCGGGTGAACTGGCCGCGTTTGTCTTCTACAGCCTGATCGTAGGCAGTGCGTTCGGCACCTTGAGCGAGGTAATCGGTGAGTTGCAGCGCGCAGCCGGGGCCGCCGAACGAATCGCCGAACTGCTGCGCTCGGAAAACATCATTCAGCCACCGGTCACCGGGTTGGTGACGTTGCCTGATCGGGTGAAGGGTGATCTGGTGCTGCAGGATGTGCGTTTTTCCTACCCGTCGCGTCCGCAAAGCTATGCGGTTGATGGCTTGAGCCTGACGATCAATGCCGGTGAAACCCTCGCGTTGGTCGGTCCTTCAGGGGCTGGCAAGTCGACGGTGTATGACCTGCTGCTGCGATTCTATGACCCGGTCGAAGGGCGCATCCTGCTGGATGGCGTGCCGCTGACTCAACTCGATCCCCTCGACCTGCGCCGCTGCTTTGCCTTGGTCTCACAGAGTCCGGCACTGTTTTTCGGCAGCGTGGAAGAGAACATTCGCTACGGCAACCCGGGCGCGACCCTGGCCCAGGTTCAGGAAGCCGCGAAAATCGCCTACGCCCACGACTTCATCGAACAGATGCCTGATGGCTATCAGACCCACCTTGGTGACGGTGGTCTCGGCTTGTCCGGCGGCCAGCGCCAACGCCTCGCCATCGCCCGCGCGCTGCTGGTGGACGCGCCAATCCTGCTGCTCGACGAAGCCACCAGCGCCCTCGACGCCCAGAGCGAACACCTGATCCAGCAAGCCCTGCCAAGCCTGATGAAAAACCGCACCACCCTGGTCATCGCCCACCGACTGGCCACGGTAAAAAACGCCGACCGGATTGCGGTGATGGACCAGGGGAAGCTGGTTGCGGTGGGGACGCATCAGGAGTTGATTGCAAGCAATGCGCTGTACGCGCGGTTGGCGGCGTTGCAGTTCAATGATGGGCATGCGGCGGCGTGAGCCAGCGCTGCTGAGCGACCAAGTAACCGACCAAGTAGCGACCAAGTAGCGACCAAGTAACAAGGCTTTGAAACATTGCGAAATTGCGCAGCCGTCCCGCTTCTCGGCAGTCGGACTAACCTTGCGTGATCTGCACATTTCAAGGAGGGCAAAGGAATGCCCATTGCCGCACATGGATGTCGCCTGCGAACGGCCCGGGTTTCAGAGCCTGGTCGAATCTACCTGCTCACAGCCGTAACTTATCAACGTCGACCGGTGTTTTTAAACTGGCGCTTAGGCCGCCTGGTGGTCAATCAACTGCGTTGCGCCGATGAAAGAGAGGCCGTCACTTCCTTGGCTTGGGTGGTAATGCCGGATCACCTGCATTGGCTGGTTGAGTTGCAACATGGCACGTTGGCCGAGTTGATGTGTCGTATAAAGGCCGGGAGCAGTCGGTCGATCAATCTAGCGCGGGGCGATCAAGGACGAGTGTGGCAGCGAGGCTATTACGATCGCGCGTTACGGCGTGACGAGGATATCAAGGATGCCGCGCGGTACATCATCATGAACCCGTTGCGGGCTAACTTGGTTAGTAGGGTTGGCGATTACCCATTGTGGGATGCCATTTGGATTTAAAGATCAAAATCAAAAGATCGCAGCCTTCGGCAGCTCCAACAGGGACGCGCAACACCCCGTGAGGCTACTCTCCGTTGGAGCTGCCGAAGGCTGCGATCTTTTGATCTTGTTTTGTTTCTAAAAAAAAATGCCCGCATCAATCGATGCGGGCATTTTCGTTATCGCGTCAGGCAAACATCACTGATCATCAAAATACCGCTCATGCCAATCCACCAGCGGCTGTGGCGAGTTGAGCTTTTGGCCGTAGATCACCGAGTATGACAATACGTTTTGCACGTACTGGCGGGTTTCGTCGAACGGGATGCTTTCAACCCATACGTCGAAGCTCAGGTGATCCGCGCCGCGCAGCCATTGACGCACACGACCGGGGCCGGCGTTGTAGGCGGCGGAGGCGAGGACGCGGTTGCCGTTGAACTGGGCGTGGACCTGGCTCAGGTAGGCGGCGCCGAGCTGGATATTCTTGTCCGGGTCGAGCACTTGCTGTTGGGAAGCCAGTGGAATGCTGAACTTGCGTGCAGTTTCCTTGGCGGTGCCCGGCATCAACTGCATGAGGCCGGTGGCGCCAACGCCGGAGCGAGCGTCGTCCATGAAAGCGCTTTCCTGGCGGGTGATGGCGAACACCCAGCTTGAGTGCAGGCCACGGACCTTGGCTTCACGCACCAGCGTCTCGCGGTGAGCCATCGGGAAGCGGATGTCCAGGTCGTCCCAGTACTGCGCCTGGCTGATCGTGCGGATCGCCGGGAAGTACCATTTCAAGTCATAGGCCAGTTTGGCTTGGGCGACCATCTCGTCACGGTTGAAATGCCGGCTGACGTGGTACCACTCGCGACGACCGTCGACGATCTGCCCGCGGGCGTGGAACTCCAGGGCGCGACGTACGCCCGGTGTGTTGCGCACTTTATTGATCAGCGCCTGGCTCAGCACCAATGGTTTGTTGTTCAGCGAATACGGTGATTGCGAACGATCTGCCGCGAGAAATCCGTAGAAATCCCGCTCGCGAGCGAGGTTCTTGTAGAGCGTCTGCGATTCCGGGTTTTGTGGCTGCGCCAGTTCCAGGCTGCGGGCCTGCCAGTAGCGCCAGCGGTTGGTGGTGGCCAGGTCCTGGGGCAGACGTCGGGTCAGCTGATACGCATCGTCCCAGCGGGCCAGACGCAACAACAAGCGCAGACGCCATTCGGACACCGTGTTGTCGCGCAGTTCCGGGTCGTACTTGGTCATCACGTCCAGTGCACGGCTGTCGAAACGTCGGGCGAGGGTCAGGCCGATTTCCCGGGCGATCGCAACTTTTTCGTCGCGAGAGAAATGCATGCTGCTGGCATAACCGTCGAGCAGGGCCATGGCCTTGTCCGGGTCCTGGCGGGCAAGACGACGCAGGCCGAGGCTGACGATGTCGGACATCGGCTCGTCTGCCGGTGTGAAGCGTGACGGCTGGTTCAGCAGTTCGGGTTTTTGCGCCACATCCACCAGCAAGCGACCGCGAGGGGCGAGGGTGGTCAAGCCGCTGATCAGGCTGTTGGCCAGCGGATAGTTGCGTGCCTGGGCGGCGAGTTTGGTGCGCTCCCAGCGTTTCTCTTCGGTCAGCTGACCATCGGCCGCCCACACACCGAACAAGCCATCACACGCGGCGGGCAGGGATTTACCGGTGAGCCAGAGTTTGTTGGCGTTGGCGTAACCGACGGATTTCTGGTTGCTGCCGATCTGGTACTGCGCGTTCAGGCAGTCCAGTTCAGTGAAGTTGAGCTTGGGGTCGTAGTATTTGACGAAGGTCGCCCATTCGCCACGATCGGCCAGCCAGCGCAACCAGCGCAGCTTCATCCAGTTGGCCTGCGGCAGGTCACCGTGTTCGGCGAGAAATTTCTCGATTTCGGCGTTGCTCGCCGTTTTCAGGCGCGCGGTCAGCTCGTCATAGGCCAGATACGGTTCCAGCGGATAATCGGCGAGGGCCTGGCTGTAGCGAAAATAAGGGCCGGTATCGCCCTTGGCCAATGCGCGCTTGGCTTCATCGTAATATTGGCGCTGGGTGGACAGGTCCACCGCCTGGGCTGACTTGATGGCAGTGGCGGAAAGAAGCAAACATGAAAATAGACTAAAAAGGCGACTGCGCATGAGACATCCGGGCAGAGAAATCATGACAAGTGCGGACAGGACCCACACTGAATAATCTGTAGCTTAGCCTTTTGCCAGCAACGGGCGAAAGCTTTGCGGACCGGTTGGCATCAGTTCGCAACATTTGTCATGCCGAGTGCCCCGACAATGAAATTGCCGGCCTTTTGAAGCCTCAAGTCAGGTAGAATGCGCGCCCGGTTTTTGGAGAAGCTCATGACCCTGCTCAAATTCAGCGATGTGTCCCTTGCTTTCGGCGCTATGCCGTTGTTGGACAAGGTGTCCTGGCAGATCGCCCGTGGTGAGCGGGTGTGCATCATCGGCCGCAACGGCACTGGCAAGTCCAGCATGATGAAGCTCGTCAAGGGCGACCAGAAGCCCGATGAAGGCTCTGTCTGGCGTGCACCCGGTCTAAAGATTGGCGAATTGCCGCAAGAATTGCCGGTAGCCGACGAGCGGACCGTGTTCGACGTGGTGGCTGAAGGCCTGGACGGTGTTGGCGAGCTGCTCGCGCAGTATCACCACCTGAGCCAGAACATCGTCACCGACGCCGATCTGGACAAACTGATGCACGTCCAGCACGACCTCGAAGCCCGTGATGGCTGGCGCTTGCAGCAATTGGTCGACAGCACCTTGAGTCGTCTGCAGTTGCCGGCCGACAAGACCCTCTCGCAATTGTCCGGTGGCTGGCGTCGTCGCGTCCTGCTGGCCCAGGCCCTGGTTTCCGAACCGGACCTGTTGCTGCTCGACGAGCCAACCAACCACCTGGACATCGGTGCGATTGCCTGGCTTGAAGAAGCCTTGAAGGATTTCCAGGGCGCCGTGCTGTTCATCACGCACGACCGTTCTTTCCTGCAGAATCTCGCCACCCGCATCCTCGAACTGGATCGCGGCGGCCTGATCGACTGGAACGGCGACTACGCCAGCTTCCTCGTGCACAAAGAGGCCTCGCTGGCCGCTGAAGAAACCGCCAACGCGCTGTTCGACAAGAAGCTGGCCCAGGAAGAAGTCTGGATCCGCCAGGGCATCAAGGCCCGTCGCACCCGTAACGAAGGCCGTGTGCGCGCCTTGAAAGCCTTGCGCGTTGAGCGCAGTGAACGTCGTGAGCGCACCGGCAAGGCCAACATTCAGCTGGACACCGCTGACAAGTCCGGCAAGCAGGTGATGGTCCTCGAGAACGTGAGTTTCGCTCACCCGGGTGGTCCGTTCCTGATCAAGGATTTCTCGATGGTCCTGACGCGCGGCGACCGTATCGGTCTGCTCGGCGCCAACGGTACCGGCAAGACTACACTGCTGAAGCTTATGCTCAGCGGCCTGCAGCCAACCAGTGGCACAGTGGAAGAAGGGACGCGCATCGACGTGGCCTACTTCGACCAGTTGCGCCACCAGTTGGACCTGGAAAAAACCGTGATCGACAACGTGGCCGAAGGTCGCGATTTCATCGATATCGATGGCCAGAGCCGTCACGTGCTGAGCTACCTCGGCGACTTCCTGTTCAGCCCGCAGCGTGCCCGCACGCCGGTCAAGGCGCTGTCGGGTGGTGAGCGTGCGCGTCTGTTGCTGGCGAAGCTGTTCAGCAAGCCGGCGAACCTGCTGGTCCTCGACGAACCGACCAACGACCTCGACGTGGAAACACTCGAGTTGCTGGAAGAGGTCTTGCTGACCTTCAACGGCACCGTGCTGATGGTCAGTCACGACCGGGCATTCCTCGACAACGTGGTCACCAGCACTCTGGTCTTCGAAGGTGAAGGCAAGGTTCGTGAATACGTTGGTGGTTATCAGGACTGGCTGCGTCAGGGCGGCTCGCCGCGCCTGTTGGGCGTGACCGAGAGCAAATCCGGCAAGGCCGACCTGACCTCGGCAGTGGTGACGGCAGAAGCGGCACCCGTAGCTGCTGCGGTCGAAGCGCCAGTGGCGAAGAAAAAGCTCAGCTACAAGTTGCAGCGTGAGCTGGAAATGTTGCCGGCGCAGATCGAAGCCATGGAGAAGCAGATTGCGGCCGTTGAAGCGCAGATGGCGGACCCTGCTTTCTATCAGCGTCCAGCGACGGAAACAGCTGCCGTGATCGCTCAGCTGGAGCAGTTGCAGGCTGAACTCGACGTGTTGGTCGAGCGTTGGGCCGAGCTGGATGCCTGATTGATCCTGTAATAAAAAAGCCCGGCGTTCAGCGATGAGCGCCGGGCTTTTCGTATGGATTGCGATCCTGTAGGAGCTGCCGAAGGCTCGGGCCGCGTTCGGACGATCTTTTGATTTTGCTTTAAAAGATCAAAATCAAAAGATCGCAGCCTTCGGCAGCTCCTACGGGGGGGAGTCGGGCTGTCAGCTTTTGTTTTGCAGGCGCACCGCAAGTACGTCACAAGGCGCACCGTGCAGCACGTCATTGGCAGTGGAGCCCAGCAGCAATGCCAGGCCATGCCGGCCGTGACTGCCCACTACGATCAGGTCGCAGGTTTGTTCCTTGGCCAGGTGGTGAATCTCCTGGCGCGGCTGGCCGTAGGTCAGGTGGCTGTATTCCTTGGAAAGCTCAGGGTACTTCACGATCAACCGATCCAGGCGCTCGCGGGCCTGATCAAACTGCTGTTGCTGCAGTTGCGACAGGTCCATCGGCACGTCGCCACCAAAGGCCATAGCCATAGGTTCGACGATATGCACCAGGGACAATTTGGCACCATTGCTGACCGACAGTTCGCGAGCGCGATGGATTACAGGATCGCACTCTTCGGTTAGATCTACAGCGACCAGAATATGGTTGTAGGGCATGAGGTGCTCCTCCTGAGGATTGCAATATTGGTAAGTATGGCTGGTTTCAAGCGCAGTGGTTCCAAAGTGGCCCGGTGCGCTCATTTAAAAGCGGTGCGTGTAAAAAGGGGAGTACAGATATGACGGTCTGGATAGTGGTGTCAATCCTGTTAGTGGTTTTGAGTCCATTGGCATGGTTGCGACCCTCCCGTGGTCAGAGCGGTCGCATGGCCCTGCGCATGGAGGCCCGACGCATCGGATTGGCCATGCAACTGGCGCCGCAGGAGTGGCCACACTGGCTGAGTCAGGAGCCGCCCAGTCCGTGCGCGCAGTATCATCGTCCACGGCGCGGCAAGCAGCCGGCGTGCTGGATTTACTGGCAAAAAGCGCCGGGTGTCTGGGTGAATCAGTGGCAGGAGGTCTGCGAGGATCAGGTGCTGCTGAATTATTTCGAAAAATTGCCAGCCAACGTTTACAAGGTCGAGGCTGACAAGCAGATGATCGCTTTGTATTGGGGCGAGAAGGGCGAAGCAACTGTCCTCCAGCAAATCGATGCAACCCTCAAAGCACTCGCCTGAACACGCGTTCCCCTGTAGGAGCTGCCGCAGGCTGCGATCTTTTGATCCTGCCTTAAAAAACAAAATCAAAAGATCGCAGCCTGCGGCAGCTCCTACAGGGGAGTTGTGTCGCGCTGGATAATCCGCGGGCAATAAAAAGCCCGACATCAACATCGGGCCGGGTTGGCCAGGCAGGCCGGAAAACGGTGTGGGCTGATCTTACGCCGGGCATTCGCCAATGCGTTGATATTTTTTCTTCCACGTCCCGCCAGCGTAGCCTTTTAAACAAAGGCTGCTGCGAATTAGGGCGACTTTTCTAACTATTGATCCTATGAATGGCTTCACATGCACCCGCGTGTTGAAGATCTTCGCGTCACGGAAATGACCACAAAGTCGCGTTTCATCCCGTATTTTGGGCGATTGACAATTGTCTGAAATTCCGTGAAGGTGACGTACCCAAATCAAACGGGCGTATGAATTGAGCGTTTGCATTGCAGATCGCTCCTACAGAATCCCGACTATCGCGTTGGCGGGTGTGTCGGGTGGATTGGCGTAGCATTGACGATGATCGTCCTGCCCAGCCATCCGCCTGCGTCCGACGTGTACTGTTCAGCTTCCATATCGTGGAGATCAGTTGATGATTTACGAAGGTAAAGCCATCACGGTTAAGGCTCTTGAAAGTGGCATCGTCGAACTGAAGTTAGACCTCAAGGGTTAGTCAGTCAAAAAGTTAAACCGCCTAACCCTGAACGAACTGCGACAGGCCGTAGACACCATCAAGGCAGATGCTTCGATCAAGGGTGTGATCGTCAGCAGCGGCAAGGACGTTTTCATCGTCGGCGCCGACATCACCGAATTTGTCGAGAACTTCAAGCTGCCTGATGCAGAGCTTGTTGCTGGCAACCTCGAAGCCAACAAGATTTTCAGCGATTTCGAAGACCTCAACGTCCCGACTGTGGCCGCGATCAACGGCATCGCACTGGGTGGCGGTCTGGAAATGTGCCTGGCGGCGGACTACCGCGTCATGTCCACCAAGGCCAAGATCGGTCTGCCGGAAGTCAAGCTGGGCATCTACCCGGGCTTCGGCGGTACTGTGCGTCTGCCGCGTCTGATCGGTGCCGATAACGCCATCGAGTGGATTGCAGCCGGCAAGGAAAACCGTCCTGAAGACGCGCTGAAAGTCGGCGCCGTGGACGCAGTGGTTGCCCCTGAGAAGCTGCAGGAAGCTGCCCTGGAACTGATCAAGCGCGCCATCTCCGGCGAGTTTGACTACAAGGCCAAACGTCAACCGAAGCTTGAGAAACTCAAGCTGAACGCGATCGAACAAATGATGGCTTTCGAAACCGCCAAAGGTTTCGTCGCCGGTCAGGCTGGCCCGAACTACCCGGCGCCAGTCGAAGCGATCAAGACCATCCAGAAAGCCGCGAACTTCGGTCGCGACAAGGCACTGGAAGTCGAAGCTGCTGGCTTCGTCAAACTGGCCAAGACCTCTGCTGCGCAGAGCCTGATCGGTCTGTTCCTGAACGATCAGGAACTGAAGAAAAAGGCCAAGGCCTACGACGAAATCGCCAAAGACGTGAAGCAGGCTGCCGTACTGGGCGCCGGCATCATGGGTGGCGGTATCGCTTATCAGTCGGCTTCCAAAGGTACGCCGATCCTGATGAAGGACATCAACGAGCACGGCATCGAGCAAGGTCTGGCTGAAGCCGCCAAGCTGCTGGTGAGCCGCGTTGACAAGGGTCGTATGACCGCGGCGAAAATGGCTGAAGTCCTTAACGGCATTCGTCCTACCCTGTCCTACGGTGATTTCGGTCACGTCGATCTGGTGGTTGAAGCGGTCGTCGAGAACCCTAAGGTCAAGCAGGCAGTTCTGGCTGAAGTCGAAGACAAGGTCAAAGAGGACACCATCCTCGCGTCCAACACCTCGACCATTTCCATCACCTTGCTGGCCAAAGCCCTCAAGCGTCCGGAAAACTTCGTCGGCATGCACTTCTTCAACCCGGTGCACATGATGCCGCTGGTTGAAGTGATTCGTGGCGAAAAGTCCAGCGAGCTGGACGGTACCTCCACCGTTGCCTACGCCAAGAAAATGGGCAAGAACCCGATCGTCGTCAACGATTGCCCGGGCTTCCTGGTCAACCGCGTTCTGTTCCCGTACTTCGGCGGTTTCGCCAAGCTGGTCAGCGCCGGTGTGGACTTCGTGCGTATCGACAAGGTCATGGAAAAATTCGGCTGGCCAATGGGCCCGGCCTACCTGATGGACGTGGTCGGCATCGACACCGGTCACCACGGTCGTGACGTGATGGCTGAAGGTTTCCCGGACCGCATGAAAGACGACCGCCGTTCGGCGATCGACGTCCTCTACGAAGCCAAGCGCCTGGGCCAGAAGAATGGCAAGGGCTTCTACGCCTACGAGACCGACAAGAAGGGCAAGCAGAAGAAAGTCGCCGATCCGTCGGTACTGGAAGTGCTCAAGCCAATCGTTTACGAGCAGCGCGAAGTCACTGACGAAGACATCATCAACTGGAT
>Ga0160470_100202_pt1 | contig 50625 bp, 47 predicted proteins | sample HID1973I_E11MG_FD_108214 | JGI IMG/M metagenome (GOLD analysis project Ga0160470, IMG submission 108214) | Enriched mosquito-associated microbial communities from UW Madison campus, WI, USA - HID1973I_E11 MG | ecosystem: Host-associated > Arthropoda: Insects > Digestive system > Unclassified ... | reverse complement strand
TCTTTTTCAACTCCTTTCGCGCTTCGATGACCTGAAGCAACTCACTGCCGAAAACTGCGTAACTCTTTGTTTACCAAGGAGTTTTCCGTTTCGACTGCGCCGGAAGTGGGGCGAATTATAGACCGTTACAATTCGCCGTCAAGCCCTTATTTCACCTTTACTCCGATTTGAGCGTAATGCGCGCAAATGCCTTCTTTCCGGCCTGGCAGACATGGGTCGAGCCCACCGCGTATATAAAGGTGCGATCAACAACCTCACCATCTATACGCACACCACCAGCATTCAGGAGATCACGCGCCACTGCCGAGTTCTTAACCAGGCCTGCCTTATTAAGGACGGCCGCAATCGGCATATCTTCAGCAGCGGTCAGCTCGATCTCCGGCAAGTCCTCCGGCAGCTCGCCGTCTTTCATGCGATTACCTGCCGCACGGTGAGCGTTGGCCGCCGCCTCTTCACCATGAAAACGCGCCACGATCTCTTCGGCCAGCTTGATCTTGATGTCACGCGGATTGGCACCCGACTCCACATCCACACGAAATGCATTGATCTCATCCATGGAGCGGAAGCTGAGCAACTCGAAATAGCGCCACATCAGCGCATCCGGAATAGAAACCAGCTTGCTGTACATGACGCCCGGCGCTTCCTGGATACCGACATAGTTACCCAGCGACTTGGACATCTTCTTCACGCCATCCAGCCCTTCCAGCAACGGCATGGTCAGAATGCACTGAGGCTCTTGACCATAACCACGCTGCAGCTCACGCCCCATCAAGAGGTTGAACTTCTGGTCCGTGCCGCCCAGCTCGACATCCGCGCGCAACGCGACAGAGTCATACCCCTGCACCAACGGATAGAGGAACTCATGAATAGCGATCGGCTGATTAGTCGTATAGCGCTTGTCGAAATCATCGCGCTCAAGCATGCGAGCGACGGTGTACTGCGAAGTTAGCCGAATGAAGTCAGCCGGCCCCATCTGATCCATCCAGGTGGAATTGAATGCCACTTCGGTCTTGGCTGGATCGAGAATCTTGAAAACCTGAGTTTTGTAGGTTTCAGCATTTTCGAGAACCTGCTCGCGAGTCAGCGGAGGGCGCGTTGCACTTTTCCCGCTTGGATCGCCGATCATTCCGGTGAAATCCCCTATAAGGAAGATCACCTGATGCCCAAGCTCCTGGAACTGACGCAGCTTATTAATAAGCACGGTGTGACCCAGGTGCAAATCCGGCGCAGTCGGATCGAAGCCTGCCTTAATACGCAGCGGCTGGCCGCGCTTGAGCTTTTCAACAAGCTCTGACTCGACCAACAGTTCTTCCGCACCACGTTTGATCAGCGCTAGCTGCTCTTCAACCGACTTCATAACAGACCCGCAAGGCTCGAATTCAAAGGGAACCAACCATACAAGATCACGCCTCAAATACAAAGTTTGGCCGGCGCAATGACGCCAATCCGCTGGCAGAGTAACCACGGACTTGCTTCAGAGATGATTTGGTTATATTTTATACAGTTATTTCATCTTCATCATGTCATTCATCTATTCCAATTCATCTTCTTCAAAGTCAAAAATTACCTATGACCAAAGAATCGTCTAAAGCGCCGCCGCTTTACCCGAAGACCCACCTGCTCGCAGCAAGCGGTATTGCCGCCCTTCTGAGCCTGGCGCTTCTGGTATTCCCTTCCAGTGATGTCGAAGCCAAAAAGACAACCCTGAGTCTTGAACTGGAAAGCCCTGCTGAACAACTGACACAAGATCAAGACGCTGCTGAAGCCGTTCAAGCCACAAATGAGTCAGCAACCTCCCCTTTCGCGCAGATTGAAAACAGCGCTGAAGAAACCCAGGAAACCGCTCAGGCAGAACCTGCAGCAGCGCCGGTTGTTGAAGAAAAGAAGGCCCCCAATCACCGGGAAGTGATCGTTTCCAAAGGCGACACGCTCTCAACCTTGTTCGAGAAAGTCGGTCTGCCGGCAACGTCGGTGCATGAAGTGCTGGCCAGCGATAAGCAAGCCAAGCAATTCAGCCAACTCAAACATGGTCAGAAACTTGAATTCGAACTGAACCCGGAAGGTCAGCTGACCAACCTGCACAGCAAGATCAGTGACCTTGAAAGCATTACCCTGACCAAGAACGACAAGGGTTATACGTTCAATCGCGTTACCGCCAAGCCCACCGTACGCTCCGCCTACGTTCACGGCGTGATTAACAGTTCGCTGTCGCAGTCTGCCGCCCGTGCAGGCCTGTCCCACAGCCTGACCATGGACATGGCCAGTGTGTTCGGCTATGACGTCGATTTTGCTCAGGACATCCGCCAGGGTGACGAGTTTGACGTGATCTACGAGCAGAAAGTCGTCAATGGCAAGGCCGTCGGTAACGGTCCGATCCTGTCGGCACGCTTCACTAATCGGGGCAAGACTTACACCGCAGTGCGCTACACCAACAAACAAGGCAATAGCAGCTACTACACCGCTGACGGCAATAGCATGCGGAAGGCGTTCATTCGTACTCCAGTAGATTTCGCCCGCATCAGTTCCAAATTCTCCATGGGCCGCAAACACCCGATTCTGAACAAGATTCGCGCCCACAAAGGAGTCGATTACGCAGCCCCACGCGGTACGCCAATCAAAGCTGCGGGCGATGGCAAGGTGTTGCTGGCCGGGCGCCGCGGCGGCTATGGCAATACCGTGATCATCCAGCACGGCAATACCTACCGCACGCTGTACGGGCACATGCAAGGTTTCGCCAAAGGCGTAAAGACTGGCGGTTCCGTCAAGCAAGGCCAGGTAATTGGCTACATTGGCACCACCGGCCTGTCCACCGGCCCACACTTGCATTACGAGTTCCAGGTCAACGGCGTACACGTCGACCCGCTGGGCCAGAAGCTGCCAATGGCCGATCCGATCGCCAAAGCTGAACGCACACGCTTCCTCGCGCAGAGCCAGCCGCTGATGGCGCGCATGGATCAAGAGAAGGCCACCATGCTCGCTTCGAGCAAGCGCTAAACCATGGCCCTCTATATAGGCGTGATGTCCGGGACCAGCCTTGATGGATTGGACATTGCGCTTATAGAACTGACCCCGGCGATCAAACTGATCGCCACGCACTACATTCCTATGCCGGACTCATTGCGCGCCGAGTTGCTTGGCTTGTGCGCCAGCGGCCCAGACGAAATCGCCCGTTCCGCCATCGCCCAGCAAAACTGGGTGAAGTTGGCCGCCCAAGGCATTCACGCTCTCCTCGAACAACAAAACCTGAAACCTGAGGACATCCGCGCCATTGGCAGCCACGGCCAGACCATTCGCCACGAACCGGCGCGCGGTTTTACCGTGCAAATTGGCAACCCGGCCCTGCTGACCGAGCTGACGGGTATCACCGTGGTAAGCGACTTCCGTAGCCGCGACGTAGCCGCCGGCGGGCAAGGTGCTCCACTGGTGCCAGCCTTCCACGAAGCATTGTTTGAAGAGCAGGCCGGCAACCGCGCAGTGCTGAATGTTGGAGGTTTCAGTAATCTCAGCCTTATCGAACCCGGCAAACCCGTTGCGGGATTCGACTGCGGCCCGGGAAATGTTCTTCTGGATGCCTGGATTCATCAACAACGCGGCGACAACTTTGATCGCGATGGCCTTTGGGCTGCCACCGGAGAAGTCGAACCTGTCTTATTGAAAGCGCTGCTGAGCGATCCGTTCTTCGTCACCAAAGGCCCGAAAAGTACCGGCCGAGAAGTGTTCAACCTTCCCTGGCTGACACAGCATCTTTCACTATTGCCTGCGTTCGCTACCGAAGACGTGCAGGCAACACTACTGGAACTGACCGCCCTGACAATCATCGAGTCGTTGCAAAGCGCTCAGTCAGATACGCGCGAGTTGCTGGTCTGCGGGGGCGGCGCGCACAACGCCACGCTAATGAATCGCCTGTCCCGTCTGTTACCCAACGCAAAGGTCTGCAGCACCGCCGCTTATGGCGTCGACCCGGACTGGGTTGAGGCAATGGCCTTCGCCTGGCTAGCGCACTGCTGCCTGGCAGGCATTGCTGCCAATCGCCCAAGCGTCACTGGCGCTCGAGGCTTGCGGGTACTCGGCGCTATCTATCCCGCCTGACTGCTCCTCAGCAAACTCCAGACAGCAAAACGCCGCAAAACCCTCAGGTTGTGCGGCGCTCGATATTATCTTGAAGCGTATTCAGATCGAGAACGACGAACCACAGCCACACGTGGTCGAAGCGTTCGGATTCTTGATGACAAAACGCGAACCCTCCAGACCTTCCTGATAGTCCACTTCGGCACCTGCCAGGTACTGAAAGCTCATCGGATCAACGACAAGACTCACACCCTCGCGCTCGACGATAGTGTCGTCATCGGCTACTTCTTCATCGAAGGTGAAGCCGTACTGAAACCCGGAACAACCACCGCCCGTAACAAATACGCGCAGCTTCAAGCGATCATTCCCCTCTTCATCGACCAGGCTCTTCACCTTGTGCGCAGCACCGTGGGTGAATTGCAAAGCCGTGGGGGTGAAGGATTCGACGCTCATGCTAACTATCTCCCGGCGTTACGCCGCCATAATGCGTGATGACGCGCATTATCCGCTTCTCCTAGAAAATCGGTCAACTATTGTTACGGTATATCAATCAAGCAAATCGTCAGACAAGAATGCAAAAAGGCCTGAAATCCAGGCCTTTTTGCTGAATTTGATAAGCGTTACGGCAACATGCCTGCGTGAGAAAGACCCAGGCGCTCATCCAGGCCGAACATAATGTTGAGGTTCTGTACCGCCTGACCCGACGCACCCTTCACCAGATTGTCGATAACCGACAACACTACGACGAGATCCCCATCCTGTGGACGGTGCACGGCAATCCGACACACGTTGGCACCACGCACGCTACGGGTTTCCGGATGGCTGCCGGCTGGCATCACATCGACGAACGGCTCGTCGGCATAGCGTTTTTCGAACAGCGCCTGCAGGTCCACCGAGCGATCCACGACCGTCGCGTAGAGTGTCGAATGAATGCCGCGGATCATCGGTGTCAGGTGCGGCACGAAGGTCAGACCAACGTCCTTGCCCGAGGCACGGCGCAGACCCTGGCGGATTTCCGGCAAATGACGGTGACCTTTGACGGCATAAGCCTTCATGCTTTCCGATGTCTCCGAGTACAGAGAACCTACGGCGGCGCCACGACCGGCACCGCTGACGCCGGATTTACAATCAGCGATCAAACGCGTGGTGTCGGCCAGCCCCGCTTCGAGCAAGGGCAGGAAACCCAGTTGGGTTGCAGTCGGGTAGCAACCAGGCACAGCAATCAGACGAGCCTGCTTGATTTGCTCGCGGTTGACTTCTGGCAAGCCATAAACAGCCTCTTCAAGCAATTGCGGAGCACCGTGCGGCTGTCCGTACCACTTCGCCCACTCATCAGCGTCTTGCAAGCGGAAGTCCGCTGACAGGTCGATGACCTTGGTCCCTGCCGCTAGCAGCTCACCCGCCAGAGCGTGCGCGACGCCGTGAGGCGTGGCGAAGAACACCACATCGCAGGCACCCAGGGTTTTGATGTCCGGAACGCTGAACGCCAGGCCGTCGTAGTGGCCGCGCAGGTTTGGATACATATCAGCCACGGCCAGACCGGCCTCGGATCGGGAAGTGATGACAACCACTTCAGCTTGCGGATGCTGTGCCAACAGACGCAGCAGTTCGACACCGGTGTAACCCGTGCCGCCGACGATACCGACCTTGACCATAAACCTGCCCTCAAACGAAACCACTGGAAAGCCGTCGATAATAGGGCCCGCATCGCCCTGCGACAACCGGCAAGGTGACGCGCGGAGCCTCAAGCCTCTACTATCCAGGCTACCGTGAACCTGGGAATACCTGAAAAATGCTTTATCTATGGCTCAAAGCTTTTCATATCGTCAGTCTGGTCTGCTGGTTTGCCGGCCTGTTCTACCTGCCACGCCTGTTTGTCTATCACGCCCAAAGTGAGGACACCGTCAGCAAAGAGCGCTTCAGCATCATGGAGCGCAAGCTGTACCGCGGCATCATGGGACCGGCAATGATCGCCACACTGATCTTTGGCATTGCACTGATCGCCATGAACCCCAGCATATTCAGCCAGGGTGCCTGGATTCACGCCAAGCTGACACTGGTAGTGATCCTGATCGGCTACCACCACATGTGCGGCGCGCAGGTAAAACGCTTTGCCCGTGGCGAAAACACCCGCAGCCATGTCTTTTATCGCTGGTTCAATGAAGTGCCGGTTCTGATATTGCTGGCTATCGTAATTCTGGTCGTGGTCCGACCGTTCTAACTTCACTACGCGCTACTTTTCGGGGTACCTACAATGTCGCTGCCCGCTTTGCTTGAACAACATTTGCGCCTGCCTGTGGTGGCCGCACCTATGTTCCTGATCTCCAATCCGCAATTGGTACTCGCTTGCTGCCGTAATGGTGTAGTTGGCAGCTTCCCCGCGCTCAACCAGCGCGAGAGCAGTGGCTTCGAGGCCTGGCTGGAAGAGATTGAAGCGGGTTTGGCGACACTGAAAAATCCAGCGCCCTATGCAGTAAACCTGATCGTCCACAACAGTAATCCACGGTTGCAAGCGGACCTCGCGATTTGTGTCGAACACAAGGTGCCGATTGTGATCACCAGCCTTGGCGCGGTGAAAGAACTGGTGGACGAGGTCCACAGCTACGGTGGGCTGGTGTTTCACGACGTGACGACCCGTCGCCATGCCGAGAAAGCTGCAGAGGCCGGGGTAGACGGCCTGATCGCAGTGGCAGCGGGTGCCGGTGGACATGCTGGCACCTGGAGTCCCTTTTCCTTGATTGCCGAGATTCGCCAGTTCTTCGATAAAACACTGCTGCTGGCTGGCTGTTTGAACCACGGCCACGAGATTCTTGCCGCACAATTGCTCGGCGCGGATCTGGCCTACTTCGGTACTCGATTTATCGGCACCACCGAAAGTCTCGCGCCCGATGCCTATAAAGAGATGCTACTGAGTTCCAGAGCAGCAGACATCGTTCATACTCCAGCGGTGTCGGGTGTTCCGGCGAGCTTCATGCGTCAAAGCCTTGAGGCTGCCGGTTTCGACATGGCGGCATTGCAAGGCAAAGGGGAAGTTAACTTCGGTTCCAAACTCAAACCAGTAAGCGATGAAGCAAAAGCCTGGAAGACCGTATGGTCCGCCGGCCAAGGCGTTGGTGAAATCGATGACTTACCTGGCGTTGATGAACTGGTCGCGCGCCTCGACAGCGAATACCGCAAGGCGCTGGAACTGGTCGCAACGCTGCCGAAGCGCTGGCCTCGCTAAATGCAGAAACCGGTCGCTTGCGATCGGTGTATGCATCTCTCATTCAAACACTCGCGACAAGGATGCCTCGCAATGAGCGAAAACCGTTTCAAGATCGTATTCGACGGCGCTCTGCTGCCAGGCGTCGATGCCACTACGGCCAAGCTCAACCTCGCCGAGTTGTTCAAAAGCGATGTAACGGCCATCGAACGACTGTTCAGTGGGCGCCCGGTCGCACTCAAGCGCGACCTGTCGCAAGCTGATGCCCAGACGTATTTACAGGCACTGGTGAAAACCGGCATTGATGCGCGGATCGAAAGCGAACCAGCGATCGAGCTGGATTTGGCCGACGTTCACGAACCGGTTCCGTCCTACGCGCCCCCCTCGCCGGATCAGGATTCGCCCTATGCCCCGCCCCGCGCCGCGGTCGGAGAAGCATTGCCTGACTTTGCTCCCCTCAAGCCGTTCAGCTTTCAGGGACGCATCGGACGCTTACGCTTTCTTGCCTGGACGATGGTCCTGACGCTCGTGACGCTCGGCATCGGGATCGTGCTTGCGCTTTTTGGTCTGGCGCTTCTCAGTTCGGACTCGAATGCCGGGCTGATTCTTGCGGGTCTGCTGGCGTTCATCCTCGTTGCTGCGCTTGGTTTTGTCAGCATCCAGTTCAGCGTCCAGCGTCTGCACGATATCGGTTGGTCTGGCTGGTTGTGGCTGCTGAACCTCGTTCCCTTTGTCGGTAGCTTCTTTCCGTTCGTGATGATGGTTATGCCGGGGAACAGCACGGCCAATCGCTACGGTGCGCCGCCACCGCCCAACAGCAACGCGGTAAAAGTGCTCTCTGCGTTGTGGCTGGTGTTTATCGCGATCCTGTTCATTGGAGGATTGGCGGGTGGCCTCACGGCAATTCAGGATGAGTACGAAAACGCCACACAGAGCAGTTACGAAAGTGACTCTGTCACCACTGAAGAGATCGAAGATCAGACCGCAGTGGAAGTAGAGCCGGCGCCAAATTCAGCTGACGAAGCAGCAGAAGAAGCCCGGCCCCCTGTAGACTCCGCAAAAGAATGAACAGCGCTCCCCGCACGTGACACCCGCGTCACTGGCGCGGAGCTGTTGCGATGGAGAACTGAATGACCCGTTACGCTCTGATCACTGGCGCTTCCAGCGGCATCGGCCTGGCGATGGCCGAAGCGCTGGCCCGCCGTGGCCGCAGCTTGCTATTAGTGGCCCGACAGCGTGATCAGCTGGAAAGTATTGCGATAGAACTGACCCAGCGTTTTGGTGTGGAGGTACTGTTCCGAGCCTGCGATCTGGGTGAGCCACTGCGGCTGTCCGGATTTCTGCTGGAACTCGAAGAAGGTGACCGGCAGATTGACCTGCTGGTGAACTGCGCCGGTATTGGCACCTGTGGCCCTTTCCTGGCTCAGGACTGGATGACCGAACAGGACCTGATCGAGGTCAACATTCTGGCCCTTACTCGCCTGTGCCACGCCATCGGCAACACGATGGCCTTGCAGGGTGGCGGGCAGATTCTGAACGTTGCCTCCCTGGCGGCCTTCCAGCCTGGCCCATGGATGAGCACTTACTACGCCAGCAAGGCCTATGTGCTGAATTTTTCCGAAGGCTTGCGGGTAGAACTCAAGAAATGTGCGATCAAGGTGTCGGTGCTCTGCCCCGGTCCTACCCGCACAGCGTTTTTCAGCACCGCTCAGATGGACACCGCCAAGCTTGAAAACAACAAGCGGCTGATGAGTGCCGAAGAGGTTGCTCTTTACACCGTTCGGGCACTGGAGAAAAATCGCGCCATCATCATTCCGGGTCAGCGCAACCGCTGGTTAGCTTTCTTGCCGCGTCTCGGCTCACACTGGCTGAACCGGACAATCGCAGGCATGGTCAACAAGGCCCACTGCCCTCGCTGAATGGCCCTACGGCATAACACTGGGATGATGTAGCTTGCGTGGGTACACTCAGGACTGCATAAACAACGGAGAAAACAGCTGTGGATACTCTGTTCACCAAAATCATCAACCGGGAAATCCCGGCGAAGATCATTTACGAGGACGACCAGGTTCTGGCCTTCCACGATATCGCCCCGCAGGCACCCGTACATTTTCTGGTGATTCCGAAGAAACCGGTGCGCACCCTGAATGACCTCACCGAGGATGACAAGGCACTGGCCGGGCATATTCTGTTCACAGCCCAGCGTCTCGCTCTGGAACTGGGGTGCGAGAAAGGCTTTCGCGTCGTGATGAACTGCAATGAAGAAGGCGGTCAAACCGTCTATCACATCCATATGCATGTGCTGGGTCAGCGTCAGATGCACTGGCCGCCGGGCTGATTGCGCAAATCCCTGCAGGAGAGGGCTTGCTCCAGGAGACGCCCTCTCCCACAAATGACCCAACGCAAACCTTCACCGGCCGATTCGGTTAAACTGGCCGCCGAGATTCTTCCCGGAGGTCAGCATGACTACCCAACGTCACTACTCGCCCATTGACCGTCTACTGCTGCAAGCCGATGCGGCGATGCGTACTCTGCTACCGTTCAGTGGCCAGCCGTACCGTCCGTCCCCGGCTATCGTGCAGCCGGATGTGCAAATGAGCGACGAAGACACCCGGCACGTCGCCGGCCTGATGCGCATCAACCACACCGGCGAAGTTTGCGCCCAGGCGCTGTACCAAGGCCAAGCCCTTACGGCGAAACTGCCGCAAGTGCGTGCCGCCATGGAACATGCCGCCGAAGAAGAAATCGACCATCTGGTCTGGTGCGAACAACGCATCCATCAATTGGGCAGCCACACCAGCATTCTCAATCCGTTGTTCTACGGCATGTCGTTCGGAATAGGTGCGGTTGCAGGCTTGATCAGCGACAAAGTCAGCCTTGGGTTTGTCGCCGCTACAGAGCATCAAGTGTGCAAACACTTGAACGAGCACCTCGAGCAACTGCCAGCGGAAGATGAAAAATCCAGAGCAATTCTTGAACAGATGCGCACGGATGAAGAGCATCACGCGCAGAGTGCACTGGATGCTGGGGGCTTTCGCTTCCCGGCTCCGGTGAAATTCGGGATGAGCTTGTTGGCCAAGGTCATGACCAAGAGTACTTATCGGATCTGATCATAGCCGCGAGGCTTGCCGACGATATCGATGTACGCGATATCAAAAACGCAATCGCGAGCAAGCTTTGCTCCTACAAGGTTTTGCATCAGCCAGAAAAAAGGCGACTGCCGTGAGGTAGTCGCCTATTTTTTTGTCTGGAGATTCTCGATTCAACCGAGCTCGATGATCTCGTAGTCGTGGGTAATCTCCACGCCTGCCGCGCCGAGCATGATCGACGCCGAGCAATACTTCTCGGCGGACAGCTCAATGGCGCGTTTGACCTGAGCTTCTTTCAGCCCGCGGCCCTTGACCACAAAATGCATGTGGATCTTGGTGAATACCTTCGGATCTTCGGTGGCGCGCTCGGCTTCAAGGAAAGCTTCGCAGCTCTCTACCGCCTGACGGGACTTCTTGAGGATGCTGACCACATCGAAGTTGCTGCATCCGCCAACACCCAACAAGAGCATCTCCATCGGACGGACACCCAGGTTGCGACCGCCAGCATCAGGCGGACCGTCCATGACCACGACATGACCGCTGCCGGATTCGCCGAGGAACATGGCTTCGCCAGCCCATTGGATGCGTGCCTTCATCGCCAAGACTCCACTACATAAAAAAGGGTCGCCAGCTTAGCACAGGGTCCTTGATTGACAGCGCTCACCTCCGTAGGACATAACCTTCGCCTGCGTAGGCAAAATCTCGAATGTTGCGGAAAGTGTCTGTTATGCTGGCGCCAATTCACTGGCGCATAGCCAGCTTGAAGCGAATAAGCAGTCCGTCCGTCCACTCGCGGTCCGGGCCTTCGCAAGCTCCTAAAAAAAACCAAACACACCGCGCAGTCTTTTCGGGATACAACCATGGTTGCTATTGCTCCCACCCCAAAAATCAAAAACCTCGACAAGCTGCTGATGCATTGCCAGCGCCGCCGGTATCAGGCCAAGAGCAACATCATTTGTGCCGGTGATCGCTCGGAAACGCTGTTCTTCATTATCAAAGGCTCGGTCACCATCCTTATAGAAGATGACGATGGCCGAGAAATGATCATCGCGTACCTGAACTCTGGAGACTTTTTCGGAGAGCTAGGCCTGTTTGAGCAGGCCGGTCTGGAACAGGAACGCAGTGCCTGGGTCCGGGCCAAGATCGAATGCGAAGTCGCGGAGATCAGCTACGCGAAATTCCGTGAACTGTCCCTGCAAGACCCGGACATTCTTTACGTGCTTAGCGGGCAAGTCGCACAGCGTCTGCGTAATACAACGCGCAAAGTGGGCGATCTGGCGTTTTTCGACGTGACCGGCCGCGTTGCCCGCTGCCTTTTGGAGCTGTGCAAGCAACCCGATGCCATGACGCATCCCGACGGCATGCAGATCAAGGTGACGCGTCAGGAAATCGGCCGAATTGTTGGCTGTTCACGAGAGATGGTCGGTCGCGTGCTCAAAGATCTGGAAGAGCGCAACCTGGTGGACGTCAAAGGCAAGACCATGGTGGTCTTCGGTACACGTTGAGTTTCGCGTCGAGTTACGCGTCAAGTTCGAAAACTAAGCCGCAACCACTTCCGCCAGCAACTGACGATAAAGAGCATCGAGCCGCTCCAGCGCACCAGGTGCTGCGAACTTTTCATGTAAGGCGATGTGGCTCTCAGCGCGAACCCTTTGATCCAGACCGCACGCCTCGTTGAACCGATTGACGGCTGCAACCATCGACTCACGCTCGTTATCCAGCAACAACGCTCCGTGCACCAGGCCCACAGGTCGCGTACCGCCCTTGCTTTGGCGCCAGCGCTGAGCAGTGCCGACCATCTTGCGCCCGTCGAGGTTGACGTTAAAACGACCGTCGCAGAATGCGCCGTCGACTTCACCCAGGGATGACACGCCCCCCAACTCATCCAGAAGCTGACAGATCGGATCGCAAAGACGCCGGTACGCGGTTTCGATGCGATTCAAATCCCCTTCCCGAGCAGGCGGTGCGTAAACCAGGGCAATATTGATGGTCGATGCCGATTGAGGCACTGGCTCACCGCCGGTTTCACGCAGCAACACAGGCCAGCCTGCAGCCGCCGATGCATCGCAGGCAGCCTCGAAACCAGGCAGGCGACTCAGGCGTCGAGGCATGACCAGCGCTTTATCGCTGGGTTGCCAGAACAACAGGCCGAATTCCGATTCACCGGAGCAAACCGAGGCCAGCAGATCCTGTTCGGCGAGCAGTCCAGCTTCTACGATGAGCGAGGTCGGGTGCATAAGAGAGTCCGTTTGACGGGTCATTCCATGGTGCATCTGAAGCCATCTTCGCCAGCAGGTTCACGCCCACATCAGTCGCGCTCAATGTGGGCGTGAACCTGCTCGCGAGGAGGTCGAGTCAGTCGAGTGTCGAACCGCTGATTGCAGTGCCGCGCTCAGGAAAAAACAGACGCTGCAATTCAGTGCCCGGGCTTTCAGCACGCATGAACGCCTCCCCGACCAGAAACGCATACACGTCGCTGATTTCCATCAGTTCAACGTCGGCGCGATTAAGGATGCCGCTTTCAGTGATCACCAGACGATCCCGCGGAATACGTGGCAGCAGATCCAGCGTGGTTTCAAGACTGACATCGAAGGTATGCAGGTTGCGGTTGTTGACGCCCACCAGCGGCGTGTCGAGAGTTTTCAAGGCCCGCTCCAACTCATCGCCATCGTGCACTTCCACCAGCACATCAAGGCCGACGCCTTTTGCGACGGCTGCCAACTCGGCCATTTTCACGTCATCCAGTGCGGAGACGATCAACAGCACACAGTCCGCACCGAGCGCACGGGCTTCGATGATCTGGTACGGATCGATCATGAAGTCCTTGCGAATCACCGGCAGTTTGCAGACGGCGCGAGCTTGTTGCAGGTACGCGTCGGCACCCTGGAAGTAATCGATATCGGTGAGTACGGACAGGCAGGTCGCGCCGCCCTTTTCGTAGCTTCTGGCGATGTCCGCGGGATCGAAGTTCTCGCGAATCACGCCTTTGCTTGGTGATGCCTTCTTGATTTCAGCAATCACCGCCGGCTGTTTCAACTTGGCCTGAGCGATCAGCGCATCGGCAAAACCACGGGGTGCATCGGCCGCCTTGGCCAGACGTTCCAGCTCGGCAAGACTCACACGAGCACTGCGCTCGGCAACTTCTTCGACCTTGCGCGCCAGAATGTTTTCCAGAACCGTCGGTACACTCATCCCTCATTCTCCACTCTGAATACCGCGGTAAATGCACCCAGCTCCTCAAGTTTTTCTCGAGCGAGACCTGTATGCAGCGCATCGTGCGCCAGGGCAACGCCCTCTTTCAAACTGGTGGCATGGTCGGCGGCGTAAAGCGCTGCACCGGCATTGAGCACAATCATTTCCGCCGCTTTCTGACCGTTTTCGGTCTTGCGCTTGCCCAGGGCATCACGGATCAGTTCCAGCGAAGCCGCCGGGCTCTCGACCGCCAGGCCGTGCAAGCTCTGGCTCTTCATGCCCAAATCTTCTGGCTCGACCCAATACTCTGTGATCTGGTCGTTCTTCAATTCAGCTACAAAAGTCGGTGCCGCCAGGCTGAACTCGTCCAGCCCGTCCTTCGAGTGCACCACCAGCACATGCTTGCTGCCAAGACGTTGCAAGACCTCGGCCAATGGCCGGCACAACGCCTGGCTGAATACGCCTACCACCTGATGTTTCACGCCAGCCGGATTCGTAAGCGGGCCAAGCATGTTGAACATCGTGCGCAGGCCCAGATCACGTCTTGGGCCGGCGGCGTGCTTCATCGCACTGTGATGAGTCTGGGCGAACATGAAGCCGATGCCGACGTTATCGATGCAGCGCGCCACCTGAATCGGCGTCAGATTCAGATAGATACCGGCCGCCTCCAGCAGATCAGCGCTGCCACTTTTGCCCGATACCGCACGGTTACCGTGCTTGGCCACGGTGCAACCCGCTGCCGCGACCACAAACGAGGACGCGGTCGAAACGTTGAAGATATTGGCACCGTCGCCGCCAGTACCTACTACGTCAACCACGCCATCCAGCGTCTTGAGTTCGACCTTATCCGCCAATTCCCGCATGACCGACACGGCACCGACGATCTCGTCGATGCTTTCGCTCTTCATGCGCATGGCCATCATGAACGCGCCGATCTGCGCGTCCGTGCATTGCCCGGTCATGATTTCGCGCATGACATCACGCATCTCATCAGTGCTCAGATCGAGGTGGCCGACGATACGGCTCAGGGCTGTCTTGATATCCATGGAAAGTCCTTAGCGCGTGCCGCCGGTTTGTTTGAGGAAGTTGGCTAACAGTTCGTGACCTTGTTCGGTGAGGATCGATTCGGGGTGAAATTGCACGCCTTCGATGTTCAGCGTCTTGTGGCGCAGGCCCATGATCTCGTCGACCGAGCCGTCCTCCAACTGAGTCCATGCCGTCAGTTCGAGGCAGTCGGGCAGGGTTTCACGCTTGACGATCAGCGAGTGATAGCGGGTCACCGTCAACGGACGATTCAGACCTGCAAAAACGCCCTTGTCCTCATGGAATACCGGACTAGTCTTACCGTGCATCACTTGACGGGCGCGGACCACGTCACCACCAAAGGCCTGGCCAATGGACTGGTGACCGAGGCAAACGCCCAAAATAGGCAGCTTGCCGGCAAAATGCTTGATCGCTTCAATGGAAATGCCTGCTTCGGTCGGGGTGCAAGGACCCGGCGACACGACGATGCGCTCCGGGTTGAGCGCTTCGATTTCGGCAATGGTGAGTTCGTCGTTGCGCACGACTTTGACTTGGGAGCCGAGCTCACCAAGGTACTGCACAACGTTATAGGTAAAAGAGTCGTAATTATCGATCATCAGCAACATGGCGCTTGGAACCTCTTGAATTCACTGACTTTGAACATGACCTTCAAACGATTACCCGCGGAGTGCTGCGCTTTGTCAGGTGCTGGAGTGGCGCCAGCAAAGCGGCTATTGAAACGGGTAAAGAAGGTAAATCGGTACAGGACCGGCGAGGCCGGCAAAAGAATTCAGGCGCGCCAACGCCAGCGGGCGTGTGCCTTGATGACTTGATCCAGAAGTTTGCTGATGATCAACACGGGGAAGGTCTCATTCATACGTCTCGGCACAGTAACTTAGCTGGGCGGAGCGTGCAATATGGAGGGGCCGGCGGCTGGGGAAACTATCGAAGGGTTCGCGACCGATGGCAAAAGGCCGGAAGATTTTGGTACTGTCGTTTCGTTCACTACAACAATAAATAAACGGACTTGCTCATGATCAAACAGACGCTGTTTGTACCGCTCGCCGGATGCCTGCTCGCAATGGCCTGCGCCCAGGCGATCGCCGCTCCAAATCCTTATTCGAATTTCGTCGTCTTCGGCGACAGCCTCAACGATGCCGGGACCTTTACCGACACGGGCGGTCCTGCCGGTGCGACTCAGCGCTACACCAACCGGACCGGACCGCTCTATCAGGATGGCAGCGGCGAATTCCGCTCGCTCAATTCCACGCAGTTGCTGGGTGGACGGCTCGGTTTCACTCCGGACGAGACTGCTGCTTCGAGCTCAGCAGTACGCGCCAACCAAGGCCTGCCGGATGGCAACAACTGGGCCGTAGGCGGGTATCGCACCGATCAGATTCTTGACTCCATTACCACCCAATCCGCCACGGGCGAACGCACCCGAGCCGGTTACTTGCCGTCGAACAACTTCCGCGCCGATCCGAACGCGCTTTACTACCTCTCCGGTGGTGGCAACGACTTCCTGCAAGGACGCATCCTCAGCCCTGCTCAAGCCAACGCGGCTGCAGATCGACTGGCGGACAGCGTGCAGGTCCTGCAGACCGCCGGCGCGAAGTACGTCATGGTCTGGCTGCTGCCTGACATCGGCCTGACGCCAGCCATCAACGGCACGGGGTTACAAACAGCGGCCACGCAACTCAGCAACCAGTTCAACCTGCAGCTGGTGCAACGTCTGCAGGGCATCAACGCAGAAATCATTCCGTTGAACATTCCGTTGCTGTTGCAAGAGTCGTTCGCGGATCCGGGCCGATTCGGCCTCGCGACTGACCAGAACCTCACGGCCACTTGCTTCAGCGGTAACGGCTGCACGGAAAACGCCAGATACGGCATCAACAGCGCCACCCCGGACCCAAGCAAGCTGATCTACAACGACGGGGTTCACCCCACCGAAGCCGGGCAAAAGCTGATTTCAGATTACGCCTACTCCTTATTGGCAGCGCCATGGGAACTGACGCTGTTGCCGGAAATGGCCCACGCCACTTTACGTGCTCACCAGGACGAATTGCGCAGCCAATGGCAATCGGATTGGGAGAGCTGGCAGGCTGTAGGACAATGGAGGGCGATCGTCGCTGGTGGCGGTCAGCATCTTGATATCGATAGCCAATCAAGCGGCGCCAGTGCCGATGGCAGCGGCTACAACCTGAATATCGGTGGCAGCTATCGTCTTAATGACGCCTGGCGTGTCGGCGTAGCGGCAGGCTTCTACCGTCAAACCCTGGAAGCCGGCAGCAACGATTCGGACTACAAACTCAACAGCTACCTCGCCACCGCCTTCGCCCAGTTCCAGCAGAACCGCTGGTGGGCAGATGCCGCGTTGACCGGCGGCAAGCTGGATTACGACAACCTCAAACGCAAGTTCGACCTGGGTGCCAGCGAAGGTGCGGAAAAAGGTGACACTGACGGCCATCTCTGGGCGTTCAGTACTCGCGTGGGTTACGACATCGCGCAACCTGGCAGCCAATGGCACCTGTCACCGTTCGTGAGCGCTGATTATGCCAAGGTAGAGGTCGACGGATATTCGGAAAACAGCAACCGCGCCACAGCGTTGAACTTCGATGACCAGACCCGTGATTCGAAACGCCTGGGCCTGGGCCTGCAAGGCAAATACCAGATCACTTCGCAAACCCGGATGTTTGGTGAATACGCCTACGAGCGCGAGTACGAAGACGATGTGCAGAAAGTGAACATTGCCCTCAACAGCTTGCCGGCCAACGACTTCAAACTCGTAGGCTATACACCGCAAAGTCATTCGAATCGGGTGAACCTGGGCGTCAGTCACAACCTCACCAAGGACCTGGCGCTGCGGGCCAGCTACCTCATTCGCAAGGATGATGACTTTACCCAGCAAGGGGTCAACGTGGGCGTTGCGCTGGATTTCTGATCCGGCAAACAGCACGTATAAAAAAACGCGGCGCCCTCACAGGCGCCGCGTTTTTTTGATTGAGCAACATCCCGGCGGGAGCGAACTCAGCTTTCCGGAGTTTGCTCAGCCAGCGCCACAGCGCGGAACATCGCACGACGCTTGTTCAGGGTTTCTTCCCATTCCAGCGCCGGCACCGAGTCGGCAACGATGCCGCCACCGGCCTGCACATGCAGCTCGCCGTTCTTGATCACGGCGGTGCGAATCGCAATCGCGGTGTCCATGTTGCCGTTCCATGCAAAGTAGCCCACCGCACCACCATAGACGCCACGCTTGACCGGCTCCAGCTCGTCAATAATTTCCATCGCGCGAATTTTCGGCGCACCGGACAACGTGCCGGCCGGCAGAATTGCCCGCAGCGCGTCCATCGCCGTCAACCCGGCTTTCAACTGCCCGGTGACGTTGGAAACGATGTGCATCACGTTGGAATAACGCTCGATCACCATCTTCTCGGTGAGTCTCACCGAACCGATTTCCGAAACGCGGCCGGTGTCGTTGCGACCCAGGTCGATCAGCATCAAGTGCTCGGCGATCTCCTTGTCGTCGGACAGCAGGTCTTTTTCCAGTGCCAGATCGGCCTCTTCGTTGGCCCCACGTGGGCGGGTGCCGGCAATCGGTCGTACGGTGATCAGATTGTCTTCGACCCGCACCAGCACTTCCGGCGAACTGCCGACGACATGGAAGTCGCCGAAGTTGAAGAAGTACATGTAAGGCGTCGGGTTGAAGCAGCGCAGCGCCCGGTACAGATCAATCGGCGCAGCCTTGAAGTCGATCGACATGCGCTGGGACGGCACGACTTGCATGCAGTCACCGGCGAGGATGTATTCCTTGATGGTGTCGACGGCTTTTTCGTAATCGTCCTGGGTGAAACTGGAACGGAAGATCGGGTCAGCAGACTGCTGTTTGCTGAAATCCAGCCCACGGCGCGGGGTGATCGGTTGGCGGAGTTTTTCCAGTAGTTCCTGCAACCGTGCCTGACCTTGTTCGAATGCATCCTCTTGGGATGGATCGGCCAGAACGATGGCGTGCATCTTGCCGGCGAGGTTGTCGAACACCACCACCGCATCGGACACCATCAGCAGAATGTCCGGCACGCCCAGCGGATCCGGGTTCGGGCATTTGCCCAGACGCTTCTCCACATAACGCACGCAGTCGTAACCGAAGTAACCCACCAGGCCTCCATTGAAGCGCGGCAGGCCGGCGATGGTCGGCACGTTGTACCGAGCCTTGAAGGCTTCGACGAAGGCCAACGGGTCTTCGGCTTCGTGGCATTCGATCTCGATGCCGTCATGGGTCACGCTGACGTGATGGTCATGGACCCGTAACACGGTGCGGCATGGCAAACCGATGATCGAGTAACGACCCCACTTTTCTCCGCCCTGAACCGATTCCAGCAGATAGGAGTTTGGCTCGTCAGCCAGTTTCAGGTAGATCGACAGCGGCGTGTCGAAGTCGGCAAGGGTTTCGCAGGCAAGCGGGATACGGTTATAGCCGGCAGCGGCCAATCGCAGGAATTCTTCGCGGATCATGGGGTAGCCTCGTGGCTTGAGGGTCTAACAGTCAGGTATGCAAACGCGCCGGATAACCGGCCAGAATCGAGTCAGGCGCGCCAACGCCAGCGGGCCAGGGCCTTGATGACTTTCATCCAGAGTTTGCGAGTGACCACCACGATGGCGTTTCCAGAAGGGGGTTGAACAGCGTCGGGCAACGTTATCCCAGAGGCTGAATCCAGGCAACCGGGAATTAGCTTGCGCAGATCATCGATGACCAGCGCCGGCAATTCTTCGGCAATCGGCCGGCCATGGTTATAGCCATAGCTGAGCGCTACGCACTTGACCCCTGCCGCTTTCGCCGCCAGCACATCACTGCGCGAATCGCCGACGAACAAGGACTGTGAAGCCGGAATGTTGGCCATCTTCATCACAAAGAACAGCGCTGCAGGATCGGGTTTCTTCTGCGGCAAGGTATCGCCGCCGATGATCCATTTGAAGTAGCGACCGATCTTCATCTGATCCAGCAGCGGCGCGACGAAGCGCTCCGGCTTGTTGGTGATCAGAGCCATTTCCACACCCTGCTTGTGCAGCCATTTCAGGGTGTCGCGCACGCCGGGGTAAACAACGGTCAGCTCATGGCTCTCGCTGTAAGCCTCCATGAAAATCTCCAGCGCGCCTTCCGCCTCGCCGTCATCGACCGTCGAATGGTCAATGCCACCCGCCAGCGCTCGACGAACCAGCACCGGAGCACCGTTACCGACCCATTCGCGGACAGCGTTCAGTCCGGCAGGCTGTCGACCAAGCTTGAACAGCATGTTATCCACAGCCACTGCGAGGTCCGGGACCGAATCGATCAGCGTGCCATCCAGATCGAACATCACCAGCCGCGGCAGAGACCCCGGGAACAGCTGTTCAAAGCCACTCATGGGCGAGCCAGCGCCAGCTCGGAACGCATCTTCTCGATCACTTCCTGATAGTTCGGCGCATTGAAGATGGCCGAGCCCGCAACGAAGGTATCGGCGCCAGCAGCGGCGATTTCGCGGATGTTGTTCACGTTTACACCGCCGTCGATTTCCAGGCGAATGTCACGACCGGAAGCGTCGATCAGGGCGCGTGCTTCACGCAGTTTGTCGAGGGTGCCTGGAATAAACTTCTGCCCGCCGAAACCCGGGTTGACGCTCATCAGCAGGATCATGTCGACCTTGTCCATCACGTACTTGAGTACGTCCAGCGGCGTTGCCGGATTGAACACCAGGCCTGACTTGCAGCCGCCCTCGCGGATCAGTTGCAAGGAGCGGTCGACGTGCTGCGTGGCTTCCGGGTGAAAGGTAATGTACGTCGCCCCTGCCTCGATGAAGTCACCGACGATACGGTCTACCGGGCTGACCATCAGGTGCGCGTCGATCGGCGCGGTCACGCCGTACTTGCGCAGCGCCGCGCAGACCATCGGGCCGATGGTCAGGTTGGGTACGTAATGGTTGTCCATGACATCGAAGTGCACGAAGTCGGCGCCAGCGGCCAGGACGTTGTCCACTTCTTCACCCAGTCGGGCGAAGTCAGCGGAGAGAATCGACGGAGCAATTACGAAGGGCTGCATGACGCACCTTTTCTGAGCAGAATCACGATGGCGCGCATTGTATACCTCATGCTTTGACGCGCGCACCGTGAGCGCGATGATCAGTAAGCCGCTCGGTAGATCTTCTCGATATCGACGGCACTCAACTTACGTGGATTATTGCGCATCAGGCGTTCGATCCCGGCGGCTTCCACGGCCATGGCCGGGATGGCGTCTTCGGGCACGCCGAAACTGCGCAGGCCCTGAGGAATTTCTACGGCAGCGCAGAGCTCGGTCATCGCCGCGACCGCTTTATCCGCCGCTTCGTTAGCGCTCAGATGAGCAGTCTTCACCCCCATGGCCTCGGCGATATCCTGCATGCGCTCGACGCAGGCCATCTTGTTCCAGGTCATCACATAGGGCAGCAGCAGCGCATTGCTGACTCCGTGGGCAATATTGAAGCGCCCGCCCAGGGGATACGCCAGCGCATGCACCGCGCCGACCCCCGCATTACCAAACGCCATACCGGCCATCAGACTGGCGGTGGCCATGTCTTCGCGTGCCTGCAGGTGGGTCGGGTTGGCGTAGGCCTTGGGCAATGCCTTGGCGATCAATTTGATCGCGCCAATGGCCAAGGCGTCGGTGATCGGCGAGGCATTGACCGACAGATAGGATTCGATGGCATGTACCAGTGCGTCGACACCACTGGCAGCGGTGACACTGCGGGGGCAGGTCAGAGTCATCTGGGGACTGACCAGCGCCACGTCCGGTAATAGATAGTCGCTGACGATGCCTTTCTTGAGCTGTGCAACCTTGTCGGAGAGGATCGCTACATTGGTCACCTCCGAGCCGGTACCCGCCGTCGTCGGGATGGCGATCAGCGGCGGACCTTTGCGCGGCACCTGATCGATACCGAACAAGTCCTCCAGCGCGCCGTGATAACCCGCATAGGCCGCAACGCTCTTGGCGATGTCGATCGCACTCCCGCCGCCCAACCCGATCAAGCCGTCATGCCCGCCGTCACGGTAAACCCGCATGCAGTCTTCGACGATGGCGATTTCCGGATCCGGTAGCACCCGGTCGAATATCTCGTAGGTCCGACCGTCCAGCTGCGCCAGCGCCAGCTCGACTGTGCCGGATTTGACGAGGGCGGCATCGGTGACGATCAGCGGGTTGTCGACATCCAGGCGTGTCAGTTCAGCGGCCAACTGCTCGATGGCACCTGCGCCGGTGATCAGTTTGTGAGCAATTTTGAAAGAGGAAAGACTCATGTGCGCAGCCTCTTATAGATAGGAGAGCTGGGCACAATAGTAGCTGGGGATTTGGGGTTGTCTGATATTCAGGTCATGAATGACCAGCGATCCCGAGAAACACAAAAAACAACTGTAGGAGCTGCCGCAGGCTGCGATCTTTTGATCTTAAAAAATCAAAGTCAAAAGATCGCAGCCTGCGGCAGCTCCTACAGGGGACCGCATTACACCTGCGCAGTACGCAGCTTCTCGCTGCGCCCCCGCAGCCATTCCAGGGTCAGCAGCAGGATCACCGAGAAAGCAATCAATAGCGTCGCCGCAGCGGCAATCGTCGGACTGAGGTTTTCGCGGATGCCGCTGAACATCTGCCGAGGCAAGGTCGCTTGTTCAGGACCGGCGAGGAACAAGGTCACCACCACTTCATCGAACGAAGTCGCGAAGGCAAACAGCGCACCGGAAATCACGCCGGGGGCGATCAATGGCAACGTCACTCGACGAAACGCAGTGAGTGGCGAAGCGCCCAGGCTGGCCGCCGCACGCACCAGGTTGTGATTAAACCCCTGCAATGTCGCCGACACCGTAATGATCACAAACGGCACACCCAGTACCGCGTGCACCACTATCAGCGAAAAGAAGCTGTTGCCCAGCCCCAGCGGCGCAAAAAACAGGTAGCTGGCCACACCAATGATCACTACCGGCACCACCATCGGTGAAATGACCAGCGCCATCACCAGAGCTTTGCCCGGGAAGTCGCCACGGGTCAGTCCAATCGCCGCCAGCGTGCCGAAGATCATTGCCAACACGGTGGCTGCCGGTGCGACGATGATGCTGTTCTTCAACGCTCGCATCCATTCCGCCGAGGCGAAGAAGTCCTGGTACCAGTGCAGTGAAAAACCTTGCAGCGGATACACCAGGAAACTCCCGGAGTTAAACGACAACGGAATGATCACCAGTACTGGCAGAATCAGGAACAACAGGATCAGTCCGCAGAGGATTCGCAAACTATAGAACCACACCCGCTCGATGGGCGACATATAAGGATTCAGCATTTCGTTCTCCCTTAGCTCAGGCGCAGGCGACTGGCGCCCACCAACCAGCTGTAAATCAGATAAAGCACCACAGTCGCCAGCAGCAGCAACCCACCGAGTGCGGTCGCCATGCCCCAGTTAATGCTGGTGTTGGTGTAGAAGGCGACGAAGTAGCTGACCATCTGATCGTTCGGGCTACCGAGCAAGGCCGGGGTGATGTAATAGCCGATGGCAAGGATGAACACCAACAGGCAACCGGCACCGACGCCGGCATAGGTCTGCGGGAAGTACACGCGCCAGAAACTGGCAAACGGGTGGCAGCCCAGGGAAATCGCGGCGCGCATGTAAGTCGGGGAGATGCCTTTCATGACGCTGTAGATCGGCAGGATCATGAACGGCAGCAGGATGTGCACCATCGAGATGTAAACCCCGGTACGGTTGAACACCAGCTCGAGTGGCTTATCGATAATGCCCATGGCCATCAGGCCGCTGTTGATCAAACCACCCGATTGCAGGAGCACGATCCAGGCCGCAACCCTGACCAGAATCGAGGTCCAGAACGGCAGTAGCACCAAAATCATCAGCAGGTTGCTTTGACGGGATGGCAAGTTGGCCAGCAGATAGGCCAACGGATACGCCAGTACCAGGCAGATCGCCGTGATGATCAGCCCCATCCAGAAAGTCCGGGCGAAGATGTCGAGGTAGATCGCCTGATCAGGCGTGGCCGGGGCAATTTCGCCGAGGTCGTCGATGCGGTGATCGACCGCGGCCAGCAGGTAGTACGGCGTGATGTTGCTGGTGTTACGGCGCACCGCCTGCCAATAGGCCGGATCACCCCAACGCTCGTCGAGACTTTCCAGCGCTTCTTTATAAGAGGCGGGCTCAGTGGCGAACGGCAAAGCACGGGCGGTTTTGGTCAGCAGGCTGCGGTAGCCGGCCAACTCCATGTTCAAGCGCTTGGACAGATCGCCCAAGGTCTGGTTTTTGCGGGCTTCGGCGAGGTCTTCGCTGGCAGCTTTGTACACCGGTTCAGCGGGCAAGCCGCGGCCGTCCCAGCTGGCAATGGCAGCCACGGTGCGCGGCATGCCGCCGACAACTTCCGGGTTACCCACACTTTTGTAGAGCAGCGCCACGATCGGCACCAGGAACACCAGCAACAGAAACAGCACCAGTGGCGCGATCAAGGCCTGGGCCTTCCAGCGGTTGATCCGCTCGGCATGCTTGAGCCGCTGCTTCAAGGTGGGATCAGTGCCCGCGTTCAGGGGAATGGCGGTAGCCATGGCGTACTCCGGAAATCTTTGATCAATCGTTGAAGTGGCAGCGAGCTTGTGTGGCGAGGGGATTTATCCCCGTTGGGTCGCAAAGCGGCCCCAAAACCTGCGACTAAGGAGTTTCAGGTACACCGCACTCACCAAATTTGCGACTGCTACGCAGCCGAACGGGGATAAATCCCCTCGCCACATAAATCTCTTCACCACACGAATCCTCGCCACAAAAACTCGCCCTCACAGGAGGGCGAGCCCTTTGCTTACTTCGCAGCCCAGGAATTGAAGCGCTGCTCCAGTTGCTCACCGTTGTCAGCCCAGAAGCTGACGTCGATCTGCACCTGGTTGGCGATGTTTTCCGGGGTAGTCGGCATGTCTTTCAGGACATCCTTGGCGAGCAACGGCACCGCTTGCGTGTTGGCCGGACCGTAAGCGATGTTTTCCGAATAGGTCTTCTGCTGCTGCGGCATGACCGAGAACGCGATGAATTTCTTCGCCGCTTCAGCCCGCGCCTTGTCCAAACCCTTTGGAATGGCCCATGCGTCGAAGTCGTAGATACCGCCGTTCCAGACGACTTTCAGATTGCTTTCTTTTTGCACGGCCGCGATTCGGCCGTTATAGGCCGAGCTCATGACCACGTCACCGGAGGCGAGGTATTGCGGCGGTTGCGCACCGGCTTCCCACCACTGAATGCTTGGCTTGAGCTCATCGAGCTTCTTGAACGCGCGGTCCTGACCGTCTTTACCGGCCAGTACTTTGTAGACGTCCTTCGGCGCAACGCCATCGGCCATCAAGGCGAATTCCAGGGTGTACTTGGCGCCTTTACGCAGGCCACGCTTGCCCGGGAATTTCTTGGTGTCCCAGAAATCCACCCAGCTGGTGGGTGCGGTTTTCAGCTTGTCGGCGTTGTAGGCCAACACTGTCGACCAGACAAAAAAGCCCACGCCGCAAGGCTGAATAGCGCCTTTGACGTAGTCTTCGGACTTGCCGAACAGCGCAGGGTCGAGCTGCTCGAACATGTCTTCGTCGCAACCACGGGACAGTTCCGGCGATTCAACTTCCACCAGGTCCCAGGACACGCTCTTGGTGTCGACCATGGCTTTGACCTTGGCCATCTCACCGTTGTATTCGCCGGCTACGATCTTGCCGTTACCCGCCGCTTCCCATGGCGCATAGAAGGCTTTGACCTGCGCGGCCTTGTTCGCCCCGCCAAAGGACACCACGGTCAGATCCGGCCCCGCTGCCATCGCGTGTGCCGCACCGATCATGCCCATTACCAGGGCTGTGAATTTCAGGGATTTCAACATTTATATTGTTCTCCACGTGCAGGGTTGGTGTAGCAGGGGGGCGATCAATTCGCCTCTAGAAGCGGGTCGAGCGCACGAACGTGTTCGACCTGCCAGCCAAGCGGTACCACGTCGCCGACGGCCAGCGCGGGATCGAGCTCGGCAATCGGTTGTTTCACAAAGAAGTCGGTCTTGCCGCATACTTCCAGACGAACCCGGACGTGGTCGCCCAGATAGATGAATTCCGCCACCCGCCCCGAGAAACGGTTGACGCACGACTCGCTCGAACCATTGAGGCTCACGCGTTCCGGTCGAATCGACAACGTAACGGGCTCGCCGGTCTTGCCGACATTGACCGCCAGGGCTTCAACCTTCTCACCACGCGCCAGCTCGACCACGCAGCGATCACCCGTCTGGCTGTGCAGGCGCCCATTTAGGCGGTTGTTTTCGCCGATGAAATTGGCAACGAAGGTGTTCTTCGGTTCTTCATAGAGGGAGCGCGGCGGCGCGATCTGCTGGATCTCGCCCTGATGGAACACCGCGACACGGTCGGACATGGTCAGGGCTTCACCCTGGTCGTGGGTCACGTACACCACGGTCACGCCAAGACGCTGGTGCAGATGCTTGATCTCCATCTGCATATGCTCACGCAGTTGCTTGTCGAGTGCGCCGAGGGGTTCGTCCATCAACACCAGTTGCGGCTCGAACACCAGTGCGCGGGCCAGCGCCACGCGCTGCTGCTGACCACCGGACAGTTGTGCGGGATAACGCTGGGCGAAGGCGTCGAGCTGAACCATGCTCAAGACACGTTTGACCCGGTCGCTGACATCGCTTTTGTTCAAACCGCGCACGGTCAGCGGGAACGCGAGGTTCTCGGCCACCGTCATGTGCGGGAACAACGCGTAGTTCTGGAACACCATGCCGATGTCACGTTTGTGTGGGGGCACGTTGTTGATGGAACGACCACCCAGCAGGATCTCGCCTGCGGTCGGCGTTTCGAAACCGGCGAGCATCATCAGGCTGGTGGTCTTGCCGGAACCGGACGGGCCGAGCAAGGTGAGGAATTCACCTTTGCGAATGTCCAGGTTGAGGTCTTTGACGATCAGGTTCTCGCCGTCGTAGCTCTTTTGCACTCCACGAAAGCTGACCAGAATATCGCTGGCCCCTGCGCTTGAATCGACCTGGCTCATACCCACACCTTTGTTAGTGATGACTGCTGTGGACTAAGCCTAGTGGACGCTGGGAGCCACGCAAATCGGGGGGCAGGAGAGATTCGCCTCAGCCGGATGGAAGGTTGGGGGTAGGGATTGCCCTACAAGGATGGCGCGTTTTGGCAAGTGCAGCGGCAGTCGTTCAGCTACAAGCCACAAGAACAGGCAAATACTCATGAACGGGGTGTCGCAGATGGATATGCCGATGCGTTATTCCTGTAGGAGCAAAGCTTGCTCGCGAAGGCGTCCTCGAAATCGCCATCGCGAGCAAGCTTTGCTCCTACAGAGAAGTCAGCGCTTTTAGAGGAGTTTGTGTTCCATCGCGTACTTAACCAGTTCCGCCAGGGAGGTGATGTTGAGCTTCTGCATGAGCCGCGCCTTGTGGGTGCTGATGGTCTTGCTGCTCAAGGCCAATTGCTGGGCGATGTCGTTGACGTTGGCGCCTTGGGCGAGGCGTTCGAACACTGAAAACTCTCGCTCCGACAGCAATGAATGCAAGGGCCGGGAATCGGTCAGACCTACCTCGAACACCATTCGGTCAGCCAGGTCCGGATCGATGTAACGCCCACCGGCCGCGACTTTGCGGATCGCCGTCAGCAGCAGTGCCGGGTCGCTGTCCTTGGTCGCATAGCCCGCTGCGCCGACCTTTAAAGCACGGGCGGCCATTTGTGCCTCATCGTGCATCGACAACACCAGGATCGCGGGCGGGTTGTTCAGCGCCCGAATCCGTGGAATGGCTTCCAGGCCGTTGACGCCAGGCATGGAGATATCCAGCAGCACCACCTCGCAGGGCACATGTCGCAGGATCTCGAGCAACTGCTCGCCATTGCTCGCCTCCCCCACCACCAACAAATCCTTGGCCAGGCCAATCAACTGCTTGATGCCTTCACGAACGATGGTGTGGTCTTCGGCTACCAGTACACGGATCACAGACTTCTCCATTCTTCTTAATGTCAGAGCCAGGAACAGTCGCGAGCAGGTGCTCCAACAAATACCTCAGGCCGCCGCCAAAGGAACACGCACGATCAACGTCGTGCCCTCCCCCGGCTCACTGTCGAGCGACAACTGCCCGCCCATGATCAACACCCGTTCACGCATGCCGACAACGCCAAAGGATGTTGGCCGACCGGTCGTGGCGACAAATCCTACGCCGTCGTCGCTGACGGTCAGACACAGTTCGTCGCCTTCACGCACCAATGTCAGTTCGACAGTATGCGCTTGGGCATGCCGCATGACATTGGTTAGCGCCTCCTGAAGAATCCTGAACAAGCCGATGGCCATCGCATCACTGAGCGCGGGCAGGTTGTCCGGTACCTGCACCAGACACGGAATCTGCGTACGCGCTTCGAAACGCCGGGCCTGCCATTCAATTGCTGAAGCAATACCGGCGTCGAGTATCGGCGGACGGAGCGCCGTCGCCACATCGCGCACGAGCTGGAACAACTGGGCGATCAAACGCTTCATGCTGTTCAGGCGCTCGTTCAGACCAGGGTCCAATTGTGCGTAGGCCAATTCGCACATGGACGTTTCCAGCTTCAATACGGTGAGCATCTGACCCAACTCGTCGTGAACCTCGCGCGCGATACGAGCTTTCTCCTCCTCCCGCACGCTTTCCAGATGTGCTGACAATTCACGCAGTTGCTCGCGGGAACCCGCGAGTTCGAGTTCGATGCGTTTGCTCTCGCTGATGTCCCAAACGATCCCGTCCCAGACGTAGGCGCCATCCTCAAGGCGTCGGGTAATCGCCTTGATTTCAGCCCAGCGTTGCTCGCCCTGGCGGGTCAGGATTCGCCCTTGCCATGACCAGTCACTGTCGGTATCCAGAGCACGGTCCTGGGTCTGGTGATAGCTCGCCTTGTCATCGGGATGCACCAGGCTGCGCAGGCCTTTGTCGCGATGAGCCAACGTCGCTGGCGAATAGCCAACCAGACTCTCGCTGCCTTCACTGATGTAGGCAAAATCGACCTGCCCTGTCACCGGCGCTCGCTCCAGTCGAAAGACCAGACCCGGAACGTTAGCGGCAATCCCTTGCAGCCGCGCTTCACTTTCCTGCAACGCAGCCAGAGCACGACGGCGCTCGGTGACGTCATTGAGGTACACCACCAGGTATTCGCCGTCGCGAAAACGCAGGAAACTCAGCGACACATCCGTCGGCAGAATGCTGCCATCGGCACGCACACAGTTGGTTTCAAAGGATTGCGGCCCCTCTTCGCTGGCCCTGGCGCGTTTCCACAGGTTCAGCCAGCGATCCATGTGCAATCCTGGCTCGAAGTCGATCAATGGCCGATCAACGATCCCGTCCGCCGTATAGCCGAGCATGGTTTCGGCGGCACGGTTGGCATAGCGCACATGACTGTCCCAATTGACCCACAAGATACCGACCGTACTTTGATCGATGGAAAACTGGGTGAGTCGCAAGGCCTCTTCGCTGGCCGTGCGCAGCGCAATGTCTTCACGTGCGGCTAACAGGCGCTGCTCCAGACTGTGCTGCTGCCGACGCTGCCAAAATACAATGGCCATGCTGCTCAGCATGATCACGGCCAACAGAAGACAGAGGTTTTGCCAGAAACCCGGTGATTCGGTCAGGCGCGGGTATTTAGGTTGCAGCCATTGGTTGTGCAGTTGCTCCAGGTCCCTGGCAGGAATCGCTCTCAGGGCACTTTCGACGATTCCCGCCAGTTCAGGCCAGTCACGACGCGTGGCCACCCGCAGCAACTGCGGTAAGCCAATGTCGCCGACGACCACCAGCCCCGCGAACTCGGGCTCGGCGGACAGCCGGCCCAACTGCGCTTCGTCGACCACGGCGTAACTGGCTTGTTGACTCAACAAGAGTTGCAACGCCTGACGCTCGATGGGCACGCCCTGCAGATTCAAATGCGGAAAATTGCTACGCAGGTAATCAGCCGTGGCACCCGGCATGCGCACTGCCACCCGGGTCTGGCTGTCGAGTTTTTCCAGCTCCACTGCGCCGGTGCTTTTCTGGTCGCTGACGACTAATTGCGGCACCCGCATGTAGGGGTCTGAAAACTGCCAAAGACGCAGACCACCAGGGGTTTGAGTCAATCCCGGCGCGAGGTCGATCTCCCCTTCCCGCGCAGCCGTTTCCAATTGAGCGAGGTCGGGATAGTTTCGCCAGCTCAGCTCGATCTTGAGCGCTTTGGCCAACCACTTCATCAGCTCGACGTTGACACCGGACAGGCGCTGCAAGCGACGATCGTATTGGGCATAGGGCGCCTGCAGAACCAATCCAACCCGCAACTCGCGGTGATCTTCCAGCCATTGCTGTTGCCCCGATGACAACTGGGCAACGTGTGCCGGTGGCGCGGACGCCGCCCAGCCCATCAAGGGAACCCACAAGCAGCCGACAATCCACAGGCAGCGAAAACGCATCATTGAAGCTCCGCACACTGACAAACACTGACCAACCCATTAGGCTGCCGGAATCACTTCTGGCCTGGAATATCCGATGCCCCCTGTCTACCGCCTGGCACTGCCAGCATTGTGCCTGTCGCTGATCCTGCCTTGCGCCTTTTCAGTTGAGGCGGCTGATCCTGTTCCGGCGCAAACATCCACCGAAGCAAAACCGGTCGAACGCGAGCCGCTGCCTGAACGCAGCCAGGAAGAGGCCGCAGCGCTGGAGCGAACGATCCCCGCCGAGGAACAGCAGCAACTGCAAGCCGGCGCCGACACCTTTCTGTCGCTATGGAAACCGGCCAATGTTGCCGAACCCAAAGGCGTAGTCATTATCATCCCGGGCGTCGGCGAAACAGCTGACTGGCCTCAAGCAATCGGTCCATTACGACGCCAATTACCGAACGCCGGCTGGAGCAGCCTGAGTATCACCTTGCCGGACTTGCAAAGCGATGTCATTGCGCCTCGAGTCCTCGACGTACCGCCCACCATCAAGGCACCAGATGTCGGGAGCAAGGATTCCACAACCGCAGCGCCTATCGAACAAGCGGCAGGCGGGGAAGCGGACGTGGCTGACAAAGTCGTGGTCGACAGTAGCGAAGAACACGCCAAGGTCGACGCCGAACGGATTTTTGCGCGTCTGGATGCCGCTATTGCCTACGCCGAACAGCAAAGCGCCCCCAGCATCGTGGTATTGGGGCACGGCACTGGTGGTTACTGGGCTGCTCGATATATGAGCGAAAAGCAACCATCGCAAGTCGAGAAACTTGTGATGGTCGCTGTCCAGACACCCGCCAAGGCGAAACCCGAACTGACCGAACTCACGCCAACCCTGAAGTTACCCACAGCTGACATCTTCTACATGGACAAGCCGCTCGATCGAAACGCAGCGCTGGAGCGATTGCAGGCGAGCAAGCGATTGAAGACGTCGGCGTTCAGTCAGGTGTCGCTGCAATCACTGCCGGGTAATGCCAAGGATCAACAGGAGCAACTGGTGCGCCGGGTGCGTGGCTGGTTGAGTCCTAACGCTGCTGATTGAGCAAAAGCAGAAGATCGTCCGAAGGCTCGGGCCGAGCTCGGACGATCTTTTGATCTTGTGGATGGCTAACGAAAATCCCGCCGCTGACGAATCAACGTGTAGGCGTTATGCAACTCCCGCGTTTTGTCAGTCGCCTCCCGAACCTGCATCGCCGTCGCGCCACTGCCGGCAATTTTGTCCGGGTGATGACGGCTGAGCAGGCGCCGATAGGCGTGCTTGATCTGCGCTGGATCGCTGGTGGCGGACACGCCCAACAAGCGCATTGCGTCCTGATAGGTCAGGGTACTGCTGACCAACGGACGCTTCTGTGGCTCGTAATCGGTCGCCAGTGCCTGCACCTGCCGGGAACTCCAGCCCAGCCACTTTCCCCACTGCGCAATCAGCTCACGCTCACTGCGCCCCGCCTGGCCGTCGGCCCAGATCATTCGCCAGCAGGCGCGCAACACCCCTTCTGCCGCGAAAGGCTGGGCGCTCAAGCGCCTCAAATGACCGCGCAAACGGTCATGCCCGGACTTGCCTCGATTGAAAGCGGCAATCGCTCGGCGCTGGGCTGACTCGGTCATTTCCAGCGCGCGCATTTCCTGACGGGCTTGCTGGATGTGCCCATCCACGACGCGTCCGTCACACTTCGCCAGCCGTCCAAGCAGCACAAACAACAGTTCGTCGTTGCGCAGTACAGGACGGCCACCGAGCTTTTCCCGCAAATGCCCCCAGCTCTGCAGCTGCAAACGCCGGTCCAGCGCCTGCCCTAACAAGGCGCCGAGCATGGCCCCCGGAATGCTGGCTATGGCAAAGCCGGCTCCGGCTCCAATAAGAGTCCCTGGCCACAACATGTCAGCGGCTCGCTTCTATCAAGGTTTCCACTTCAGCCAGACGCTCGTGAGTACCCACATCTACCCAGTGTCCGCTGAGGCGTTCACCGGTGACCTGCCCGGCCGCCATCGCTGTGCGCAGCAGCGGTGCAAGTTTGAAGGCGCCTGCCGAACATCCATCAAACAGCTGCGGATGCAGCACGGCAATGCCGCTGTAGGTCAATGTTTCTGCACCCGGCTCACCGTCGCGAACGTGACCGTCGCTTAGCCTGAAATCGCCGGTCGGGTGATGAGGCGGGTTGTCCGCCAGCACCAGATGCGCCAACCCGGAGATAGGCTGGTGCAACACGCTGAAGTCATAGTCGGTCCAGATATCACCGTTGACCACCAGGAACGCATCGTCGCCCAATAGCGGCAATGCACGGAAAATACCGCCGCCCGTTTCCAGTGGCTCACCCTCCGGCGAGTACTGGATTCGAACGCCGTACTGCGATCCGTCACCCAGATAGTTTTCAATCTGCTGACCGAGCCAGGCGTGGTTGATCACTATTTCGGTGAAGCCCGCGATTGCCAGGGCCTTCAAGTGATACTCGATCAGCGGCACACCACCGGCACGAACCAGCGGTTTGGGCGTGGTCAGGGTCAGCGGGCGCAAGCGCTCGCCTTTGCCTGCCGCCAGAATCATCGCCTTCATGCTGTTGCTCCGCCGCGCAGGCTGTCCAGCAAAGCACTTAGTTCAGCCAGCTCAGGTCGGCGCGCCACAACGTTCTCTATATAAGCGAAGAATCGCGGTACGTCCGCCAGATAACGCGGCTTGCCGTCGCGGTGGCAAATGCGGGCGAAGATGCCGATGACTTTCAGGTGACGCTGCACGCCCATCAGATCACTGGCGCGCAGGAAATCTTCCAGATCAGGCTGAACCGGGATGCCGAGAGTGGCCGCTTGCTGCCAATAATCTTCCAGCCACCCGCGTACACGCTCTTCAGGCCAGCTGAGAAAAGCGTCCTTGAACAGACAGGTCACGTCGTAGGTTACGGGGCCATAGACCGCGTCCTGAAAATCCAGCACACCGGGGTTGGGCTGGCTGAGCATCAGGTTGCGCGGCATGTAATCGCGGTGGACCAGCACTTTCGGTTGTGCCAGTGCGCTGTCGATCAACAGATCGCTGGCTTTCTGCCAGAGCGCCTGCTGAGCGGAATCAAACTCGATGCCCAATTCATGCTTGACGTACCACTCCGGGAACAACTCCAGCTCACGCCGCAGCAAGGCCACGTCATAACTTGGCAACGGCGCCACCATTGGCAGTTGCTGAAAAGCCAGCAACGCTTGCAGCGCATCCTTGAACAGATCATCGGCGTTTTCGCTGTTGATCACATCCAGGTAAGTCTGGTTTCCAAGGTCATTCAGCAGAAGAAAGCCGCGTTCAAGGTCTTCGGCATAAATTTTCGGCACGTTAATTCCGGATTTCTCCAGTAAAAATGCAATATCCACGAAGGGTTTGCAGTTTTCCTGAGGCGGAGGTGCGTCCATCACGATGAAACTCCTGCCCTCGCCCTCCCAGCGAAAATACCGCCGAAAACTTGCGTCACTGCTGGCAGCAGTCAACGTGGCCGGGGGTACGACACCCCAGCCCTGATCTGCGTAGAGAATCGCCAATTGCTCATCGAGCCAAACTTTCAGGTGTTGCAAACGTACATCTTGGTCAGGCATTGCAAGGGTCTCCGACGGCGCTAGCCGTCAAGCGGGTCATGCTTTATTATCCGACATCTTTTTCAGCCCATAGAGAGGCGTGCGGCCCCCCCGCGGGCAGATGGCGCGCAGGAAGCCCGGACTAATAAGATGGCATTGAAATCCCCCGCGTTTCGTAAAAAATTTCCGTTGTTGGTAACCGGCAGTCTGCTGGCCCTGCAACCCCTGGCCACTTCGTTCGTGGTCGCCGCGGAACAGTATGACTGCTCAGTCTCTGCTTCGGGTGCCTGGGACTGTGCGCCAAAATCGCCAGCGGCTGCCCTGCCTCCACGCCCCGTCCATGACGGCAGTGCGGTAGGCGCGAGCGGCGAGACACCGGCCGACAGCGGTTCCACCGAAGACACCGGCGCCAAAACGGCACTGGTGACCGAGGCCAAGGGACGCGGATTGAAGTCGCGCAGTGCAGACTACAGTCACCTCGACTGGGTTCCACGCGAAAACCTCACAGCAGCGCAATTGGCCGAAACAGGTCCTTACTGCTCTGGTTCATATATCGAACCGATTCGTCCTGGCATGAATGACAAGACGAGTAAAAGCGACGCCCCAACCTTCCTCGGCGCCAAAGCCTCCCGCTACAAGCAGGATGAGCAGGTCGCTACCCTGGCCGGTGACGTCGTCATGCGTCAGGGCAGCATGCAGGTCGAAGCCGACGAAGCGAATCTTTATCAGGCTGAAAGCCGTGGCGAACTGAGCGGCAATGTCCGGGTTCGTGACAATGGCGCCCTGATCGTCGGCGACCATGCTGATGTCCAGCTCGACACCGGCGAAGCCAAGGTCGACAACGCCGAGTACATTCTTCACAAGTCCCGTATTCGCGGCAGCGCCCTGTACGCCAAACGTGCCGAGAACGCGATCATCCGCCTCAAGGATGGTACGTACACCACGTGCGAACCGAACAGCAACGCCTGGCAGCTCAAGGGTAATAACATCACCCTTAACCCGGCCACCGGCTTCGGCACCGCGACCAACGTGACACTGCGGGTCAAGGACATTCCTGTTCTTTACACGCCGTACATCTACTTCCCGATCGATGACCGTCGCCAGTCCGGCTTCCTGCCGCCGACTATCGGCACCGGCACCGATACCGGCTTCATGCTGGTCACTCCGTACTACTTCAACCTGGCGCCGAACTACGATGCCACGTTGTACCCGCGTTACATGAGCAAGCGTGGCTTGTTGATGGAAGGCGAGTTCCGCTACCTGACCCCGTCCAGCGAAGGTCAGTTCGGCGCCGCGTACCTCAACGACGACGACACCGAGCGCAGCAAGCAATCCGATTACGAAAAAACCCGCTACATGTACAACTGGCAGCACAAGGGTGGCCTCGACTCGCGCGTCTTCACGGAAGTCGATTACACCAAGATCAGCGATCCGTATTACTTCCAGGATCTGCAGACTGACCAGATTGGTGTGAAAAGCGCTGATTATGTGAACCAGCAGGGTGCTGTTACCTACCGCGGCGACAGCTACACTGCCCGACTGAATGCTCAAGCTTTACAGCTGGCGACTGTTTCGAACATCACGCCGTATGACCGTTTGCCGCAGATCACCTTTGATGGCGCGCTACCGACTCACCCGGGCGGTCTGGATTTCACTTACAACACCGAACTGGTGCGGTTTGATCGCGACCTGAAAAATGGCGACTTCACCGATGAAGATGGCATTTCTACTCCGCGACTGGACACCAACGTACAAGGTCTGGCACGCGCCAATGGCGATCGCCTGAACCTTGCACCGGCTGTCAGCCTGCCGCTGGATTGGTCATATGGGTTCCTGAAACCACAGCTCAAGTACCAATACACCCAGTACCAGTTGGATCTGGACAGCATTGGTAAATCCCAGATTGCCGCGCAAAATGCTGAACAGGACAAGCTCAACGGCACGTTCGACAGCAACCAGAACCGTGGCGTACCGATTGCAAGCATCGACAGCGGCCTGTACTTCGATCGTAAAACCAACTGGTTTGGCAAGAATTACAACCAGACACTTGAGCCGCGCCTGTACTACCTCTACGTCCCAGAGACGGACCAGGAAGACATTCCAGTCTTTGACACCAGCGAGTACACCTTCAATTACGGGTCATTGTTCCGCGACAACCGTTTCTCGGGTTCCGACCGCGTCGGTGACGAGAACAAACTGTCCTTGGGCGTGACCAGCCGCTGGATTGAAGACAACGGTTTCGAGCGTCAACGCATCAGCGTCGGCCAGGCGTACTATTTTAAGAACCGTGAAGTCCAGCTGCCTGGTATCGATGCCAAGACCCGCGAAGATGCGAAATCCAAAGTTTCGCCTTATGCGCTGGAATACGAATATCGCTGGAACCGCGATTGGCGCACCACCGCCGATTACAACTGGGACCCGGACAGCCGCAGCCCACGTTCGGGCAGCGCGATGTTCCACTACCAGCCTGAAGACAACCCGAACAAGGTTATCAACGCCGGTTATCGCTATCGCAACGACCAGGTTCGCTACGACCAGAACACCGGTAAGTGGGCTGTGGGCGGCGGTGACTACGGTACTCCGGGCCAACCTGGCTACGTGAAGGACTACTACAAGATTCAACAGCACGACTTCTCGGTGATCTGGCCGATCGTGCCGCAATGGAACCTCATCAGCCGCTGGCAGTATGACTACAACCGTAACCGTACCCTGGATGCCTTCGGTGGCTTCGAGTACGACAACTGCTGCTGGAAACTGCGCGTGATCAACCGCTACTTCGTCGACTACGACGAAACCAGCCAAGACGCTCCGCAAAACGAAAAAGGCGACCATGGCGTCTTCCTCCAAATTGTTCTGAAGGGACTCGGCGGCCTCACCGGCGCCAAAGTAGAGAGCTTCCTCGACAAAGGCATCCAAGGTTATCGTGAACGTGAAGACCAAGCTTTCTGATTGTCTGCGCCCGCTCGTGCTGGGCGCGCTGTTCCTGGGTACTGCGGCCAACGCCGCGGTGCAGTCCATCGATAAAGTGGTGGCCATCGTCGACAACGACGTGGTCATGCAGAGCCAGCTGGACCAACGGGTTCACGAAGTTCAGCAAACCATCGCCAAGCGTGGCGCCGCTGCGCCGCCGCCTGGCGTGCTGGATCAGCAGGTGCTGGAGCGCCTGATCGTCGAAAACCTGCAACTGCAGATCGGCGAACGCTCCGGCATCCGTATCACCGATGAAGAATTGAACCAGGCTGTCGGCACCATTGCACAGCGCAACAACATGACCGTGGATCAATTCCGCGCGGCCCTGACTCGCGATGGTTTGTCTTACGACGACGCCCGTGACCAGATCCGTCGCGAAATGATCATCAGCCGTGTACGTCAGCGTCGCGTGGCCGAGCGCATCCAGGTATCCGAGCAGGAAGTGAAAAACTTCCTTGCTTCCGACCTTGGCAAAATGCAGCTGTCCGAAGAGTTCCGCCTGGCCAACATCCTGATTCCTACGCCGGAAAGCGCCAACTCGGACGCGATTCAGAATGCTGCCAAACAAGCGGACGCGGTGTACCAGCAACTCAAGCAAGGCGCTGACTTCGGTCAATTGGCAATTGCCAAATCCGCCAGCGAGACAGCGCTGGAAGGTGGCGACATGGGCTGGCGTAAAGCCGCTCAATTGCCACCACCGTTCGACCGGATGCTGAGCACAATGGCGGTTGGGGACATCACCCAGCCAATGCGCACTCCAGGTGGCTTCATCATTCTGAAGATTCTCGACAAGCGTGGCGGCGAGGCCCAAGTGCGTGACGAAGTTCACGTGCGTCATATCCTGGTCAAACCTAGCCCGATCCGTGATGAAGCAAAAACCAAAGCCCTGGCTGAGTCGCTCTACACACGTATCGAATCAGGCGAAGACTTCGGCGAGCTGGCCAAGAGCTATTCGGAAGACCCAGGCTCTGCCCTCAACGGTGGCGACCTGAACTGGATCGACCCGAATGCACTGGTGCCTGAATTCCGTGAAGTGATGGCCAACACCCCGCAAGGCAAGCTGTCCAAGCCGTTCCAGACTCAATACGGCTGGCACGTCCTGGAAGTCCTTGGTCGCCGCGCTACCGACAGCACCAACCAGGCGCGCGAGCAGCAAGCAATGACCGTCCTGCGTAATCGCAAGTACGACGAAGAGCTGCAAACCTGGCTGCGTCAGATCCGTGACGAAGCATACGTAGAGATCAAACTCCCTGGTGCAGACCAGGCAGCGCAGTGAAACCCCAACGTTTCGCGCTGACACCCGGCGAACCAGCCGGCATAGGTCCTGACCTGTGCCTGCTGCTCGCCTCGCAAGCCCAGCCACACCCCCTGATTGCCATTACCAGCCGCGACCTGCTCCTTGAGCGGGCCGCGCAGCTGGGTGTGGCTGTCGATCTGCTTGCGGTGACACCGGATAATTGGCCAGATGCCCCGGCGCCGGCCAACAGCCTGTATGTGTGGGACACTCCGCTCAACGCCAAGGTCATCGCCGGAAAACTGGACAAAGCCAATGCTGCGTTCGTGCTCGAAACCTTGACCCGTGCGGGCCAAGGCTGCCTGGATGGGCATTTCGCAGGCATGATCACCGCACCAGTTCACAAAGGCGTGATCAACGAATCGGGGATTGCCTTCTCCGGGCACACGGAATTTCTCGCCGACCTGACCCAGACCGCGCAAGTGGTGATGATGCTGGCGACTCGCGGATTGCGCGTGGCGCTGGTCACCACTCACCTGCCCCTTCGCGAGATTGCCGATGCAATCACACCGGAGCGCCTGGAGCAGGTCACTCGAATCCTGCACGCCGATCTACAAGAAAAATTCGGCATTGCCCAGCCACGTATCCTGGTCTGCGGACTTAACCCGCACGCCGGTGAAGGCGGTCACCTGGGCCATGAAGAAATCGACATCATAGAACCTACATTAGAGCGCCTGCGTGGCGAGGGCATGGACCTTCGCGGCCCCCTCCCCGCCGACACTCTGTTTACCCCCAAATATCTGGAGCACTGCGACGCGGTGCTGGCGATGTACCACGACCAGGGCCTGCCAGTGCTGAAGTACAAAGGCTTCGGCGCGGCAGTGAACGTGACTCTGGGCTTGCCAATCATCCGCACGTCGGTCGACCACGGCACAGCCCTGGACCTGGCCGGCAGCGGAAAAATCGACACCGGCAGCCTGCAAGTCGCCCTGGAAACCGCTTACCAGATGGCCGAGACCCGTTTATGACCGAGCATTACCAACACAAGGCGCGCAAACGCTTTGGCCAGAACTTCCTGCACGATGCCGGCGTTATCGATCGCATCCTGCGCTCCATCCATGCCAAGGCCGAAGATCGCCTGCTGGAAATCGGCCCAGGCCAGGGGGCATTGACCCAAGGCCTGTTGAGCAGCGGCGGTCAGCTCGACGTAGTGGAGTTGGACAAGGACCTGATCCCGATCCTTAACCAGCAGTTCGCCAGCAAGAGCAACTTCAACCTGCACCAAGGCGATGCACTGAAGTTTGACTTCAACAGCCTGAATGCAGCGCCGGGCAGTCTTCGGGTCGTCGGCAACCTGCCGTACAACATTTCCACCCCGCTGATCTTTCACCTCCTGCACAACGCCAGCCTGATCCGCGACATGCACTTCATGCTGCAAAAGGAAGTGGTCGAGCGCATGGCTGCTGGCCCGGGTGGCGGTGACTGGGGTCGTCTGTCGATCATGGTTCAGTACCACTGCCGCGTGGAGCACCTGTTCAACGTAGGCCCTGGCGCGTTCAATCCGCCGCCTAAAGTCGATTCGGCCATCGTGCGCCTGGTGCCTCATGCGGTGCTTCCGCACCCGGCCAAGGATCACAAACTGCTGGAGCGCGTCGTGCGCGAAGCCTTCAACCAGCGCCGCAAAACCTTGCGTAACACCCTGAAGCTGCTGCTCAGCAATGACGAGATCGAAGCGGCCGGAGTCGATGGCAGTCTGCGCCCGGAGCAACTCGATCTGGCCGCGTTCGTGCGCCTGGCCGACAAGCTCAGCGAACAAGTCCTACAGAAACCCGCCGCAGACTGAGACGAACGACGTTATCGGGTAAGACACCAGCCGCCAGGTCTGGTTTACTACCCGATACTTGGCCTAGACTGAGTCCTATCAGCTACGCCCCGCGTCCCGCTTCGTTTTTAAGGCCTCTTGCATGTCCGATCCTCGCTATCAGGTCGACGTCAGCGTCGTCACCCGCTATCTGGCAGAACAATCGCAACCCGAGCACGAACGCTTTGCCTTCGCTTACACCATCACCGTGCAGAACAATGGCGAACTACCCGCCAAGCTGCTGTCGCGGCACTGGGTAATCACCGATGGTGACGGGCATGTCGAGGAGGTTCGTGGTGCGGGCGTCGTTGGCCAGCAACCGTTGATCGATCCGGGCAAGAGCCATACCTATAGCAGCGGCACGGTGATGACCTCCAAAGTCGGCACAATGCAGGGCACTTATGAAATGATCGCCGACGACGGCAAACACTTCGACGCTGTCATCGCGCCATTTCGTTTGGCGGTGCCCGGAGCCCTGCACTGATGGCAACGTACGCCGTTGGTGACTTGCAGGGCTGTCTTGAGGCATTGCAATGCCTGCTTGAGAAAGTCGCCTACGACCCTGCTAAAGACCGTTTGTGGCTGGTAGGCGATCTGGTCAACCGTGGCCCCCAATCTCTGGAAACCCTGCGCTTTCTCTATAGCATCCGCGAATCTCTGGTGTGCGTACTCGGCAACCATGACCTGCATTTGCTGGCCGCGGGAAAGAACATCGAACGCCTGAAAAAAAGCGACACCCTTCGCGAAATTATCGAAGCTCCCGATAGCGCAGAGTTGCTGGACTGGTTGCGCCAGCAAAAGCTCATGCATTACGACGAACAGCGCAACATCGCATTGGTGCATGCCGGCATTCCGCCGCAATGGTCGCTGCGTAAAGCCCTTAAGTGTGCCGCCGAGGTCGAGGCGGCCCTGCAAGACGACAACCTTCTTGCGCCCTACCTCGATGGCATGTACGGCAACGATCCGGCGAAATGGGACAGCGACCTCAAAGGCGTCGCGCGCCTGAGGGTGATCACCAACTATTTCACCCGCATGCGTTTCTGCACCGCCGAAGGCAAGCTCGATCTCAAGAGCAAGGAAGGCGTCGATTCAGCACCGCCAGGTTACAAGCCATGGTTTCAGCACAAGGAACGCAAAACCAAGGACGTTAAAATCATCTTTGGTCACTGGGCCGCGCTGGAAGGCAAAGTGCTTGAACCCGGCATTTCGGCGCTCGACACCGGCTGTGTCTGGGGCGGTGCACTGACCCTGATGAATGTCGACAGCGGCGAGCGCCTGTCCTGCAAATGCGACGAGCATGGCTATGTAGCCAAACCGCCAGTCGCCCAGACTATTTCCGAATCATCGTCAGCCAGCGCCCAGCGCTAGACTGCGCTTTCAGCCGAGCCACAGGAGCCCGCCATGAGCGAATTCAAACGTATCCCCCCAGAACAGGCCCAGGCCCTGCGCGAACAAGGCGCAGTGGTGGTCGATGTTCGCGATCCACAAACCTACGCTGCGCTACACATCGCTGGTTCCAAACATCTGGACAACGTTTCCATCTCGGATTTCATCCGGGCAGCCGACCTCGATGCACCGACCGTCGTGGTCTGCTACCACGGCAACTCCAGCCAGGGCGCTGCGGCATATCTGGTTAGTCAGGGCTTCTCCGACGTCTACAGCATGGACGGCGGTTTTGAGTTGTGGCGTACGACTTATCCTTCAGATACCGCGCAAAGCACTTCTGAATAATATTTTTGTAACGCGCAAGCCCGCGTCTCCCGTGGGCTTGCGCCGAGGCAGACGAACGGTCAGCCACAACTAATTACGTATCTCGCCTTTACCTCCCGAATTCCCAACTATCCTTAAGCCCAGGCCATCCAAAACAGGGGAGAGCCGGTACACCGGCGCGCGGGTCATCGGGAGTAGCTTTCGCAGTCGTCAGCTGTGAAAGAGTTCTGGGGGGTAAACAGCGACTGCCTGTTCGGTTGCTGCCAGCATCGACTGAGTGATCCGGCGTCGGCTCCACGTATCGAGCGAGGTGACGTCATGAGTATCTTTAGCCACTTCCAACAACGCTTCGAATCCACACGCCAGGAAGAACTCTCGCTGCAAGAGTATCTTGAGCTGTGCAAAAAGGACCGCAGCGCCTATGTATCCGCCGCCGAACGCTTGTTGCTGGCTATCGGTGAACCGGAGCTGCTCGACACCTCGACCAACTCGAGGCTGTCGCGAATCTTCTCCAACAAGGTTATTCGTCGCTATCCGGCCTTTGAAGACTTCCACGGGATGGAAGAATGCATCGACCAGATCGTGTCGTATTTCCGTCATGCCGCTCAGGGCCTCGAAGAGAAGAAACAAATCCTCTATCTGCTCGGCCCCGTGGGTGGTGGTAAATCGTCCCTCGCCGAGAAGCTGAAACAGTTGATCGAAAAGGTGCCCTTCTACGCGATCAAGGGCTCACCGGTATTCGAATCTCCCCTGGGTCTGTTCAACGCCACTGAAGATGGCGCGATCCTTGAAGAAGACTTTGGCATTCCGCGGCGCTACCTCAACACCATCATGTCGCCATGGGCCACCAAGCGCCTGGCCGAATTCGGCGGTGACATCAGCCAGTTCCGTGTGGTGAAGCTTTATCCATCGATTCTCAATCAGATTGCGGTGGCCAAAACCGAGCCGGGAGACGAGAACAACCAGGACATCTCCGCGCTGGTGGGCAAGGTCGACATCCGCAAACTGGAGGAATACCCACAGAACGACGCCGATGCTTATAGCTACTCGGGCGCACTGTGCCGGGCCAACCAGGGCCTGATGGAATTCGTCGAAATGTTCAAGGCGCCGATCAAGGTGCTGCACCCGTTGCTGACCGCCACTCAGGAAGGCAACTACAACAGTACCGAAGGACTGGGGGCCATTCCGTTTACCGGGATCCTGCTTGCTCACTCCAACGAATCGGAATGGCACACTTTCCGTAACAACAAGAACAACGAAGCGTTCATCGACCGGATCTACATCGTCAAAGTGCCGTACTGCCTGCGAGTCAGCGACGAGGTGAAGATCTACGACAAGCTGCTGTTCAACAGCTCGCTGGCCAAAGCTCATTGCGCGCCCGACACCTTGAAGATGCTGGCCCAGTTCACCGTGCTCTCGCGCCTCAAAGAACCGGAGAACTCCAACATCTACTCTAAGATGCGGGTATATGACGGCGAGAACCTGAAGGACACCGATCCGAAAGCCAAGTCGATACAGGAATATCGCGATAACGCTGGTGTCGACGAAGGCATGAACGGGCTGTCGACGCGTTTTGCATTCAAGATTCTGTCGAAAGTCTTCAACTTCGATCCACACGAAATCGCCGCCAACCCGGTCCACCTGCTTTATGTGCTTGAGCAACAGATCGAACAGGAGCAATTCCAGGCCGAGACACGCGAACGCTACCTGCGCTTCCTTAAGGAATACCTGGCACCGCGTTATATCGAATTCATCGGCAAGGAGATCCAGACCGCCTACCTCGAGTCTTACAGCGAGTACGGCCAGAACATCTTCGATCGCTATGTGCTGTACGCAGACTTCTGGATTCAGGATCAGGAATACCGCGATCCGGAAACCGGCGAGATCCTCAACCGCGTGGCGTTGAACGAAGAGTTGGAAAAGATCGAAAAACCGGCAGGCATCAGCAATCCGAAGGATTTCCGCAACGAAATCGTCAACTTCGTACTGCGCGCCCGGGCCAACAACAACGGCAAGAACCCGACCTGGCTCAGCTACGAAAAACTTCGCGTGGTCATCGAGAAGAAAATGTTCTCCAACACCGAAGATTTGCTGCCAGTTATCAGCTTCAACGCCAAGGCGAGCAAAGAGGATCAACAGAAGCACAACGACTTCGTTACACGAATGGTCGAGCGCGGGTACACCGACAAACAGGTACGACTGCTGTCCGAGTGGTATCTGAGGGTTAGAAAGTCCCAATAAGGGAGCGGCAAGCGGCAAGCGACACATTTCCAACGAGCACGCGTTGTTTGCGTAATTGTGGCCATATGTCGCGCGCCGCTTGTTTCTGAAGCTTCTGTCTTGCAGCTTGAAGCTTATGACTCGAAGCTCCCCGGAGGGCCTATGAGCTATGTGATCGACCGACGTCTCAATGGCAAGAACAAGAGCACGGTGAACCGCCAACGGTTTCTGCGGCGCTACCGTGATCACATCAAGAAAGCCGTCGAAGAGGCGGTCAGCCGGCGTTCCATTACAGACATGGAACATGGCGAACAGATCAGTATTCCCGGTCGCGATATAGACGAGCCGGTGCTTCATCATGGCCGCGGGGGCAAGCAGACTGTCGTGCACCCCGGCAACAAGGAATTCACCAGCGGCGAGCATATTGCACGTCCGCCGGGCGGGGGTGGCGGTAGAGGTCCAGGCAAGGCCGGTAACTCGGGTGAAGGGATGGACGAGTTCGTCTTCCAGATCACCCAGGAGGAATTCCTCGAGTTCATGTTCGAAGACCTCGAGCTGCCGAACCTGGTCAAACGCAACCTGACCGGCACCGACACGTTCAAAACGGTGCGCGCAGGCATCAGTAACGAAGGCAACCCGTCGCGCATCAACATCATCCGTACCCTGCGCTCGGCCCATGCACGGCGCATTGCCCTGTCCGGCAGCAGCCGGGCGAAACTGCGTGAAGCCAAAGAAGAACTTCTGCGCCTGAAGCTGGAGGAACCGGATAACTTCGGCGATATCCAGAAAATCGAAGAAGAAATCGAGAAACTCAGTGCGCGCATTCATCGCATCCCGTTCCTCGACACATTCGACCTCAAGTACAACCTGCTCATCAAGCAACCCAATCCCAGCTCGAAAGCAGTGATGTTCTGCCTGATGGACGTTTCCGGCTCCATGACCCAGGCGACCAAGGACATCGCCAAGCGCTTCTTCATCTTGCTGTACCTGTTTCTCAAGCGTAACTACGACAAGATCGACGTCGTGTTCATCCGCCACCACACCAGCGCCCGGGAAGTGGATGAGGAAGAGTTCTTCTACTCGCGGGAAACCGGCGGCACCATCGTCTCCAGCGCTTTGAAACTGATGCAGGAGATCATGGCCGAGCGCTATCCAAGCAATGAATGGAACATCTACGCCGCTCAGGCTTCGGACGGTGACAACTGGAATGACGACTCGCCGATCTGCCGCGACATTCTGATCAACCAGATCATGCCGTTTGTGCAGTACTACACTTACGTCGAGATTACCCCACGCGAACATCAGGCTCTGTGGTTCGAGTACGAACGGATTGCCGAAGCCTTCTCTGAAACGTTTGCCCAGCAACAATTGGTCTCGGCCGGCGATATCTATCCGGTCTTCCGTGAACTCTTCCAGCGCAGGTTAGTGACATGACCGCCAAAGAGCAGAAGCGCCAACCCATTTCCACCGGCTCTGAATGGACGTTCGAGCTGATCCAGGCCTACGACCGTGAAATCAGTCGTATTGCAGCTCGCTACGCACTCGATACGTACCCTAACCAGATCGAAGTGATCACTGCTGAGCAGATGATGGATGCCTATGCCTCGGTAGGTATGCCACTGGGTTACCACCACTGGTCCTATGGCAAACACTTTCTCAGTACCGAGAAATCCTACAGTCGAGGCCAGATGGGGCTCGCGTATGAAATCGTGATCAACTCAGACCCGTGCATCGCTTATCTGATGGAAGAAAACACCATCTGCATGCAGGCGTTGGTGGTTGCGCATGCCTGCTACGGGCACAACAGCTTTTTCAAAGGCAACTATCTGTTCCGCACCTGGACGGACGCCAGCTCGATCATTGATTACCTCGTGTTTGCCAAGCAGTACATCATGCAGTGTGAAGAGCGCCATGGCATCGATGCTGTCGAGGACCTGCTGGACTCTTGCCATGCATTGATGAACTACGGAGTGGACCGCTACAAGCGCCCCTATCCGATTTCAGCGGAAGAGGAGCGCCGCCGGCAAAAGGACCGAGAGGAACATTTGCAGAAACAGATCAACGATCTGTGGCGGACGATTCCAAAAGGCGCGGACAAATACAGCGACAAGGACAATGCACGCTTCCCCGCCGAACCTCAGGAAAACATCCTGTATTTCATTGAAAAACACGCTCCACTGCTTGAGCCATGGCAGCGGGAAATCGTGCGAATCGTACGCAAAATCGCCCAGTATTTTTACCCGCAACGCCAGACTCAGGTCATGAACGAAGGCTGGGCCACGTTCTGGCACTACACGTTGATGAATGACCTGTATGACGAAGGTCTCGTCACCGACGGTTTCATGATGGAGTTTCTGACTTCACACACAAGTGTGGTCATGCAGCCGGGTTTCGACAGCCCTTACTACAGCGGCATCAACCCGTACGCATTGGGATTTGCCATGTACAGGGACATTCGGCGCATGTGCGAAAGCCCAACCGAGGAGGACTATCGCTGGTTCCCGGAAATTGCCGGTACGGACTGGCTGTCGAGCATCAAGTTCGCCATGAGCAGCTTCAAGGACGAGAGCTTCATCCTGCAGTACCTGTCGCCGAAAGTGATTCGCGACCTGAAGCTCTTCAGCATTCTTGATGATGATCAGAAAGACGATCTTCTGGTTCCCGCCATTCATGATGAAGGAGGCTATCGCACTATTCGCGAAACCCTGGCAGCGCAGTACAACCTGGGCAATCGCGAGCCCAATGTGCAGATCTACAGCATCGATCGGCGTGGCGATCGCTCCTTGACGCTGCGTCACCAGCAGCACGACCGCAAGCCTTTGGGAGAATCGACCGAGGAAGTGCTCAAGCATCTGCATCGGCTCTGGGGCTTCGACATACACTTGGAAACCCTGCAAGGGGATCAGGTTACGAAGACGCATCATGTGCCGCCAAGAGGCGAGCATTCCGAAAGTGATTACGGCCGGCTGGACTTGGCCGTCATTCATCTTTGAACCTGTTTCGGCCTCCGTTAGCTCGACGCAAAGGTTATTCTGTCGAGCTAACGGAGGTTTTTTATGCAGATTTATAAAGTTGGTGGCGCAGTACGTGACCGCCTGCTGGGCAAACCTGTCACCGACATCGATTGGGTTGTCGTCGGGGCCACCACCGAGGAAATGCTCGCCAAGGGGTTTCGTCCGGTGGGTTCTGATTTCCCGGTCTTTCTCCACCCAAAAACCGGTGAGGAATATGCGCTTGCTCGAACTGAACGCAAGAGCGGGCGCGGCTATGGCGGCTTCACCTTCCATGCCAGCCCCGAAGTTACCCTGGAAGAAGATCTGGTTCGCCGCGACCTGACAATTAACGCGATGGCCGAAGACGACCAGCAAAATCTGACGGATCCTTACCAAGGTCAGAAAGACTTAAAAGAGCGCCTGCTACGCCACGTTTCCCCGGCGTTTGCCGAAGATCCCCTTCGTGTACTGCGCGTTGCCCGCTTTGCCGCACGTTACGCGACGCTGGGCTTTACCGTCGCGCCCGAGACTTTGGAATTGATGCGTCAGCTCAGCGAGTCCGGCGAGCTGGAAGCCTTGACCGCTGAACGCAGCTGGAAGGAAATTTCCCGCGCCTTGATGGAAGACCAGCCGCAAGCATTCATTGAAGTGCTGCGCGAATGCGGCGCGCTCAAGGTACTGATGCCTGAGGTCGATGCATTATTTGGCGTACCGCAGCCTGAGGTTCATCACCCGGAAATCGACACGGGCGCACATACGCTCAGCGTCCTCGAGCAGTCGGCTTTCCACAAGCAACCGCTTACGGTGCGCTGGGCCTGCCTGCTGCATGATCTGGGCAAAGGCCTGACGCCAGAGGAAGAATGGCCGCGCCACATCGCTCACGAGCACAAAGGTCTGAAGCTGATAAAAGCGGTTAACCAACGCTTCAAGGCACCGCGAGACTGCCAGGAGCTGGCGCTGTTGGTGGGCCAATATCACACCCATGGTCATCGCGCTTTGGAACTGAAGCCTTCGACCTTGCTGGAATTACTACAAAGCTTCGACGTCTATCGGCGACCACAGCGGTTCGAAGAGTTTATAGCGGCGTGCGAGATGGATGCTCGAGGACGCAAAGGCCTGGAGCAGAGAAGTTATCCACAAGCGGATTATTTGCGTGGTGCGGCAACTGCCGCCAGAAGTGTGGCCGCTCAACCGCTGCTGGAGAAAGGATTTAAAGGGCCGGAGCTTGGGGAGGCCATCAAGCGTGAGCGTTTGAAAGCACTCAAGGCTTACAAGGAAGCCGCGTCGACTTGAAAAGCATCGCGGGCAAGCCTGCTCCCGCAGGTACGGTGTCGACCTTGTGGGAGCGGGCTTGCCCGCGATAGCGTCACAGCAACTCGGAGGGGGTCAGCTGCTCACCGCGCCACTCGAATGCCACTGGCGCCAACGCTTGATCGATCTGCGCGTCGCGCCACAACGTCGCAAAGCTTTTGCCTACACCCGGATGCACGCGATCCGGGGCAATGAGCGACAAGGGCCAAAGCACGAAGGCATTTTTCAGGATTTCTGCTCGCGGCAGGATCAAGCCATCGAAGCTGCCTACAAGATCACCGAACAACAATACATCGATGTCCAGCGGCAAACCCTTGCGGTCCGGTGCGTAGCGACCGTTGTCCGCCTCGATGAATTTCAGCCGTCGATCGAGCTCCATCAACGGCAGATCGGTAAACGCCGAAACCACGAAGTTGAAAAATGGCCCGCTCTTGATCCCCACCGGCTGGCTTTCGAAGACTGCCGAGCAGCGGATATCCACCAGGAAACCTGCGAGCGCTTCCAGACCCGCCTGTAGATGGGTTTCGCGCTCGGTATTGCTACCGAGCCCGAGATACACCTGAGTCAGCGACATCCGCGCTCGATCTCCACGCCCACACCACCTTTGGCAGCGGGAACTGCACCCGGCTTGGTCAGTTTGAGGCGCACCCAAGTGATCTTGAATTCACTCATCAAAACTTCAACCAGGCGCTCGGCGAAGGTTTCGACCAGCTGAAACTGAGCCTGCTCGGCAAACGCCTGAATACGCGACGAGACGCTGGCGTAATCAAGCGCCAGCGTCAGGTCGTCACCGGCGGCGGCAGGGCGATTGTCCCAGGCAAAACTCAGATCAAGACGCAAGCACTGTCGGATGCCTCGTTCCCAGTCGTAGGCACCAATCACGGTGTCAACTTCCAGGCCCTCGATAAACACTCTGTCCAAGCACTTCTCTCCGCTGCACGACAAGGGCGCAATGCGCCGTTAGAATCAGGGCGTCCTCGCCCGGAATAGTTAGCATGTTTTGGTTACTGGCGACTCTCGCCTACCTGCTCGGCTCGCTGTCCTTCGCCATTTTGCTCAGCCGCCTGACCGGTAACCCCGATCCGCGAATGAGTGGCTCGGGCAATGCCGGCGCCACCAATATGTTGCGCCTGGCGGGCAAAAAACTCGCCGTGCTGACCTTGCTGGGCGACCTCTGCAAAGGCTTGCTGCCCGTACTGATCGCAAGTCTTGCAGGCCTTTCGCTGCAAGAACAGGCCTGGATCGGCATTTGCGCCGTCATCGGTCATCTGTTCCCGCTGTATTTCCGCTTTCGAGGCGGCAAGGGTGTCGCCACCGCTGCCGGTATGCTGCTGGGCCTCTACCCGCCTGCCGCGTTGCTGGCGGTTTGTGCGTGGCTCCTGACGTTCTACCTGACCCGTACAAGCTCACTGGCGGCACTGATCGCCACACCACTGACCCTGCCCCTGCTCGCCTGGCAAGAGCCGGCGGCATTGCTCCCCATGAGCGTGCTCACCGGGCTGATTGTCTGGCGTCACCGCGGCAATCTACGCGACCTGTTTGCCGGGCGCGAACGGCATTTTTAAATGCCGCGCATGAGTACCGCTCGTCAGAGTGGCGACAACTGCTCCATCGGCCACCGCGCCTGTACGCTGATCGCCAGACTTTCGTGCTGGCCGGCCTGCAGTCGCTGGCAACCGGCAAACGCAATCATCGCCCCGTTGTCGGTGCAGAACTCCGGACGCGCGTAAAACACATCGCCTTTCAAGTCGCCGAGCATCTTTTCCAGCGAAGTGCGCAGTGCCTTGTTGGCGCTGACGCCCCCAGCGATCACCAGACGCTTCATACCCGCCTGTTTCAGGGCGCGCTTGCACTTGATGGTCAAAGTCTCCACCACGGCCTGCTGGAACGCCAGCGAGATGTCGCAACGGGCTTGATCACTGTCGTCCCCGGCGCTGACACACTGTTGCCAGGTATTCAAAGCGAAGGTTTTCAGACCACTGAAACTGAAAGCCAGACCCGGCCGGTCGCACATAGGACGCGGGAAAGTGAAACGTCCTGCTACTCCCTGCTCCGCCAGGCGCGCAATTTCCGGTCCACCCGGATAATTGAGGCCCATCATCTTCGCGGTCTTGTCGAAGGCTTCACCGGCGGCGTCGTCGAGCGTCTCGCCCAACAGGGTGTATTGGCCGATTCCGTCGACCTGAACCAACTGCGTATGACCGCCCGACACCAACAAAGCGACGAACGGGAATTTGGGGGGCTGCGCCTCCAGCATGGGCGCCAGCAAGTGACCTTCCATGTGGTGCACACCCAGGGCTGGAATGCCCCAGGCAAAGGCCAATGCCTGGGCGCACGAAGCCCCCACGAGCAAGGCACCCACCAGGCCAGGACCCGCGGTATAAGCGATGGCGTCGATTTCGGTAGGCACACAGCCCGCCTCTGCCAACACCTGGCGAATCAAGGGCAGCATGCGTTTGACGTGATCACGCGAGGCCAGCTCCGGCACCACACCGCCATAGGCGCGATGCAGGTCAATCTGGCTAAACAGCGCGTCGGCCAACAAACCGCGTTCACTGTCGTAAAGTGCGACACCAGTTTCGTCGCAAGAGGTCTCTAATCCCAGTACTAGCATGGGTTTGCGCCTTGTTTAGGCTGAATTCGAAGGCGCGCATAATAGTCCCCACGCGATGCCCCGACCAGCGGTTTTCGATCAGAGGCTTTGCATTCCGGGCGATGAGGGGTTAACATCCG